>Ga0210122_1000719_pt1 | contig 11486 bp, 10 predicted proteins | sample Muzzi_CordB_D2_FD_185530 | JGI IMG/M metagenome (GOLD analysis project Ga0210122, IMG submission 185530) | Wetland microbial communities from San Francisco Bay, California, USA, that impact long-term carbon sequestration - Muzzi_CordB_D2 (SPAdes) | ecosystem: Environmental > Aquatic > Marine >... | reverse complement strand
TGCCGCAGGTCGCTGTCGACCAGCAGGCGGGCCTGGTCGTCGAGCTCCACCGCGGCGAGCCACTCCAGTCCTTGGGCGTTGAACAGCTCGGTGGGCGTCTCCACCAGTCGCATCGCCAGCACGCTGTGGATGCGGTTGCGCATCCTGGTTCGCTGACCCACCAGGGCCGAGCGGCGGCCGGTCAGCTCGCGGAGCCGGCGTGTCGCTTCGTCGGGCTGCCAGACCTCGGGCAGGAAGTCGCACCGCAGCAGTTGCGCCAGCACGTGGGCGTCCACCTTGTCGGTCTTGACCTTGGCCGCCGCGATGGCCTTCGTCTGCATCGGGTTCGAGACGACCACTTCGGCCACGTGCCGCCGCAAGATTTCGACCACGGCGTGGGTGTTCGTCTCGTGCCGCTCCATGCGCACCGCCAGCGTCTTGATGCCGCGCAGGACCAGGAACGAATCCATGGGCGACAGGATCGCGCCCGCGGACTTCGAGACGAACCGGAACCACTCGGCGTCCTCCTCGCGGGAGCAGATCAGCGCGCCGCCGACGGAGTCGCTGTGGCCGTTCAGGAACTTGGTCGTCGAGTGCACGACGATGTCCGCGCCGAGGTCGAGGGGCCGCTGGAAATACGGGGAGAGGAAGGTGTTGTCCACCGCCAGCAGTGCGCCGTGCCCATGGGCGATGTCCGCCACCGCCGCGATGTCGGTCACCTCCATCAGCGGGTTCGTCGGCGTCTCGATGTAGACCAGCCGGGTCTCCGGCATCATGGCGGCGGCCACGTGACGCGGGTCGGTGGTGTCGACCCAGGTGAACCGCAGGCCGTAGCGCTCCAGCACCTGCCGGAACAGGCGGTAGGTTCCGCCGTAGACGTTGTGGGACACCACGACGTGGTCGCCGCTCGACAGCATGCTCGTGAGCGCCTGGATCGCCGCCATGCCGGAGGCGAACGCGTGCCCGGAAATGCCCCCTTCGAGGGACGCCACGTTCGCCTCGAGCGCCTGCCGCGTCGGGTTCTGCACGCGCGCGTACTCGAAGTCTGTCTGCTGGCCGAGCGTGTCGAGCACATAGGTGGACGTCTGGTAGATCGGAACGGCCACCGAGCCGGTCGTCGGGTCGAACGCCTGGCCCGCGTGTACTGCGCGAGTCGAAAAGCCGCGATTCTTCGGATTGCCTTTCACCGGGAGTGATCCTCGTCTGGAAGCTGCATGGCGAGCCGAGCCCGCCCTGCGGGTGAGCAAGGGGCCAAAGCGTACTAGACTCAGGCATCATGACCAAGGAGCAAACCGATTCGACAGCGGCCGGACAGGCCGTGGCCGAGGAGCCGTTCTCACCGATCCGCTGGCGCGAGGGGTGCCTCGAGCTCCTCGACCAGACCCGTCTTCCGGTGGAGGAGACCTGGCTCCGTTGCGAGCGCCCCGAGGATGTGGCCGACGCGATTCGCCGCCTGGCGGTCCGCGGTGCGCCGGCGATCGGAGTCGCCGCCGGGTACGGTCTGGTGCTCGGTCTGGAGGGATTCGCTGACGGCGGAGACGAGGCGTTGCGCCAGCGGTTCGACGACGTGGCGGAGCTCTTGGGCGGCACCCGCCCGACGGCGGTCAACCTCCACTGGGCCCTCGAGCGTGGGCGGGAGGTGTTCGAGGCGCACGTGGCCGGCGGGGATCGGCAGGCGGTCCAGGCCGTGCTCCTCCGCTGGGCCGAGGATCTCCACGCGAGGGACCTCGAGGCGAACCGCAGGATCGGCGAGCACGGGGCGGCGCTCTTCACGGAAGGCGACCGGGTGCTCACCCACTGCAACGCCGGCGCCCTGGCGACGGCGGGGTACGGCACGGCGATCGGCGTCATCACGTCCGCCTGGCACCAGGGCAGGGTCCGCCAGGTCTGGGTCGACGAGACCAGGCCACTCCTCCAGGGGGCTCGGCTCACCGCCTGGGAGCTCAAGCGCCTCGGCATCCCTCACCGTCTGGTGACCGACTCGAGCGCAGGATCGCTGATCAGCCGCGACTTGGTGGACCGGATCGTGGTCGGGGCCGACCGGATCGCCGCCAACGGCGACACTGCCAACAAGATCGGCACCTACGTCCTGGCGGTTCTCGCCCACCGCCATCAGGTGCCGTTCTACGTCGCGGCGCCCCTGTCGACCATCGACCCGCGGACTCCCACCGGCGCCGGCATCCCGATCGAAGAGCGCTCGGCGGACGAGATCACCAACGTCTTCGGCACGCGCATCGCCCCCGAAGGAGTAGAGGCCGCAAACCCCGCGTTCGACGTGACGCCCGCGGAGCTGATCACGGCGATCGTGACGGACGTAGGGGTGCTCCGTCCGCCGTACGCAGAATCCATCGCTGCCGCGCTCTCCTGATCTCCCACCAAACACCTCGGCCCCCTTCCTCCCACGCTGTCCCCTCCCGGCCCTTCGTTCCCGGGCCGGAGGTGGGGTTGCGCGGGGCCGGGTCCGTGGTCGGGGCGTTCGGGCGAGGGCCGGCTCGGCTGGTTGGAGTCTGGTGCGTAGGCCTCGCCTGCCCATCGGGCGCGTGCGCCAGGGCAGGCCTGCGAAACGGTGTGGTGAGCGCGCCCGCTGAGCACCCGTCGCCCGGTGCGCTGAAGCGCACCCTACATCCGGTTGTAGCACCGACCACGGACCCTCCCGGTGTGGCAGGTAGGGTGCGCTTTAGCGCACCGGGAGAGGTTGCCAGGTACCGTGGCCGAGCTCGAAATGTTCGGGCTGGGCTGGCCTGGCGGGTGTGCTGAGTGGCGTTGACCTCGTCCGCACACCGGTCGCGTTGACCGGGTCCGGTGCGCTGAAGCGCACCCTACATGCGGTTCTGGTGTTGCCCGTTGTGGCAACGAGCGGTTGATCGGTGGAGCGGCGCGGGGCCTCCCGGCAGGGGGCGTTGAAGGAGGGCGCGCGCAGGGTTGGTTCCGGAGCGAGACCGGTTCGCCGCCCTCCTGAATCGAGGCCGAGCCCTGTGCCATCCGACCACCGAGCGCAGGCCGGTCCCCGGCTGGGAGACCCCGCGACGCGCCCGGCCATGCCCCGCCGAAGGCCCTCCCTCCAGAACGACAAAAGGCCGGGCAAATGCCCGGCCTCGAGGACCTTGAAACGGTCTAGATCGCTGAAATCCTGGTGGAGGCGGTGGGAATCGAACCCACGTCCGAGAAACACAACCCGAAGGCGTCTACGTGCGTAGCCCTCTCTAGAAAATTCGCCGACGCGCCACAGGAGAGAGCAGCCGCGCGCGACCGACTAGACTCGTGAAAAATCCGGATCCGTCACGAGCCCTACCCGGATCCTTCGATCTACTTTAGCGTCGCTCCGGAACGCGCCGTAGATCAGGGCACAGTACCGGAACGTCACGGCTATGGTTAGGCCGCGAGTGCGAAGTTGTCGTTGGCGACTATTTGATTCCGTTGTTACGAGTGGATCACTCGGCACGCAACCTTCGGACTGCTTTGTTCCCCGTCGAATCCAGTGCGCCCCCAGGGTGTTCGGGGGCCCGACCGGCCGCGACCGGCTCCCCTGGCGGGGCGACCGGCCCGGCAACGACCCGGGCACGAGCCAACGACGACTCAGTGTCTTACTCCAACTTCGGTTGAGAAAGAGCGCTATGCACCAGGCATAACCCGGTGCGGCGCGGCCCCATTCCCGGCCCGCGCGGCACGCCGGATGGCCGGCCGGCGCCTCAGTGGAATTCCAGCTCCGTCTCGACCTCCGGCGCCGTGGCGATCCGCTCGACCGCCTCCAGGAACTCCTGGGCGCCCCGGTTCTCCAGTCGCGCGACCACCAGCATCCACGCCGAAAATGCGAGCACCGCGCCGAACGGAGCCACCTGCAGGAGCTTCGGCCAGAACGGCCAGAGCACCGTCATCACGCCACCGAACCCGCCGATCGCCAGGATGACCACCGCCTGGATCCAGAGGTGGTATTCGCTCCGCTCCACCAAGAACCGCACCTCGGAGCCCTTGCCGTGAGTAGCCGCTTCCACGCGTCCCTCCAGCCAACCCTGGCGCAGACCGACGGTCACCGGCAGCCGGAGGTCGCCGCCGTCGGGCCGGGCCGACCAGAGGGCACCCCAGTCCTCGGCGGCCACTTCGATCGCGGGGAGGACCTCCTTGGGAGGGACGGGAATCTGGATGGTGAACAGGCTCTCGGGCTCGGACACGGGGCGGATCTTACATCCTGCCGGACGCCGACAGCGGACCGCGAGCGGCGCGCGGGAGGATCAGCTGGCGGCGCGGATGTCGAGGCCGGGCAGCCGCAGGCGCTCTTTGGAGGCGAAGTAGGAGAGACGCCCCCGGAAGTCGGCGACGCTGCCCCGGCACCGCTCGAGCACCTCGCGGTCGAGGAGGCGGATCAACCGGCCCTCCACCTCCGCGACGACGCAGGGCAGGGAGCCGTCCACCGCCGCCTCGAGCGCCCCGTTCACCTCGTCCCGGTGGACGTACTCGACGGGCACGCCGATCTCTTCGCGGCAATCGCGCCAGGCGGAGCGCTCGCCGGTGATGCCGTGGGTGATCGAGCACAGGGCGCAGCCGCCCAGCTTCAGGGTCTTGCGGGCGCTGTCGAAGAAGGCGCTGATGGCGCCCGAGTCCGCGTCGAAGACGAAGATCAGGCGATCGATGGTGCGTCGGTCAGTCATCGCTGGAACCCCCGAACCGGACGGTGCCGGCAGGTGTGGCGCGGAGCGGCTGCTCCGTCCCCGTTCGACCGGGAGCTACGGCGCCGGTGGGCGGCCGGATCTGCCGACGCCGGCGCGGCGGACCGGAGCCTCAGGCGGCCACGTCCGCGGTCCGGTCGCGCCGCGCGGTCTCGTCCGGAGGGTCGGCCAGGAGGCTCGCGATGTGCGCCTCCACCGCGTCGAGGAAGCTCTCGGGGTGGGGAAGGTCGTTGATCCGGCGGCGCAAGGCGCGCCCGCCGGGGAGGCCCTGGCTGTACCAGGAGGTGAACCGGCGGAGCTTGTCGAGCGCCGCCCCGGGCGGATCGCGCTCGATGACGGCGCGGAAGTGGCCCAGGATCAGCGCCCGCCGGTCCGCCAGCGACGGGTCCGGCGTGGCGGAATCGCCCCCCTCGAGCCGTGTCCCGATCTGGGAGAAGATCCACGGGTTGCGGACTGCCGCCCGCCCGATCATCACGCCGTCGCAGCCGGTCTCGGCGCGCAGGCGCACCGCGTCGTCCGGGGTTTGGACGTCGCCGTTGCCGATCACCGGAATCCCCACCGCGTCTTTGAGCTCGCCGATCCGCCACCACTCCGCACGGCCCTGGTAGCCCTGCCTGGCGGTCCGGGCGTGGAGGGTGAGCGCGTCCGCCCCCTCCGCCTCGCAGATCCGGCCGAGCTCCAGGTAGCGCAGCCGGTGCTCGTCCAGGCCGAGGCGGAACTTGACCGTCAGCGGCATCGACAGCTCTCGCCGCACGCGGCGGACGATCTCCGCGGCCAGGTCCAGGTCGCCCATCAGCGCGGCGCCGGAGCAACCCTTGAGCACCTTGTTCGCCGGGCAGCCCATGTTGATGTCACAGAGGTCCGGCTGGAGCTTCTTCACCTCCCGGGCGGCGGCGGCCATGGTCTCGGCGTCGGCGCCGTAGATCTGAATCGAGAGCGGCCGCTCCTCGTCCTCGAAGCTCAGCAGATCCCGCTCCCGGCACTGGTGGGTTGGCTGCCCGTGGACCAGGTTCCGCGACGAGATGAACTCCATCGCGACCAAGCCCACCCCGCCGATGCGGCGCACGATGCGACGGAAGTCCCGGTCGGTGATCCCCGCCATCGGCGCCAGGAAGAGCGGCGGATCGACCGCCAGCGAACCGATTCTGAGAGCGCTCATCGGCGACGCGCTCCGAGGCCGACGAGCCAGGACAGGGCGCCGCCCAGCGCCGCCCACCACAGCCCGCCCAGAACCAGGCTCGCCACCAGGAACAGGCCGCCCTGGACGCGGTAGAAGGCGAGCGACACCGGCAGGTCCATCCACACCACCCAGCCGCCCCGCACGCCGGCCTCCCACCGCGCCCACACCCAGAGCACGGCGCCGGTGTGGAGCAGGAACGCGAGTACCATCGCGTTGCGCACGGCGGGCAGCGGCCCCCGTCGCCTCGGGCCCTCGAGCGGCGCGGTCACGGCGCTAGTTTAGCCCGCGGTCCCGAAACCCGCTCGGCAGTGGCGGTGGCGGTGTGTATCATGAGCCTTCATGGCCTGGTACCGCGAGTGGTTCGGAGAAGAGTATCTCCAGCTCTACGCTCACCGGGACCGCGCGGAGGCCGAGTGTCAGGCAGACTTCGTCGAGCGGCAGCTCGGCGACCTCCGGCCCCGGGCGGCGCTCGATCTCGCCTGTGGCGCCGGCCGCCATACGGACGTGCTCCGCGACCGGGGCTACCGGGTGCTCGGGATCGACCTGTCGATCGTGCTCCTTGCCGAGCGGCCCGACCTGCCCCGGGTGGCGGGTGACATGCGCGACCTGCCCTTCGTGCCGGAGGCCTTCGACTGGGTGCTCAACTTCTTCACCTCCTTCGGCTACTTCGAGACCGAGCGAGAGAACTTCCGCGTATTGGAGGAGGTGAACCGGATCCTGGCGCCCGGAGGCCGTTTTCTGATCGACCTCATGAACCCCGAGCCGGTGATCGAGAACCTCCAGCCGCGGGAGTCGTACACCGTCGAAGACCGCCAGGTGCGGATCGAGCGGTGGTACGACCCCCAGTCCAAGAGGGTGAACAAGCGCATCAAGATCCAGACACCCGACCGGCCCGAGCGGACCTTTCTCGAAAGCGTCCGCGCCTACCGCGAAGACGAGGTCGTGATCGGCCTCCAGTGGGCCGGCTTCAGGGTCACCGGCATCTTCGGCAACTTCCACGGAGACTCCTACACCCGTGACAGCGAACGCCTCATCCTCGTCGCTCGAAAGCCGAGCTGACATCCTCACCGTCGATCTGGTGGACCAGGGCATGCTCGCCCCGCTGCCCCGGGCATACCTGGCGGGCAGCGACCGCGACCTCCTCGAGCCCTTGAAGTTCCTCGATCCCGGAAAGCTGCCGCCGGCCGGCGACCCGAGCCGCGCGCCGGACCGCGAGACCCTCGCCGCCGGCCTGCTCCGCTGCAACCGCTCCTACGGTCACCCGGCGGCCGACCGCCTCGCCGAGCGGCTGGCCGACCCGGCGACCCAGGTGGTCGTGGCGGGTCAGCAGCCGGGCCTCTTCGGGGGCCCCCTCTACACCCTCTCGAAGATGGTTGCAGCCGGCCGCTGGGCGGCGGCGCTGGAGGCCCAGGGCCACCCGGCGGTGGCGGTGTTCTGGGTTGCGACCGAGGACCACGACTGGCACGAGGTCGCGCGCGCGAGCTTCCCGACGCCCCAGGGGCTGCTGCGCCTCGAGCTCGGGGAGGATCCGGACCCGCTCCTGCCGGTCGGCATGCGCACCCTGGGGGCCGGCGTGACGGGCGCCCTGGAGGCGCTGGGCGAGGCCCGCGTGTCGGACCGCTACGCCTCCTGGCTCGAAACGCTCCAGGCGGTCTATCGGCCCGAGTCCCGGTTCGGCGAGGCGTTCTCCCGCCTGGCGGTCGCCCTGCTCGGCGAGCGCTGCCCGCTGCTCCTCGATTCCATGGACCCGGCGGTCAAGGAGGCGGAGGCGCCCTGGCTCGAGCGCCTGGTCGAAGAGCGCGCCGCCTGGGAGGCCGCCTCGGCTGCCGCGGACCGGGAGATCGAGAGCCGGGGCTATCCCCTCCAGGTCAGCCCCCAGCGTGGGGTGAGCCCACTCTTCGAGCTCCGCGACGGCGAGCGGCGCCGGATCGAATGGGTGCCGCCCCACGGGGACGGCGGCGCCGCGGCCCTCGGGAGCGACGACGACCGCTACGTGCTCCGCGGCACCGACCGGCCGCCCCGGCCGATCCGCGAGCTGCGCGAGATACTGGCCGAGAACCCGGCGGCGGTGAGCGCCGGCGTGCTCGCCAGGCCGGCGATCCAGGATGCGATCCTCGGATCCACGCTCCTCGTCCTCGGCCCCGGCGAGATGTCCTACATGGCCCAGGCCGCGCCGAGCTACCGGGTCCTCGGGATCGAGGCCCCCTGGGTGGCGCTCCGCCCCCAGGCACTGGTGCTCGAGGGCCACCACCGGGAGAAGCTCCAGGAGATGGGGCTGGCGTTGCGCGACCTGCTCGGCACGGAGGAGGCGCTCGAGCAGACCCTCGCCGCGGGCGAAGAGGTCGGCTTCGTCGAGCGCGCCCAGGGGCGGGTGGCGGAGGCTCTCGAAGAGCTGCGGGCCCGGGCCCTGGAGCTCGATCCGAACCTCGAACGGCCCTACGAGAAGACCCACCAGAGCATGCTCCGAGCCCTCGACACCTTCGGCGGGAAGGTCACGGCCGCCGCCGCCCGGCTGGACCAGGTGCGCGCCCAACGGGTGGAACGCCTCCGCGAGGTCTGCTTGCCCGGGGGAACCCTCCAGGAGCGGATCGTCTCGGCGAGCCACTGGCCAGGCAAGTACGGCCCACCGTTCGTCGACGCCCTGTGGGGCCAGATGGAGCTCGACGGCCGCCGCCTCCAGGTGATCGAGCCATGAGCACCCGACAGCAGGAAGCGGGGACCCCGCGGCCGGCCGGGCTCGATCTGCTCGCGGTGGGCGCCCATCCGGACGACGTGGAGCTCGGCTGTGGCGGCACCGTGGCCTGCCTCGCCCAGGCCGGGCTCCGGGTGGGCATCCTCCACCTCACCCGGGGGGAGGCGGGGACCCGGGGCACCGCCGACGAGCGGCGTCGCGAGGCCGCGGCCGCGGCAGACGCCCTCGGCGCGGTGGAGCTCCTGTTCATGGACTGCGGCGACGGTTCGTTCCGGCACGGGGTGCGAGAAGAGGATGCGCTGATCGCCATTCTGCGCCGCCACCGGCCGGAGGTCGTCCTCGGGCCGGCGCCCTCGGACCGGCACCCGGACCATGGCCGCGCCCATCGGCTGGTGGCCGACGCCTGCTTCTACGCCGGCCTCGCGGCTCGCCGGCCGGAGGGCGACGGCGAGGCGGCCGAGCCCTTCCGGCCCGCGGCGGTCCACTTCTACATGCAACACGACCACTTCGAGCCGTCGTTCATCGTCGACGTGACGGCCGGCTGGGACGCCAAACAGCGCTCCCTCGACGCCTACGAAAGCCAGCTCTACCAGGGGGCGGAGCAGGAGCCGGCCGGGCCCGCCACCAAGGTGGCGAGCCGCGAGTTCCGGGACGCCGTCGAGGGACGCGCCCGCCACTTCGGCTTGCTCGTCGGCGCCACCTATGGCGAGCCCTTCCGGAGTCGCCTGCCGGCCGCCATTCCGAGGGCCGAGCTGCTGCTCGACCTGGTGCCGGGAGGTGTGCGATGAAGATCGGGATCGTCTGCTATCCGACCTTCGGCGGCTCAGGGATCGTCGCCACGGAGCTCGGCATGGCGCTCGCCGGCCGGGGCGACGAGGTCCACGTCATCAGCTACGCGCTGCCGTCGCGGCTCTCCCTCGCCTCGCCGGGGGTCTTCTTCCATGAGGTGCAGGTCCCCCACTACCCGCTGTTCGAGTATCCGCCGTACTCGCTGGCGCTGACCACCAAGATGGTCGAGGTCGCCCGGCACCACGACCTGGACGTCTTCCACGTTCACTACGCGGTGCCCAACGCGGTCTCTGCGGTGCTCGCCCGGGAGATCCTGGCTCCCCGCCGCATGCCGGTGGTCACCACCCTCCACGGCACCGACATCACCCTCGTCGGCAACGACCCGAACTACCTCGAGACGACCCGCTTCGGCATCCTCCACAGCGACGCGGTGACGGCGGTCTCCGACGCGCTCCGGCAGCAGACCCGCGAGCAGCTCGCCATCGACAAGGCGATCGACGTGGTGCCCAACTTCATCGACCCGGCGCGCTTCGCCGAGGCGCGCAAGGGACCGGGCGCGCGGCGCTGGGCGCGGCCGGGAGAGAAGCTGATCGTCCACATCTCGAACTTCCGCCCGGTCAAGCGGGTGACGGACGTGGTCGCGGCCTTCCGCCGAATCCTCGAGCGGGTCAAGGCGCGCCTCCTCCTGGTGGGCGACGGCCCGGAGCGCGTCAAGGCGGAGCTCATGTGCCGCGAGCACGGCACCTGCCACGCGGTCACCTTCCTCGGCAGTCTGCCGCTGATCGAGGAGGTCCTGGTCGGCGCGGACCTCTTCCTGCTGCCGTCCGAGAGCGAGTCGTTCGGCCTCGCCGCCCTCGAAGCCATGGCCTGCCACGTGCCGGTGGTCGCGAGCAGGGTCGGCGGCGTGCCGGAGGTGGTCATCGATGGTGAGACGGGACTCCTCCACCCGGTGGGCGACATCCAGGCGATCGCCGACTCGGCGGTCCGGCTGCTCGAGGATGATGAGCTCCGGGAGCGGTTCGGCCTCGCCGCCCGCCGGCGCGCGGTCGAGCACTTCGATCAGGACCGGATCGTCGGCCGCTACCGGGACATCTACGAACGGGTGCTCGCCGGGGCGGGCGTCACCGGCTCGGCCTGACGCCGTGCCGGACCCTGCCGACGGCTACCTGGCTCCCGCCCGCGCGGCGCGCGGGGAGATCCGTGACCGGGGCTCCCGCTTCCTGGCGGTGGTCGGTCCCGCGGCCGACGAAGGCGAGCTCCGAGCCCGGCTCGACGAGCTGGCCGCCGAGATGCCCGACGCCACCCACCACTGCTGGGCCGCCCGGCTCGGCGCGCAGCCGCTCGAACGGAGCTCCGACGCCGGCGAGCCGTCGGGCACCGCGGGCGTGCCGATCCTCCAGGTGCTCCGCGGCGCCGAGCTGTCCGACGTTGTGGCGGTGGTGGTGCGCTGGTTCGGCGGCACCAAGCTGGGCAAGGGCGGTCTGGCCCGGGCCTACGCGGCGGCCACGCGGGAAGCCCTGGAGCTCCTGCCGGTGGTGCGGAAAGTACCGACGGTGGAGGTGGTGCTGGACCTTCCCTACGACCGGCTCGGGCCGGTCAAGCGGCTCATCCATCCGCCGGAGGTGGAGCTCGTCGAGGAGGAGTACGGAGCCCGCGTGCGGCTGCGACTCGCCGTCCACGAAGCGCAGCGAACGGCGCTCGAGGCATCCCTTGCCGACCTGGGCCTCGAGGTGCACGACACCTGAGCGCGGGCGGAGGATCCTCCTTGTGAAGATCTCCGCGAGTCCGTTAGAATCTCCCCAAGTTCAAGCACTCGAACGGTTTATCTTCTCAAGGACTGTACAGAGGACATCTGAGTCAACACTCCACGAAAGGAGTTGCGATGAACGACGAGAACAGCCCTCCGACCCCGCCCGCGGAATCGTCCCAGGGTCCCGGCGGCCCACCGCCGCCGCCGCCGCCGGCAGGCGGGGCCGTGAGCCCGAACCGTGGCCTGATGCTGGTGCTCTCCTACCTCTGGATCCTCGCCCTGATCCCGTACCTGACCGAGCAGGAGGACGCCGAGGTCAAGTGGCATGCTCGCCACGGTCTCGTGCTGCTGATCGCCGAGGTCATTCTCGGCCTCGGCTTCTTCATTCTCGGCTTCGTGCCGGCGGTCGGGTGCATCGTGACGATCCTCTCG
>Ga0210122_1000718_pt1 | contig 11498 bp, 4 predicted proteins | sample Muzzi_CordB_D2_FD_185530 | JGI IMG/M metagenome (GOLD analysis project Ga0210122, IMG submission 185530) | Wetland microbial communities from San Francisco Bay, California, USA, that impact long-term carbon sequestration - Muzzi_CordB_D2 (SPAdes) | ecosystem: Environmental > Aquatic > Marine >... | reverse complement strand
CCGAGCACCGCCCGGCGCTCGGCCACCACCTCGAGCACCGCCTCCGCGACGGCGGTGCGGTCCACGCGGGAGAGATGCCGGCCGATGCGGGCGCCGAGGGTCTCCAGACTCACCCGGTTACCGACGCCGTTGCCCGGGATGAGCGGCAGGGTGTCGATCACATTGCTGGCCGCGCCCGAGCGCGGATCGATGAAGGCCGTCGGCCTCGGGGAGCCCGCCGCCTCGCGCGAGGCGAGGAAGGCGTGCCAATCGGCCTGGTTCGGGAGCTGGTCGAGCACCGCGTCGAGCTGCGCATGGGAGCTGGTGATGGTCAGCTCCGGCTCGAAGAACTCCTTGAAGTCGAGGTAGTCGGCCGGCGCCTTGGGTTCCAAGGCAAGGCCGACGCTGGCGAACAGGATTGCTCCGAGCACGAGCAGAAGGCCGATGCCGACTCCACTGCGCCGGAGCGAGGTAAGGGGTTCCATGAGTCTCTCCTCAGTCGATGTCACCACGGCTTCATTGCCGGGGTGGAGGATTGGCGGCAGATGAGCCCAGGGGCTCCTGCGCGCCGAAAGAGATGCGCGGGGTCACCCGCTTCAAATTGGCCGGCAGACCTCCGGCCGCGTTGTTTTGCACTCCAAGACATAGCTACTCAACTAACTAAAGTAAGCTTTGTTCTCTATCCGGGACAGGGAGAGGTCGGAGATCGTCGGTCGTGTGGATTCGGGAAGCGCCACGGCGCCGGCGAGGTCGCGCTGCGATTGTTTGTACTTCCGCATACCTCAATCATCTCGTATTGTATTTGAGTAATTTATTTTATAGGCGCGGATCCGAGCTTTCGCCCTCTCGGTGCCTCTGCGGTCGGGAAAGAGCTCCGCACTGATCTCTGGCTCGCGGAAACTATTTCATGATCTTTTTCGTTTAGATCGTTTGAGCGCGATGCATTATTTGAAAGGAGTCATGGATGATCAGATCTCATGCCGGTTGCCAGCCGGTGACGGAAATGCTCCAAGCGTGGACGGCGGGGGAGATGGAAGCGGGCGATCGGGTGGTGCAGCTCCTCTACGACGAGCTCAAGCGGATTGCGGTCCGGGAGTTTCGCCGCGAGCGCCCGAATCACACGCTCCAACCGACCGCGCTGGTCCACGAGGCCTATCTGCGATTGCGCGAGGTACATGGGATCGTCTGGGAGAGCCGCGATCGGTTCTTTGGGTTCGCCGCCCATCTCATGCGGCGCATCCTGGTGGAGCAGGCGCGGCGGCGAGCCGCGGTCAAGCGCGGGGGCGATCGCAGTCGCGTCACGCTCGATGAGGTCGCGCTGGGTGGGCTGGGAAGGGCGCCGGACGTGCTCGCCGTGGACGAGGCGCTCTCGGCGCTCGCCGAGCTCGACAAACGCAAGGCCAGAGTGGTCGAGCTGCGCTTCTTCGGTGGGCTGACGGTTCGGGAGACGGCCGCCGTGCTCGATCTGTCTCCGGAGACCGTCGGGCGCGAGTGGCGACGGGCCAAGGCCTGGCTCTACCAGGAGCTTTCCAACCAAGAAGAACCGGGGCTCGCCAGTGCGAGCTGAGCGGTGGCAGGAGGTCGACGCCCTGTTTGCCGAGGCTCTGGAGCTCGCGCCCGAGGACCGGGAGGGCTTCCTCGATCGTGCCTGCGAAGCCAATGGCGAGGTGCGCCGGATCGTCGAAGGGCTCCTCGCGGCAGACGAGAAGGCACGGACGTTCCTGGAACGGCCCGCGGCCGTTGCGCTGAGCGGTGGTGAGGCGGCGCACGCCGCCGGCTCGAGCTTCGGCTCCTATCGGCTCGAGCGCCTGATCAGTCACGGTGGCATGGGGGTCGTCTACGTGGCGAGTCGTGACGACGGCCAGTTCGAACGTCGGGTGGCGGTCAAGCTCCTGCGTCAGGGGGTGATCAATCCACGGGTCCTCGAGCGCTTCCGGGCCGAGCGGCAGATCCTGGCGCGCCTCGAGCACCCGTCGATTGCGCGCCTCTACGACGGCGGCGAGAGCGAGCAGGGCGTGCCCTTTCTGGTGATGGAGTACGTCGAAGGCCAGCCCCTCGATGTCTACTGTGACGAGCGGAGGCTCTCCATCGACGAGCGACTTCGGTTGTTCGGGCGCCTGTTCGAGGCGCTTGCCTATGCGCACCAGAACCTGCTCGTCCACGGCGACATCAAGCCGGCCAACGTCCTGGTGACCGCGGAGGGGGAGCTCAAGCTGATCGACTTCGGGATCGCCGAGCGGCTGACCGACGGCCACGCGGACGGGGTCGCCGCCCGTGCCTCCGCCGACCTTCGGGCAATGACGCCCGGCTATGCGAGCCCGGAGCAGGTCCGTGGCGAAGCGATCACGACTGCCAGCGACGTCTATGCCCTGGGCGTCGTGCTCCATGAGCTGCTCTCGGGCAGCCGGCCGGTCCGGTCCCGGGGCGCCGAGCGTCCGGTTCCGCCCAGTCGGACCCTCGGCCGGGCGCTCGATCCGGATCGGGAGGCGAACGACGGGGAGCGTCTCCAGGCCCTGTGTCGCGTCCGGCGGACGCGGCCGGGCGCACTCCGCCGCAAGCTCTCCGGGGACCTGGATGCGATCGTGTGCAAGGCGCTCGAAGAGGATCCCCGTCGCCGGTACTCCTCGGTCGCCGAGGTCGCCGCGGATGTCGAGCGTCATCTCGGGGGCTGGCCGGTCTCGGCCCGGCCCCAGACGCTCGGCACCCGTGCCGGGAAGTTCGTTCGTCGCTATCGCTCCCTCGTGACGCTCTCCGCCGTTGCGCTCGGCTTGGTTCTGGCCCTCCTCGCCAGCCTCCACCTGCAGCGCAACCGTGCCGGGCACGAGCGGGACAAGGCCCGGGAGGCGCTGGCGTTCCTGGTCAGCGTGTTCGAGCAGGCGGATCCCTACCAGCGGGGGGCGGAGAACATCCCGGCCCGGGATGTCCTGGAGGCCGGGGCCACACGGGTGTCGCGGGAGCTCTCCGGCGACCCGGAGGTCCAGGCGGCGCTCCTCACCGCCATCGGCCGGGCTTCGGCCGGTCTTCGGCAGCTCGACGACGCGGCTCCTCTCTTGGAGCGCGCGGTGGCGCTCCGCCGTGAGAGCGCGCCCGACTCCCTGGCGCTCGCCGAGAGCCTCGACCAGTTGGCGTGGCTGCGCTTCCTGTCGAGCGACTTCGAGGCTTCGGAGGCCCTCTACCGGGAGGCCCTCGATCTGCGCTGGCGGCTCCTGGGGCGGGATGCACCCAAGGTGGCCGAGACGCTCAACGCGCTCGGCACGGTGCTCGGGGAGCGGTCCCAGAGCTTCGACGGCCAGACCTCGCACGAGATCGAAGGCTTGCACCGGGAGGCGCTCCGCATCTACCAGAAGGCGGAGGGCCCGGAAGGCCTCGGCGTGGCCCACACCCTCTTCCGCCTGGCCAAGATGATGATGGACCGTGGCGACACCGACCAGGCGAAGACCCTCAGCCGGGAAAACGTCCGCATCAACATCCTCTGCCAGGGCGAAGCCCACCCCGACACCGCCATGGCTCTGCGGCTGCTGGCCTTGATCCTGATCGAGCGGGGAGAGCTCGACGAAGCCCAGGACGCCCTCGGCCGTGCCCTCGAGGCGCAGCGCCAGACCCTTCCCCCGGACCATCCGGACATTCTGCTCACCCTCAACGACCTCGCCCTGTTGCACGGCCGCAAGGGGGACTATGCCGAAGCCGAAGCCCGGTACCGGGAGGCTCTGGATGCCTACCTCGCGGTGTACGGCGAGAAGCATGCCCACACGGCGGTGGTGATGAGCAACCTGGCGAGCACTCTTCTGGTCAGGGGGCGATTCGACGAAGCGGTGGCCCTCCACGAGCGGGCCCTGGCCACCAAGCTGGAGGTCTTCGGCGAGCGCCACGTGTTCGTGACCGAGAGCTTGAACGCCCTGGCCCGCGGCTACGCCGCCCTCGGTCGCTATCCGGAAGCCCTGGAACGGGCGCGGCGCTCGCTCGCCATCAGCCGCGAGATCGTCGGCACCGGCCACCCGGTCTACGCCAAGGCCCTCTGCGCCGTCGGACTGGTGCTCCATCGCCAGGGGGAGAGCGCCGCGGCCGAGCCGTACCTGCGTCAGGGTCTCGAGCTGTTTCGCACGACCCAGCCCGAGGGCCATTTCCGCACGGCCCGTGCGGAGGTTCTCCTGGGCTCCTGCCTCACGGCCCTCGGCCGCTTCGAGGAGGCCGAACCCCTTCTACGCCAGGGGTACGACACCCTCGCGGCCCGGTTCACCCCCGAGCACGTCTACGTGCGCGAGGCGCGGGACGAGCTCGCCGCCCTCGAGCGTGCCAAGGGTATCGACGGCCTCCTGGTCGACGGCTGAGCACCCCTCCGGTCCCATCGGCTCGGCCGCGGTGGGTGAGCGCGCCGAGCCCGCGTGCCGTCCTGTCAAACGGATGACGCGTTTGCCCCCCTGTTTTTCACATCCCTGATCAGAGGCGGGTATCCGAGGCGCGCGAGGAGTGGAGGCTGGCGGGTCTCGGTCGCCTGGCGTGGACCGACTGGACGGCCCGCGACCGAACCCAAAGGAGGTTGAACCATGAGATTGGTTGCCCTGACGTTCACGGCCCTGCTCATCGCGTCCGCGGTGATGGCAGCCGAGGGCGACGTCCCGCGCTTCAACACCGGCCTCGAAGAGGGGGTCTCGACCGTCGCACCGCTCAACCCGACGGTCACGGGGGCCCCCTCCAAGGTGCTCGACGCCGACAACTTTCCCTACGGCAGCTCGCGCCAGAGCCTGATCACGAACGGGGTGCTGTGGGACCCGGCGATCGTCAAGGTCGGCTCCAACTACTACCTGTGGTCCCACCACGGCTGGCCGACGGCCGGGTGCCCCAAGGAGAGCGACTCGACCCAGCAGGCGGGCGACAACATGCTCGTCTACCGGTCACCCTACCCGGACCAGGTCTGGTCCCCGGCCAAGTCCTCGACCAACACCACCACGGGGTTCTACCCGACGGGCTGCTCCAGCTCGAGCTGCGGCGGCTCGGTCAACCCGTCGGAGCTCCTGGCCAGCCTCGGCAGCGACTACAACGCCAACAACACCTGCACTCCGGCCAACCACACCGGCGCCGGCGGGGTGGCCCGCGTCGGCACCACCTCCAGCTACCTGGTGATCCTCAACGACAACGACGGCGACGCCTTCCAGGTCGATCCCAACACGGGGAAGACCGTATGGACCGAGGGCCGCGACGGGAGCATGGGGTACGACTTCAAGTGCGGCAGCAGCAATTGCCACGAGCCCGACTCTCCGGGCTGCGCCTACCCGACGATCGCGTCCTCCGACTGCGGCGAGTGGCAGAGCTGCCCCAGTTGCGGTGAGACGTCTCCCACCTGCAAGAACTCGAACAACACGGATGCCTACTTCAGCCACTACGCCTTCTGGAGGCTGATCGGAGAGTTCACCGACGGCAAGTCGTTCAACGCGACGGACGACTTCGTGCTGTTCAACAGCCGGAACCTCGACCGCACCTTCTACACGGTCGTGCCCTTCACGATCCCGGGCGACAACAGCGCGGTCGGCTTCTTCGTCTCGTCCGCCAAGGCGGGGTGGTGCGAGAACTTCCGCGACGCACGGCTCCACGTCGGCTACGTCACGACCGGCAAGCAGGTGTACTTGAAGATCGGCGGAAGCTACCAGAACGTCACCGGCACCAACCTCCAGACCATCCCCGACGACATCAAGCCCTCGCAGCCGGGCGTGCTCGGGCACGTGGAGACCATGACCGTCGCCGGGCAGAAGTTCGGCGTGGTCTTCGAGCACGTGGTCAAGGGCGGCACGGTGGTCGCCAACGACGGCTCTCCCGATTGCGGCTCGATCGGCTGGGGCGGTCCGGGCTCCTCGCCCGGCGTTCACTCGGAGCTTCGCTACCGCGCCTTCAAGCTCTCAGGCAAAGAGTGGGGCGGCTGGCTCGGCAACGACACCATCGACCTCGGTGCGAAGAGCGCCTCTCAGACCCTCTGGACCGACGGCCGGGCCTACACCCGGGACGGACCGACGGGGATGTCCTATCCGACCGTGCTTCTCGAGGGCGGCGCCGGACGGCTCTACTACACGCGCGACAGCGAGTGCCAGGGGTCGATCGGCACCGAGATCTTCCACGTCGGGCTCGAGGACAACGCGGCCTGGGACTCGGGGTTCCGCGAGAGCGCCTCGACCACGGCGCCGATCGTCTTCTTCCCGGACGACATCACCGTCTCCTACCCGAACACGAACGTTCCCCCGAACGTCGTCTTCACGCCCTTCGTGGGCACCTTCGGCAACGCCACCGAGCGTGCCGACAGGAAGTGGAGCGTGGACAACACCGCCTACGCGGCGACCCCCGGCGGGTCGTACTCGTGCGTCCACGGCTTCAAGGACGAGCAGCTCAAGCGGATCGTCGTGAGCCTCGGCGGTCTCGATCCCAACACCTCGTACAAGGTCTACCTGGACTACGCCGTCGATGGGAACCTCTCGAACGGCATCGACGGTCTCGTGGCCAACGGCGGCGGGGGAGCCGTCGAGTTCTCCGAGAACGTCTCCGGCGTCGACGGGACCCACGAGGTCATCGAGGTGGTCGGTTCGTCGACCTACGAGGTCCGGCGGGCGCGCCTGATCACCAGGACGTCCACCTCCACGGGCACTCTCGGCAACCTCACGGTGGACAACGCCTACAGCGGCGATCCCCAGTTCGAGGTCAGCCGCTTCTGCGGCTTCTACATCGAAAAAGAGTGAACGGCACGGCGCGGGCGGGGGCCGGTGACGGCTCTCGCCCGCCGTCGGGCGATCGCCGGCGCGAGCGGAGCGCGTGGCTCCGGGAGCGTCCGGCTCGAACGGCTGTTTCGGCCGAAAGGGGGACCCCGTGCGCCTTGACCCAGCATCTCTGTTCCGTCTCGCCTGCCTGGCGATCCTTGTTTGCGCGTTGGCCACCATCCCGACGGCGGCCCAGGAGCTGGCGACCATCGAGCGTGGCATCAAGCCGGAGCGCTCATTCGATCTGGGCGAGGTCGATCAGGTCCGGCTGTTCAACGGCGGTCTGACCATGAACATCCCGATCGGGCAGTCCTATCCCCTCGGCCTGGGCTCGGAGCTCAGCTATCGGTTGAGCCTCACCTACGCCAGCCAGGTCTGGGACTACTCCCTGGCCACGGCGCCGTCCTCCTCCCTCGACCCGTTCGTCATCCAGGCTTACCCGGGGCGGGTGTTCAACGCCGGCCTCGGCTGGCGCCTCTCCCTGGGTGAGTATTGGGATGCGTCGGTCTACGGGCCGGGGCGCTGCGGTGAGTGCTACGTCGGTCCGGACGGCGCACAGCATCCGTTCTTCCAGTCGCTCCACCCCGACGTCGGCGACGATTCGACCGACACCCTCTACACCCGGGACGGGACCTACCTGCGGCTGAGGAAGACAGCCCGCGAAATCGACTTCCCGAACGGGGAGATCCACCGCTTCGACAGCCAGGGCCGCCTGACCCAGATCCGCGACCGGCGAGGCCATGTGGTCAACGTCACCTATGCCACCAATTCCTGGACCATCGACGACGGTCTGCGCACCCACACGGTCCACCTGGTCGACGTGGCCCACTACGGCAAGGCGGTGGGGAGCGTGGTCCTCGCCACCTTCGGCGGCGCCACGGCGACCTACACCTTCGAGTACGCCCAGCCGCAGGTCAAGCGCTCCTGCATGGACACGGACCTCGACACCTCGTCGACGCTCCAGATTCCGCTGCTCACCAAGGTCACTCTGCCGGACGGCTCGTCCTACGACATGCCGGAGGCCGACTACATCACCACCGGCTCGTCCGCTCCCTGCGACATGCTCGACTACGCGGCGGCCCAGGAAGGCCTGATCCGGCAGATCAAGCTGCCGACGGGGGGCAAGATCGCCTGGACCTACCAGGCCTACAACTTCCCGACCCCGATCGAGGGGGACGAGGGCCAGCAGCCGCTCTTCCTCCAGAAGACCACCGGCGTCCGGACGCGGACGATGAAGAACTCGATCGACGCCGTCCAGGGTGCCTGGACCTACACCCAGGTGCTTCCCGGAGGCCAGTCGTCGGTCGAGTCGATCACCCAGGTCCTGACGCCCCTCGGCGACCGCTTCGATCACTACTTCCGGGTGGGGGACCAGCCGGACCCGCTCTACGGTCTGCCGATCTCGTCGGTGGAGACGGCGCCCGGGCGGCCCGACCTGATGCGCTCGCTCAAGGTCTACGACTGCGATTCGAGCGGCGCCAACTGCGGGCTGGAGCGGACGGTCTATCTCAAGTACCACACCGACAGCCCGTTCACCGGCGGCCCCGAGTTCAACGCCCGGGTCGAGGCGGAGTACACCCGCTTCCACGACGACTCCGACCACTGGATTGCACGGGACTTCTCGGACTTCGACGGGCTCGGGCACTACCGCGTCCAGACCCTGACCAGCGACTTTCCGGGAGCGATCACGCGCACGATCCGGTCCAACTTCAACCCGACCCGGGGCACCTACCCGGGGTCGTTCGTCATGCCCGCGACGGCGACGCCCTGGGTGCTCGAGACGTTCGACTACCAGTCCCAGGAGGAGGGTGGCACCACCTACCGCACCGACTTCTGCTTCGACACGGCGACCGGCTTCCTGCTGCGGACCCGGGTGCGCTCGAGCACCACCGGCGCGATCGGCGCCACGGACCTGGTGACCGTTTTCATCCGCAACGACTCGGTGCAGCAGATCCTCGAGCGCTCCTACGGTGGAGACCTCACCCCGGTGGGCACCTCCTCCGACCTCTGCACCCTCGCCCTCGGCGACCACAGCTACCAGGTCCGCAAGCGGTACGACGCCGGCACCCTGCGGCTCTTCGACTACCTGGCCGCGGACAACTCCCTGGTGCTCCGCAAGATGAACCGGACGATCGACCCGAACACCGGGCGCCCGTCGATCGTGCGGGACACGGTGGGGGTGACGACGACGCTGGTCTACGACCCGATGGGCCGGGTCACCGAGATCAAGCCGTCCGAGGACGCCTGGGTCCTCTACACCTACCGGGCGGCGGGCGCCACCAAGGCCCGGGTCCAGATCCAGTCCTTCGAGAACGGTGGCTTCACCAACCTCCTGACCCACGACGACATCCTGTTCGACGACTTCGGCCGGGTGCTCCGCGAGCGGCGGCGCATGCCCGGCGGCTTCTGGGCCCGGCGGTCGACCTACCACGACGCCCTGTCGCAGGTCACCGACGTCTCCGAGTGGCAGACCGACGCCCCGAACACCAGTTGGACCCAGTACCGGGACTACGACCCCTTCGGCCGCCCGGAAACCGTCGACCCGCCCGAGGGGTCCTCCCACCGGGCCTCCTTCCGCTACGTCGGCAACCGGATCATCCGGCGCACAAGCAGGGTCGGCACGGCGCTCACGGGCGGCTCGGTGACCGAGTCCGCGATCACGGTGATCGAGCGCTACGACCCCTACGGCCGGCTCCGCCACCTGGTCGACGGCGCCGGCACGACGATCTACACCCATGATCCGGCGGGCAGGATCACCAGCGTGACCCTCCCGGGCGGGCAGGTCCGCACGTTCACCTACGACGGTCGCGGCCTCCTGACCTCGGAGACGCTGCCCGAGAAGGGAGCCTCCGGCAACGGCACGGTGACCTACTCCCGCTACGACGCCCGCGGCAACCTCGGGCGCCGGAGCGACGGCCCGATGAGCGTGGACCGCGTCTACGACCGGGCCGGGCGTCTGGTGCGGGTCCACACCCCGGCGGGCGCGGACCTCGAGCTCTTCACCTACGGCGGCGGAACGGCGGCCGGCGACCGGTCGAGCGGCAAGGTCAAGACCGCGGAGCGGTACAACTACGTCACCCTCGGCGCGACGCCCGCCACCGTCCGCATCCGCGAGACCTACACCTACGGCGGGCGTTCCGGCCGGCCGTCCCGGCGCGTCACGGAGAGCTTCGTCGACGGCGTCCCGGACGCGAGCTTCAGCCAGAGCTTTGACGGCTACGACAGCCTGGGGAACGTGGGGTCCCTCGCATACCCGGAGTGCACCCACGCCGTCTGCGGAGCGCCGTCTCCCCGCACGGTGAGCTTCGACTATTCCTTCGACGGTCTCTCGTCCGTTCCCGGTTGGGCGAGCTCGATCACCTACCACCACAACGGCATGCCGGCGACCATCACCCACGCCAACGGGGTGACGGTGACCCAGACCGACGACCCCTGGGGCCGGCCGCTGCCGCGGGCGATCGCCACCTCGGGCGCCCTCGACCCGGGCGGAACGGCGGCCTCCAACTGGAGCTCGGGGACCTACGTCTACGACGGCGAGAGGAACGTCATCCAGATCGGTGCGGGTCGCTACGTCTACGACACCCTGTCGCGCCTCGTCTCGGCGAGCCTGAGCACGAGCCTCGATGGCAACGCCACCGCCAACCTGTCTCAGAGCTACGCCTACGACACGCTCGGGAACCGCACCTCGACGACCACCAACGGGGTCACGGTCGGCAGCCCGGCGTCGGCCGCGACCAACCGGCTGACCGGTGCGGTCACCTACGACGCGGCCGGCAACCTGACCGCCTGGAACGGCAACTCGTACGAGTACGACCCCCTCGGCAGGATGACCCGGTACCGGGCCGGAGCGGTCGACGACAGCCACATCTACACGGCGGGCGAAGAGCGCGTGGCGACCTTCCATGCCGGCGAGAACCGGTGGATCTGGACGCTCCGCGACATGGACGGCAAGGTGCTCCGCGAGTACCAGGTGGCGGGGGGCGCCTGGTCGGTGCTCCGCGACTCCGTCTACCGGGGGGACAAGCTCCTGGCGGCCTGGACGCCTGAGGGGGTCCGCCATTTCCATCTGGATCACCTCGGGACGCCACGGCTCATCACCGACGCTTCGAAACGGAGGGTCGCCTATCACGCCTACTACCCGTTCGGCGACGAGGCGACCTCGCCAACGCAGGACGCCGAGCGCTTCAAGTTCACCGGCGCCGAGCGCGATCTTGGCGCGACCACCGGCTCCGATCCGGCCGCCGACGATCTGGACTACCTCCACGCCCGGTTCACCAACCCGCGGCTGGGACGGTTCCTGAGCGTCGACCCCGCGAGGGACTCCGACCCGGCGGTCCCCCAGAGCTGGAACCTCTACACCTACGCCGGCAACAACCCGCTCCGGTTCGTCGACCGCAACGGCGACGTCCTCGAGACGGCGTGGGACGTCTTCAACATCGGCATCGGGGTCATCAGCCTGGTCGACAACGTGCGCAACCGGCGTTTCGGTGCGGCGCTGCTCGACGCCGGCGGGATCGTGCTCGACACCGTGGCCGCCACGGCGCCGTTCGTGCCGGGCGGCGTCAGCTCGGCAATCAAGGCGGGGCGTGCAGGCAAAGCCGTGACCCGGACCGTGCGGGCGACCGCCAAGGTGGAGGCGCGGGTGGAGGCGGCCAACGACTTGAGAAAGCTCCGCCAGCGGCTCGACAAGGCGCAGGAGGCGGCGAAGCTGCGGGGTCAACGGCCGGGGACCCTGCTCCCGGGAGACCTCAACCCGAGGAAGCCCCTCGACCTGGCGCTCGA
>Ga0210122_1000715_pt1 | contig 11519 bp, 7 predicted proteins | sample Muzzi_CordB_D2_FD_185530 | JGI IMG/M metagenome (GOLD analysis project Ga0210122, IMG submission 185530) | Wetland microbial communities from San Francisco Bay, California, USA, that impact long-term carbon sequestration - Muzzi_CordB_D2 (SPAdes) | ecosystem: Environmental > Aquatic > Marine >... | reverse complement strand
GCCGAGCCCCGCACCAACTCACCACCGAGCGAAGGCCGGTCCCCGGCAGGGAGGCCCCGCGACGCGCCCGACCATGCACCGGCCGTGGCAACCCCTCGCCCGGCGCACCTGAAGCGCACCCTACGTGCCTACCCCCCGATCTCCCCCAACCGCTCCGCAACCTCCTCCAGCTCCCCATCCTCCAGCGTCCGGAGATCGAACACCACCGCGTCATCCATCACCCGCGGCAGAATCGCCGGCGACCCCGTCCGCAACTCCCGCGCCAGCTCCTCCGCCGAAAGCCCCTCCGACACCACCCGCAGCCCCCAACTCGGCAGCTCCCGCCCCGGAACCGACCCACTCCCGGCCTGAGACCCCACCGCCACCGCCTCGACCGCGTAACCCCCGAGCCCCTGCCACCGCTCCGCCCACGCCGCCGCCCGCTCACCCAGATCCGCCGGCGTCCGCGCCATCCGCGCCAGCGCCGGAATCCGCCGCCGCGCCTCCTCCTCCCCCGCCTCGTAAATCCGAAGCGTCGCCTCGAGCGCCGTGTAGACCATCCGCCCCGGGCGGATCGCCCGGAAGAGGGGATGACGCCGGCACCGGTCCACCGCCTCCTTACGGCCGACGATGATCCCCGCCTGGGGACCGCCCAGGAGCTTGTCGCCACTGAAGCAGACCAGGTCGACCCCGGCGGCCACCGAGTCGCGAACCAGGGTCTCGCCCCACGAGGTCAACGGTCGCCGGGCCGCCACCTCGCCGCCGTCGGGATCCTCATTCCCTGCGTCGTCCGCCGCCGTGGCCGACCCGACACCTCCGGCCTCGATCACCAGATCGACCATACAGCCCGACCCCAGGTCGTGGACCACCGGGGTGCCGTGCTCGTGCCCCAGCTCTACCAACGCGGGCACCTCCACCGCCGACGTGAAGCCCACCACCCGGTAGTTGGACGTGTGTACCTTGAGCAGCAGGCCGACCCCACCCTCGTCACTCCCTCCCGGGCCCGCCACGCCGAAACGCTCGATCGCCCGCCGGTAGTCGCGCAGGTGGGTCCGATTGGTCGTCCCCACCTCCGCAAGCACCGCGCCGCTCTCCTCCATGACATCCGGAATGCGGTACGAGCCGCCGATCTCCACCAGCTCACCGCGAGAGACCACCGCCCGCCGCCCCCGGGCGAACGCGGCGAGAATCAGGAGCGTGGCCGCGGCGTTATTGTTGACCACGGTCGCCGCCTCGGCACCGGTCAGGCGGCAGAGGAGCTCGGCGCACCCCCGGTCCCGGCCTCCCCGCTCGCCGGTCTCGAGCTCGATCTCCAGGCGCTGGGGATGGCGCGACACGGCGCCCACGGCGTCGGCCACCTCCGGGGCGAGGAACGCGCGGCCGAGGCCGGTGTGCAGGACGACCCCGGTGCCGTTGATCACCCGCCGGTAGAACGGCCGCGCCCGCCGGGCGAGCCGCACCGCGAGCCGCGCGGCCACCGACTGTGGATCGACGTCCCCCGGCCCGGCCTCTCCCCGGCGGATCTCGTCCCGCAGCACATCGAGCAGAGCACGAAGCTCCGAGAGCACCACCGGGCGCGGGTGCGCGGCCAGGAGCGGCTCGAGCTCGGCAGCGTCGAGCAGCCGATCGACCTTCGGCAGGCGGCGAAGCAGATTGGTGTCGTCGGAAGCCACGGTCGTCTCCGAGGTGTTGGAGTCAAAGCTAGCACAGGCGACCGCGGGGCTTTCGGCCCGGATCGGAAAGGAGTCAGGAGATCCACAGGGAGGGGCACGACCCACCGAATGACGGAGCGGGAGCGCGCGAGCCACGGCGGTGGCCGTGGGCCCTCACCCTGGTTGCCGCCGCGGCGCTCCTGGCCGCCCTCCTCGCGTGGCTCGACGCGCCGCCCGAGCGCAGACGACTCTCTCCGGGAGACGAGCTGGTGGTCGACCTCGCTCCGGGCGACCCCCACGAGGTTCGGCTGCGCCTCCCGGACGACGACCACCCCTACCTGCTGGAGGCCGAGCAACAGGGGATCGACGTGGTCCTCGAGCTCGCCGAAGCCGGAGGGCCGAGGGCCCGGAGCCGCTCGACGGAGCCCTCGGTGGCCGCCGACCGCCCCTTCGACCGGGCGGGCACGGAGCGGCTCTGGATCGAGCCCAGCTCCCGAGCGCGCGACGCCCGGATCGTCGGGCGGGAGCCCGGAGCGCCCCCGGGCCGGTGCCGGATATCGCTCCGGAAGCTCGCTCCGGGGGATGAGCCGACGGCGCGGGCCGAGAAGCTCGAGTCGGAGGCCGCGATCGCCTATCACCGGGGCGACCCGGAGAGCCTCACCCTCGCCCTCGGCCGGTTCCGCGAGGCGGCCTCCCTCTGGCACCGCGCGCGCGTGCCACGCCGCAGGGCCGAGGCGCTCTACGCGGTGGCCGTGCTGCACCGGCTGGTGGACGAGATCCCCCAGGCGCTGGAGACGGGGAGGGTCACCCAAGGCCTGTGGCAGGACCTCGAGGAGCGTGAGCCAGAACACGCCCTCGACGAACGGCGCTGGGAGGCGGCCACCTGGAACGAGATCGGCCTCTCCTCCTGGCTCTCGGGCGACCCGCGGTCGGCACGCCAGAGCTTCGAGCGGGCCCGCACCCTTCAGGTGAAGAGCTACGACGCCTACGGAGAGGCGGTCTCCTTGGCCAACCTCTGCCTCATGGACCTGGACGCCGGCGAGCTCCGCGCCGGTCTCGCCTGCTACCAGCAAGCGTTCGACCGCCTGGCGGCGGTCCGTGCCCTGGCGCTCGAAGCGACCGCCCACTCGAACGTCGGCCGGGTGCACGACCTCCTCGGCCACCCCCAGGAGGCCCTCGACCACTACCACCGCGCCCTCCAGCTCGTGCGCTTCGTCGCGGACCAGTCGGGGGAGGCGCGGGTGCTCAACAACCTGGGGGTGCTCCACCGCCGGCTCGGGGAGGTATCGGCGGCGCTCGCCCGCTACAGCGAGGCGCTCCAGGTGTTTCGCGCTCTCGGTGACCGGCGCTGGCAGGCGCGGGTGCTCAACAACCTGGGGCTCCTCTACGGCTACGCCGGCGACCTGGCCAAGGCCCGCTTGAGCCTCGAAGAGGCACTGCCGCTCTGGCGCGCCGTGGAGGACCGGCGGGGAGAGGCCACGACGCTCACCAACCTCGGCCTGGTCACCGCCCGCGAGGACTCGGGCACCGCCGCCACCGAGCGCGCCCGCGCCCTCTACCGGCAATCCCTCGCCCTGCGGCGTTCCACCGGCGACCGGCAGGGGGAGGCGGTGACTCTGCGCCAGGTGGGTCGCCTGGCACTCGAACGGGGGAACCCGAAGGACGCGCTCGAGCCCCTGGGCTCGGCTGTGAGCACCTTCCGGAGCCTCGACGATCCGGCGGGCGAGGCCCTCGCTCTCACCGACCTGGCCGGAGCCCTGTCGGTGCTCGGCCGCCCGGCGGTGGCCTCCGGCCGCCTGGAACGCGCCCTCGCCCTCGCCCGCAACGCCGGCCACCACCCGGTAGAGATGGTGGTCCTCACCGAGCTCGCGCGCGCGGCCAGGCAACGGGGCCGGGTGAGCGACGCCCGGCGCTGGGCGACGGAGGGGGTCGAGCTGGTGGAGCGCCTGCGCGGCCAGATCGATTCCACCGACCTCGAGATCGCCTTCCGGAACGCCCGCCACGACCTCTACCAGCTCGAGATCGAGCTGCTGATGGACGAGCACCGGCTCGACCCGGCGGCCGGCTGGGACCGCCGCGCCTTCGTCGCGGTCGAGCGGGCTCGGGCCCGGACCCTGCTCGACCTGCTGGGTCCCCTCGACGACGCCGGAGGCTCCACCGCCAGGCTCGCCCCGGCCATCCCCCCCGAGCTCAGCGCGCGGCGCCAGCGGCTGCTCCGGCGGCTGCGGGTGGCGGCGGAGCGCTCGGCCACCGGCGGCGAGGACTCGGCCCTCGACCGGAGCCTGGAGGAGACCCTCCGCTCCCTCGACCTGACGGAAGCCGAGATCCGGTCCGTGAGCCCCCGCTACGCCGACCTCGCCACGCCCCGGCCGGCCGATCCGAACGACGCCGCCCGGCTTCTCGGTCGCGACACCCTCCTGCTCTCCTACCAGTTGGGGCGAGAGCGCAGCTTCCTCTGGGTCCTCGGGCACGACCGGTTCGAGAGCTTCGAGCTTCCCGGAAGCGAGCGGATCGAACGGCTCGCCCGCGCGCTCCACCGGAGCCTCAGCCACTTCGATCCCGCCTCGCGGCCGGCCCAGCGACGCCTGGCGACCGAGCTGGCACAGATCGTCCTCGGCCCGGTCGCCCCCACCCTCTACGACACGGACCCGCCGCACCGGCTGGTCGTCGTCACCGACGGCGCCCTCCACTACATACCGTTCGAGGCGCTGCCGGTCCCCACCGGGCCGGCCGAAGCGACCGAAGCCGCCCATGCGGGTCAGGGCGACACGCGGCCCCGGCCGAGCGTGGTGCCGCTGGTGATCGATCGCTTCGAGGTCGCCTACCTGCCCTCGGTCTCCACCCTCGCCACCCTCCGCCGGATGCTCCGCACGCGAGCGCAAGCGCCCGATCCTCTGGCCGTGCTCGCCGACCCGGTCTTCTCCGCCGGTGACCCCCGCCTGGGGGCGAGCGCGCGCGACGACGATGCCCGGAACGTTCCTGGCCCGCGCCGCTCCGGCTTCAACCGGCTTCGCTCCTCCGGCCGCGAAGCCCGGATCATCGCGGCCCTCGCACCGCCGGGAAACACGCTCGTCGCTCTCGGGCTCGACGCCGACCGCAACGCCCTCGAGCACCTGGAGCGCTTCCGGGTGATTCACTTCGCGACACACGGCGTGCTCGACACCGAACGCCCTGCCGCCTCCGGCCTCGCCCTTTCTCTGGTAGACAGGCACGGGGCGCCCGACCCGGGGGGCTTCCTCAGCCTCCGGGACCTCTACGGCCTTCACCTCGACGCCGACCTGGTGGTCCTCTCGGGGTGTCGCACGGCCGCGGGGCGAACCATGCGCGGCGAGGGTCTCGTCGGCCTCGCGCGGGGCTTCATGTACGCCGGCAGCCCGCGCGTGGTGGCGAGCCTCTGGCAGGTCGACGACCGCGCCACCACGCGGCTCATGGCGACCTTCTACCAGGGGCTGTGGCGGCGCCACGAAACGCCGGCGGCGGCCCTGCGGCGCGCCAAGCTCGAGCTGCGCACCGATCCACGTTTCCAGGACCCCTGGTACTGGGCAGCCTTCGTGCTCCAGGGCGAGTGGATGTGAGAAGCTCTCGCGACGAGAAGAAACTTCGAATGCGCCTCAGAGGTCAGTAGGAGAACCGCCCATGCCCGACCAGATCGGCATCACCATCCATTCGTTCGTCGGCCAGTACACCATCCGCAACGGCAGCGGCGTCGGCAACATCATCGAGACCGGCGACACGCTCTACATCGGCACCGGCATCCACCGCGCTCCGCCGGTGTCAGGCAATAGGGTCGGGGTCTCGATCTTCGCCCCTGACGGCTCGCAGCGCTTCCCGCTGGGCGACGAGCCGGCCTACTTCACCTTCTTGGGCCAGAAGCTCAAGCACAGAACCACCAGCGACGTCGGCCTCACCATGACCGTGGTGGTCTCCCTCTATCAGGAAAAGCGGCAGGACGACTCTCTCTACCGGGCACCGTACGGGCTCGTCCTCCTCGGCGACCCGGACCAGGTCGGCGCATGGGGCGCCGACGACAACCCGAACTGATCGTTTGGCAGGGCACAACTTCGTGACGACTGAGTCAGGTTTCTCTTGACCGTCGGCGACCTCCGCACCGCTCGATCAACGCCCGAAGTCGCTGTGATCTCGATGACGTCCTCCAGCCCCGAAGCCCACCTGATCGAGCGGATCGAGGCGGGCGACCGCCAGGCCGAGGATCTCCTGGTCGAACGGTTCGGCCGCGGCGTGGCCCTGGTGCTGGACCGCCACAGCTCCTGGCGCGGCGAGGTCGACGACCTGTTCCAGGAGACGTTCCGGGTGGCGATCGAGAAGCTGCGCCGGGGCGAGCTCCGGGACCCGGAGAAGCTCGGCGCCTTCCTCGCCCAGATCGCCCGGTACCTGAGCCTCGACGCCGCCCGCAAACAGATCCGCAGGAAGACCGAGCCCGACGCGGAGCGGGTGGAGCGCGAGATCGCGCCGCGGGGCAACCCGCTCTCCGATCTGCTCGAACGGGAAAACACCCGCCTGGTCCGCCGCGTGCTCGCAGAGCTCGACAACGACCGCGACCGGGAAGTGCTCTTCAGGTTCTACCTCGCAGAGGAGGACCGCCGGGAGATCGCCCGGGACCTGGGCCTCGACAACCTGCAGCTCAACCGGGTTCTCTACCGCGCCCGGAAGCGCTACCAGACCCTGTACCAGGAGCGGCTTTCGGGAAGCCGCCCCATGCCCCCGGCCCCCCACGAGGGCCGGTCCCACAGGACCCTTCTGCTCGGGCTCGTCTCCCTTCTCGCCACGCTGGCTCAGGTGGTCCAACCATGGTAAGCATCTCCGAGAGGTCGCCCATGGATCACGCTCTGATCGAAGAGGACGCCCTGCTGGAGCTCTACGCCCAGGGCCGGCTCGACCCGGAGGTCGAGGAGGAGCTCGAGGCGCACCTCGTCGGCTGCGCCACCTGCCAGGAGGAGCTGATCGCGGTGCGGGGCCTCGCCCGGGGGGTGCGCAGGGTGGCGAGCGAGGAGGCGGCGCGGCTCGTGGTCCAGGCGGGAATCGCCTCGCGTCTAAGGCGCACGTTCAGCGGCCCGGGCCGCTGGGGCTGGATCGCCGCCGCCGCGCTGGTCGTGTTCGGGGCCCTCGCGGCCACCTACGCGGCGCGCATGGCCTCCGAGAACCGGGAGCTGCGCGCCATCGTCGCCGCCCAGGGACCGGGAGAGGGGACCGGAGACGCCGAGGGGGCCCGGACTCCACCGGAGACCCCGGGCGACCAGAGTGAGCGGGACCGGCTCGCCGCCCTCGAGCGGAGCCTTCCCGCGGCGGTCGGCACGGTGGTGCTCCTGACCGAGGTGCGCGGCGCGGACGACACCCCGCCGAGCGTCGAGCGCGCTACCGTGGGCGGACCCTTTGCCCTCGCCGTCTACATCCTCGACGACCCCCGGTTCTCCAGCTACCGGATGGAGGTGGTGGACGAGGACGGCCGGATCGCCTGGCAGCGCTCCGGAGTCACGCCGAACGCCTTCGAAGCGCTGATGGCGACCTTTACGCCGGAGTTCTTCCCGCCAGGCAAGTACCAGCTCCGGATCTCGGGCCTCCCCGACGGAGGCGAGGCGGAGCCCCTGGAGAGCTACCCGTTCGAGGTCCGGTAGATCGGACCTCCCCCCAACCCCATCTCGATCCCCTTCCCGCCCTCCGGGGGGAAGGGGACGCCACCACCCGGCCCGCCTTCTCCGAACGGGAAGAGATGGCCGCTCGCTTCGCTCGCACTTCGGCCGGCACGGAGACCGGCCGCTTCATCTGGAGGAGGGCCTTCCGGCCCTCCAACCCCTCCTCGCCCCGACCCTCTTCTCCGGAGGGCCGGGAGCCTGCAACCCACCCTCCAAAGCGCCACGTAGCCGAACACCCACCCTGAAGCGGCCGGACCTGTGCCGGCCCACCCGACCTCCATACCACCTCCCCGAACCCCCAATCTGAAGCGGCCGGACCTGTGCCGGCCGAAGTGCGAGCAAAGCGAGCGACCCCACCCGACCTCCGCGCCAGCTCCCCGAGCTCGGACTCCGAAGCGGCCGGTCTCCGTGCCGGCCGAAGTGCGAGCGAAGCGAGCGACCCTACCCGGTCTCCGCACCAACTCCCCGAACCCCCAATCTGAAGCGGCCGGACCTGTGCCGGCCGAAGTGCGAGCAAAGCGAGCGACCCTACCCGGCCCCCCCTCATCCACCCAATTTCAAATCCCCCTGCGATACCCCGCCCCCTCGCACCACTAGGCCCCTGAACGGAAGAGAACGCCGTCCGGGGCCCGCCGCTCTCCCCGCGTAGAGCACGGGCTCCCAGATTCACCCAGAACCTTGACCGGCCGGTCACGAACCGGCCAGGGGAGACAAGCCCGATGCTCAACATGCTCGAAGCCCGCGTCTTCAAGTACGACGAAAACCGCAAAGAGGTCACCGTCTATCAGGACGACGAAGACCTCAACATGTGGTACATCGTCCCCGAGCCCCGCCTCGCACAGACGATCGTCGACGGCCAGTCCGTGGCCGAGCTCGCCCTCGTCCAGTACAAGACGCAGCAGGGAGCCGCCGGCACCTGCACCTTCACCGCCGAGCTGACCGTCTCGCCCGAGGCGCTCGAAGCGGTCTACCGGAACCTCGGCCGCGACATCACCCTCGGCCAGCTCGACTGGCAGATGGCGGAGGCCTACTTCTACTACCAGGTCTCCGGCGAAGAGAAGGTCCTCAACGTCACCCCGTCGCTGGCCGGCACCAACCGGTCCGCCTTCGTCATCACCCTCGAGACCCAGGAAGAGGTCAACACCTTCAAGAACGCCTTCGGCCCCGACGGCGGCGCGGTCTCTCCCTTCCGGGTCGACTTCGACGTCACCGCCCTCGCCCGCCTGCAGGCGGTCAACGTCAAGGTGACCTACAACTCCCAGCTCGCCTTCGAGTACGAGAAGGAGGTCGACGTCGACAAGAACGTCTGGGGCAAGGTCACCAGCCGGCGCGAGACGATCAAGCAGCAGCTCCGACAGTCGGACGCCGGCGACGTGGAGACCACCTGGGGCATCGAGAACCCGTCGGGCGAGCTCGAGCAGCGGGTCAACGACTGGGCCTGGGTCACCCTCGAGAGCCTGGTCAACAAGGCGGTCGACGACGCCATGCGCTCGATCGGCGACCAGAACGCCGACCAGTTCTCGCTCTCGGCGACCGCCTCCTTCGAGCGCACCTACACCGAGAACCAGGTCATCGCCTGGGCGTTCACGCCGACCTCCTTCCTGCCCAAGTTCGACGCCGAGCAGTGGAAGCTCCACTACAGCGAGGTCGACAACCGGCGCCTGATCGTCGACTTCAACATCCTGGACGACCTCGAGGCCAACGGCATCGACTCGGTCCAGGTCGACATCGACTACGACGGCGCCACCCACTCCCACGTCTTCACCTCGGGCGACCCGTCGAGCTGGACCCTGAACGTCGACGGCGACGTCTCGGGCGGCACCTTCGACCCCAACTACCAGTACCGCTACACCGTCAAGTTCACCGACGAGCCGACCAAGACGTATCACTCCGACCCGATCCCCTCGACCGACACCCAGGTGGTGCTGCCGGTCGCCGCCCTCGGCATCCAGAAGGCCACGTTCGTCGGCGGCGACGTCGACTTCAACCAGGTCGAGTACGTCCTCATCGACTTCTACTTCGCCACCCCGGGCGACCAGCCCAACACGGTGCAGCAGAAGAAGATGACCGACAGCGCATCGGAGATCGAGTTCGAGTCGAAGACCTACCTGCCGAGCGCCAACGAGTACAACTACGCCCTCACCTACGTGATGAAGAACGGCGTGCGCTACCGGGTGGACCCGATCACCGTCTTCCCGCCCCAAAACCGGGCAACGGTCGACGTCCCCGCGGAGTTCCAGAACCGCACGTTCACGGTCGGTGTGCTCAACATGGGAGGCGAGCAGATCATCCAGGTTCAGCTCGAGGGGACCTACGACGACAACACGAACGACATCAACGACGCCCAGCTCTGGAACTTCGCCCCGGACCCCACCAAGGGGTTCGAGCTGGCCGACGAGTGGGTCCTCTCCGTCGTCGGCAACCCCAACGGTAGCTCGGTCCGCTACAACGGGTTCCTGATCACCAGCGACGGTGACCAGCGCCCCGTCTCGAACGTCTACGTCCAACAGAAACCGTTCCTCAACCTGAGCGCCAAGGACGAGAACTCCAGCATCGTCATCGACCCGTCCCAGGTGCAGTGGGCCGAGAACCAGATCCAGATGGTCAAGGTCGACATGTACCGGATCGAGGGCGACCCGACCGAGGAGCTGGTCGCCGCTTCGGAGGACCGCACCCAGCTCGAGACGTTCACCTTCCGTCCCACCGTGGACGAGAACGGCGAGGCGACGGGCGATCCCATCCCGATCCAGTACTACAACTTCACCTACCCGGTGGGTGGCCAGGGCGTCTACTTCTACCGCGCCACCTACTACTACGCGGACGGCACCACGCGCGACGTGCCCCAGGCCGGAGGCGACTCCCAGCGGGTCGTGCTGCCGTCGAACGCGACGTCCGACAAGGCGGTGGTGCTCCGCGCCGAAGTGACCTCGAAGGCCGCGTAACCCGGTCGATCGAATCGACCGATTACGGGAGCGTTCATGCCTTCGTTCACCATCGCCCGCTCGGCGCTCGAGCGGCTCCCCGTCCTGCGGGTCGAGGTGTGGGTCGACACCCACGCCTCGGCCCCCGGGCCGGACGATCCGGAGCGCCACGTCTTCGAGCCGGGAACGGCCACCGACCCTGCCGAGGCCACCTGGAGCCCTCGGCACCCCGAGGCCGTCACCGGCTACCGGCTCCGCACCCTCTTCGACGACGACCGCCAACCCTGGGAGTCGCCGACGATCCCGGTCGAGCCGGGCCGGGGAGTCGTCGAGACCATCGAGATCGAGGATTTCGGAGTCCGCATCTTCGACGCCCTCGGCCTGCCCTTCGGCATCATCGAGGCGGTCGAGGTCTCCTTCCATGACCTGGCCGGCCAGCCCCAGCAGGTTCGGCTGACCGCCGGCTCTCCCCTCTACCCGATCTTCGCCGGCACGGACTACAAGTACGGCGAGCCGATCGCCTACAGCCTCGACTACCTGCTCACGAACGGCAACTACCTCGAGCCCAACCGCTCGTCGAGCCAGTCGCTCATCCCGGTGGCCGACCCGCTGAGCGAGAAGACGGTCACGTTCGAGGCGGTCGGCCTCGCCCCTGACGCTGTTGGCGCAGCCGACGAAACCGTCCAGGTGATCCAGCTCACCTACGGCCACCTGGAGGACGGTCCGGGCTGGGCGATCTCCGGCGGCGAAGCCGTCACCCAGCTCAGCGCCGCCCAGCCGACGAAGCAACTGACCTTCGCCGTCGTCGACCCGGGGCAAGCCCTGACCAGCTACCAGGGCATCACGATCCTGGGCAACGGCGAGCAGAGCTCGATCCCGAAGACCCTGGTCCCGGAGACGACGATCCGCGTCGGCGAGGCGCCGATCTGGTGGACCGTCGAGGTCGACCCCGGCCTCGTCGACTGGGCCAGCTACCGGCTGGTGTTGGTCGAGATCCGGGCCGACAACGCGATCGACGGGCACACCGCCCAGCCCGCCGCCACGCTCCTCTTCTGGGCGGGGGTCCCGTCCCGGTACTGGAGCTTCCTGGTTCCGCGCGAGCACTCCGGCACTTACACCTGGCGTGCCCGCTACTTCGAGGCGAACGGCACCTACCGGTCGACCGACGAGCGGACCGAAACCAGCCACCAGGCGATCCTGCCGGCCCGCGTCTCCGGCGCACGCGGAGGGAGGGAGGAGCCGTGACCGACGGCCGCATGCGCCTCGAACGCTCGCTCCGGGCGGCGGCCGAGGTCGAGCCCGCCGCCGCCCGGGCC
>Ga0210122_1000714_pt1 | contig 11530 bp, 7 predicted proteins | sample Muzzi_CordB_D2_FD_185530 | JGI IMG/M metagenome (GOLD analysis project Ga0210122, IMG submission 185530) | Wetland microbial communities from San Francisco Bay, California, USA, that impact long-term carbon sequestration - Muzzi_CordB_D2 (SPAdes) | ecosystem: Environmental > Aquatic > Marine >... | reverse complement strand
AAGGCGCGCCTCGGCGCGGTGGCGACGAGCCGGGGGTGCGTCTACGGGTGCACGTTCTGCAGCCAGCAGAAGTTCTGGCACCGGAGCTGGCGCGGGCGCGATCCGGAGCCGGTGGCCGAGGAGATCCGGACGCTCCACGACGAGTACGGTGCGAACGTCATCCTGCTGACCGACGAGTACCCGACGAACGATCCGGATCGATGGGAGGAGCTCCTCGACCGGGTGATCGCCCTCCAGGAGGGCGGGCGCGAGCTCTATCTGCTGATGGAGACGCGGGCGGAGGACATCGTCCGGGACCGGGCGATCTTGCACAAGTACAGGAAGGCCGGGATCGTTCACGTCTACGTGGGGCTCGAGGCGACGGAGCAGGAGGACCTCGACCGGATCGAGAAGAACGCGTCGGTCGAGGCGGGGCGGGAGTCGTTGGCCCTGATCCGGGAGCACGGGATGCTCTCGGAGACGTCGTTCGTGCTCGGGTTTCCCGACGAGACGGAGGAGCATGTGCGGCGGACGCTCGAGTCGGCGCGGTTCTTCGATCCGGACATGGCGCACTTCCTCGCCATCACGCCTTGGCCGTACTCGGATCTCTACCACGACGTGAAGGACCACATCGCGGTCACCGACTACGGGAAGTACAACCTGATCGAGCCGATCATCGAGCCGGAGGGGATGACGCTCCGGGAGATCGATGAGGCGATCATCCGCTGTTACCGGGACTTCTACATGTCCAAGATGGCCGATTTCCGGCGCTATCCGGACGAGTTCCGGCGCCACTACATGCTGTCGAGCATGAAGCTCATCATGAAGAGCAGCTTCATCAAGGAGAAGGTCCTGCGGCTCGGCATCCCCGAGGCGATGCGCAAGATCATCGCGGCTGCGGACGGATAGTCGACGGTCCGGCAGGGGACGGTCCCCTCCCGGCCCTCTTCTCCGGTGAGTAGGGTGCGCTTTAGCGCACCGGGGGGAGGGTGCCTGAGGGACGGTGTCTCAGAGGGCCGGGACCGGGGTCGGGGCGTTGGGTCGAGGGCCGGCTCGGCTTGTGGGACTTCGGGGCGTTGGCCTCGCCTGCCCATCGGGCGCGTTGGCCTGAGGTGCACTCCTGAAGGCTTCCGTGAGCGCGCCCGCTGAGCACCCGTCGACCGAACGCCCGGACCCCGGTCCCTACCGGTGTGGAGGTAGGGGAAAGAGGCGATCCGCATCCCTACGGGTGTGGAAGTGTGGGGAGAGAGGCAGTCCGCGTCCCTGCCGGTGTAGAAGTTGGGAGAGAGACGGTCTCGACGTTGGGTTCCCTTGCGTGAGATGTCGGGAAGCCCCCGTCCCCCAGGGTGTTGCCTGGGGGACGGGGGTTTTTTGGGTTTACCGGGGGACGAAGACTTCGAAGGTCGCGCTGGCGTCGACGACGTCGTTCGGGCGGTAGGGGTACGGGTGGTAGTGGTTGGTGAGCCAGAGGGAGAGCTGGCTGCCGAACCAGGGGTGGCCCGGGATGCCGCTCTGGCCGCCGGGGATGACTTCCATCGGCACCGGGCCCATGGGGGTCATCTCTCCGACGAATCGCCGCGCCGGTCCGGAGCTGAACATGAACTCGTTCACGCCGTCTGCCCGCGCGCTGTGGGAGGAGGCGTCGACCGCGCCGAAGCCGCCCGCCTTGGCGATGCCGTGTAGCTCTGGCGACAGGCTGCTGAAGCCGCCGCCTTCGGGGATGGAGAAGGGGCTGCCCAGGGGGTGGTCGAAGACGATCCGGTGGAGCTTGCCCCAGCGGTAGTCGCCCTGGTCGGTGGAGCTCCCGAAGGCCGGCGCGAAAGCGTCCGAGGCGAGGAGGTCGAGGGCGTCGCGCAGGCACTCGAGCAGGATCAGGTCCCGGGCCTCGGCCGGGGTCTGGGCGTCCGGATGGGTGAAGAAGGGGAGGCCGGAGGCGCCCACGCCCTGGTTGGTGGCGAACGTGTCGAGATGGTGGCGTAGCGCCGCCATCGCGATCGAGCTCCCGGGAGCCTGGCCGGCCAGTCCGAAGGGGGCGAGCGTGCCGTCGATCACCCGCTGGACGAGCTGGCCGCGCCAGGTGGAGTAGAGGGTCGCGGCGACGCTCCGGTCGATCTCCACCAGGCTCGGTGCCGGCAGGGCGTTCGGCGGGTCTCCCGGGTCGTACCCCTCCGGGATGCCGGTCGGGGTGCTGCCGTCCCAGAGGAAGATGCGGGTGACCGCCTCGTCGAGCTCCGGGTCGTCGCCGAGGGCGGCGAGCTGGGGGATGGCGTCGACCGCGTTGGCGTTGCTGAAGGCGTCGACCAGGTAGGGCACCAGGACCTGGGAGTCGAGGAGGGTGTTGTCGGCCTGGAAGCTGGCCAGGTCGTCGGCCGTGAGCTTTCCGTCGTCGAGCGCCCCGGTCAGGAGCTGGCGGATTCGCCCGGCGCGGAAGCCGGTGGCGTACCCCGGGCTGAGGTAGAAGAGCCCGCCACCCGGCCGAAGCTGGTTGAGCGGGTTGTTGTCGAGGGTCGTGCCGACCGGGTCGTTGTTGGCGTTGAGCACGAAGCCCTCGGAGGGGTTGACCGTCTGCGGCATCTCGCCGAAGGGCAGGATCTCGTAGGGCAGGATCTGCCCGGGCTGCGGGTTCGAGACCGGCAACCATTCGTGGTGCAGGGCATGGCTCCCGTCTCGCACCAGCCAGGGGGGCACGCCGCCGTCCGGGGCGTTGAGCGTCTGGAGGTCTTCGCGCAAGGGCATCTCGGCGCTGGTGAAGTAGGCGATGTTGCCGAAGACGTCGGCGTATCCCCAGTTCTGGGAGCCGACGTCGAAATTGCGCAGGCCGTCTTTGAACTGGTCCAGGTTGGCCGCGCGGTTCCAGGTGCGAAACGCGTCGAGCTCACGGGTGGGCCCGAAGCCGGTGTACTGGATCGAGAGGCCCGTGGGGGCCAAGGGGTTGGCGAAGGAGACGGCGACGATCGGCCCGTTGTAGCGCCGCGGCACGACGAGCGTGACTCCTCCATCGGCGGCCGGAACGTCGACGGTGACGAGCGCGCCCGGGTTCTGTGGGTCGAGGGCGTTGGCCCGGTAGGTCTGGGGGATGACCTGGATCGGCTCGGTCTCCCCTTCAAACCGGGTTCCCACCGGCAGGCCGAGCTGCGGGTCGACGACGAGCTGCTCGAGGTAGACGTCGGTCACGTCCATCGGGTTCACCGTGGCGCCCCAGCAGACCCAGGGGTTGCAGCCGAGGACGATCCCCGGGATGCCGGGGAAGGTGACGCCGAAGGCGTTCATCGGCACGCTGCCCTGCCGGGGGTCGATGCGCACCTGGGCTTCGTAGAAGATCGACGGGCTGTCGAGGCCGAGGTGGGGGTCATTGGCGAGGATCGGGAAGCCCGACTCCGTCGAGTCGCCCGAGACGATCCACCAGTTGCTGCCGCGACGGTCCCACTGGGGCCGCAGAGCCCGGGCCAGGGCCGGTACCTGGGCGGCACGGTCGCGGTACGAGCGGGCGAGGGCGAGGGTGGACCGGTCGATCGGTGGGGCCTTGCGGCTCGGTGGGGTCGCACGCTGCTCGGCGAGCTCGTCGGGCAGCGAGATGGTCGGGTCGAACGGCGCGTTCCGGTAGAGGTCCTGGGAGAAGAGCGCCGTGCCGTCGAAGCCGAGAGCCTGGCCGGCGGCCTGGAACGTGCCGAGCGCGACCGTGAGGTCGATGTCCGAGATGTCGAAGGAGAGGCCGAACGCGAGCCCCTTGCCGACGGTCACGCTGTCGACCGGCATCCACGCTCGTGCGGAGGTGAGGCCGAGGGCGCCGTACTCGGGAGGCAGGGGGTTCTCCGCCAGGAAGGCGTTGACGCCCCGGGCGTAGGCCTCGAGCCAGGTCGTGGTCTCGGCCGAAAGGACCGGGAGCGACGCGTCGGCCGCCCGGCGCAGGCCGAGGGTGCGGAACTGGACGTCGGAGTCGATCGCCGCCGCGCCGAGGAGCTCTGCCAGGGTGCCGTCGAACTGGCGCCGGAGCAGATCCATCTGGAACATGCGGTCCCGGGCGTGGACGTACCCGAGCATGAACATGGCGTCCTCGTCGGTGACCGCGAAGATGTGCGGGACGCCGAAGGAGTCGGTGCGGACGCGCACGGAGTGGGCGAGTCCCTCGATTCTGACTTCGTCGATGGCGGGCTCCGTGGCCGAGGCGGGGGGCGCCAGGGGGCTCCACAGGGTGAGCAGGACGGAGCTCAGGAGAACGGCGAGGCGGGCTCTGTTCATCGGTTCCTCCGGGACGAAGGGTGAGCAGACTGGGAAGGAGCGAGTCCCCGAAATCCTACCAGCTCGAGTTGTCGCCACCCGTGGGGGGACGTGCTGTTTCAAATGGAACGCCCCGTTGCAACGTCATGTTGCAGGGGCAGCGATGCTCCGGCCGCAATTGCTTGTGAACACGGGATTTTCTCCTCTGGCACGGGCCCTGCTCCCTGTCGTCGTGAACGTTGCAGCGGCGGCGGTCGGCTGCCCCGGCCGGCGACGTTGCGGGAGGGAACACTCAATGGCCTTTCGACGGCACACCACACGGCCGGTGGCGGCGCTCGGCCCCGGGGCCCGGCTCGGTCCGGGCCGCGTTGTTGGCAGCGGTCGTCGGTCTGGGGCTCCTCGCCGGAGTCGCGGCACCGGTGTGCGCCACTTCTTCCCCAACACGTCGTTCTTCGACCCGCGAATGCCGGAGATGGCGTTTCCGGGAGTCGACCTCGACCAGGCCGGGGGGCTCCAGACCAACGTCCGCGCCGGCTGGCTCTGGCAGGCCGATCAAACCAACGACAACACGGATCCGGCGGTCAACCCGTTCGGGTCCGGTGCCCGAGTGAGCCACGAGCAATGGACCCTGAGCTTCGGGGTGTCCTGGTCGTGGGCTCGGAACAACGACTGACGGAGAGATCGTCATGACCAAGACACGCATCATCTGGGCGGCCGCGGCCGTGCTCATTCTCGCGGTGCTCACGGTTGCGCCGCCGGCCGCGGCCAACAAGCGGATCGCGGCGGCCGAAGGCATGTCCTGCACCGCGTGCCACGACAAGCCAGGCAGCATCCGGCTGACCAACCGTGGCAAGTTCTACGAGCTCATGGGCAGCTTCGACGCCTATGACGAGCTCTCCGAGAAGTTCGGTACCTGCACCACGTGCCACAAGCGCCGCCCCGGCTCGACCAAGCTGACGGCCGAGGGCAAGAAGTTCCGAGAGCTCCACGGCGGGATGGAAGCTCTCTGCGCGGATGTGCTCAAGGAGAAGGACCGCGCCACGAGGGCCGAGCAGGCCGACGGCGTGGGAGCCGAGAGCACGTCCGGCAGCAAGGCGGGAACGCCTCCGGCGTTCGTGCCCTCCCACTGAGCCGAACGCGGCCCCACCGCTTCCCCCGGAGGGGCGGGGCCGCGCCGGCACCTCCTTCCTGCTGGGCATCGCCCCGGAGGGGGCAGGCGGTTTCCGCCGCTCTCGCCGGGGCGTTTCTTCGTGGCAGGCCAGCCAACGATCCGGCAGTGAGAAATCCCCCCGTTTCGTCCGTCTTGTGTCCAGGCAGACAGAGGGTGAGCCGTCGCCACCTCGGCTCACGCGTCGGAAAGTATGTGGGGCCGAGCGCAAGATTCCGAAGAACGGGCGGACCATCGTCGTCCTCTACCGCCACTGACGGTGGTGGAGGACCTCGAATCCCTCGGTGGCGGCCTGAGCGAGGGACAACGCCAGGTGGTTCTCGCGCGGCTGAGCCGGCTCATCGGGGCGACCGACCTCTGGTCCTTCGTCAAGGTCGAGGACGACTTCTTTCTGCGCGACTGCGTCGGCGCGGTCCCCGACGCGGAGGAGATCTCCACGGTCACGGATGCCCAGGCGGCATCCAAGCGGTGGCCGGGCGAGGATGACGGCTCGGGTCGCCGCGTCGTGGTCCATCCGCCGGTCGCGGGATCGGGGCTGGTGCTCGCGGCTGCCTTCGGCAAGGGCGGGGTGCTCGGGGGCGCCCGCGGCCAGGAGATCTTCGACTGTCTGGCGACCGCCCTGGTTGCCGAGGAGCTGAGCGCGCCGTACGCCTCGGAGCTGGGAGCTCATCTGAAGACTCAGCTCACGCTCCTCGCCGAGCGCCTGATCCACGACGCCCTCTCCCTGGCCGGAGGGAATCGGGATCGGGCCGCGGCGCTCCTCGGCGTGCCGCGCAGGGAGCTCGAACGGCTCGATCCCGCCACCGGACCCTCCTGATCGGGACCGGCGCCGGTCCCCGAGATCTGCTACGCTCGCGAGGCGGCGAGTGCGAGCGTCCGCGCCTCCCGCGGCACGATTCTCCTAGCCGTTGTTCCCTACAATCCGTCCGCAACATCCAGGGGCCATGCACATCGACTCTGTTGCCATCCTCGACTGCGGGGGGCAGTACACCAAAGTCATCGACCGAAAAATCCGGGAGCTCGGCGTACGCTCGGAGATCTTCCCGCTCGACGTCAGCCCGAGCGCGCTCGCCGAGTTCGACGGTATCGTCCTCTCGGGCGGGCCATCGAGCGTCTGGGGGGAGGAGCGGCCCGACTGCGATCCGGGGATCTGGACGCTCGGCCTGCCGGTGCTCGGGATCTGCTATGGCATGCAACTGCTCGCCGCGCACACCGGCGGGGAGGTGAGCCAGGCGAGCGGCGAGTACGGCGTCACAGAGGTGGAGGTCGATCCCGTGAGCCCCCTCTTCGCCGGCCTCGAGCCCCGTCAGCAGGTGCTCATGAGCCACGGCGACTCGGTCCAGAAGCTCGGCCCCGGTTTCCGGGTGACCGGCAGGAGCTCGGACGCGGTCGGGGCGATCGCGGACGAGGAACGCCGGCTCTACGGCGTGCAGTTTCACCCGGAGGTCGACCTGACCGAGGAGGGGCGCGCGATGCTCGCCAACTTCCTCCACGGGGTCTGCGGCCTCGAAGGCAACTACGTGCTCGAGGACCGGATCGAGACCGCGGTCGCCAAGATCCGCGAGACGGTAGGGGAGCACCCGGTGCTGGTGCTGGTCTCGGGCGGGGTGGACTCCGCGGTCTCGGCGGCCCTGCTGCTCGAGGCGTTGGGGTCGGACCGGGTCTACGCCGTGCACGTCGACCATGGCCTGATGCGCAAGGACGAGAGCGACCGGATCTGCGAGGTGCTCGGGGAGATGGGGCTCGAGCATCTGGTGCGGATCGACGGCCAGGAGATGTTCTTTCACGACACGGTGGAGGTGGAGGGCGAGACCGGCGAGACCGACGAGAACGGAGATGCCGGGGTCCTCGGGCCGCTCACCTCGCTCGTCGACCCGGAGGAGAAGCGCCAGCTCATCGGCGAGATCTTCTTGAAGGCGCTCCGCGAGGCGGCCTTCGGTCTCGAGCTCGATTTCGACCAGACCTTCTGGGCCCAGGGCACGCTCCGGCCCGACCTGATCGAGAGCGGCAACCCGTCGATCAGCGGCTACGCCCAGAAGATCAAGACCCACCACAACGACATCGAGCTGGTGCGCAAGGCGCGGGCCGAAGGCCGGGTCATCGAGACCAACTGGGACTGGCACAAGGACGAGGTGCGCCAGGTGGCCCGCATGCTCGGCCTGCCGGAGGAGATCGCCGGCCGCCAGCCCTTCCCGGGACCGGGCCTCGCGGTGCGCCTGATCGCCGACCACGGATCGGGCGGACCGACCGTCGACCAGGCCCGGGCGGTGGCCGAGGCGGTGCACGACTGGAACAGCGCGTACGGCGGCACCGCGGTGCCGGTCAAGACCGTCGGGGTGCAGGGGGATCAGCGCAGCTACCGCTTCCTGGCGCTGGCGGCCGGCCCCCACGGCGGGAGCCTGGAGGACACCGACTGGGAAGGCCTCGGCCGGCTCGGCAACCGCCTGGCCAACCGGTTCGACTATGTGAACCGGACCGGCTATCTGCTCAACCATCGGGAGGTCCCGCCGGGGATCGACCACCACCCGACCTACATCACCGAAGAGACCGTCGACCTGCTGCGCGAGCTCGACGCCATCGTCACCCGGCACCTGACGCTCCCGACGATCAGCCAGGCCTTCGCGGTGCTGCTGCCGATCGGCCGGGGCGGAGCCTACTCGGTGGCGGTGCGCACGTTCGTCACCGACGACTTCATGACCGGCCGCCCGGCGCGGGTCGGCGTAGAGGTGCCGCTCGACGTCGTCGAGCGCCTGAGCGCCGAGATCGAGGCGGGCTTCAGCGACCGGATCGACCTGGTGGTCTGGGACGTCACGTCCAAGCCGCCCGCGACCGTGGAGTGGCAATGAGCGACGAGTACCACATGACGCCGGATGAGTTCCGCCGCTGGGGCAAGGAGCTCGTGGACTGGATCGCCGATTTTCGGGAGCGGGTCGAGGAGCTGCCGGTGTGCTCCCAGGTGGCGCCGGGGGAGATCCGTTCGAAGCTGCCGGACGCGGCGCCCGAGGCGGGGGAGCCGTTCGAGCGGGTGATCGAGGACCTGAACCGGATCGTCCTGCCCGGGATCACCCACTGGCAGTCGCCGAGCTTCTTCGCCTACTTCCCGTCGAACGCCTCGCTGCCCTCGGTGCTCGGCGACCTGGTGTCGACCGGCCTCGGGGTCCAGGGGATGCTCTGGTCGACGAGCCCCGCGTGCACCGAGCTCGAGACCCACGTCCTCGACTGGCTGGTGCCGGCCCTCGGTCTGCCAGAGGCGTTTCTCTCGACCGCCGGGGGCGGGGGCGTGATCCAGGACTCGGCGTCGAGCGCCACGCTCTGCGCCCTGCTCGCGGCGCGCGAGCGCGCGACCGGCTTCGCGGCGACGACCGAAGGGACGCCCGCGAACCTGACCGTCTACACCTCGACCCAGGCCCACTCGTCGGTCGAGAAGGCGGTACGGATCGCCGGCCTCGGCACGGCGAGCATGCGCCTGATCGAGACCGACGACCAGTTCCGCATGCGACCGGACGCGCTGGCCGCCGCCATCGAGGAGGATCTGGCGGCGGGTCGGGTGCCGGCGTTCGTCAGCGCCACGGTCGGCACCACGTCGTCCCTGGCGATCGACCCGATCGCCGAGATCGCCGACGTGCTGGCCAGGCTGCCCGAGGACCGCCGTCCCTGGCTCCACGTCGACGCGGCGATGGCCGGTACCGCGGCCATCTGCCCGGAGATGCGGTCGATCCACGAGGGGCTGGAGCGGGTCGACAGCTACTGCTTCAACCCCCACAAGTGGATGTTCACCGCCTTCGACTGTGACTGCTTCTGGGTCCGGGACCGGAGCGTTCTGGTGCGGGCGCTCTCGGTGCTGCCCGAGTACCTCCGGAACACCGCCACCGAGTCGGGGAAGGTGATCGACTACCGGGACTGGCAGATCCCCCTCGGGCGGCGGTTCCGTTCGCTCAAGCTCTGGTTCGTGCTGCGCTGGTACGGTCTCGACGGCATCCGTCATCACGTCCGCCGCCACGTGGAGCTGGCGGAGTGCTTTGCCGCCTGGGTCGAGGAGGACGATCGATTCGAGCTCGCCGTGCCGCGGTCGCTCAACCTGGTCTGTTTCCGCCTGTGCGGCGGCGACGAGGACAACGAGCGCCTGCTCGAGCGGCTGAACGCCACGGGCGCGCTCTACCTGACCCACACCCGGCTCGGCGATCGCTACGTGCTCCGCATGTCGATCGGCCAGACCTGGACCGAGGAGCGCCACGTGCGCGACGCGTGGGACCGCATCCGCGAGGTCGCCGGGCGGCTTTTCTCCGAGTAGACCGTCACCGAAGGGGGGCAGCGTGGCTGAGCGTTCCGAGATCACCCGGCGTGGAGCCGCCGAGCTGGCGCGCTCGATCGCGGCCGGCGAGCTCTCCTCCTCGGAAACCGTCGCCGCCCACATCGCGCGCATCGAAGAGGTCGACCCGCGGTTGAACGCCATGGTCGTGCCGCGCTTCGACGAGGCACGGCGGGAGGCCGCCGAGGCCGACGAGCGCCTCGCCGGGGCCCGCTGGGGCGACGGGCCGGCCCTCGGGCCTCTCCACGGTGTTCCGATCACGATCAAAGAGTCGCTCCACATGGCGGGGACGCCGAGCACCGGTGGCCTGCCGGCGCGGCGGCACCACCGGGCGGAGCGGGACGCACCGCTCGTCGCACTGCTCCGGGAGGCGGGAGCGATCGTCCTGGGCAAGACCAACGTCCCCGAGCTCCTGCTCTACCTGGAGGCCGACAACCCCCTCTACGGGCGCACTCTCCACCCGGAGCGGGACGACCGCTCGCCGGGAGGCTCGAGCGGTGGCGAGGGGGCGATCATCGCGGCCGGCGGCTCACCGCTCGGTCTCGGTACCGACCTGGGGGGGAGCATCCGTATCCCGGCCCACGTGTGCGGCATCCACGGGCTCAAGCCGACCTCCGGGCGGCTGACGGTCACGCGCACCTTCGACATCGAGCTCTTCCCCGGGCAACGGGCGATCCTCGACATCGCGGGGCCTCTCGCCCGGCGGGTCGAGGACTTGACGCTGGCGATGGAGGTGCTCCTCTCCGGTGGTCACCGGTCGGTCGATCCCCTGTTTCCTTGCGTGCCCCTCGGAGACCCGGGGGCGGTGCGGCTCGACGGCCTGCGGGTGGCCTGGTACGCGGACGACGGCTACCTGCGGCCCGCGCCGGCACTCCGGCGCGTGGTCGAGGAGGCAGCGCGGGCGCTCGAGGAGCGGGGCGCCGTGGTGAAGCCGTGGCGACCGCCGGAGGTGCGGCGGGCCATGGACCTCTACTTCGGTCTACTGAGCGCCGACGGCGCCGCCTGGGCGCGGGATCTTCTCCGGAGCGAAGGCCGGCACGATCGCCGGGTGAAGGACCTCGGCCGTCTGGCCGGGCTCCCGGCGGTGGTCCGGGGCTCCCTGGCTGCCGTCCTGGCTCTCGGCGGCCAGCGGCGGATGGCCGAGCGCCTCCGCTCCCTCGGGGCTCGCTCCACCGCCTCGTTCTGGCGGCTGGTGGATGCGCTCGACGTCTACCGGGGGGAGCTCCTCGCCGACCTCGGCTGGCAGCGGGAAGGCCAGCCGCCGAAGCGCCCCTACGACCTGCTCCTCTGCCCACCGAGCGCCCATCCGGCGCTCACCCACGGCGCCAGCTACTACCTGACCGGCGTCTCGAGCTACTCGATCCTCTACAACCTTCTCGGTCTGCCCGCGGGAGTGGTCGCCGCCGGCAGGGTGGGCGAGGGCGAGGAGTGCGACCGCCCGGCGAGCCGGGATCTGGTGGAGAAGACCGCCCGCCAGGTCGAGCAGGGAAGCGCCGGCCTGCCCGTGGGCGTCCAGGTCGTCGCCCGGCCCTGGCGCGAGGACCTGGTGCTGGCCGGCATGGCCGCGCTCGAAGAGCACTTCGGCGGGCGCCCGGAGTACCCGGTCGCAGGTTGTTAGAAAATTCCGAAGCTTCACGTGACGCGTTCCTGAAGAACTTTTCGCGTTGTTGGCAAGGCGTTCCGACGCGGGCGAAGCCACGCTGCGTCGAGGAGGAACCACGCCGCCAGCAACGCGAAGACCGGCTCAGACCCCGCTGCTCTGGGTCGGGGGTTGATCCGGTCGCTTCCGCGGTCGCGGACTTCGCCGGGGTGTCCGGACCGGCTTCCCCGAGGAGCGGCGCGTGCCGGCGGGCGCG
>Ga0210122_1000713_pt1 | contig 11533 bp, 9 predicted proteins | sample Muzzi_CordB_D2_FD_185530 | JGI IMG/M metagenome (GOLD analysis project Ga0210122, IMG submission 185530) | Wetland microbial communities from San Francisco Bay, California, USA, that impact long-term carbon sequestration - Muzzi_CordB_D2 (SPAdes) | ecosystem: Environmental > Aquatic > Marine >... | reverse complement strand
GCGCGGGCCACGGCCCTCGACCAGATCGTCCAGCGGGTGGCGGAGCTGCCCGGGGTCGTGGGCGCCGCGGCGGCGACCGCGCGACCGCGCACGCCCGTGCTCCCGACCGAGCCCTACACGGTGACCGGCGAACCGACGCCTGAGGGCCAGGCCGCGCCGAGCACCGGGGTGCTGGCGGCCTCGCCGGAGTTCTTCGCCACGGTGGGGATCGACCTGCTCGAGGGGCGCGGCTTCGAAGCCACCGACGCCCCGGGCGCCGCCCAGGTGGCCCTGGTCAACGCCAGCTTCGCCGCGCGCCACTGGCCGGGTGACGATCCCCTCGGCCGCCAGATCACCGTGCGCGGCGAGCCGCGGCGGATCGTCGGCGTGGTCGCGAACGTGATCCACGGCGTGTTCTTCGAGCGCGAGCAGCAGCCGGCCGTCTACTTGCCGCTGGCGCAGCAAGCCCCGGGTGGAGCGGTGGTCACGTTCCGGGTCGACGGCGACCCGGCCAGCCTGGCAAACCCGGTCCGGGAAGCCGTGACCGCGTTCGAGCCCGGGTTGGTGGCCACCCAGGTGCAGACCCTGGACGAGTTCACCGAGCAGTTCTTCGTCGGCATGCGGGTGATCACATCGATCCTCGGTGGGTTCGGGGCCCTGGCCCTGTTGCTGGCCGCCCTCGGCACCTACGGCGTGCTCTCCTACTCGGTCGTCCAGCGGACCCACGAGATCGGCGTGCGCATGGCGCTCGGGGCGAAGGGCGGGGAAGTGCGGCGTATGGTGACCCGCCAGGGTCTCGTCTTGGCAGCCCTGGGGATCACCCTCGGAGTGCCGGGGGTGATCGGGGTGACGCGGGTGATCGGCAGCGCCATGTCGAACATGGCAGAGGTCGAGCCGATGACCGTGCTCGGGGTGGCGGTAGCGCTCGCCGTGGTCACCGTGCTCGCGAGCTGGATGCCGGCGCGCAGGGCCGCGGCGGTCGACCCGCTGATCGCGCTGCGGGGAGAGTGAGACGGGCGATCGTGAATGTCCGGGTCCGTGGTCGGTGCGTTCGTGGGTCCGGGCCGTTCGTCTCGGGTTCCCGAGGGTGCGTCGGAGCTCCTTCCTGGATTTGAAGGCGCCGGGTAGGGTCGCTCGCTTCGCTCGCACTTCGGCCGGCACGGAGACCGGCCGCTTCATCTGAAGATGGGGGTGCCAAAAGACGATCTCCAGGTGAAGCGGCCGGTCTCCGTGCCGGCCGAAGTGCGAGCGGAGGTCGCGGCCTCACAGAAAAAACCCCGCGCCGTGGAGGGAGGTCGACGCGGGGGGAGGAGAGGGAGCTTGAAGGAGATTGTCGGGGAGGCTCTCCCCGCGAAGCGGGCCAACTCCCAGTAGAGCCCGCCTCATCCCGTACAACAGTTGACAGGTTGTCTCGATTCCGGTAATGCGCTTCCGGCGGAGTAGGCGCGTCGGAAGCGGTATCCTTCGGCCGTCATGCGCATCTTCCTGACTGGAGCGACCGGGTATCTGGGCACCGTGCTGGCACGCCGGCTTGCGGCCGACGGCCACGAGCTGCGCGCCGTGGTGCGCGAGACGAGTAACACCTCCACCCTCGAGGAGCTCGGCGCGGCCCTCTTCGTGGGCGACGTCACCGACCGCTACTCGCTGCGCGAGGCGATGTCGGGGAGCGACTGGGTCGTCCACATGGCGGCCGAGCTCGATCCCACGGCGAGCCTCGAGCGGATGCGCGAGATCAACGTCCGGGGCAGCGAGAACGTGGCGTCGCTCGCCTACAAGCTGGGCGTCGGAGCGCTGCTCTCGGTGTCGTCGATCGCCTACTTCGGCGGCAGCCCGCCGAGCGGCGAGCCGGCGACCGAGGAGACGGCGCCCCTCGAGCCGTTCCCCACCGCCTACAGCGTGACCAAGCACGAGGGCGAGCACGCGGTCCGCGAGTGGACCGACCGGGGGCTGCGGAGAGTGAGCGTCTACCCGAGCCTGATCTACGGCCCGCCGGGAAAGAAGTCGGGTGCCAACTGGCTGCTCCGGGCGCTCCTCAAGGGGCGCTTCCCGGTGCTGGTGGGGGCCGAGATGAAGACGAGCTGGGTGTTCGCGGAGGACGTGGCCGAGGCGATGGTGCGGGCGATGGAGGGGCTGGACGCCGGCACGGTGGAGCCGGGCCGGGATTATCTCCTGGCGGGCGACGTGGCCTCGGTGCGCGAGGTGGCCGGCCGGGTGGCCGAGCTGGGCGGCGTACGGGCCCCGCGCTTCAACCTGCCGGTCGGCGTGGCGCGCTTCGCGACCCGGTTGAGCACGCCCTTCTTCCGGCTGGTGGGCAAGAGCTCGCCCCTGCCGCCGGAGCAGCTCGCCAGCCTGGAGCGCCACTGGTGCTTCGACGACTCCCGGGCGCGCCGGGAGCTCGCCTGGACGCCCCGTAGCCTGGAGGAAGGGCTGCCGCCGACTGTCGCCTATATTCAGGAGGCGGATCGGGCGACCCCTTGACTCGGGAGCGCCCGCGGACCGAAGATCGGGCCTTCGCAGCGGAAGGCTGATGAGTTATGCCGCCCAAGTTCACCATCTTCAAAGATTTCCAGATCTCGGCGGCGCATGCCATCCGCGGCCATACCCGCGGCTGCCAGAACCTCCACGGTCACAACTACCTGGTGCGGGTCCACGCCAGCGCATCGACGCTCGACGAGCTCGGCATGGTGATCGACTTCGCCGACCTGAAAGCGGTGATCTCCGATGTCGTCGGACCGTTGGACCACCAGGTGATCAACGAGATCGCGCCCTTCGACGAGACCAACACGACCGCCGAGCTGATCGCCCAGTGGGTCTACCGGGAGGTGGCCGTGCGGGTCTCACGCCTGCCGGCCGCCGGCGGTCGGGTGCGGATCGACCGGGTCGAGGTGTGGGAGACCCCCACCTCGTGCGCGATCTACGAGGAGGGCTGACCTTGCCTCCCAGCCCTGGCTCCTCACAGGGCTCCCGCGACCCCGGCGGGCGGTCGTCGCTCCCCCCGGAGGAGCGGCTCCTGCTGACCGAGATCTTCTACTCGATCCAGGGGGAGTCGACGTTCGCCGGGCAGCCCTGCGTCTTCGTGCGCCTGACCGGCTGCCAGATGCGCTGCCGGTGGTGCGACACCGAGTACGCGTTCCACGGCGGCTCCTGGTGGACCTTGGACGAGATCCTGGTCAAAGTCGCCGAGGTGGCCGGCTACGACTGTCCGCTGGTGGAGGTGACCGGTGGCGAGCCCCTGCTCCAGCCGGGAGTGCTGCCGCTCATGCGCCGGCTGGCGGACGCTGGCGCCACCGTGCTGCTCGAGACCGGTGGCGGGCTCGACATCTCGACGGTCGACCCCCGGGTCCACCGGATCGTGGACGTCAAATGCCCGGGGAGCGGCGAGTCCGACGCCAACCGCTGGGAGAACCTGGAGCTGCTCGGGCCCCGGGACGAGGTGAAGCTCGTCATCGCCGACGAGGCCGATTACCGCTGGGCGCGGAAGCTGGTGGAAGAGCGCGATCTCGCCGCGGTCTGCCCGGTCCTGTTCTCGCCCGTGGCCGGAGAGCTCGAGCCCCGAGAGCTTGCCGAGTGGATTCTCCGCGACCGCCTGCCGGTGCGTTTCCAGATGCAGGTCCACAAGCTGCTCTGGGGCGATCGCCCGGGCGTCTGAGCGGGGCGGCGCCGGCCCCCGGCTTCCTTGCGGGAACGGCGTGCCAACCGGTAGACTCACGCCGCGAAGCGGCGAACTTTTTGGCCTGCCGCCCCGCGGGTCCGGACCCTCCGGACGTCCCGATTCCGATCCTTTGAGTCCTTTCCCCGAGTAAGGACCCCCGTGAGGACCCGTGAGCAACAGTGGAGAGGTGTCTATGAGCAACGCGAAACTAATTCTCGACGGCGCTGAATACGAGCTTCCGGTCACCGAGGGGAGCGAAGGGGAACGAGCGGTCGACGTCTCCGATCTGCGCAAGCAGACCGGCGCCATCACCCTCGACTACGGCTACGCCAATACCGGCTCGTGCACCAGCGCGATCACCTTCATCGACGGCGAGGAAGGCATCCTGCGCTACCGCGGGTACCCGATCGAGCAGGTGGCCGAGGACGCGGACTTCACCGAGGTCTGCTTCCTGCTGATCTACGGCCATGCGCCGAGCAAGGAGGAGCTGGCCCGGTTCCAGGCCCAGCTCACCTCCCATACCCTGCTTCACGAGGACATGAAGAAGTTCTTCGAGGGGTACCCGCCGACGGCCCACCCGATGGCGATCCTCTCGTCGATGGTGTCGTCGCTTTCGGCCTATTACCCCGAGGGCCGGGGCGACGAGGACGTGGACCTCAACATCGTGCGCCTGCTGGCCAAGACCCCGACCATCGCCGCCTTCTCCCACAAGAAGACGATGGGCCAGCCGTTCATCTACCCGTCGAACGATCTGTCCTACTGCGCCAACTTCCTGCACATGATGTTCGCCGTCCCCTCCGAGCCCTACGAGGTGCCGGACGTGCTGGCCAAGGCGCTCAACATGCTGCTCATCCTGCACGCCGATCACGAGCAGAACTGCTCGACCTCGACGGTGCGCATGGTCGGCTCGTCCCAGGCGAACCTGTTCGCCTCGATCGGCGCCGGCATCAACGCCCTCTGGGGTCCGCTCCACGGCGGCGCCAACCAGCGTGTGATCGAGATGCTCGAGCGCATTCGCCAGGACGGCGGCGACGTGGCGAAGTACGTCCGTATGGCCAAGGACCGGGACTCCGGCTTCCGCCTGATGGGCTTCGGCCACCGGGTGTACAAGAACTTCGATCCGCGGGCGCGCATCCTCAAGCGCTCTGCCGACGACGTGCTCGACGCCCTCGGCGTCGACGACCCGCTCCTCGACATCGCCAAGCAGCTCGAGGAGGTGGCGCTCGAGGACGAGTTCTTCGTCGAGCGCAAGCTCTACCCGAACGTCGACTTCTACAGCGGCATCATCTACCGGGCGATGGGGATTCCGACCCAGATGTTCACGGTGATGTTCGCCCTCGGGCGCCTGCCCGGGTGGATCGCCCAGTGGAAGGAGATGCGCCAGGACCCCCGCACCCGGATCAACCGGCCGCGCCAGATCTACATCGGCGAGACCGAACGGGAGTGGGTCGGCATCGACAAGCGCTGAAGCAATCCCAGGGCGGCGGCCTCAGTCGTCGCCCTCTCCGGGGCCGATGTCATCCTGGGTGGCGTTGCCGTTCGGCTTCTTCGCCCGGGGCCTGAGCGTCCAGTGGACGCGGGTGCGGAAGCGCTCCAGCCGGCGCCAAAGGTGGGGCCAGCGTTCGGCGGTCGTGTGCTCCAGCCAGTCGTAGACCGTGTCGCTCGCGAGCGACAGAAGCGCCGCGGCCAGGAGCAGGAAGAGCACCCCCTGGAGGAAGGGCAGGAAGAGCCCGGCGATGCCCAGGGCGAAGAGCAGCCCGCCGGCCAGCCAGAACCAGATCCGGGTGGTGAACGGCAGGTGCCGCCTGCGCCGCCGCCGCCGCCGGGCCGATCCAGGAAGCGCTTGTTCCTGGCGGTCTTGCCGCTCTGGGGCGGCGGGCCGGTCGCTAGCCCCGCTCTCCGGGCTCGGGACCTCGGGTCCTGTGGCGTCGTCGCTCATCGGTCGTGCTCGTCAATCTTCCCAACCGCCGGCTCGTCCGTGGTCTTCCCCACGGGGGAGGGCCGCCGTTCACTGCAGATACCCCAGGGCCTCCAGGCGCTCCCGCTCCTCTGGTGTGAGCGTCGGGCCGATGTCCCCATGGGCGTGGGCGCCGATCGCGGCGCGGAGCTCTCGCTCCCTCTCGACGAACGCTTCATAGTGCCGGCGGAGTCTCTCCAGCCGGTCGGCGGCTCGGGGGTCGGCCGACAGGTCGTGGCGCTCCGTTGGGTCCTCCGAGAGGTCGTAGAGCTCCATCTGTCCGCCGCGCAGGCGGACCACCAGCTTCCACCCGTCCTCGATCAGCGCGCGGTCGAGGGTGCCGGCGAAGATCGGCTCTCCCGGAGGGCGGCGTCCGAGCGGTGTTCCCGGCAGGCCGTCGATCGGCAGGCCGGCCGATGCGAGCAGGGTCGGGGCGAGGTCGAGCGCGCTCGACGGAACCTCCCGGCGGGTGCCGGCACCTTCTCCGCCGGGCCACTTGACGAGCAGCGGAACCTGGAGGATCTCCTGGTGCAGAGTGCCGTGGAGCACCCGGCCGTGCTCGAGAAACGCTTCGCCATGGTCGCTCGTGACCACCACGGTCATGGCGTCCCACAGGCCCGCGTCCTGGAGGTCCCGGAACAGACTGCCCAGAGCCCGGTCGACGTCTGAGACGCCGCCCCGGTAGAGGTGGTGGAGGATTTCCCCCTCTTCCGGCAGTGGCTCGAGCCCGTCGTTGAGCGCGGTGAGCAGGGCCGAGGCACACCGCCCGGCGCGGCAACCGTAGTCCGCGACGCCGAAGAGCCGTTCGACGCTCCGGCGGGTGACCCCTTCGCCCTCGTACGGAAGGACGCGGGAGTCCGAGTGGGGTGTGAACAGGTGGAGAAAGTAGAAGAAGCCCCGCTCCGAGTGCTCCGGATGCTCGGCCATCCAGCTCGCCGTGCCGCGTACCGCTTGGGAGGCGCGCCAGGGCACCACCGCATAGGCGTCGAAACCCTGGGCGAAGCCGAAATCGGGCGCCAGCCAGCGGCAGTCGTAGACCAGGGCGGCGGTCGCCAGGCCGGCGGCCGAGAAGCGCTCGGCAAGGGTCTCGACCTCGGGAGTCATCGGGTCTTCGATCCCCAGCGCGCCGTGGACCGCCGGGGAGACGCCGGTAAGCATGCTGGCGTGGGAGGGCTTGGTCCAGCTCGCGGCGGCGTAGTGGGACGTCCAGACCTCGGCTTGGGTGGCGAACGCGTCGAGCGAGGGGGTGGGGCTCGGCCGGTCGGAGGGGCCGGTCAGGGCGCCCACGGCGTCGCGCCGGAGAGTGTCGATCGAGATCAACAGGATCCGGGTCGGCGGTCGCCGGCCCCGGCTCCAGGGCCAGCTCCAGCCGCCATCGGCTCGTCCGCGGGTCGGTGAGCTCGTCGCGCCGGTCGGGAGCCGGTGGCGGACGGCCAGGTCCGCCACGTGCACCGGCCGGGACCCGGTGCTGAGACGGAGCCCGACCTGGCCGCCGGCGTGCGCCGCAAGCGGCAGGGAGCGTTCGACCCACCGGCCGGCCGAGAGGTCGAGCCGCATCTCGCTCGACAGGCCCCGGTCGCCCTCGACCGTCACCGTCAGCCAGGCATCGGACGGCTCGCTTTCCGGCTCTCCTGGCGGGGTGTCGTCGGCCTCGGCGCAGGCGGAGAGGAGCAGGCGTGGCTCGCCACCCAGGGTTGCGGAAAGGCGCACCTCGGCGCCCGCTTCGAGGGTCACGCCGAAGCGGGTCTCGTCGGCGCAGAAGAGCTCTCCGGTCGTGCTCGTACCCTTCGCTCGGGCCAGTGAGCCATCCGTGACCAGGTCCTCGTAGCGGGGCGGTGGCTCCGGGGGGGGCTGGGTGCTGCCCGTACAGCCGATGGTGCACGCGGCGATCAGGAGGGCCAGCGCGCCCGGATGCCGAAGGCCGCCGTTCGTGCGGAGCCCTGCTCCGCTTCGCGGCAAGGCTCGTGTGCTGGGGCTCGGCGGCCCGTCGGCTGTCGAACCGGTGCTCGAACGGCTCACGGACTCCGCAAGGTCGACCAGTTGAAGTCCATCAGCAGCGGGCGCGCCGTGCCGCGTCCGAGCAGCCAGAGCACCGACGGCTTCGGCTTGAGCCCGGCGATCCGGAAGCGGCCCTCGCGGCTGCCGAGCACCAGGGCGGACGTGGCCACCGCCTGGGCGTCGATGGCGATCTCGGTGACCGCCACGGTCGCCCACGCCGTCTTGGGTTGCGCGCCGGTCCTCTGGTCGACGAAGAGGGGCGTGCCTGCGGGCCAGTCGGCGCGCCAGACGACGGCGAGGGACTGGTCGTGCAGGGTGATCTCCTCGAGGGGGCGCTGGTAGCCCTCGAAGGTCGGCAGCAGGACCGGCCAGCCGCGCTCCTTCTCGGAGTCGGGACCGGGGCCGATCGCCCGACAGATGCGCCCCAGGCGCACGAGAGCGTTGCTCACGCCGCGCTCCCGGAGCAGGTCGACGGCGCGGTCGACCGCGAACCCGGGGGCGAACCCGGAGAGATCGATCCGGCTGCCGGCGGCCAGCCGCACGGTGCGGGCGTCGTGCTCAACCTCGATGCGATCGCAGGTCGCGGTCTCGACGGCGTAGACCGGCACGGGGGGTGGCGAAGGGTTGCCGCCGACGGCGCGCCAGTGGGCGGCGAGGTTGCCGCCGAGGGGGCCGTTGGCGCCGCCGGACCAAGCGCAGAAGTGGAGGGCGCGCTCGAGCAGGTCGATCAGGTCCGCGCTCGGTGACGGCATCTTCCAGATGTCTCCCGGCTCGAGCTCGGGCTCCTTGATCGCGGTCTCGATCTCTCGCTCGAGGCCGGTCATGCGATCGAGAGCGGCACGGGCCGACGCGGCGGCCTGCGGCGGGTCCTCTCCCAGGATCTCGATCACGGCCCTCTCGCCGAAGGCCTCGCCCTCGGCACGCACGACATCCGCCGCGGCCGGGCCCTCGCCGGCCGTCACCGAGGCAGCCGGCAGCGCCAGGAGCAGCCAGATTCCCAGGGCAGTCCAGGTCGAGCGTCGAGTGGTCATCGAAGTCGGCATGTTACCGGAGAGAGGGCCGGGGGGAACGCCTTTCGAGAAGTTGTCACGGGCTGTCCCTTTTCCAGGTCCTGTGGCAACATTCATTATGTAGGAAATGCTGAACTGCAAGTGAGGTCGTCATGGGAAAGAATCCTGCGGGCGGAGAATGGCACATCGATCCAGATGTTCTCCAGGATCTGGAGCGGGGGGAGGTGGACCCTCGGAATTACCTGACCCTGTTGATGCGCCACCTGGCCCACGTGTGCACCGACTGCCAGCTCGCGATCCGCGACTTCGTGGTGCGCCGGCCCGAGATCGTCGAGGAGCACACGTTCGAGGGCGAGGGCTGGTCGCTGGATCGCGCCTTCGAACGGGCCGTCAAGAATGTCCAGAGCTACTTCGCGTTGCAGGAGCGAGCCGAGCGCGAAGCCCGCGAGCTGCTCGCCCTGCCGACGCCCGAGGAGCGCTTGCGGGCGGTGCGCGAGCCGTTTGGGCGGTTCCGCAACCCGGCGCTGATCGACGCCCTCCTCAAGCGGAGCCGGCATCTCGCGTCGTTCGAGCCCTCCCCTGCCTCCGAGCTCGCCGCGCTCGCCCTGGAGCTGGCCTTCAACCTCCCCGAGGGGGCCTTCGGCACCCGGTTCCGTCTCGATCGGATGGCGGACGCGATGGCCCACCAGGCCGACGCGCTCCGGACGATGGGCGAGCTCCGCCGGGCGGAGAGTCTGCTGGCTGAGGCGTGGAGCATGGCCGAGGGAACGAACGACCTCTTCCTGCTCTCCGACATCGAGGCCTACGTCGCGGCGTTGGCCCGGGAGCGCCGCGACTGGTGCGGGGCGGCGGAGCATCTCGAGCGGTCCGAGGAGCTGCTGACCGATGCGGGCGGGGAGCCCGCGGCCCGGGTCCGGTTGCGCCTGCGGCGAGCCGCGGTGGTCTACTACGGCGGCGATCCGGAGACGGCCTCGGAGGTGGCGCGGGAGACGCTCGAGCTGATCGATGCCGACGAAGAGCCGGACCTGGACCTGGCCACGCGGCACAACCTGGCCTGGTACCTGTGCGAGCTCGGGCGCTACCGGGAGGCGGCGGAGCTGGTGCGGAAGGACGAGCCCCTCGCGCTGGGTATCGAGGAGGAGTCGGTCCACCTCCGGTGCCGTTGGCTCCGGGGCAGGATCGCCGGCGGCCTGGGGGACCAGGAGACCGCCGAGAGCACCCTGGCCGGCGTGCGCGACTCGTTCCTGCGGGCCGGGCAAGGCTACAACGCGGCCCTGGCCGCCCTCGACCTGGCGGAGCTCTACCTCGTGTCGGGCCGCGTGGCGGACGTACGCGAGGCCGCCGCCTGGACCTCCACCCTGTTCTCGGTCACCGACATCCCCTGCGACGCCTTTGCCATCCTCGGCCTGTTCCGCCAGGCGGCCCAGGAGGACTCCCTCACCGTGTCCGAGATCCGCGCCGTCGCCCGCTGCCTCAACGAGGTGCGGGTGCACCCCGAGGCCCAGACCGAAGTGGCCTCCTGAGGCTGCGGCCTTCCGCCCTCAGCGGATCGCGACGCGGGCGAAGCGGCGCTTGCCGACCTTGATCAGGTAGGGCGCCTCGCGGCGCTCGAGCTCCGCGAAGGGATCGTCCACCTTGCCACCGTCGATGGCGACGGCCCCTTGCTGGACCAGACGCCGGGCCTCGCTGTTGCTCGCCGCCAGGTCGGCGGCGGCGAGGAGCTTGAAGAGGGCGGTGCCGGCGTCGATCGTGTGCTCCGGCACGTCCTCCGGCACGCCGCCGTCGGCGAACACCTTCTCGAACTCCGCCTCGGCGGCGCGGGCCGCGTCCTCGTCGTGGAAGTCCGCCACCAGGGTGCGGGCGAGCTCCTGCTTGACCGCCTTCGGGTGGCGCTCGCCGTCGGCGACCTGGGCCTTGCGCCGTTCGATCTCCGCCTCCGGCAGGTCGGTCAGCAGCAGGTACCAGTTCCACATCAGCTCGTCGGGGATCGACATGGTCTTGCCGTAGATCTCCCCCGGCGGCTCCTCGATGCCGATGGCGTTGCCCAGGCTCTTCGACATCTTCTCGACGCCGTCGGTGCCGACCAGGAGCGGTACCGTGAGCACTACCTGGGGCTCCATGCCCTCTTCCTTCATCAGGTCGCGGGCGACCAGCAGGTTGAAGATCTGGTCATGGCCGCCGAGCTCCACGTCCGCCTCCATGGCCACCGAGTCGTAGCCCTGGACCAGTGGGTAGAGAAGCTCGTGGAGCGAGATCGGCTGGTTGGACTCGTAGCGCTTCCGGAAGTCGTCGCGCTCCATCATCCGCGCCAGGGTGTAGCGGCCGGCGAGGCGGATCATCCCCTCGGAGCCGAGCTTCGAGAGCCAGCGGCTGTTGTAGTCGATCACCGTCCGCTCGCGGTCGAGGATCTTGAACACCTGCTCCTGGTAGGTGGCGGCGTTCTCCTCGACCTGCTTCCGGGTGAGCTGAGGGCGGGTCGCCTTGCGCCCGGAGGGGTCGCCGATCATGGCGGTGAAGTCGCCCACCAGGAAGACCACGCGGTGGCCCAGGTCCTGGAAGTGCTTCATCTTCCGGATCAGCACCGTATGCCCCAGGTGGAGGTCGGGCGACGACGGGTCGAAGCCGGTCTTGATGGTGAGCGGCTTGCCCGACGTGCGCGAGCGCTCGAGCTTCGAGCGCAGCAGGTCGTGGTCCACCAGGTCGACGGCCCCCCGCTCGAGGAGGGCCATCTGTTCGTCGACGGAGGGGAAGGTCTGGTCGGTCATGGAGTCGTTTCGTCGGGTGGTTCGAAAGATCTGTCGTCAGGTCGGAGCCTCGGAGTCTACCTCGGTGGGGCGGGGATGAGGTCGCTCGCTTCGCGAGCACTTCGGCCGGCACAGGTCCGGCCGCTTCAAGTCTCGAGGTCGCCTCTGGGCACAGGCCGGAGTGTTTCGGGTC
>Ga0210122_1000711_pt1 | contig 11551 bp, 8 predicted proteins | sample Muzzi_CordB_D2_FD_185530 | JGI IMG/M metagenome (GOLD analysis project Ga0210122, IMG submission 185530) | Wetland microbial communities from San Francisco Bay, California, USA, that impact long-term carbon sequestration - Muzzi_CordB_D2 (SPAdes) | ecosystem: Environmental > Aquatic > Marine >... | reverse complement strand
CTCAAGAGCGAGCCGTCACAGAACGCCGCGACCCCGGCAGCCGCACCGAAGAGCGAGCCGACGCAGGACGCCACTGTGCCCGCCGCTGAGCCGGTCAAGGATGCCAGCACACCGGCTGCGGCGCCGACCGTCCGGTCCGCACTTGCCGAGCGATTGCGTGAACTGATCGAAGCACGGCTCGACCGTTACGTTTCCCGCAAGGCCGATCGCGAAGGCGTCGAGGCCTATTACAAGGCGCACGACTACAAGCCGCTGTGGGTGACAGACAGCGGCGCCAACGACCGCGCCAAGGCCGCGATCGCCTTCCTGCAGCAGGTCGAGACCGTCGGCCTCGATTCGCGCGATTATCCAACGCCCGATTTCTCCGCCGACAGCCTGGCAGCGGACGAGCTCAAACTGACCAATTCCGTGCTCACCTATGCGCGCCACGCCGAGATCGGCCGCACCCACTTCACCCGGGTCGCCGCCGATATCTTGTTCAAGCTAAATCCGCCGGATCCGGCCGAGGTGCTGGCCAAGCTCGCCGAGGCGGATGACGCCGCCAAGGCGCTCGACAGCTACAATCCCCCGCAGCCCGGCTTCAAGGCGCTCAAGCTCAAGCTGGCCGAATTGCGCAGCGGCTTGATCGCCAAAGCGCAAGCGGAAGAGCCCAAGCACGTGCGCGTGCCCGGCGGCCGTATCCTGCGCCCCGGCATGCGTGACAAGCGCGTCGTGATCCTGCGCGAGCGCCTCGATGTCGCCGGCGACAAGGAGAGCCCGCTCTACGATGAGGACGTGATCGATGCGGTGAAGGCCTTCCAGACCCAGGCCGACATCGGCGTCGATGGCATGGTCGGGCCCAATACAGTGGCCGCGCTCAACGGCGAGAAGGTCGGCCAGCGGACGCCAGCCGATCCGATCGACACCGTCATCGTCAACATGGAGCGCTGGCGCTGGCTGCCGCGCAAGCTCGGCAATAAGGATGGCACGTACGTCGTCGTGAACGTGCCGGACTACTCGCTGAGCTTGATGCACAACGGCAAGCTGTTCTGGAAGACCAGGATCGTGGTCGGCAAGCCGGGCAACGCGACGCCCATGACCAGCGCGGAGATGAAATACATCACGGTCAATCCGACCTGGAACGTGCCTCCGTCGATTATCGAGAACGAATACCTGCCGGCGCTGGAGCAGGACCCGACCGTGCTCGACCGCTACGGCCTGAAGATCCGCCAGGATCCCGACGGCACCATCCACATCTACCAGCCGCCGGGCGCCGGCAACGCGCTGGGCCGCATCCGTTTCAACTTCCCCAACAAGTTCCTTGTCTACCAGCACGACACGCCGGACAAGTATCTGTTCAAGCGCCCCACGCGTGCCTACAGCCACGGCTGCATGCGGGTGCAGAATCCGATCGAATACGCCGAGAAGCTGCTCTCGCTCGAGCTGCCGCAGGAGAACTACACCAAGCGCAAGATCGAGAGCATGTTCGGCACCAGTGAGATCAACATCAACCTGCCCAAGCCGATCCCGGTGCACCTGACCTATCAGACCGCCTTCGTCGACGAGGACGGCAACCTGCAATTCCGTGACGACGTCTACCGCCGCGACGCCCGCATGATTCAAATCCTCAAGGGCAGCGAGCGCAAGATTGCCGACATTGCGATCGATCATCCGCCCGACACCTCGGCCAAGCCCGTGCGCATGCCGGCCGGTATGTTCAGCGACTACAACGACGGCTATTACGGCCGCTACAGCGGGCCGGGTTTCTTCGACTGGCTGTTCGGCGGGCCCGGCGGACCGCCCGAGCCGCCGCGCTACCAGCGCATCTATCGTCCGCGCGGTTTCATCGGCCCGCGCACCAACAATACCGGTCGCTATTCACGGCGCTGACCGCCTGTCCGAAGAGCAGACATTGCGCCGGCGAGCCAATCGCCGGCGTTTTTGCGTAGCGGCGAGCGTAGTCAACCCGCGGCGGTGCCCGGCGGCGCGTCCGCGCGCAACGGCAAGTCGATGGTGCAGACGAAGCCCTTTTTGCCGAACTCACGGCGCACCTTGGCACCGGGCACGCCCTGATCGATCAGCATGCTGCCGAAGCCGGGCTTGATGTTGCGTTTGGGCGGCGGGCCGTTCATCTCGCGCCAGACTACGCTGAGCACGCGCTCGCCGTCCTGCGGCGCCACGCTCCAGTGCAGGTCGACACGGCCGTCCTCGCGCGATAGTGCGCCGTATTTGGCGGCGTTGGCGGCGAGCTCGTGCAGGACCAGGCCGAACGGCGTGGCAAGCCCGGCCGACAAGGCAATCGGCGGGCCCTCCAGGTGCACGCGGGCCGCATTCTCCAAGGTGTAGGGTTCGATCTGCGCCTGTGCCAGCGCATCGAAGTCGGCGCCCTTCCAATCCGATTGCACCAGCAGGCCGTGAGCGGCAGAGAGCGCCGCCAGCCGGCCGCTGAAACGATCGACGAAGTCCTCGCGCGTGCGGCTATGGCGCAGCGTCTGGTTGGCGATCGACTGAACCACCGCCAGCGTGTTCTTGACCCGGTGGGTCAATTCGCGCAGCAGCAGGTGCTGGCGTTGCTCCCAGAGCTTGTGTTCGGTGATGTCGCGGGTGCTTTCCAGCACCAGGCGGCGGCCGTCCATCGATTCCATTTGCAGGCGGCTTTCCACTGTCACGGTGCGGCCGTCCTTGGTCCGCTGTTGCAATTCGCCCGACCAGCTGCCGTCGCGCAGCAACTCCGCCTTCAACGTTTCGAATGAGCTGCCGGGCACGGCCGTGCGCAGCAGTTCCACCTTGTCCCTGCCGACAGCCTCCTGGGAGCTGTAGCCGTAAAGGTCTTCGCAGCCCCGGTTCCATTCGACGATGCCGCCGTCAAAATCCCAGACAAAGATGGGATCATGCGAGAGATCGATCAGGCTCTTCTGCCGCTGGATTTGGCGTTCCCGCTCGCGCGACGCCGACTCTGCCTGGCGCTGTTCGGTCACCTCGAGGAAGGTGACGACAACTCCGTCGGTGCTGCCGTCGCCGGTGCGGAAGGGGCGCAGGCGCATCTCGTACCAGCGACGGTCACGGCTCTTCACCTGGCGCTTGATCGGCGTGAGCTCGGCGAGCACCGCTCGCGCGTCGGCGACGAGATCGGCGTCTTCGATCTGGTGGGCGACATCGGCAATCGGCCGGCCTTCGTCGCCGGGCGCAATGCTGAAGAGGTTCGTTACCGGTTCGGTGAACCGCTTGATGTGCAGGCCGGAATCGAGGAGCAGCGCACCGAAATCGGTGGCTGCCATCAGATTCTGCAAATCGCGATGGGCGCGTACGACCGCTTCCAGCTTCGACTCAAGTTCGCCATCCGACATTGCGCACTCCGCTCAGCCCCCGACCGGCAGCATAGGGGCCGGGGTTTGGGCTGACAAACCAGTCTCCGCCGCACCCGAACACGCGACTCGCCGCGGTCGGCGGGCTGTAAAGATCAACGCGTTGAAGATGCGCACCGGCAGCGATGGTACAGGTGGGTGGACTTGAACCACCGACCTCTGGTTCCACAGACCAGCGCTCTAACCAACTGAGCTACACCTGCACGGACGTCGCATAGGACGTTGCGGGGCGAACCTAGGTTCGACATCCCCGTTTGGCAAGCGCCTTAGGCAGACCGTTTGGCCCTGCCCGGATGCGTAAAAGCCCAGGCGAAACGGGCCTGGGCTTGCTGTTGCGCGATGCGGCGGGGCGGATCCGCAGGCCGATCGGGTGTTCGTCAGGCCGCCTTTTTGAGCGCGCTGGTGAAGCTGCCCTTGATCGGCTCGGCGGTCTCGGTCGCCACCTTCTGCGCGTGCTCGGCCAGGTCCTTGCCCTGCGCGGTGAGCACGTCGAACTGCTTGCGCATGAAGCCGGATGAGAGCTCAACCACCTCGGCATAGGACTTGGCGGTCATCAGCGCGCTCATCAGATCGAAGGTAGCCTCGGTATTGGCACGCGCGTGCTCGATCACCTTGAGCCCGTAGCCGGAGGCGCCCTTGGAGGCGGAGGCGTAGGTGTCCTCAAGCGTGTCCGTGGCATCCTCGGCGACCGACTTCATCTTCTCGTAGTTCTCCTTGGCCTGCGCGATGCCCTTCTCGGCGATCTCGCGGAAGGCGGCGGGCACTTCCATCTTCGGCATCTCGAACCTGGGCATTTCGAATTTCGGCATCTCGAAGATGGATGCCGACGGCGTCGGTGCAGCCGCAGCTTTAGGCTTGGATTTCGGGGTGGCGGTCGGGGTTTCGGTGGCTTCGGACATGGCGGTCATCCCTGGCTCGGAGGGCGTTGGAGCTTTCGGGTCTGGCGAGCCGCCGCCCTCTGATAAAGCCGGCTCGCGCCTATCTGGGGAGCCCTGCCAGGGCGCTTCGGCGCACCCCGCGGACTCAACGATATCTCTTTAGCATTGCTTTTGGTGCATTGCAACAAAAATATTGCGACGCACAAAATACCCCTGTCGCCGGCCCCGGTCCCTTATGCTGGCTTCAGCGGTGCGCCGTCAGCCTTTGCCGGCTCCCTTTTCGGCCTGACGGCCAGCCTGACCGGCGATCTTGGCCGTGCGCTGACCCAATTCCTTGGCCTGCTCGCTGAGCGCGGCGATCTGGCTCTTGGCGTAGTCGGCGTGCAGGCCCATCACCTCCTGGGCGTCCTTGGCGCGGGCCAGCTTCTGCGCGTAGTCGAAGGAGGAGGCGACGTTTTGCTCGGCAAAACGGATGGCGAGCTCGCCGACCTCCCTGGCGCCGCTGCGGGCGCCGCTGGCCTGGGCTTCGGCGGAACTGACCGCGTTCTGAGCGGCCGCAATGAAGGTATCGAAAGCGGTTTTGGCCTGTTCCACGCTTTTCTCGGCGAGCGCGCGCATTTCGGCCGGCATTTCGAAGTTCGTCGTCCTGCCCTCTTTCGCCATGACGTTCCTCCTGCCTGTTCGCATGCCGGCGGCGGCCGGCGTTAACTGTATTTAGGACGCGCGGCCGCGCCTGAAAGACGCGAGCCGGGGGCGGCGTTAAGGTTATTGTCGGTTGAACCGGGATGACGGGCGGCCCGTCGTTTACGCCTTCGCCGCCCGGCCTTATTAATTCTTTATTAGCCGTAATTTGTGCGGAAAGCATGACGGGGACCGAGAACCAAATCGCCTGGCTAAGCGATCAGCGGCTCGCGGCCCATGCCCTGTCGCCGGCTCCGACATGGCTGTGGAGCACGGATGCCACCCGAATCCTGTGGGCCAATCCGAGCGCCGCCGCCATCTTTGACGCCGGCTCGCCAAGCGCTGCGGCGCAGGTGGTCTTCGATCCGCAGCGGCATCCGGCCGCCGTCCAGATCGCGCGGCTGTCCAGCATGCTGCCGCAGGACGGCGCGCCGCGGCTGGAGCGACTGCGCGGCTTCGGCGCGCGCTTAGGCGGCACGCTGATCTGCCTGTGCTCGCGCATCACGCTCGCCAATGCCGCCGGGATTCTGGTGGTGGCCACCGACGGCGCCGTTAGGGAGATGCCGCTGCCCGAACGCGCGCGCCGATTGCTCGCCGACTTCGGCGGCGAGGCGGCGCTGTTTGCGGCCGACGGCGAATGGACCGACGGGCTGCGCCAGGCGCGCGAGCGCTTCGGCAATGCGGAGAATCTCAGTGCCCTCGGCGCCGAACAGATCGCGCGCGAGGCGACGCTGAACGGACGCGCCGACGGCACACTCGCGCTCGGGCCCGTGACCCTGCTGCGGCTCGGCTCGGCCGCGCTTTACTTGCTGCTGGTGGCGCGCGCCAGCGCCGATGTGCAAGCGGAGCCCGAGACCGTGCATCCGGTTGCGGCCGCACCTCCGCTTGTTGCTTCGGCACCGGGCGCGCCGCCGGCATCTCCGCATCTGCCGTTGCGCTTCGTATGGCACATGGACGCGGACAACCGCTTCACCCACGGCATCGAGGACTTCGCCCGTCTGCTCGGGCCGCAGACCGCCGCCACATTGATCCGCCCCTGGGGCGAGATCGTCTCCGAGCTCAAGCTCGACGACGGCGACGCCGTGGCGCGCGCGCTGTCCACCGGAGATACCTGGAGCGGCATCACCGTGCATTGGCCGGTCGACGACAGCGACGAGCGGCTGCCGATCGAAATGTCGGGCCTGCCGGTATTCGATCGCGACCGCCGCTTCGTCGGCTTCCGCGGCTTCGGCATTTGCCGGGCCGTCGAGCGGGCCGCCACCCTGCAGGTGCGCCGTGCCCAGGCCGCCGCGCCCGAGCCGCCCGCGCCACAACCACAAGCCCCCGAGGAGGCGCCGGCCAAGGTGCTGCCGTTCCCGGCCCCGCCAGCGGAAACGCCGGCGCCACCGCACGCCGCCCAACAAGCACCGCCGGTCAAGCCGGCACTGAGCCCCGGCGAGCACAGCGCCTTTCAGGAACTCGCCCGCGAACTGAGTGAGCGGCTGAAGAAAGAGCCGCGCCAAAACGGCTCGGCAACCCGCGCCGAGGTGCCGGGCGAGCCTTTTATCGCGCCGCCACCTTCGCCACCCGCACCTCCCGCTGAGCCGCCGCGCGCCGCGCGCAATGGCGACGCTGCCCGCGACACCAGCGAGGGCCGGCCGATCCTGGAGAAACTCCCGCTCGGCATCATGGTCTACCGGCTCAACAACCTGCTTTACGCCAATCGCGCCTTCCTCGACTGGACCGGTTATCCCGATCTCGAAGCGTTGAGCGAAGCCGGCGGCCTCGACAGCCTGTTCATCGAAACGAAAGACAAGCCGGCCGCGCCCGACGGAAAAAACGGCGGCAAGATGCTCACCATCAGCACTGTCAACGGCAACCAGAAAGCGGTCGAGGGCCGCCTGTTCTCCGTATCCTGGAACAGGGAGAACGCGCTGGTGCTGATGATCAACACGCAGCCGAACAACGGCCAGCAGCAGGCACGCGCCACCGACCAGGCGCTGCGCCGCGCCGAGTCGGAGAATCAGGAATTGCGCGCCATTCTCGACACCGCCACCGACGGCGTGCTGGTGCTCGACCGCGCCGGTCGCATTCTCTCCGCCAACCGCAGCGCCCAGGCGCTGTTCGGCTATGACGCCGCCGATCTCGCCGAGCGCGCGCTCGGCGACCTGCTGGCGCCGGAGAGCCGGCGCAGCGTGCTCGACCATCTCGACCGGCTGACGCGCAAGGGCGGGCCGGAGAGCTTCGACGCCGGCCGCGAGGCCATCGGCTGCGTGCGCCAGGGTGGGCTCGTGCCGCTCTACATCACCATGGGCCGCATCGAGGACGGCGAAAAGCTGTGCGCCGTGCTGCGCGACATGACCGCCTGGAAGCGCACCGAGGAGGAACTGATCAACGCGCGGCAGGAGGCGGAGAAAGCCTCCACCGCCAAGTCGGAATTCCTCGCCAAGATCAGCCACGAAATCCGCACGCCACTCAACGCCATTATCGGTTTCTCCGAGGTGATGATGGACGAACGCTTCGGCCCCGTCGGCAATGAGCGCTACCAGCAGTATCTCAAGGACATCCATATCTCCGGCAGCCACGTGATCTCGCTGCTCAACGACCTGCTCGACCTGTCCAAGATCGAGACCGGCAAACTCGAGCTCAGTTTCGTCAACATCAACCTCAATGACCTGGTACAGCAGTGCGTCGCTATCATGCAGCAGGAGGCCAATGGCGAGCGCGTCATCATTCGCACCTCACTGCCGGCAAACCTGCCGCAGATCGTCGCCGACGCGCGTTCGGTGCGGCAGATCGCGCTCAACCTGTTATCCAATTCGATCAGATTTACCGGTGCCGGCGGGCAAGTGATCGTCTCCACCGCGCTGACCGACAACCAGGAAGTGGTGCTGCGCGTGCGCGACACAGGCAACGGCATGAGTGAGAAGGAATTGCAGACCGCGCTGGAGCCGTTCCGCCAGCTCGCTACCACGGCGCGCCGGGGCGCGACCGGCACCGGGCTCGGCCTGCCGATCACAAAAGCCCTGGCGGAAGCCAATCACGCGCGCTTCCGCATCACCAGCCGGGTCGACGACGGCACCCTGGTGGAGGTCGCGTTCCCCGCCACCGGCGTGCTGGCACAATAGCGCCGCGGTAACGCCGGAAACGGCCTGCGACAGGATGTCTGATGGACCTTCGCCGCACCGCCAATGGCCATGAAAGGGTCACAGAGGGGCGCAAAGTTGGCGGCGCCACGAGAGATGGTATAGGTAGTCGGCCCGCATCCGACAGCGACATAACAATCGGTATCAAACTTTGACCGCTGCGACCGGCTTCAAACGCCTGGGAATTGCTTTGCTCGTCCTGGTCGCGGCCGGGGCCGGCGTACTCGTCACGGCGCGCAGCCTGGTCTCCACCGACAGCGTGCGCCGCCAGGTGCTGAGCGAGATCCGCGCGGTCACCGGACTCAATCCGACCCTGCGTGGACCGGTCACCGTATCGCTGTTTCCTTCCGGCAGCGTAAGCTTCGAAGACGTCATGCTCGGCAGCACCATGCGGCCGGCACTCACCGCCGAACGGCTGACCGCGCATCTGCACTTCCTGCCGCTGCTCATCGGCCGCGTCGAGATCGCCGACGTGTCGCTGGAGCGGCCGACTATCGCAGTCGACGTCGACGCCGATGGTCGTTCCAACTGGTCGGGCCTGATCGCGGCCCTGGCGCGCAGCCAGAAACCGGATGCGCAGCGGCTGCCCGCCTTCTCCGAGATGCGCATCAAGAACGGCATCATCGCGGTGCGCGACCAGGAGCGCAAGATCTACGAGACGCTGGACAACGTCGAGCTGTCGCTGGCCTGGCCGTCGATCTCCAAGAGCTTCGGCGCCACTGGCCGTTTCGTCTGGCACGCCGAGCCGGTGGATGCGAGCCTCACGCTCGGCGATTTCGCCGCCGCGCTGGCCGGCAGCCGCACTGGCATCAAGCTGCGACTGGCCGGCGCACCGATGAAGGGCGCCTTCGAAGGCTCGATCAGCCTGAAGCCAACGCTGAAGATCGAAGGCACGCTTGCGGCCGACTCCGGCTCGCTGCGCGACGCGCTGGTCTGGTTCGGCAAGCGTCCGCTGCCCGGCGGCGGCTTCGGCCGTTTCGCCATCAAGGCGAAGACCAACGTCACCGGCGGCACCATCGGGCTGGCTGGCGTCAACGTCGAGCTCGACGGCAACAGCGCCGAGGGCGTGCTCACCTTCGCCACCGACGGCCGCAAGACGCTGCAAGGCACGCTCGCTTCCGACACGCTCGACCTGACGCCCTATGTTTCCACCGTGCGCCTGCTCACCAGCAATCGCCGGCACTGGGATAGCGACCACATTGCGCTTGATGGCCTCGCCGGCATGGACCTCGACCTGCGGCTGTCCGCCGCCAAGGTCGCGCTGGCCGAAGCCAAACTTGGCCGCACGGCCATCGGCGCCAATTTGCGCGACGGCCATCTGGTCATCACCATTGGCGAGGCACAGGCCTACGGCGGCGTGATCAAGGGCTCGGTGACGCTGGCCAATTTCGACGGTGGCGTCGACGTAAAGTCGCAGCTGCAATTCACCGATGTCGAGCTGGAAAGCTGCCTCGATCAACTCGTCGGGCTGCGACGGCTGGAGGGCAAGGGCGACATGTCGCTCGCGGTGGAAGGCTCCGGCAACAGCATATTGGCGCTGACCCGCACCTTGAACGGTACTGCCAGGCTCACCGGCCGGGACGGCGCGCTGCTCGGCTTCAACGTCGAGCAATTGCTGCGCCGGCTGGAGCGACGGCCGCTGTCCGGCGGCGGCGAATTCCGCACCGGGCGCACGCCCTTCGACAAGATCAGCGTCGCGCTCAAAATCGTCGGCGGCACGGCCAGGGTCGAGGACATGAAGATCACCGGCCCGTCGGTCCGGGTGGCGCTGGCCGGCTCCGCCTCGATCCCTTCGCGCGAGTTCGACCTCACCGGCACCGCCGCGCTGGTGGCCGCCGTCAAGGAGAACACCCGCCCGTTCGAATTGCCCTTCATCGTGCAAGGCGCCTGGGACGACCCGATCATGCTGCCCGACGCCGAGGCGCTGATCCGCCGCTCGGGCGCGGCGGCACCGCTGCTCAATGCGGCGCGCGGGCGCAACGCCGGTGGCACCGTGCGCTCGGTGCTCGAACGGCTGACCGGCGGCAGCGGCACGCCGGACGCAACGTCGGCGGCCGGGCAGCAGCCCGCCGCACCGGACGGGGCGCAATAACCCGCGCATTTTAACGCTCCCCCTGACGGACCGCCGGGACGCCATTTGCTATGATGGCGGCCAGCGACGAATCACCCGCCGGCGGCGCGGCCGGCGCGACGGAGCGTGGATGCTGCACGCGACCCTCCGCACCCTGGTCAAGATCGCTGTCGCCTCGCTGGTGGTGGGAACGATCCTGGCCCATTTCGGCATCACCGCCGACCAGGTGATGCGCAATTTTGGCCTGTCGGCCGAGCGCCTCGAGGACTATGCCCGCGCCGGCTTCGCCTGGGCCTGGCCCAACGTGCTGCTCGGCGCCATGGTCATCGTGCCGGTCTGGTTCCTGGTCTACCTGCTGCGCCCGCCCGGCGGGCAGAGCAGCAGCGAGTAGCGCAAGCCGCGAGGTCAAGGCAAATAGCCGAACCTCTTCATCTGCTCGCCATGCGCGCTGATGATTGCGTCGACCTGCCGCGGCGTGAGCACATCCTTCCATTGATCGGCGCGTCCTTCGCGAAAGAAACGCTCTGCGTGCTCCGGTTTTTCCTTGAAACCGCCCTCGCCCTCCTGCTCCCTCAGGGACTCGAATGAGGATCTCTTGATCGCCAGGTCGAGCTCGGCGGCCGTCGGATTGAGAAGCAGATGTCGCGCCAGCGCGCCAAAGGTCTTTTCCGGATCATTCAGCATGTCTTCATAACGCATGACATAAATGGCGGGATGAGGCTTCCTGGTCCAGCTTTCCACATGCTGGCTCCAGGAACCCCACACTTCGTGAACGCGCGTCTCGTTGATGGGAGTTTCGACATCCGGCGTTGCCATAACCGATATCGCATGGTCGAGCGGCTTGTTGATATGATGCGAAAGCGAAATGGCAACGTCGAGCGGATTGCGAACGATGTAGATGGCGCCTGATGTCACGGCGAAATTGATGATCGACTGGCCGCGATCGATGACAAGCGCGTTATGCGTCTTGCAAAAGATCAGCCCCTCAAACTGATCGGCGATCGCTTCCTGCACGCGATGACGATTTTCTGCGACCTTGCGGTGGTCGCCCGGCTTTGGATCGAAGCCGCAAACTTCTTGGTAGAGTTGCGTGAAACTCTCGCCGATGGAGAAACGGTTGATGGAATTGACGTCGAGCGCCTCCTTTTCACGGGCCATGATGGTGGCGAGGTTGGAGAGAAAAGCGCGCGTCCAGGTATTGCCCGACTTCGGATAGGAGGCGAGCCAGACGATCCCTGAATCCGGCGCCGGGGCAGCATCACCTTGAACTGACATCACAATTCCCGCTTGATCGCTATAATAGCGTGTGTTGCGCCGTTGCAACTATTCCCGCAATTCTCGCTGCCGTCCCCATTCCCCGGACCGTTGGGCAGCCCACCCTACTGGACTCACTACCCGGCCGGGAGGGATATTTTCACGGTTCGTTTCTGTGCCACAGTAGTGGCTCCGGGG
>Ga0210122_1000710_pt1 | contig 11552 bp, 8 predicted proteins | sample Muzzi_CordB_D2_FD_185530 | JGI IMG/M metagenome (GOLD analysis project Ga0210122, IMG submission 185530) | Wetland microbial communities from San Francisco Bay, California, USA, that impact long-term carbon sequestration - Muzzi_CordB_D2 (SPAdes) | ecosystem: Environmental > Aquatic > Marine >... | reverse complement strand
TGGTCTATTACTGGTTGATTAATAGCTGCTTGCGAATTGGTATTTAAATTTGTCGCAATAATAAAACCTGCTATTCCGCTAAGGGCCGCGGTTGCCAATAAGCTAAATACGGCTACAAAAACGGCAATAAGCCACCACTGAGAATTACGCTTGAGTATACTGGTTTCTTTTTTCATATGTCAGATGACCTCCATTATGATATATTTTTAATTTCAAGAGATATTGCCAGGATAGAGGGACATAATTAAGGGAAACTTAGTAGTAGATTAGACGTGGATTAGAAAAAAGGTAGTTAAGAGAAGTCTAAAAAACGGCAAAATGAATACCCAACGATATTGGTTTGAGTTGGAAGGTATAACAGTTACGGCTTTTGTAGGGTACGCTTCGAGAATCAAAGCCCAGTATTCATTATGGAGCTTAGTAGCTCAGTCATCACTGGCGGACGATTTTTCCTGGTTTTTACCATCGTCGAGTTGCGCTCGTGTAGGTGGGGAGATGTGCGCTGGGGTCTCTGGATCGGGCAATCCTTTTGGGGCAGGGAGTGTGCCGGACAGGGCTGTAAACTCTTCAGGACCATGTACCGTGTAAAGATGCGGTACATTGCGGTTGATATGTAACTGGAAAATATCAGGCCGGTTGTAGTGACCGGCAAAATCGTGACGCAGCTTCATACCAATTCCAACCTCTAGATTACACTCTGCGTAAAGTATATCTTCCTCAGGGCCCAACGGCCCGGCCAGGATACGGCTGTTGGGTCCAACGACGACACTTCCACCGCAGAAGTCGGGGTTGCGCAGGAACTTCTCTCCCTCCTGCCCGACCTGGAGCTTTTTAATCATATTATCATCGACTGTACCACAGGCCGACACAATGTAAGCCTTGCTCATCTGGGCGAAGGCTTGGGAGTCGATGGCAACCCGATTGCGCATCGGGTCACCACTGGTGGGGAAATGGTTGGGCCAGCTCATCACATGAATGCGTGTCCCTTCGGCAGTCAGCCCGAAGACGGCCAGGGGGTTCGAATTCTCGCCGCAGATCAAACCACTCACCGGCCCGAACTCGGTGTGGAACGCGCCGAAGGTATCGCCGAAGCCGCCCATATGGACCAGGCGCTCGCCCACCGTGGGCATAATCTTCTGGTGTTTGCCGAGAAACTGGCCGTCGGGGCCAATCCAAACCTGGGTGTTGAACATTGTGCCGAGGGTTTGGGGTAGCTTTTCACAGATGCCCATCACCACATAGGCCTTAGCATCTCGTGCCGCCGCGCACAGAGCCTCGATCTCCGGCCCTGGAATCTCAACCGAGTTTTTGAAGAGCTCGACGGCCAGCTTGTTAGCAATGGCGCTGGTTGCCGGATGATGATGGTACCAGACCGGATGGGCCGGGATGAATCCTTCGGGGAAAGCGATGAGCTGCGCCCCATTACGGCCCGCTTCACGTATTAGATGGCATGCTTTGTCAGTTGAACCTTCGCGATCAAGAAACACTGAGGCGGCCTGTACCGCCGCAACCTTCACCACAGGATAAATATCGCCCACACTCACCTCCTGATTGATTATATAGGGCCTACCAGCGTTTGATTTTACAATCGATTTTATTCTAGGGCAAAGGAAGGGGTACGTTGCCCCCTTTTTTGTTAGCGGTGTTTAGGCCTTTTGCCCCGGAAGATGGCGGGTCATCGTATCCGAACTGCACAGAATCAAACTCACCGATATACCTTTGATACTAATGTGGTATAATGATGCACAGCCTCACTATAAATAGCAATGCGGCCTTGGACCACAGAGTTTTTGTCAGATACTTTGCCCGTCTGACCCGGTAACACTTGAAATGGCATAAGGTTATGCTATAATAGCGCAGTTTGTAACGCTAGTGATTCTTTTGAGCGAGCAAATCTGATCTTATCTTATCTATGACCTTTTCCTTTGACTTACTCATCGAAGATAAAAATAGCCCGGCCAGGGCCGGTATCATCCACACACCTCATGGCGATGTTCCCACGCCGGTTTTTGCTCCGGTTGGTACACAGGCCACGGTCAAGACCCTTACGCCTACGGATTTACATGACCTGAAAGCGACCCTGATTTTGAGCAACACCCATCACCTTTATTTAAGACCTGGCCCGGAATTAATCGCCGATTTTGGTGGATTACATCATTTTATGCAATGGGATGGCCCAATCCTAACCGATTCTGGCGGTTTCCAGGTTTTTAGCCTGGAGGGATTGCGAAAAATTGACGAAGATGGCGTTACTTTTCGCTCCCATATCGATGGTTCTATGCATCGCTTTACCCCGGAGCGGGTCATTGACATTCAGGAACAGTTGGGAGCCGACATCATTATGGCTTTTGACGAGTGTCCACCACCAAATGACTACGACTACAATGTTGAAGCGATGAAGCGCACCCATCGTTGGGCCGAGCGCTGCCAGGCGGCGCATCAGCGAACAGACCAGGCCCTTTATGGGATTGTGCAAGGTGGTGTTTTTGCCGACCTGCGAGCCGAAAGCGCCGAATTTTTGACCACCTTGGATTTTCCCGGTTATGGTATCGGTGGCTTAAGTGTGGGTGAAACAAAAACCCAAATGCACCAGATGTTAGAGCTTCTGCACCCAATTTTGCCCCGCAATAAACCACGTTATTTGATGGGAGTGGGCAGCCCGGAGGATTTATTCGAATGTGTGGCGCGTGGGGTGGATCAGTTCGACTGCGTTTTGCCCACTCGAATTGCCCGAAATGGTGCGGTATTTACCCATCAGGGCCGGATAAATTTGCGTAATGCCCGCTTTGCCACCGATAAGAATCCTATCGAGACGGATTGCCAGTGTTATACCTGCCGGACATTTAGTTTGGCCTATCTGCGCCATCTCATGATGGCAAAAGAGATACTTGCTTTGCGCCTGACCACGCTGCATAATCTCCATTTTATGCTAGAATTGATGCGGCGTATTCGCCAGTCTATTTTTGATGGCAATTTTACTGCTTACAAAGACAGTTTTTTGGCCGTCTATCAGGCCGTACCCGAGGAAAGACGAGCAAAACGACGACAACCACAAAATGGGGATTAGATAGTGGTAATCCCCCAGACTTCAATCTCTTAGTTTCCAATTTCCTTATGGAGGATTTTATATGAATTTATTTCAAGCATTTATTTTAGGAATTGTTCAAGGGGCAACCGAGTATATCCCGGTCTCAAGTTCGGCCCACCTGGTGTTGGTTCCCTGGTTTTTAGGCTGGCCTGACGCCTCCTTTGCCTTTGAGGTATTAGTACAGTGGGGGACGCTGGTGGGGGTCTTCATCTTTTTTTGGCAAGATATTTGGACGATTACGAAAGCGGTGATACAAGGGATTATTCAGGGTAAGCCACTCGCCACACCCGAAGCAAAATTGGGCTGGCTGGTGGTTGTCGCTACTATTCCAGCCGTTGTGATAGGCTTACTTTTTAAGGATTTCTTTGAATCCCTATTCGCCCAACCGATTTTTGCGGGTGGTCTCCTCATCTTAACGGCTCTTCTCCTGTTTATTGCCGAGAGATACGGCTCTCGACAGCGAGAGTTAACGGATTTAGACTGGTTCGATGCAATAGTTATTGGGTTCTGGCAGGCTGCCGCCATTTTGCCGGGTATTAGTCGCTCTGGGGCAACCATCAGTGGGGCGGTATTAAAGGGGTTTGATCGTACTGCCGCCGCTCGCTTTAGCTTTCTCATGTCAATCCCAGCACTGCTTGGAGCCGGTTTGGTGGCGCTAAACGATTTGATGGGGGCGGGAAGCCTGACTACAGAGTTGCCAGCGATATCGGTTGGCTTTGTGGCAGCAGCTATTTCTGGATATGCCTGTATTCGTTGGTTACTGCATTATTTGCAACGCCATTCGCTCAATATTTTTGCTGTGTATTGTGTCTGCGCCAGCCTCTTAACCATTATTGTGGCCATTGTACGCGGCTAAAGTTCGAGACACCTGCTAATGACGGAACATCAAAAGGCAAACACAGCCATTATCCAAGAACTCTTAGCCCTCTTGCCCGCCCAATCGGTGCCAACATTATTAGCATTGGTCTCAGAGGATGATATCTCGCCGGAGCAAACCGAGGCTGCGGTCAAAGAGATTTTAGAGGGTATAGACTGGGACACACAACGAGAGCAACTTGGTGAACTCATCAGCCAGCTTATGCCGTTAGAAACACTCGTCCCCGATATCTATCGTGACTGGCGGCCTATTGTTCGAGACGCTGTCGCCTTTATTGGCTCGTATCTTTCGCCCGCCCGACTGGCTCCCAAGTTGATTGAGCAAATCATGTTACCATCAGAGCTGCCGTTAGAACAACGCCTGATTATCCTTATTGCCCAAGTGCCATCTCTCCAAAAAATCGGGCAAATTGTGGCTCGCAACCAGAATCTTGACCCTGCATTTCGACGAGAGTTGACCCGCCTGGAAAATGCTATCCAAGATACAACCCCGGCTGACATACAAACTGAAATTGAAGGCCAACTCGGGCAGCAGTTTGAAGATTATTCTATTGAGTTGGATGACGAAATTCAGGCCGAGGCCAGCGTGAGCGCCGCGATGGGTTTCTCATGGCACAACCCCACAACCGGCAAACGTGAGCGAGGTGTATTCAAAGTTCTTAAACCGCATATCAATGACTATTTCTCGGAAGAATTGGAGCTACTTCATGGTTTAGCCCATTTCTTTGAAACTAATCGTCACAAATATATGGCTCTATCCAAAGTTAATCTAGGCGATTTGTTTGATGATGTTCGTCTGTTACTCAAACAAGAGGTGGATTTTCCAAATGAACAGGCTAATCTGAAGGCGGCCTACCGGCGTTATGCCAATATTCGGGGTGTAAGGATTCCTCGCCTGATAGCTGAACTCTCTACCCCTACCATCACCACAATGAGCCAGGAGAATGGCGTAAAAGCAACAGAGGCGTTTGCCAAGTCGAGGGTGAGACGGGTAGAGGTTGCCTCACGTATCATTGAAGCTCTCATTATGATACCACTCTTTGCCGAGGAAGAGCCAGCAACTTTCCATGCCGACCCTCATGCGGGCAACCTCTTTTATGATGAGAAGCGGCGAGAATTGATTCTTTTAGATTGGGCCTTAACCGAACAATTAAACCGCCAAGAGCGTCGATCCATCGTGCTGCTCATGCTGGCGGTAGCCCTGCGCGATAAGCGATACATCTTCAAGGCAATTGCCAAGTTAAGTACCGACAACCTATCGAAAGACCAAACTAAGGCCAAAATTGTACGCCGCCATGTCGCTCAGTTCATCAGCCACTTGTCACCCTTGACCGTACCAGGCATTACCCATGTATTATCCCTATTGGATAGTATCATCCTATCGGGGATTACCGTTTCCGCTTCGCTCCTTATGTTTCGCAAGGTTCTTTTTACCCTGGATGGTGTGCTGCAAGATATTGCCCCGGAAACGCCAATGGAACCCATTCTGGCATGGCAAGTTGCCAAGGGGAGAACAAAATCTGTTTGCCCCCAGAATCTGTTGAGTAAATCACCAGCCAGTTTTTATTCCCCATTGTCACATTTTGACAGGCTGGCTTTAACCTGGAGTGTTCAAACCTTTGGGGTTCGCGCCGGGCTGCAAACCGGCAGGAAAATTAAGAATATGGGGCTACGCAAATTCCGATCCACCTTGTTTGGTACTCGCAGTGCTTCCCCCAAGCCCCTGAAGTAATAACTTGAGCTTGATAATTAATAGTAGGTTGGGTTGAATGGCGTAATCAGAGCCATTTCGGTTAAGAATTTGTTGGGTTTCGCCTCATAAATTGGTTTATTTAGCAAATGAAACCCAACTTATGGCAGCCAAGTTGGTAAGTCTCGGCTCAACCCAACCTACACCAAAATCTTCGAGTTCAGGCTAATAGATTATACGTTGCCCCCTTCAACTTTAAAGGATATGCTTACTCTAGCTCGATAAGCAACAACTTTCCCGTCTTCAACCTTTAGATCCAGCTTGCCAATCTCGGCTACTCTTAAGTCTCTGAGGCTTTTACCGGCAACCTCTACCGCAGCTTTAGCTGCTTCTTCCCAAGAAACTTCACTTGTTCCTACCAATTCAATTACCTTGTAAACACTGTCCGACATGATAGTTCTCCTTTCTCAACATTGAGATATGATAGAAAGCCTTAGCATAAAATGATTATAGGGAAATTGTCAAGTCCGCGTGGACTTATTTGCCATTCTTATCGATAAGCTGATAGTTGAATTCTTTAATACCACCCTTTTACTCAAAAATTTCCAAAACCGGCTGCCCGTCCCAATTTTCGGGAATGGGTAAGTCTAAGGCATACAAAACGGTGGCAGCGGTGTCATAGGTGTTAATACTTCGAGAAAGAGTAACGCCGGACGGAACACCGGGCCCGGCGGCCAGCCAGGGAATCGTGCGGTCCGGAGGTGAATCATCCCCATGTTCAGAGCCATGCCCGCCGTGATCGGCGGTGATAATCAGCAGCGTGTTATCAAGATAGCCGCTCTCATTAAGGGCGGCCATCACTTCACTGATTAAACCATCAACGAAGGTTATGGCGTCAAACTGATTGGTGGACATCCAGCCAAAATCGTGACCGACCCTATCGGTATCTGGAAAGTGGGTGAAAAGGATGTTGGGCATATTCTCTTGAATGACTTTGACCGCCTGATTCTTGACCTCGGTATCGTGAACCTCCTCCCCAAAAAGTGTATCCACCGAGTCGCCCAAAACCAGATAATTGAGTTTCTCCTTACCAAAGACCATCGCTGTCCTTAAACCGGCATCGTGAGCCACAGTGAACAGGGTCGGGCCATTCATTCCAGGCCAACCCTGATAAGGTTCACCCCAAAGGATACCATGCTTTTCTGGAACCATTCCGCTTAACATCGAGGCATGGCTGGGTAGGGTCACGCTAATCTTCACGGTTTGGGCCTTAGGGAAGTATGTTCCCCTCGCTTTTAGTTCATCTAAATTTGGCGTATAGGCTATGTCCAACGCATCTGGCCGCAAACCATCTATGCTGATAATCACCACATATTTGGTTGTTGGCTCTGGTGGTACTGGTGTGGGTGTGTCAGTTACGGCGGTTGGTGCGAGGCTGGTGGCGGTTGGTGTTTGAGTAGGCACTTGAGTCTGAGTGGGTGATGGTTTTGGCGTTTTGGTCGGAGTGGGGGCAAAGACAACTACCTGCGTAGCCGTAGCCGTCGGTTGAGGCGGAAGCTCAGGCTCGGATAATTGAAAGGGCTTAGGAGTTGCAGTATTTTGCTGGGAGAGTGGCTCGGAGGCATTACCCTGGCCGATGAGCAAACTCCATAAAGTTATGAAAGTAGCTACATTAGCGCAAACCAGACCCATGATAAACAGCCAGGCTAATGGCGACCATCGCTTTAACTCTCGATATTTCCAATCTCGGATTGGTAGCATAGTATCATCATGGGAGATAAGTTTATTTATGTTAACTCAAGTTGCCACCTTACTTGAGTAACCAGCGAGACACCCGGTTTTTCCAAAATAGAGTCTCAATTTATCTGACTGCAGGCTCTATTCCAAATAAACCTGGCCTAATCGCGTAAAAACCGGGTGTCTAACAAAAGGGTAGCAACTTAGGTTATGTTAAGAGATATATTTACATAAAGTTATCATCCTGTCAAATAAGAGGGGGCAGCCCCAAAATTTTCGCAGATGAGAATATAGAATAGAATGGGGTGGACAATCAATCGCAACTGGTCGATAACTGAAACACATCCAAATGGCCTATAGCACTGTTGATTTAACGATATTTGTGATAGAATATATAGTAACGAGGTGCAGGGCGTTTCAGCCTGATCACCTTATCTAAGAGACATGCAATACCTGGAAGACATCTCTCATGCTCTGTACCACCTATGGATGAATGGATTGACTCATAAACTATCTATAGGTTGGGGAAGGTTCAAAAAGGTCAGATCAACTTACCTTGTTTTGCCAGGATACGCTCTCCTTGGCGAGCGTTGCTAAGTTATTCTTATATTGACTTTCTCCGTATTAATCATAAATATGGTGTAGGATTTCTTATGGATTTAGTGACAATCGCATTAGTGGCAGGAATAACCCTAATATTGTTAGTGGTATTCCTAATCGGGGTGATATGGTTTGTGCGGCGAAGATCTGCTACAAAAAGTAGCTCCAAAAAACCTAAAAACAAACTCAAAACATCTGTGAAAGAGCCGCAACCAGAAGAAGATGAGGACTTCGAACCCTCGGAGGTAGCGCGACCAGAGAGTTCACCCAAACCTGCGGTGGCCCCCCCTGTAAGCGCTCCAACACCAGGGCCAGCGGTCTCAGCGATAGATGACCATACCGGCGAGAAAATTCGTATATTGATTGTGGATGATAATCCTGGAACCCGTGATAATGTCACCCGTTTGCTCTATTTTGAAGATGATTTGGAGGTTATTGGGCAGGCGGTGAATGGACGAGAAGGAATTGAAATGGCGGTTGAGTTAAAACCCCATATTGTGCTTATGGACATCAACATGCCGGATATGGACGGCATTACCGCAACCGAGCAGATGGGTGTCAAGGTTCCGTTCAGTCAGGTTGTTATTATGTCGGTGCAATCTGACTCACATTATATGAAACAAGCCATGTCTGCCGGGGCCAGAGATTTTCAGCCGAAGCCTTTTACCTCCGAAGAGTTGGTAAACTGTTTACGACGGGTTTATAATATTGGCGTGCCGATGTACCAGCAATATGAAGCCATTGAACGGATGGGAGCCCAACAGGCAGCACAGCCTAATAGAAGGGGAGTCGAAGGCGAACCAAACGCGCTGGTGATTGCCGTCTACAGCCCTAAAGGAGGGGTTGGTACATCAGCCATTGCAGCTAACCTGGCCGTCGCCTTACACCAAGAGCAAGGAGATGTTGTCTTAGTAGATTCGGTTTTTCAAGCTGGCGATATTCAAGTTCATTTGAATACTCGCCCCACGCGAACAGTGAGCGATTTGGTCCATGAGGGTGATCTTGAGGTTGACCTATTAACTGATATATTACTGCCTCATGAATCTGGGATAAAATTGTTGTTGGCGCCAAGCCAACCTCAGTTTGCCGACTTTATTACGGTGCCCATGGTTACTAGCATTATTGATCAGCTAAAAAAGCAGTTTAAGATCATAGTGATTGACACCGAAACCCAACTGACTGATAGAACGCTCACTGTATTAGAAGCAGCCGATTACACCTTACTGGTTATTGTGCCGGAGCTTCCAGCGATAAAAAGCGCCAAGTTATATTTAGAAATAGTCGAACAACTTGATTTTGATCCCAAACATATCATGGTCGCTGTGAATCGGGCCAACATGCCCGGCGGGGTCCGGCCCGATCAAATTGAAAAGGTCTTGAAAATTCAGGGAACCTACCTTATTCCATACGATCTTAAAATGCGGGCAGCGCTTAATAGGGGCGCGGCAATCTGTCAACAAGATTCCCATGCCCCTTCTGCCCAAGCAATTACAAATATGGCCCGGGACATGTGGCAAAGAATAACAGAAGCTGATCCTGAAGCCATAAAAGAAGTGGCATAACATCAAATCTGGCAGAGAGAGCAGATCACCATCCTGAATGAAGTAACGTTTATAGTCGAGTGACCATTGACCTCACCACGCACGAGGCAGATGGTATCAGCCAACGTGACTTTGACCTAGCTAATGAGATAAACGATGTTGGCGGTATCAGCCAGCTTGATATGGAGCTTGCCAAAAAGATGGATCAAATCGCGGCTAGCATGATGAAGTAGCCTACTCATCCGAAGGGAATTCTGTTTTAAATCTGGTGGTACAATTGACCAACTCGTTGGCGGCTCTAACGTTTCGCATTATTTTGCCGATATTACCCTTAACCGAGAGTTGGCGGGTTAGTAGCGCTTTTATCGGGTCCATCTTCTTTTGAGCAATGGCTTGCCATACTTTCATAGGGCCGCTTATGCGAAACTCTGGGTCCATTGCCTGACGGTCTTCGGCTAAAAAGGCCTGACGACATTGCCCGTGATAAAGGTCCATATACATGTAGATAGGCTCTTGCCCCTGCCCATCCGGCTCAACAATAAAGTAAAAATCCCCCTCCCAGTTCCGGGCTGCCTCTTGATAAGCCTCGCTTTTATTGCATTCGGCGCTTAGCTGTTTAATCCAAGCATCTGTAGCAAAAGGAATACCGTTTGCCATGAATGCCCCCTCCCATAAATTATTAACGATCCAATTGAGATACGTCTCTTATTATACTATGCCTCTAATACAAAAAGGAAATAGACCAAAAGTCATTTAGCGATTTAAGCAGGGGTTTTGCGGCTTTTCACTGCCAATGGTATAATATTTTAGCTTTAGGGCGGTTAGCTCAGTTGGCTAGAGCGCCACGTTGACATCGTGGAGGTCACAAGTTCAAGTCTTGTACCGCCCACTGCAAAAGTCTGGTTTATCCAGACTTTTTTTGTATAAAGAGTTAAAGAGGAAAGGTTCGATCATGACCCAAAATGCAAGAATTACTGCGGCAGATGAACTGCTTTCGCAGGTAGACCCAGAATTGCTGGAAGCGATTAAAGGTGAGCGAGGCCGTCAGCTTGACCAAATTGAGCTAATTGCCTCCGAAAATTATACCAGCGCCGCAGTTTTGGCGGCACAAGGCTCTGTACTGACCAACAAATACGCCGAAGGCTACCCCGGACATCGCTATTATGGGGGCTGTGAATTTGTCGATGTAGCCGAAGAATTGGCTCGGCAACGGGCAAAAAAGCTCTTTGGTGCTGACCATGCGAATGTTCAACCTCATGCCGGTGCTCAGACCAACGCGGCGGCTTATTTGGCTCTCTTAAAGCCAGGTGATACCGTGTTGGCCTTCAAGCTGGATCACGGGGGTCATCTAACCCACGGTATGAAGATAAACTATTCCGGCCATTATTATAATTTTGTCCACTATGGCGTCGATCCCGAAACCGAGCAACTCAACTACGATAACATCGCCGAGTTAGCTCAAGAACATAAACCTAAAATGATTGTAACCGGAGCCAGTGCCTATCCTCGCCTGTTCGATTTTGCCAGGCTACGCGAGATTGCCGATAGTATAGATGCCTACCTACTCATGGACATGGCCCACATTGCCGGATTGGTCGCTGTTGGTCTCCATCCCGACCCCATCCCCTATTGTGATGTTGTGACAACTACCACCCATAAAACCCTGCGCGGACCCAGAGGTGGCATGATTCTGTGTAAAGAAGAGCACGCCAAGGCCATTGACCGGGCGGTTTTTCCGGGTATACAGGGTGGCCCTTTGATGCATGTGATCGCCGCCAAAGCGGTAGCTTTTAAAGAGGCACTCCAGCCGGAATTTAAGGGCTATCAACAACGAATCATAGATAATGCTCAGGTGTTGGCAAACACACTGACCGAAGGTGGCTTGCGCTTGGTCTCCGGCGGCACGGATAACCATTTGATGCTGGTCGATTTACGTAATGCCGATGTTACGGGGCAGGAAGCAGAAGATGCCCTGCATAAAGCCGGGATTACGATTAACAAAAATCTGATTCCCTTCGAC
>Ga0210122_1000709_pt1 | contig 11561 bp, 9 predicted proteins | sample Muzzi_CordB_D2_FD_185530 | JGI IMG/M metagenome (GOLD analysis project Ga0210122, IMG submission 185530) | Wetland microbial communities from San Francisco Bay, California, USA, that impact long-term carbon sequestration - Muzzi_CordB_D2 (SPAdes) | ecosystem: Environmental > Aquatic > Marine >... | reverse complement strand
GAGAGGTAAGAAAGATAATGGGTATATCGCCTTGTTGCTTAAAAAGATGCATAGCCTTCAGGCCATCCATACCGGGCAGGCCAATATCTAACAATATTAAATCAGCCGGATCATGGCTAACCAGAACCAGAGCATCTTCAGCGCTGGCGGCTGTACTGGCCCGATATCCGGCCTGTTCCAAGTTGAAGGCCAGGCTACGCCGCATTAGCGCATCGTCTTCAACCATCAAAATATGTTTGGTCACTACAGTCTCTGTCATAAATGGATACTCACTTGCGGGTTAACTCTGGGAAACAAAGCCCCATTTTGACCCAATTTTCACAGCCGCCAAACCCTCCGAGAAATGTTCCACCTGGTCAAACCGCGGCTGAATAACAAAGGCTCCAGTATGGTCAATATATCCACTTTTACCATTCAACCCCACCCCGGCTAACTTCTCAAAAAACGGTTCGACGTTGTCAAACTGGGGTTCAATTATCATGTTGCCAGTGGAATCAATGAAGCCCCATTTATCGCTAACTTTAACAGCCGCTACTGCTTCACGAAAAGGTTCTGCTGCCTGAAACTGTGGTTCTATCACCATTTTTCCGGTTTTATCCACATATCCCCATTTGCCATTTAACTCAACCGGGGCCAATCCCTCTGAAAAGTCACGCGCCTGCGCAAATTGCGGCGTGATGACAATCTCAGCCGTGGAATCAATATAGCCACGCTCCTGGCCTTGTATAACCCAGGCTAATCCTTCGGAGAAATCCCAGCCGCCGTCAAATTGGGCATCGCTTACCAGTATACCACTTTTGTTGATATAGCCCACTTTGCTATTATCTTGCCTGACCAGCGCCAGACTATCCTCAGTAAAAGGGTCGGCAAAATCATACTGAGGTTGAATGACAAATTGGCCTGTCTTATCAATATAGCCCCACTTATCGCCAGTTTGCACTGCGGCCAACCCAACGCTAAAGTTCTGGGCATGGATAAATTGGAGCTTAATTATAATCTTACCGGTTTTGTCAATATATCCAAACTGGTCTCCCTGGCATACCCAGGCCATGTCTTCGGCAAAGTTGCCAGCCTCATCAAAAGATGGTTCAATGACCAGCTTGCCTGTTTGGTCAACATACCCCCATTTCTGGCCTACCTGAACGGCAGCCAGTCCTTCGGAAAAATCGGTGGCCCTATCAAACTGAGGTTGAATAGCTAGTTTTTCAGTAACATCCTGAGCATCAGATGAGGCTGGAGACGTAACCTCAGCCTGAGGTGTTGGCACATTATTACCGCGCTTTGACTTCACGGCTGATCCTATCCCCCGACCCAACAGAGTTGAGGCCATTAATATCGTTACCAACCAAATCTTCCAATGTTTTCGCCACTGTTTTTTCCAGCTTTTATAATTCATTTGATTTCCTTGACAATGAACCTTCAACAAGTCGCGGCAATGCACGGACTCTATAATTAACAATACACCTTTCCCGATACAATTTCATCGGGAAAAAGTTGGAAACTATCTCAGACTTTCGACGGAGACGCTTTGGTCTTGAATCAGCAAGAAAACCGGGATGGCGTTGGGACATCATCCCGGTTTTAATCGGGTTTAATCTACGACAGTGTTATGGAGCGTCATTGAACGTTACTTGTAAATCAACCTGCTCTCCACCACGTAGGACAGTTACGGTTACAGCCTGGCCCGATTTGGTTTGCTGCAAAGCCGACTGCAAATCTTGTATGGTGTTAACCGGCTTACCATCTACCGAGGTAATGACATCTCCACCTACCGGCATAAACTGACCATTGATAAAGGCTGATTTGTAACTACCGTTGAGATGAGCCTTATCGGCCGGACTACCTATTTGAATTCGCTCTACAAGTACTCCTTGTTGGTCAGCCGGAAGCCCCATGCTATTAGCAATCTCTGGCGTTACCGTAACGCCCTCAATTCCCAACTGAGGCTTATTGGTTCTTAGATCTGCTTGTACTGCTTCAATACCGGATTTTGGCCGAGCCGCCAGCGTAACCTTGATGGTTTCTTCTTTACCCTGGCGTAAAACGGTCAGGGTTACAGTTTGATCCACTTCGGTGGCCTGGGCTAGATAGGTGACCAAATCATCAAACGATTTCACCGGCTGCTTATCAATGGCAACCACCACATCGCCACCCACACGTACTTGCTGATCTTCAATTTTTACCTGACGGTCACTGCCGTGAAGCCCGGCCTTATCGGCGGGGCCATCGGGGACGACCTCAACCACCAGAGCGCCATGTTGACCAGAATCCAGACTCATGGCATCGGCTAGTTCAGGGTAGAGCGTGACACCGCTCAAACCCAACCAGGGATGGTCAAAATGACCAGTTTCAATGAGATTGGGGACCACTTTATTCACAATAGCCGCCGGGATAGCAAACCCGACTCCCGCCGAGGCTCGTACCGGCGATTCAATCGCCGCCGTCACCCCGATGACTTGTCCTTGGTCGTTCACCAGAATACCGCCGGAGTTACCAGGGTTGATGGGCGCATCAGTCTGGATAATATCGGGGATGGTATAGCTGGCTCCCGAATTTGGCGTCGTTGCATTGGAATTAGAGCTTACCGGCAAAATGCGGCCCAGAGCACTCACAAAACCAACAGTCATGGTGTTTTCCAGTCCAAATGGGTTGCCAATGGCAACTGCCAATTGGCCCACTTTTGTTTGGGTAGAGTCACCCATTGCCACCGGCTGAAGCTGGCTGGCTGGTAGGTCTACCTTGAGTACAGCCAAATCGCTGTCGGGGTCGGTGCCAACCACTTCGGCTGATGCCACGGTATCATCGGTAAAGGTTACATCGATTTTATCGGCATTCTCAACTACGTGGTTGTTGGTGATAATGTGTCCTTCTTTATCCCAGACAAAACCGGACCCTGCTCCATGTTGGTAGAACTCTTGAGGTGCCTGCGGCTGTTGACTCTGTGGAGATTGGGGTTGCCCAAAGAAAAAGGGTAAGCCAGGAAATTGGGGCAGGCCGGGAAACTGAGACATGCTGGAAACTTGAGTCTTTTGCGTAACCTGGATACTAACCACAGACGGGTTAACCCGAGTGTAAATCTCTTCAAGTGTTCCTTCAAAAGCCGCCAGGCTATCATTTTGAGAAACGACGACAGGGGCATTAGCCGGTGGATTTGACGCCGGAACTGTAATGGCTGAGTCGGTTTTCAACGGTGTTGACAACACTGCCTCAACCGGGGCGGCCAAAGAGCCACAGCCGACCAAACCCGGCAGCAGCAACAATGGCGCAAGACGTAAAATAATTTGCTTTTTCATAATTACCTCTTTTGACTTTTATCAATAAGTTATATTCTATAGATGTTGTTGGGTGCGCTCCCGTACTATAATCAACTCCGGGTGTGGAGTTGATAAATCCTATTTATATTTTAAGATTATTGTACTATCAAACAGCCTTGTACGTCTTTAAGTGAACTTTATTACGACCTTAAATTACCCTTAAGGTTGCAAATCTCAACTTTATTTCCTTTGTCTAACATAACTATTAACCAAGATTAAAAATAGGGTTATCGAGTTGAACATTTTCAATTAATTTAAGGCTATTGAACATCCGGGCAATGTACAGTACTATTTATGTATCAATTTCCAGAATACATCTAAAAGCCAAAAGGAGGAGTTATCTGATAATGCCAGATAAAATGACTCAAGCTTGGAAAAATCAAAAGCAGACAAAAAAATTGTTACACCTGCACCGGCTGGCTCCGGTGCTTTTTGTGATTTTGGGCTTGCTGTACGTAAGACCGGTCTTGGCTCAAGAACCAACCGTGGCCGATCAACTCTATAGCCTGGCTCATGTAGCTAAGGAAGGTATGGAGGCCGCCGAGCATAATAACACAGCCTTGATGCAGGCTGAGTATAATGAACTCCACGAACTCTGGGGGTCTTTTGAGGATGCGGTACGCGATCAAAATCCAACTGCCTACATCGAACTGGAAGGGGCGCTGGCCGCCGTCAAAACGGCTTTACAAGCTGAGCCGTTTGACCCTTTAGCTGTCCAAATAGCCTACGACCATCTAATGGGAGAAGCCAATGAGATTGCCACCGATTTTGGCGGAACCCAAGTCGACCCCCCAGCTGTTATTGAAGCTACCCCGACCGATTTGATGACAAGCCTGAATGCCGCCTACACTGCGGTTGAAGCAGGTGATGCTGACGGAGCAGCCGAGGAACTGGCATTCGTAACCCAGGCCTGGCCAAGTGTAGAAGGGGCCATCGCCGCCAAATCACCGGATGCTTATACTGCTATTGAAGTTGATTTAAGCCGGGCTGCCTCGGCGCTTAACGCCCAACCTGTCGACCTGAGTGGCGCTAAAGTAGCCCTTGAACGGTTACGTGAGAGTCTGTCACCCTTCGTCAACGTACAAACTTACACCATGCTTGATGCAGCCGCCATCATTTTGCGTGAGGGGTTAGAAGCTTTATTGGTGATTGTGGCCCTGCTGGCCTTTTTACAACGCTCCGGTAACAGTGACAAGCGAAACTGGATTTGGGGCGGCGGGCTGTTAGGCATCCTGGCCAGTATCGTCACTGCTTTCTTGCTGCATGCGGTATTCAGCTATGCCAGTTCTGGTCAGAATCGAGAAGTCATTGAGGGAGCCACGAGTCTCGTTGCCGCCGGATTGCTATTTTATGTGTCCTACTGGCTGCATAGCAAAGCCAACCTGGGAGCCTGGCAAAAGTATATTAATTCTCGTACCAGTCAAGCTCTGGCTCAAGGGAGTGTGGCCGGTTTGGCTTCACTTTCCTTCCTGGCCGTGTTCCGTGAAGGGGCTGAAACCACCGTCTTCTATCTGGGGATGGCTTCCTCAATTGCGCTCATTGATTTGCTGTTAGGGTTAGGTCTTGGCATTGCCATACTGGTGGTGGCCGCGTTTCTTATCCTTAAATTAGGGTTAAGATTGCCTTTGCGGCCTTTTTTCCTCGTTGCCGGGGTACTGGTTTATTACCTGGGTTTCAAGTTTGTGGGCAGCGGTATTCACGCTTTGCAAGTTGGCGGCGTCCTGCCAGCCTCACTTATTGATTTTGTGCCAGTCGTGCCATTTATTGGCTTGTATCCAACCTGGGAAACGGTTGGACTACAATTATTATTACTGATTGGCGCGGCGGCGGCCATTTTGTACCTGCGGGCGCAGAATCGACGAGCACAATCCACAGGCACCGCTATAACAGCCTGATAACCACTATCATGTAATGATTTGAGTAATCACCAAAAGAAGATTTTGTCACTTGCGGCAAAGTAGTTTATTGTGTTTTTGGGTGGCGCTATAGGCGCCACCCAATTTTTTGTATATGCCTGCAACCCTTTTATCGTTACGGCTTAAACGAGCCGCCGAAGATATCGGTGTTACCAAAGGTTCCCGAACAATCGTCCGCCGGGGCGGGCTTCCCGGTTGGGTTTCCTGCCACCAGCGAAGTCCGGTAATCGTTTATGGCGGAGCAAACAGCCGCGTTGCGGGCATCGACCCAGACAGCAGCAGCGCCGTCGTTTGAAGCGTCGATGGAGTTATAATCACCAAGAAATTCGCTCGTCAGGCTATTAGCGGTGGACGCGCGGCCATCACCTTCATTTCCCCGGTGCAGGGTTGTGAAGCTCAAAGCAGGGAATTCTGCGTAACGGACCACACCCTTGAAGGGTCGAGAGTCGGTCAGGTTGTTGCGGAAATCTTCAAGAAAGGCATTGTAAGTGAGATAGACATCTGAGCCATCAGGCGAAATAGCCACCCACGGGAAATTCGGGCGGTCATCGCCTTCGGCAACATTGACCGGTGTTGACCATGTCTCCCCACCATCGCTCGAATATTGCAAGAGAGCTTCTTCATGGTTCAAGCCATTCCTTGCATCGGACCAAACCATGACAATGGTATCGGGGGCGCCTGCGCCCGAGGGCGCGCCATTGGCAATGTCAACACTGGGGAAGCTACTGGTGCGTGCGCCAGCCACCCCATCAAATGTGAAGTCCCTCCCCACAGGATCAAAAACGCCGACATCCGTAACGTTGGCCACAGGCCGTTTCTTCTCGAACTTGACGCCGCCATCGAACGAGCGAGCCATGTATTGAATCGACTGTCCCTTTTTGGCTCCTTCCCAGAAGACATAGACCGTGCCCTGGCTATCCGTGCCCACGACACAACCTTGGCGACCCTTGATGCCGGTGTTTGCCGCTTCGGTGAGCTGCTTCGGATTGGAAAAGGTTTGACCCCCATCAGTAGAGCGGCTAAACATTACCGGTTCCGGCCCGGCGCCAAGGCTGCGGAAGGAGACCCAACAGACATAGACATTGCCGAAATGTGAGCTAGAAGCGGCGTTATCAGCCCAGAGATACTCTTTGTCGCTGAACGTGGCCTCGCTCTGTCGCTTCTGGGCCACGATAACTGGGTCGCTCCAGGCACTGTTATTGCCAGCCGCCGCTGCCCCTAAATCATCCGCGTGGGAAACAGCAATGGCCTCAAAGCCACGGAATGCACTCTCACGGCGTTCGGTTTCAAAATTAGCGGTTAGATTTGAATAGTACAGCCGTGAACCATTGTCCCAGGAAAAGGCACCGTTCTCATCGGGCCGCGGTCCAAAGGCCAAAATCGGATCGCCGTCAGAAACCAGCCCTTTTTCATAGTAATTGGGGAGCGTGCCGATAGGCCCAGGGCCAGGTGTGCCGGTGCGAGCTGAGTAACCGGTGTAAGTTGGCTGGCTCCAAGTTGCCCCACCATCGAATGAAAAATAGATACCGGATGTACCAACCCCGGTTGTGAAAGGACAGTTACTGCCATCGCAGGGTGCAATGTCGATCTCATCATTTGCCCCGGCGGCCACAACATCTGGATTGTTGGGGTCAATGGCCACGAATGGTTCGTTCTGTTTATTTCGGGGGAACGGTGTATTAGGGCTGCCGACACTTACAAGCGTACCGCTATCAGCAGCGATAGCCGGAGCTATCACTAAGGTCACGAACAGCATTAGCAAAAAGCTAACTTTCTTCATAGTTTGGAATATCCTCCATTCCTTTTACATAGAATTTTAAAAATAGCATTACTTTACCGCAAGTGACAAAATTTCTCTCAGAGCCTGATAGAAACGGATAGTTGTGTCTAAATTGGGTGTTACTAAAGAGAGATGGTACGTCTTTTGCCAAGTTGGTTGTACCTGCAAGGCGTCATTCATGGTGCAGCCTTACTGATGGTTTATCAGTTGGCTCTCAATTGCTTTCTTGGGATTGGATAGATCTATTTCTTTTCAAATGTGTTCACTTTCTTGTGGAGCAGTCCACAATTTCTGTTATTGGTAAATAGTCTATTTATCAGGCCCGAATTTCCTGCCGTTGAAACAGCACGTAACCTAACGCAAACAGCAAAATGGTAGCAGCCATCAGGCCTGTCAGGTTGGGCCAAATGAGCAGCAGGCTCTGGCTTAAGGGCAGCGGCGCGCCCAACACCGCCCCTTGCAACTGCATCGGCAGTACAAATCCCAGCGACCGCACCACCGGGTTAAGCAGGGCTACAGTCGCCTGGGCATAAAGGGTATTAGGCGAGAGGCGGGTTAGAGCCAACCCCAACTGTGCCTGAGCCAGCATCGACGGAGGAAAGCCAGCCTGAACAGGGCGAAAGGTTTGCGCCACCAATTGGGCAATTATACCCCAAAAGATGGTTACAAACAACCACAGGGCAATCGAAGCCAGCGCCGCCGTAGCTGGTTGTCGAAAAATGATGGAGAAAAGCATAGCCAACGCCAGCCAGATACCCCCATAAAAGACAGTCACCACCAAAAATAACAGACTACGGGCCACTTCCTCGCCACTGGGCGGAACGCCCAGCCCCAAAATACCCAGGCCCATAATGAGCAGCCAGATAGCGGTCAGGGCTAGAGCCAGGGTGAACAGCCCGCCCAGGAACTTACCAAACAGCAACGCATCCCGATAGATGGGTTGGGCCAGCACCCGCGACATAGTACGCTGATTGAACTCGCCATTGATGGCATCAAAGGCCAGAGCAATGGCCAGTAATGGCACCAGAAAAGCCAAAAAGCCCACAAAAGCCGGAATGGGGTCGTGACCGGTGGTAAATAACTTGAGAAAGACAAACTTCTCCTTACCCAGATTGTCACGTAGAGTTTGCGTAGCCGCATAAACTGTACCTGCTGCGGTCAGGATAATCAGCAATTCCAAAATCAACATGCGAATACTGGTTAAGGAGTCGGCCATTTCTTTGGCCACCACAGCCCACAAGCCGGTCCAGGGTGAACCTTCTCGACTTTGGGCTTCGTCTTTGGCTGGTTTTATGATGACGGATTGACCTTGTTCAAGATGCGTTGACATGGGGCGTCTCCTGTTTAAAATAGCGGGCATAGATATCATCCAGGCCCGGTGTCTCGATATTTAATGAAAGTAGTTTGCCACCGGCTTCAACCACAGCACGAGCAGCCTCGGCCCGCAGGTCGTTTTTGGCCTCCAACTCATACTGATGAGAAGCATGCCGGTTTACTCTAACCACACCCGGCAATCGGCTAAAGGTATCCTCAAAGCCGGTAATCCCATCTTTGGCCTCGATGTGGATACGATAGGCCCCACCCAACACCTGCAAGGCCAGTTCTGGGACGGTGCCTTCCAGCACCAATTTACCCTGATAAAACAAGCCTACCCGGTCGCACACAGCCTGTACCTGGTAGAGTAGGTGTGAAGAGAGCAGGATAGTAATCCCCTCACTCTTAAGAGTGCGAATCGTTTCTAAAAACTCGCGGGCCGCTTCCGGATCCAATCCCAGCGTTGGCTCATCCATAATGATGAGTTGGGGCTGCTTGAGTAAGACCTCGGCCACACCCAATCGCTGGCGCATACCACGCGAGAAGGTGGCTACCCGTTGATTGATGACGTGGCTTAAGCCCATTTGGGTCAATACAGCTTCGATTCGCTCGCTGGCCTCTTTGCGAGGCAACCCGTTTAAGCGGGCAATATAATTTATATTTTCGCGGGCGGTTAGACCATCATAAAAACCAACCTGATCGGGCAAGTAGCCCACATGGGCTTTCACACTTAGCGGCTGGCGGGCTGGGTCAAAACCCAATACCCTAACCATGCCAGCAGTGGCTTCGGTCAAGCCCAGCATCATGAGGATAGCAGTGGTTTTTCCGGCCCCGTTGGGGCCAAGTAAGCCAAAAACCTCGCCTTGCCGCACCGTCAAGTTGAGCTTATCGACGGCCACAAACTTGCCATATTGTTTGGTTAACTCTCGACTTTCCAGAACAATCTCATTCATTGTTTACCTCGCTAAAAATATAACATTTTTTCGGGGGCAGGGGCGCATGATTTTGCGCCCCTATGGTGATAACCTGACTGACTATCTCCCAAAATTACCGGCGACCAAAGCGCATCACCGCCAGGCCAACCACCAATACAGCCACGGCAATCAAGCTAACCCCGGCAATACCCCACAAAGTAGAGGTCAGTACCGTAATCCGGAAATCTTCCGATTTGGTTGGGCCATCATCAGATTTGGCCTTAACTGTAACCACGTAATCACCAGCGATGGCCTGGTCAGCCGGTTTAATGTTGGCGGTTACTTCAACCTGCTTACCGGCCCCTACTTCGGCAATACGGTTAGGTTGAAAGTCAACCTTCCAACTGTTGGGCTGAGTGCCACTTAATTCCACATTGTGAATAGCTGCTGTGCCGGTATTTTGGACAACTACTTGCACCGGTGTCGTGTCGCCTACATACGCTTCAGCAGAAAGTCGCCCATCTGGACTATTAATTTTCATCTCAGGTTGACCAATTACTTCGGCGGTTAAGGCCGCCTCTGTTTTGGCCTCGGCGCTTTGCGCCGTAATGTTAATGGGGTATGAACCCGCCTGTACGTCGGTGTAGGGTTTTACTTCTACGCTCAAATGTTTTGACTCATTGGCGGCAATCGGGATGTCTGTAACGTCTTGACTGTTCAGCTTAAAGTTAACCTGAAATCCTGAGGGCGTGTCGGATACTAGATTAACATTTAAATCCTGGTCGCCGCTGTTCTTAAGGGTGGCGTTATAACGAAAAGTTGAGTCGGGCGCACCCTTTAAGGTCGGTAGATCAATACTAAAATTAAGGCTGGGGGGTAATTTCTCTTTGATGACCAACTCAATGGGCATCGAGGCTACTTGCCCATTTTCACCACGTGCAACCACCGTAAAATTGTAGGTACCGGCTTCAACATTAGCGGGTGGTTCCACTTTAAAATCAACTTTGGTATCAGTCTCCGGTTCTACATAGGCTGACTCAACCACCCGGCTACCACCTTTAAAACTCATGGTCCAATCCAAGGGCAAATCTTTGACCTCAAGTTTCGCCACTTGAGGCACATCGCTGCTGCGTAGGGTTAAGCCAAAGGTAACAGTTTCACCAATGGCTGCTTCTTGAGCCGGATAGTTGGTGAACAGCGTTAGTCCTTGAGAGCTAATGACTGGGGGGTTGCCTCCTTGCGCCAGAGCAGGCCTGACGCTAAACATAGTGACAATCAAAATCAAAACAATTATAGAACTAAGAATACGACGCATGGTCTATCTCCTTTTTTAGTTAATAGAATTTAACTTAACTTTTTACACCCTGACCTCTTAAAAGAAGGTTAGGTTTCCATCCTTTTTAGTCGAAGAATATCACAACAAGGGGCGTGGGCACTTTAAGCCAGGTTCAAGATTACTTTAAGAGAATCTTAAGGATATAAATTATCAGGATGTACACGGCAAATAGAAAACAAACTCGCACTCTTGCTAGATACCTGGACGCTACTTAATTTTTTCATAGTCACCAAAAAGAGTACAATAATAGCTATGACCCAAAGAGTGAACCTATTTCGATATTTATCGATTTTGACCTAAATGTAGGAGATTTGATGAGCATTCGAGTCTTAATTGTGGATGACCACAGTGTCGTGCGTCAGGGGCTACAAATGTTTTTGTCCCTTGACCCCGATATTGAGGTAGTAGGCGAGGCTGACAACGGCGAGGAAGCTCTGCACCGAGCGCGAGAACTACAGCCGGATGTCATCTTGATGGATTTGCTGATGCCCAAAATGGATGGTATTACGGCGATAACGGCTATCCGGCGTGAGCTACCCGATATCGAAATCATTGCTTTGACCAGTGTGTTGGAAGATGCCTCGGTGGTGGGGGCAGTTAAGGCCGGAGCCATGGGCTACCTGCTCAAAGATACCCAGGCCGACGAATTGTGTCGGGCCATCAAAGCCGCCGCTAACGGACAGGTGCAACTCTCGCCCCAGGCCGCAGCCCGCTTGGTGCGTGAGGTTAAACTACCCAGCACGCCAGAATCGCTCACCGAACGCGAAACCGATGTGCTACGGCTTATCGGCAAAGGTTTGTCTAACAAAGAAATCGCCCATGAGTTGAACATTGGTGAAAAGACGGTTAAAACCCACGTAAGCAGTGTTTTGAGTAAGCTAGGGGTAATGAGCCGGACCCAGGCCGCTTTACACGCCGTCAAAATAGGCTTGGTTTCGGATTAATCAGATGAGAATTGGCTGGTTTAGGCGTGATACCCAGCGTCGG
>Ga0210122_1000705_pt1 | contig 11572 bp, 10 predicted proteins | sample Muzzi_CordB_D2_FD_185530 | JGI IMG/M metagenome (GOLD analysis project Ga0210122, IMG submission 185530) | Wetland microbial communities from San Francisco Bay, California, USA, that impact long-term carbon sequestration - Muzzi_CordB_D2 (SPAdes) | ecosystem: Environmental > Aquatic > Marine >... | reverse complement strand
GTCGTTGCGGCCGGACGAGATCAGCTTGAACATGAACAGGAACAGGGCGAAGGTCACGCCCGCCGCCACCAATGCCGCCAGCAGAAACCTGAACCTGCTCATGACCTGTCCACCGGTTCAGTCATCGGGGTTTTCCGCGGCAATCGAAACGCCCTCGACGCCGGCCAGCTTCACCTGGTCCATGACCTGCGTGACCATGCCGATCGAGGATTCCTTGTCGGCGACGATGACGACACTGCCCTTGGGGTTTTCGGACTTCGCCTGTTCCACCATCTGGCGCACTTCCCGCAGTTCGATCTTGCGTTTGCTCATCCAGATTTCATCGTTCGAACGGATGCCGACCAGGATCGTGCCGCTGCGCAGCGCGACGGCCCGCCCGGCGACCGGCTTGGTGATCACGGCCCCGGTCTCCTTGGTGAATGACGTCGTCACGATAAAGAAGATCAGCATGATGAAAACGATATCAAGCATCGGCGTGATATTGATCTCGGCGTCTTCCGTCTGTGTGTGCCGCCTAGTCCGCATGGCTTTCCCGCCGCTCGGTCAGTACGTCATTCATGGTCAAATGGTTGGACATCATCAGTCTGATATTTCTTCCGTATCTCGACCGGGCCGTTGCCGGTGATTTCCTTTCCTTCCCGTCCGGATTCCCGTCTTCAACATCCTCAATGGGATTGCAGCAGGTCGCCCAGTTTCTCGGTCTCGGTCACGGCCTTGTGCTCGAGCCAGGTGCCGAAATACACGCCGGACAGCGCCGCCACCATGCCCGCCATCGTCGGCACGGTCGCCCTGGATACGCCCGCCGCCATCGCCCTGGCATTGCCGGTGCCGGCAAAGGTCATCACGTCGAACACGCTGACCATGCCGGTGACCGTCCCCAGCAGACCCAGCAGCGGACAGATTGCGATCAGGGCCTTGATCAGGCCGATGTTGTTCTTCAGAGCGATCGACGTCCGCGATATCAGTTCCTCGCGGATGCGGCGCGCGTGCCAGGACCGGGTGTCGGCCCGCGACTCCCATTCCGAGATGATTTGGTTTTTCGCCTGCGGGTAAATCCTGTAGAAGTACCAGAGCCGTTCGAGTATGAAGGTCCACAGCAGGAACAATACCACCAGGATGGCGTACAGGACGTCCCCGCCCAGCTCCATAAAACCGCGGATGGAATCTACGGCGTCATAAAACCAGATCATCCATTTCGCTCCGCCAGCCGTGCAATGATGCCGGCCGCCTGTTCTTCGAGAATCTGTACCAGCGACTTGCTCTTGCCTTGCAGGAACGCGTGCAGCAAGGTCAGCGGTATGGCGACCACCAGGCCGAGCACCGTCGTCACCAGCGCCGTAGAAATACCGCCGGCCATCATGCGGGGGTCGCCGGTGCCGAACAGCGTGATCATCTGGAAGGTTCGGATCATGCCCACGACGGTTCCAAGCAGGCCCAGCAACGGCGCGACCACGTACAGCACCTTGATGAAACTCAGGCCGCTCTCCAGCGGCGCCGATTCCCTCATGATGGCCTCGTCCAGTTTCAGTTCGAGTGTCTCGATATCGGTCTCGGGGCTGTCCGTGTAAACGGCCATGACACGTCCGAGCGGGTTGCCCTTGTCCGCTGTCTCCTTGCCCAGTTGCCGTTTTATCTTGCCGCCGGTCGAGTACAGCACGAAGGCCTTCCACAGGCTCAGCAGCAGCCCGAGGAAGCCGATGCCGATGGTGACATAACCGATCGGGCCGCCGTCTTCACGGATGCGCTCCATCGGGGTCTTGCTCTGGACCACCGCGCGCAGAATCCGGCCGCGGGTAAAATCGACCGCCATCGGCACCATCTCGCCCGGCGCGGTTTTCTGCAGATGCTCGGCCATCGTGCGGAAACGCGCGGCCGGCTGCCGCGCGAGTTCGATCAGGTTCGTCTTGCTCTTGCTGGAATCCCAGTCGAGAAAGCGTCCGCCGGACACCGCGTTGAAGACGCCGACCCGGACGACAGTCGCTTCCTCGTGGTCGCCGTTGGCGCGTTCGACCTTCGCTTTGAAGCTGACGACCTTGCCGGATTCCGCGATTTCGGTCACCATCCTGGACCAGACCGTGCGCAGTTCCTGCACGTTCGGGAGTTCCTTGCGCTGCGCCAGTTCCGACAGGAATTTGCCGCGTCCGGGCAGCTCGGCCGACACCATCGAGTCGTCCAGGACCGCCTGGATGTCACCGGAATCCTGCCGCACGATTCCGAACAATTCACCGAGGTTGCCCATGCGTTCCTGCAGGGTGGTCGTCAGTTCCGCCAACTCCCTTTCCAGCTTGTCGTACTCGCTTTTCAGGTCGTCGCTGCGCTTTTCCTGGCGCCTGAGTTCGGCCCTGGCCTGCGCCAGCAGGTTGCGCTGGTTGTCGCGCTCGCGCAAAAACTGCGCCTCCCGCTCCTTGTTCAGCTGACCTTCGCTGGCTGCGTCCTTGCGCACCATTTCCGCCAGTTCATCCAGTGTTTGCGCGGCAAGCGCGTTGCCCGAAATCGACAGTGCGAGGGCCAGAAAAATGAGGGGCTTTTTCATTTTGCCACCTCCGGCCCGGGCACCGGGAGCATCACCAGGTTCGGTGCTTTCTCGTTTCTCGCGATGGCGAGGCCTTCCTTGACCTCCAGCCTGAAGCGGTCCGGCAGTTCCTCGAATTGACGTGTCGCGGGGTTGAACCAGCCGGTTTTCACCTGGTCGCTGGTCTGATAGACCAGCAGCGTGCGCCCGACCCGCAGGAATTCGACGGTCTGGCCGGATGTCGGCAGCACCGCGGAATAGGCCTCGGTGGTGCGGCCGTATTCGAGTTCGCCCTGGTAGGCCTCCATGACCCGGCGGTATTTCTCCGACGCCGTAACGTCCGCCTGGTCCATCATGTCGCGCAGCCGCTGCACGCGGGCGCGCCGTTCGTCCAGCCTGAACGGGATGTCGCTCTCGACGATTTTCCCGAGCGTGTCGATCATCTCCAGCATCAACGGCACGATACCGCGGTTGGTCTCTTCAAGACCGGCGAGCTGCTTGTTGATCGAAACGACCTCGGCGCGCTGATCATTGACGATCTTCTCCAGATTGTCGTTGTAGATTTTCAGACTGTCCGTCTCGCGCACGATATTGCGGTATTCCGCCAACAAGTCGGCGGTCTGCTGGGCGAGACGCGTAACCCGCTGCTGCGACTGGGCCGAAGCCTGGTTGATCGCGGTTTCCGCCTTCACCGTTGCACCCAGCACCTGCGCGTCGGTTGCCGGCAGCAGCAACATGGCTGACACCGCGATGAGCATGTGACCCGTTGATTTTCGTAAAAACATTGTTGGTTTAACCTTTTTCGGTGGATTCTGAATCAACCGGATACAGAAAATGTTTCCGGTGACGTTTTACCGCCACCCCCTCTACAAGACGGCTCAGGATAACCGAAACATGCATGTGATTGCCACAATCTGCCGCGCCCGCGGCCGCCCTGCCGGTGCTAGAATTCGCCGATGGCTGCAACACACGCTAACACCGGCGCGGTGACATACGCTTCATTGTTTCGCCGCTTGCTGAGCATGGTCTACGACGGCGTGGTCCTGCTCGGTCTGCTGATGATCGCCTCGGCCGTCGCGCTGCCGTTCGGCGGCGCCGGCAAGGTCGCGTTTCGCGACCCCGGTTTTACGGCGTGGCTGTTGCTGGTCGCCTTCGGCTACTTCGGCGCCTGCTGGCGCTACGCCGGCATGACCGTGGGCATGCGAGCCTGGCGGATCAAGCTCAGCGGCGAAGACGGCGGGGTCATTCCCTGGTGGCGATGCCTGCTCCGTTTCGTCGTCGCCATCGTCTCGCTCGGTCTTGCCGGCAGTGGCTTCGCCTGGGCGCTGCTGGACCGGAAAAACCGGTCCTGGCACGACCTGGCCGCAAACACGGTCATGCTCCGGACCTGAACGACCGGAGCCTGGACCCGGCGCCTGGCCCGAACGTGGCAGCGGCGTCTCCGGGCGGTCGCCTTGCCGGGGTCTATGGCGGGCGCGACGACCGGCTGGCGCGATATTCGGGCTAGCTGGACCGCCGCAGCAGCATGATCGAAAACACGGCGAGCAGGTAGGACGGTGTGACCGTGCTCAGCGCGATGGGCAGGGAATAAGCCGCCGCGAGATTCTGCGCGGTGCCGTTGATGAGCAGAAATACGCCGCCCAGCGCCATGCCGACGAACAGCCTCATGCCGAGATTCATGAACCGCGCCGTGCCGAAAACAAGCGGCATGCCGGCCAGAACCAGCGCCAGGACCGTCAGCGGGTAGACAATTTTCTCCCAGAAGGCGGAACGGTACAGGCTGTCGTTCAGACCGTTGCGCTCGAGATAGTGGATCTGCTCCCACAGAACCCGCAGCGACAGGTAGCTTGGACGCGAGACTGCCGACTCGAGCAATCCCGGCTTGACGCTGGTGCGCCACGGGCGCTGCGCGAGCCGCGACGTCGTCACCCGGTCGGGGCCGATATCGACTTCCGTCACCCCTTCGAGGGTCCAGCGGCCAGCGTCGAAAAAGGCGCCCTTGGCACGCGTGACCTGTTGCAGATTCTCCGACGTGTCGAAGGCGTAGATTTCAATATCCTGGAAACTGATCGACTGCCCGCGGCGCCCAACCGTCATCAACGGCCGGCGTATGTTGACGATCTCGTCGCCGTCGCGCATCCACATCCCGGTGGGTCCGCCGATGATCAGCTGGCCCGCGAGCTGGCTGATCCTGAAAGCGCGCGCCTGCTGCTCGACGCCGGGCACGATCCATTCACCGACCGCCATCACCGGCAGCGTGAACAACAACACACCGGCGAGACCGGCCGCGGCCAGCCGCAAACGGGCCACGCCGGCCGTGCGGAACGCGACCAGTTCATTGCCGCTGGCGAGACCGCCGATGCCCAGCAACGAGCCAAGCAGCGCGGAGATGGGGAAGACCTCGTAGGCCGTCCTCGGACCGGTCTGCAATACGTACCACAGCACGTCGCTGGTGTCGTAGGCGGCGGTGGAGTCGCGCAGTTCGCCCAGCAGCGTGAGCATCATCAAGAGCAGCGTCATGCTGATCCAGACAAACAGTATGCCCAGCACGGCCGCCTTGCCGATGTAGCGGTCTACCCGTTTGATCATACCGCCGCGCCCCTGCCGGTAAACCGGCCCTGCCGCCGGATCCAGACGAACGCCATGAGCAGGAAAACCAGGTGGACCCACCAAATGCCGGCGGCGAGCGGAACGACACCTTCCGCTACCCAGGACCGGCACAGAAACAGGATGTTGCCGTACAGCAGGTAGACCAGCACACCCAGCACGATGCGCGCACCCCTGCCTTCGCGCGGTTCGGAATGCGCCAGCGGCACGGCCAGCAAGGCCAGGACCATGACCGAGATGGCCGGTGAAATACGCCACTGGAACTCGGCAAAGGAATGCGTATCGCCGTCATGCAGCAGTTCCGACGAAGGGCGGTAGCTGATCTCGTCGTCGCGCTTGCGGTACTCGGGTTCAGGCAGGCGCAGATCGTTGCGTTCGAAGTCGAGCACCCGCAGGTCGGGCCGGTTGCGCGCCATGTCCGTCACCTTGCCTTTTTCCAGGCTCAGGAAATGCGCGCCCGATTTCCTGTCCACCCAGTATTTGCCCGTTTTTGCAACCCAGACCTGTTCCCTGCCCTGCCGCCGCTGCTTGATGAAAATGTTCCGCAAGGTTCTGCCGTCGGTATCGATCGAACCGGCATAGACCACCAGGTCCCCGTGCTTGAGGACGTGAAACTTACCCGCCTGCAAACCCCACAACGTGGCCGAACGGAAGGCCAGTTCGAGTTGCTGTTCCGCCATTCTGGCGGCCGTCGGCGCCAGGGCCAGGCCGAGCACCAGCAGGATCATCGACAACGGCAACGTCAGGTTCAGCAACGGCCGCAAAAGACCGGTCCAGCCAAAGCCGCTGGCACGCATGACGGCCATTTCCTGGTCGGCGTAGAGACGGCCCAGCACCCACAGCACGGCCACAAACGCGGCCAGCGGCAGGATCGTGTTCAGGATCGAGGGCAGGTGGAGCAGCAGCAGCGTGCCCAGCAAGCCGGCCGGCATCCGGCCATCGGCGATATCATTGATCAGGTTGCCCATATAGGCACCCATGAGCACGATCAGCAGCATGACACTTACGGCAAGCGTGGCCCAGAACCACTCTCTGAATAGGTATTTCTGCAATATGCTCAATTTGATTTCTTTGTTGCCGATTCGATGTAGAATGCGCGACTCGCTCGCATTCTAGCGTACTGCATCGCAATTAGCGGCACTTTCAGGGAGCACCGGCGAGTGGCGATCATGACGATGCGGCGCGTTGGCGGTGCTACACTGTTTACAGGGTTGGGATTTTCAAGGAGGAGCCCCGGATGAAGTACGTACTAGAAAACACCGACGTTACCCGAATGGAAACGCCTTGCCTCGTCATCGGCGTTTTTGAAAACGCTTCCCTGCTGCAGTCGGCCGAACGCATCGATGAGGCGTGCAGCGGGGCCCTGCAGGACCTGATCGGCTCCGGCGACATCGACCGTGAATGGAAATCGGCGACCCTGCTGCACGGTCTCGAGGGCGTTGCGGCGAAGCGGGTCCTGGTCATGGGATGCGGTGAGACGGAAAAATTCAGCCGCGAAAGATACGACGAGGTCTGCCACGCAGCCGGTACGTTTCTGCGCAAGCACGCCGTCGACGCGGCGCATGTCTGTCTCAACGAACTGCCGGCGGGCGAGAGCAGCGCCCACTGGCGTCTGCGCCAGGCGGCACTGACACTGGACCGCGCGAACTACCGCTATACCGCCACCAAGGCCCCCAAGAAAAGCGAACACGAACCGCTGCGCGGCGCCAGCTTCCAGGCTCCCGCGGAGCTCGGGGCGGCGCTGACCGAGGCCAGCGGCTTCGCCAGGGGTTATCTGCGCGCGCGCGAACTGGGCAACCTGCCGCCCAATATCTGCACACCGGCATACCTCGCGGAGCAGGCCGCATCGATCGCGGCCGCCTACGACAACGCGAGCGTGGAAATCCTCGAACCGGCGCAAATGGAAGAGCTGAAGATGTCGGCCTTGCTGGCGGTGGGCCGCGGCAGCCATCATCCCCCGCGCCTGATCGTGCTCAGGTACCGGGGCGCGGACGAGGAGCAGCCGCCGGTCGTGCTGGTCGGCAAGGGCATCACGTTCGATACCGGCGGCATCTCGCTGAAAGCGGGCGCCAACATGGAGCAGATGAAGTACGACATGGGCGGCGCCGCCAGCGTTATCGGGGCGTTCGAGGCCTGCGCCGAAATGCAGTTGCCGATCAACCTGGTCACCATCGTCGCCGCGGCGGAAAACATGCCGGACGGCAACGCCTACCGCCCGGGGGACGTCATCACGTCGATGTCGGGGAAAACCATCGAAATCCTCAACACGGACGCCGAGGGCCGGCTGGTGCTTTGCGACGCGCTGACCTACAGCCAGCGTTTCGAGCCGGCCGCCCTGATCGATGTCGCGACGCTGACCGGCGCCTGCGTCGTCGCGCTCGGGCACCATGCCTCCGCCGTGATGAGCAAGCACGACGACCTCGCCGAGGCGCTGGTGCAGGCCGGCAGCGACGCCATCGACCGGGGCTGGCGCCTGCCGCTCTGGGATGACTACCAGGGCCAGCTCAAGTCCATTTTCGCCGACATGAAAAATGTCGGCGGCATGCCGGCCGGCAGCATTACCGCGGGCTGCTTCCTGTCACGTTTCACCGAAGGTCAGTACTGGGCGCACATCGATTGCGCCGGCTCCACCTGGAAGTGGGGTCACGACAAGGGCTCGACCGGCAGGCCGGTCGGCCTGCTGACGCAGTTCCTCGTCAACCGGTGCCGTCAGCCCGCGGCTTGAGACCACGGCCCCGCGCCGGATTGGTTAAGATTGGCATGACGAAGTAGCGGAGCCGACGGAGTACCAGTTCTTTGCCAGCCACCCCGAACCCATCCTGCCAGGTCGATTTCTACGTGCTCAAGAAAGCCGGCAGCAAGGTGAGCCGGCAGGCCTGCAAGCTGGCGCTGATGGCCTGGGAACAGGGCCAGAAGACGTTTGTCGTGTGTGCGTCCGCGGAGGATGTGCAAACGCTGGACCGGCTGATGTGGGAGCACCCACCCGGCCGCTTCCTGCCGCACTCGGCCGCGGACGGCGAACACGCCGCCAGGGCCGCCGTCATCATCGGCCGTCTCGGAGACTTGAACCTGACCGACGTGGTGATTAACCTTGGCCCCGAGCCGATCCCCCAGCCGGAAAGGTTCAGGCGGGTGCTGGAATTCGTCCCCTTCGACAAGGACGAACGCGACGCCTCGAGAACAAAGTACAAACACTACCGCGACCTGGGTTTGACGCCCCGGACAAACGAGATTGGAACCCCACCACGATGACATTGGCATGTTCAGAGCAGCCCAGATGACCCAGGACAAGGCGCGGAGCGCAGCAAATGGATAAGAGCTATCAACCCGGCGCCATCGAGGACCGCTGGTATGCCGCATGGGAGCGTGCGGGTTATTTTGCACCCGGGGCCGAAGGGCGGCCCTACTGCATTATGCTGCCGCCGCCGAACGTGACCGGCAGCCTGCACATGGGTCACGCCTTCCAGGACACGATCATGGATCTGCTCACCCGCTATCACCGCATGCTGGGGGACTCGGCCTTGTGGCAGTCGGGCATGGATCACGCGGGTATCGCGACCCAGATGGTGGTCGAGCGGCAATTGGCCGCAGCGGGCAAATCACGCCGCGAACTGGGCCGGGAGAAATTCGTCGAGGCCGTCTGGGAATGGAAAGACAATTCCGGCGGCACCATCGCCCGGCAGATGCGGCGCCTGGGCGCCTCGGTGGACTGGGAGCACGATTGCTTCACCATGGACGAGGAGCGATCCGCCGCCGTCACCAAGGTCTTCGTCGAACTCTATCACGAACAGCTGATTTACCGCGGCAAGCGGCTGGTCAACTGGGACCCGGTCCTGCATACCGCCTTGTCCGACCTGGAGGTCCTGTCCGAGGAGGAAAACGGGCACCTGTGGCACATCCGCTACCCGCGCGTCGACGGCAGGGGCTATGTCGTCGTGGCCACCACCCGGCCCGAGACACTGTTGGGCGACAGCGCGGTGGCGGTCAACCCCGAAGACGAACGCTATACCGACCTGGTCGGACTCGAGCTGGAACTGCCGCTGACCGGGCGCAGGATTCCCGTGATTGCCGATGAATACGTGGATGTCGAGTTCGGCTCCGGCTGCGTCAAGATCACGCCGGCGCACGACTTCAACGACTACGAGATCGGCAAGCGGCATGACTTGCCGCTCATCAACGTCCTGAACGACGACGCCAGCCTGAACGACACGGTGCCCGAAGCCTACCGCGGTCTCGACCGCTTCGAGGCCCGCGCGCGGATCGTCGCGGACCTGGAGCAAAGCGGCCTGCTGGAGAAAACCGAACACCACGCGATGATGATCCCGCGCGGCGACCGCTCCGGGGCCGTGGTGGAACCCTACCTGACCGACCAGTGGTACGTAAAGATCGCACCGCTGGCCGGGCCCGCGATCGAGGCGGTCGAGGACGGCAGGATCCGTTTCGTGCCCGGAAACTGGAGCAAGACCTATTTCGACTGGATGCACCGCATCGAGGACTGGTGCATTTCCCGCCAACTCTGGTGGGGCCACCGGATCCCGGCGTGGTATGACGGCGACGGCAATATCCATGTCGGCTTTGACGAGGCGGACGCGCGCGCCCGCAGCGGTCTCGGCCAGGACGTGCCGCTCAGGCAGGACGAGGACGTGCTCGATACCTGGTTCTCGTCCGCTCTATGGCCGTTCACGACGCTCGGCTGGCCGCAGCAGGGCGCCCGGCTGCAGAAGTATTATCCGACCAACGTGCTGGTGACCGGTTTCGATATCATCTTTTTCTGGGTCGCCCGGATGATCATGATGGGGCTGAAGTTCATGGGGGACGTCCCCTTCCGCGAGGTATACATCCACGGCCTGATACGCGATGCGCACGGACAGAAGATGTCCAAGTCAAAGGGCAACGTGCTGGACCCGCTGGACCTGATCGACGGCATCGAACTCGAGCCGCTGGTCAAAAAACGCACCACCGGGTTGATGCAGCCGCAGATGGCACCGGCCATCGAGAAGGCCACTCGGGAGGAGTTCCCCCAAGGCATACCGGCCTACGGTTGCGACGCCCTGCGTTTCACCTTCGCGACGCTGGCGACCAACGGCCGTGATATCCGCTTCGACCTGGGCCGGATCGAGGGCAGCAGGAATTTTTGCAACAAGCTCTGGAACGCCGCACGCTACGTGCTGATCAGCGTGGGTGAGCACGACATCCGGCCCGTGCCGGCGGAGTCGGTCGCCGACCGCTGGATCATTTCACGGATGAACCGCATGATCGCCGCCGTGCGCGGGCACATCGGCGATTACCGCATGGACCTGGCGGCCCAGTGCCTGTACGAATTCATCTGGAACGAATACTGCGACTGGTACCTGGAGCTGTCCAAGCCGGTGCTGCAATCGGACGACACCGCCGCACAGAACGCCACGCGCTTCACGCTGCTGCACGTACTGGAAACCAGCCTGCGGGCCCTGCACCCGTTCACGCCGTTCATCACGGAGGATATCTGGCAGCGCCTCAGGAAACCCCTGGATATCGATGGCGAGAGCATCATGTTGCAGGCTTACCCCCAGACCGGCCAGGCCGACAGCGAAGCCGAGGCGGATATCGGCTGGCTGCAGGCGGTGCTGCAGAGCATCCGCAACATCCGCGCCGAGCTGAACGTGCCGCCGGCCAAGCCGCTCGACCTGGCCTTCCAGGGCGGCACCGACTCCGACCGCCAGCGCCAACAACGCTTCGGCCTGTTGCTCGAGAGTCTCGGCAAGATCCGCTCCTGCCAGTGGTTGGACGACGGCGTCGACACGGCGCAATACTCCGTCGCCCTGGTCGCCGACCTGAAGGTGCTCGTGTCGCTGCAGGGCCTGGTCGACATCGAAGACGAATTATCCCGCCTGAACAAACAGATGCAGCGCGAAATGGCGGACCTCAAGCGCTCGGAAGCGAAGCTCGGCAACAGCCGCTTCGTCGATAACGCCCCGGCGGCGGTGGTCGAGCAGGAGCGGGAACGGCTGACCAACCGCCAGGCCAAGGTCGAAGGACTGACCGAACAGATCCGCAAACTGGAAAGCCTGCGTCCATGAACGCTGTTCCGTCGAGTCCTAAATGCAGACTAACCCGAGTACCGCACCAGTATCCCGGATGCCGGCTGAGGACGGGTACGTCCGGACGCCGGGCTGGACCGAGACGCATAGCCAACGCTATGGGTTGAGGGAAGCTCAAGCCCTGGCGCGCCCGGACCAGCCGGGACCGGGATAGGACCAAGCCAGAACACAATCCAGGATTCTTAACACCTACCTTGTAAAACACCCGACTTGAAGTCAGGTTGCCAGTTGGCGCAGGTCCGACTGGTGCAGTGCTCCTAGTCTGCATATTGCACCCGAATCCTGGATGTTGGCGCAGCACAGGTGCGTCTGAACGCCGGGCTGGAGTGAGATTCATAGCCAACGCGATGGATCGAAGGAAGCTCAAGTTCAG
>Ga0210122_1000704_pt1 | contig 11575 bp, 5 predicted proteins | sample Muzzi_CordB_D2_FD_185530 | JGI IMG/M metagenome (GOLD analysis project Ga0210122, IMG submission 185530) | Wetland microbial communities from San Francisco Bay, California, USA, that impact long-term carbon sequestration - Muzzi_CordB_D2 (SPAdes) | ecosystem: Environmental > Aquatic > Marine >... | reverse complement strand
GGGCGACCGCCGTTATGCAGACGCATTACGGGGACGTTGAAAAGGACAAACTGAAGCTGATCCGCAAGGCCAGCGCCCTGATCCACGTGGAAGACCGCGACGAGGCGATCACCGAAGCGAAGCATTTGCAGGCGCAATGGAAATCGGCGGGCAGCCTCTGGCGCGGCAAGGAGCAGACGCTCTGGAAGCAGTTCAGGAGCTACCTGGACCCCCTCTTCGAAGAACTGAAAGAAGAACAGGACCGCCTGCGCGCCGCCGACGAAGAGAAAGTGGCCAAGCAGAGAGCCCTGTGTGACGAACTCGCCGCCATCCTGGGCGACAGCGACGACCTGGCCGGCCAGCAAGGCAAGGTGCAGGGCCTGGCCGACCAGTGGAACGATATCCACAGGCCGGACCGGAAGATACAGAAAACCTTCGAGCAACTACTGCAGGATTACCGTGCAGAGGTTGAGAAACACCTGCAGCGGGAACAACACCGGGAACGCGAGCGCCTGTGGCGCAAGTCGGAATTGTTGCATGAAATCGTGCAGCAGCAGCGCCAGGGCGGCGGCACCACGGCTTTTGCCGAGAGGATTCAGGCAGACTGGCCTGCCGAGCGCTCCGACACAGCCGCCGAACAGGCCCTGGACCGCTGTTTCGAGGCCTGGTTGCAAGACCCGGCGGCGCCCGTTGCGGCCGGCGAGGCCGGGGATTTGGCCGAGCGAGCGCGGCTCCTTTGCATTCAACTCGAATTCCTCGCCGGATTGCCGTCGCCGGAGGCGGAAAGCCAGCAACGCATGCAGTACCAGGTCGATCGCCTGGCACAGTCCATGTCCGGCAGCGGCGAGCGCCGGTCCGCACAGGCGGAGGCGGGTGCGGCGGAGCACGAGTGGCTGAACATGTTCGCGCTCCCGGACCCCGACTACAGTGCCTTTGGCGAACGTGTCAAACGCGCGTTAACCAGCATTGAGGAAAGTACATAACTATGTTTTATAACAATAGGATAATAATATTTATTAATGTATTTTATTTACTAATTGCACCAGCCGTCGCAAACGCCGCGGAAACGACGCCGGCGGCGGCGGGGAGCTGGCTGTCGATTCTGCCGCCCCTGCTGACCATCGTCTTCGCCCTCGTGTTCAAGCGTGTCGTCCCGGCGCTTTTTCTGGGTGTCTGGCTGGGTGCATGGGTCATCAACGACTTCGGTCTGGGCGGGTTGTGGAGCGGTTTGCTGGATACCTTCCAGGTTTACGTGCTGGGCGCCCTGGCCAACCCGGACCACACGGCCATCGTCCTGTTTTCGATGATGGTCGGCGGAATGGTCGGTATCGTCTCGCGCAATGGCGGCATGCAAGGCATCGTCAACCATATCGTCCGTTGGGCCGATTCGGCGCGCCACGCCTGCCTCGCGGCCACCACGCTGGGTATCGCGATTTTTTTCGATGACTATGCCAACACACTGGTGGTCGGCAACACGATGCGGCCGGTGACCGATTCGATGCGTGTGTCCCGGGCCAAGCTGGCCTATATCGTCGATTCGACCGCCGCGCCGGTGGCCTGCATCGCGCTGGTCACGACATGGATCGGCTACGAGGTCGGTCTGGTCGGAGACGCCATCAGCAAGATACCCGACCTGCACGCCGAGGCTTACCTGCTGTTCATCAATACGATCCCATACAGTTTCTACCCGATACTGGCCATCTTCTTCGTGCTGATGGTTGCCTGGACGGGGCGTGATTTCGGTCCGATGCTGCAATCGGAACTGGCCGCCCTCGAGCATGGCTCCGGGGCCGCTGCCGGCGCCGGCAGCAAGATCCAGGAAAGCGAGGTAATACAGCCGGTCGAGGGCAAACCGCAACGCGTCATCAACGCGCTGCTGCCGGTATCGGTCATGGTGTTCGGGGTCATCGCCGGCTTGTACGTCACCGGCCGGCAGGCCGTCGGCGCGGACGCCAGCCTGCATGACATCATCGGCAACGCGGATTCGTACAAGGCACTGATGTGGGCCTCGCTGCTGTCGATGATGACGGCGGCGGCATTGACGCTGGGGCAGCGGATCATGGAACTGGAGGAGATCGTCAACGCCTGGTTCAAGGGTGTCAGTTCGATGCTGTTTGCGATGATCATCCTGATACTGGCATGGTCGCTGGGCGAGATCACCGACACGTTGCATACGGCCGACTTTCTGGTCACGGTGCTGGGCGGTTCGTTGCCGTCGTTCGTGCTGCCCTCCATCGTCTTCATCCTGGCAGCAGCCACCGCGTTTGCCACCGGTTCGAGCTGGGGCGCAATGGGCATACTCTTCCCGCTGACGATACCGCTGACCTGGGCCGTCATGAGCGGTAACGGGCATACGAGCATAGAACACATGCACCTGCTGTACTCATCCATTGCCGCCGTGCTGGCAGGCAGTGTCTGGGGTGACCACTGTTCCCCGATATCCGACACCACGATCCTGTCGTCGCTGGCCTCCGGCTGTGATCACATCGAACACGTTCGTACGCAGTTGCCCTACGCCCTCGTCGTCGGCGTGACCGCCCTGCTCGCCGGCAACCTGCTGACCGGCATGGGTGTGCCCTGGTGGGTCGGCATGCTGCTCGGGCTCACGATCCTGACCCTGATACTCCGGTTCAGGGGACGACGTGCGCGGGACATCCTCAACGCACAAGAAACCTGAGCCGCGGGCTGCAGATGGCTAGGACACCCGATCCCCTGGGTCCGGCGGCGGCGCGTTTCGATCACGACGCGACCCTGATCGCGGACTGGACCGGTCTGCACGGCAGCAGCGCCGCCTTGGCGCTGGCCTCTGCCGCCGGCGAGCACCCGGGGTTGATCCTGGCGGTGCTGCGCTCCAATCACCAGGCTCAACTCCTGGAACAGGACCTTCACCTTTTCGGTGGAGACGAACTGCCGGTGCTTTTCTTCCCGGATCACGAAACCCTGCCCTACGACCCGTTTTCACCGCACCCGGACATCATCGCCGAACGGTTGGCCACGCTATCGGCCCTGAGCGACGCCCGCCGCGGTGTGCTGCTCGTGTCCGTGACCACGTTGATGCAGCGCCTGCCGCCCCGCAGCCACGCACTGGCCCGAAATATCCGGCTGGAGGTCGGTCAGACCCTGGCGATCGATCCCTTCCGTGAGCGTCTGCAACGGGCCGGTTACAACCATGCCGACACGGTCTACCAGGCCGGCCAGTTCGCCGTGCGCGGCGCCGTCATCGATCTTTTCCCGAGCGGCAGCAAACACCCGTTGCGTATCGACCTGTTCGACGAGGAGATCGAATCCCTGCGTGAATTCGACGCCGAGACCCAGCGCTCCGTAAGGACGCTCGACAGTTTCTCCATGCTGCCGGCGCGCGAATACCCTTGCGACGAGGCCGCCTTCGGCGACTTTCGCAGGGCCTTCCGTTACCGCTTCGCGGTGGACACGCGCAATGTCGCCTTGTACCAGGACCTGCGGCACGGAGCCCACCCACAGGGACTCGAACAGTACCTGTCGCTATTTTTCGAGGAAACGGAAAGCCTGTTCGACTACCTGCCGGATCGACCGCTGCTGTTCATGGCCGGTGACATCGCCGAGGCGGCCGGCAGTTTTTGGGCGGCCACGCAGGAGCGCTGGGAGCAGCGCCGCCATGATGTACAGCGGCCCGTGATGGAACCGCCCGAACTCTATTTCAGCGACCACGAGATACTCGGGCGTCTGCAGGCTTTCCGGGGCGTGCGGCTGCTGCCGGCGGACCGGACCGACGCCGGGGCGGTGCGCTTTGCGACACAACCCGCACCGGACCTGCACATTCACGAGCGCGGCAATGAACCGGCGGCGGCACTGCTGGAATTCATCCGCACGTTCGAAGGGCGGGTGCTGTTTGCGGCGGATACGGCCGGCCGGCGGGAGGTGCTGGCACAGACGCTGCAGGCCTTTTCGATCCAGGCCGAGCGGTTCGCAAACTGGGCCGAATTCCAGGCGGCGGACGCCGCCGCCGGTCTGGCGGTCCTGCCCATCGAGGCCGGATTCGTCACCGGCCGGCAACTCGCGGTCCTGACCGAAAGCCAGCTGTTCGGCGGCCGCGTCCGGCCGTCCCGCACGCGCAAGAAGGGCGAGCGCGACCCCGAGGCCATCATCCGCAGCCTGTCGGACCTCGAACTCGGTGACCCGGTCGTCCACACCGATCACGGCATCGGCCGTTACCGCGGTCTCAGTTCACTCGAGATCGACGGCCTGGCGGCCGAGTTTCTATTGCTCGAATACGCCGGCGAGGACAAGCTCTATGTGCCGGTCTCGTCGCTGCACCTGATCAGCCGTTATACCGGCGGTCCGGGCGAAGACGCCCCGCTGCACCGGCTCGGCAGCGAGCAATGGGCCAGGGCGCGGCGGCGCGCGGCCGAGAAAGTCCGCGACGTGGCCGCCGAGTTGCTCGATTTGTACGCACGCCGGCAGATGCGGGAGGGGTTCGGGTTCACGCTGGATGAGCCCCTCTACGCCGAGTTCTGTGCCGGTTTCCCATTCGAGGAAACCGCGGACCAGCAACGCGCCATCGACGCGGTCGTCGAGGATATGCTGTCGAGTCAGCCGATGGACCGGGTCATCTGTGGCGACGTCGGTTTCGGCAAGACCGAGGTTGCCCTGAGGGCCTCTTTCATCGCCGTGCAGGCCCACAAGCAGGTGGCGATCCTGGTGCCGACCACGCTGCTGGCGCAACAGCACCACGCCACTTTCAGCAACCGTTTCGCGGATTGGCCCGTGCGCATCGAACTGTTGTCGCGTTTCCGCACCGGCAAGCAGCAGGACAAGACGCTGGCCGACCTCGCCGAAGGCCGGACGGACATCGTCATCGGCACCCACAAGCTGTTGCAGCGGGGCGTGAAGTTCAAGCACCTCGGCCTGGTGATCGTCGACGAGGAACAGCGATTCGGCGTGCGACAGAAGGAACGGTTGAAACAGTTGCGAGCCGAGGTGGATCTGCTGACCCTGACCGCGACCCCGATACCGCGGACCCTGAACATGGCCATGTCCGGGATACGCGACCTGTCCATCATCGCCACGCCCCCCGCCCGGCGCACGGCAATCAAGACGCTGGTCTCCGAATGGGACAGCGCGTTGCTCAGGGAAGCGCTGCAGCGCGAGATACAGCGCGGCGGGCAGTCGTTCTTCCTGCACAACGAAGTGCGGAACATCGAAACCATCGCCGCCAGGATCGGTGAACTTGTGCCGCACGCACGTATCCGCGTCGCGCATGGGCAGATGCCGAAGGCGGAACTGGAAAAGGTCATGCTGGACTTCTACCGGCAGCGCAGCAATGTGCTGGTATGCACGACCATCATTGAAAACGGCATCGACATTCCCACCGCGAACACCATCATCGTCAACCGCGCCGACAAGTTCGGTCTTGCCCAGCTGCACCAGCTGCGCGGCCGTGTCGGCCGTTCGCACCATCGCGCCTACGCCTACCTGATCGTACCCGAACAGCGCGCCCTGACACGTGACGCGCAAAAACGCCTCGAGGCGATCGCCGCGCTGGAGGAACTGGGCGCCGGTTTCACGCTGGCCACCCACGACCTCGAAATCCGCGGCGCCGGTGAATTGCTGGGCGAGGAGCAAAGCGGGGAAATCCAGTCGGTCGGCTTCAGCCTGTACAGCGAATTGCTGGAACGGGCTATCGGCGCCATGCGCAAAGGCGAGGACATTGACCTCGAGGGCAATCTGCACGAGGAAATCGATATCGAATTGCACGTGTCGGCCTTGATACCCGATGACTGGATCGTCGATATCCACACCCGCCTGACGCTGTACAAGCGCATCGCCAGCGCCCGCAACTCCGGTGAATTGCGCGAGCTGCAAGTCGAAATGATCGACCGCTTCGGGCTATTGCCGCAGCCGACGAAGAACCTGTTTGAAATCGCCGAACTGCGGCTCAAGGCCCGCTCGCTTGGCGTCAAGCGGCTGGATTTCGGCGCCTCCGGCGGGCATGTCGAGTTCGCGGAAAACACGCGCGCAGACCCACAGGCGCTGTTGGAGATGATCCGCAACGAGAGCGCGGATTTCAAATTGCAGGGGTCACACAAACTTCGTATCCTGATCGAGGCGGACTCCGGCTCGGAGCGAATCCGGATCAGCGCCGGGATATTGGAGCGATTGCACGCATGAAATACCCAAGACTGTCAGTATTGCTGCTAGGCCTTCTGAGCTTGAACGCTTTGGCGGAGTCCGGCGCCTACCGGGTCGAGATCGTCGTGTTCCGCAACCTTGGAACGGCGGCCGCGGCCGACGAAGCGGATGAGTTGCGCAGCTTTTCAAAGTACCCGGCGCTGGAGGACAGCGAACTGCCGGACGACTTCAGCGTCGTGACCAAGATGGGCCGCACGATGGACCGCGCCTGGCGGCGGCTGCGCTCCTCGGGTTCCTACCAGCCGCTTCTTTACGCGGCATGGGAACAGGAACGAATCGAGTACTACCCGGCCATCCACATCCACAGCGACCGGGTGATCGGGTCACGTTTGCGCAGCCCCGCGCCGCTTGCGGCGCCACCGCCCGCCGCGAAGCGATCGGGCGCTGCCGGGCCGGTCGCGGTCGAGGCGGAGCCGCAGGAATTCCCCGCAGCGGGGCCGGATGAACCCGCGGTCGCTCACGGCGATGCAGCCGGAGACCGCCCGCAACCGGTGTATGACAAGCTGTACCAGCTCGACGGAACCGTGCAGCTGAGACGCAGCCGTTTCCTGCATCTCGACCTCGATCTCGAATACCGGCTCGACGCGGGTGAACTCCCGGACCCCGAAACGGGTCAGAACATCAACGGTGCAACACGGGTTTACCGTTTCCGGCAAAGCCGACAGGTCAATACCGGCGAAATGCAGTATTTCGACTCCCCCTATTTCGGGGCGCTGGTGCTGGTGACCGCCGTTCAGGCACGCTAGTCCGGAAGTCGGTGCGGAACAGGCGCCGGACTGAACCGGGAACCATGACGGCGGCCGTGATTCGACGGAAGTTCAGTCGCAGGCGCGGCTGAGCGGGACAGCGCGAGGACAGCGCAATCCACGTTGTTGCATCTACGGAGATACGCTCTTAGTTCCGCTATTTCATATACATAGCAGCACGTTGCATCTGCCGGATGCAATGTGCGGGCTAAACAACCGCCAAGGAGTTCTTTGATGAAGCCTTTTCTCTGCAGCGCAATCCTTGCAGGTCTCGCCCTGACCTCCTGCAACCTGCTCGCTGACGAGCCGCCTGCGATCGATATCCCGTTTGACAAGTTCCAACTGGACAATGGGCTGACGGTCATCGTCCACGAGGACCACAAGGCGCCCATCGTCGCCGTCAGTATCTGGTACCACGTTGGCTCCAAGGACGAGCCCCCGGGAAAGACCGGTTTTGCGCACCTGTTCGAACACCTGATGTTCAACGGCTCGGAGAACCACCGCGGCGAATACTTCGAGCCCTTCGAACAGGTCGGCGCCACGTCCATGAACGGCACCACGTGGTTCGACCGCACCAATTACTTCGAGACCGTACCGACGCCGGCGCTCGACATGGCCCTGTGGATGGAATCCGACCGAATGGGTCACCTTCTTGGGGCCGTCACGCAGGACATCCTCAACGAGCAACGTGGCGTCGTACAGAATGAGAAGCGCCAGGGCGACAGCCAGCCGTACGGCACCGTCGAGTACCGCCAACTGGAGGGGTTGTTCCCCACCGGACACCCATACCGTCACAGCACGATCGGCTCGATGGCCGACCTCGACGCGGCATCGCTCGATGACGTGAAGAACTGGTTCAGGAAATACTATGGCGCCGCCAACACCGTGCTCGTACTGGCCGGCGATGTCGATAGCGCGAAAGCGCGCGCGCTGGCCGAGAAGTACTTTGGCGATATCCCGTCGGGCCCACCGGTCGAACACCTGAAGACGATGGTGCCCGGGCATGCCAGCAACACGCTCGAGGTGATGCACGACCGCGTGCCGCACACCCGCAGCTACCGGAGCTGGACCATACCCGGGCGCACCCGGAAAGAAAACGCCCAACTCGCTTTGGCGGCCAAGATCCTGGGTTCCGGCAAGAACTCCCGGCTTTACCAGGCCCTGGTTTACCAGAAACAACTGGCGACCAACATCAGCGCAAGTATCGAACAGCATGAACTCGCCAGCATCTTCACCATCGACACCACGCTCCGGGACGGCGCCTCGCTCGACGAGGTCAATACGCTAATCGACCAACTGCTGGCCGACTTCCTGGACAAGGGGCCCAGCGCCGACGAACTGGAAAGAGTCAAGGCGTCCACCAACGCATCCATCGTCCGGGGCCTGGAACGGATCGGAGGGTTCTCCGGCAAGGCCACCGCGCTGGCGCGCGGCGAACTGTACGCCGGCGACCCCGGTTTCTTCAAAACCAAGATCGCCTGGATGAATGCCGCCACGCCCGCCGACGTGCACGCGGCGGCCGCCGGGTGGCTGGCACAGGGCTACTACCGCCTGGACGTGCTCCCGTTCGGGGACTACAAGACACGGTCCAGCGCAGTCGACCGCAGCAAAGGCTTGCCGAAAGCCGGCGATTTACCCGACCTGACATTTCCCACGGTGCAGCGTGCGGCCCTGGACAACGGCCTTCGGGTCGTGCTCGCAGAACGGCATACCGTGCCCGTGGTCAACGTCGCGCTCCAGTTCGACGCCGGGCACGCGGCCGACTCGTTCGCCAAGCCGGGCACGGCGGATTTCACGCTTTCGATGCTGCAAGAGGGCACCAGTGACCGGTCCGCCCATGACATCAGCCTCGAGGGCGAGAGGCTCGGCGCGGTCATCACCGCGTCTTCGACCCTCGACACCTCCAGCGTCAGCCTGTCCGCACTGAGGCGGCGTCTGCAGCCCTCGCTGGAGCTGTATGCGGACGTGGTGCGCAACCCCGTTTTCAAGCAGACCGAAATCGACCGTCTGAAACCGCGCTGGATAGCGCGCATCAGGCAGGAGCAGAGCCAGCCGGTGGCGCTGGCGTTGCGTAATCTGCCACCGCTCTTGTATGGCAAAGACCACGCCTACGGCGTGTCCTTCACGGGCTCCGGCACGCTGGCCTCGATCAAGTCGCTGACGCGCTCCGACCTGCAGAAATTTCACGCGACCTGGCTGCGGCCCGACAACGCCACCCTGTTCGTCGTCGGCGACACCACCCTGGAGGAAATACTGCCCCTGCTGAACAAGACGTTTGGCAACTGGCGGGCCGATGGGCCGCCGCCGCCGAAAAAGAATCTCGCCAGCGTGAGCCTACCGTCCAAAACACATATATACATCATCGACAAACCCGGTTCGCCGCAATCCCTGATCCTCGCCGGCGAAGTCGCACCGTCGACCGCTGCTCCCGACAACCTCGCGATCGAGACGATGAACGACATCCTCGGCGGTGAATTCAGCGCCCGCATCAACATGAACCTGCGCGAGGACAAATCATGGTCCTACGGTGCCTATTCCTTCATGCCGGATGCGCGCGGCCAACGGCCATGGCTGGTCTATGCCCCCGTGCAAACGGACAAGACGATGGAGGCCATGCATGAGCTCGAAGGTGAGATCGACCGCTACCTGAGCACAAAGCCCGCCACCCGGAAGGAGCTGGAAAAGAGCGTGCATAACAACGTCTACAGCCTGCCCGGCGAATTCGAGACGTCCGGTGCCGTGCTGGAAGCGCTGCTGAGCAACCGGCGCTTCGACCGTCCCGACGACTATGTCACTACGCTCAAATCACGCTACGAGGGTCTCAATCTGGAGAATGTCCAGGCAGCCGCTGAAGAGGTGCTGCACCCCGACAAGCTTACCTGGCTGGTCGTCGGCGACCGCAAGAAAATCGAGGCCAATATCCGCGCGCTGAACCTCGGCGAGGTTTCAATCATGGATCTTGAAGGAAATATCATCCACTGATGGCACCGCCAAGCGGGGTCAGGTTGAATAAATCGATGATTTAGTTCAACCTGACCCCCTCAAAGGAGCCATCAGCATGAATTTCGAAAAAGTAATATTCGCCTTCTTTATCGTCCTTGCGCTTACACTCAATTTCGGCTTTTTCATTGGCGACATCGACAACCCGGCCCACCACGACGCCATGGAACTCACCGGTGCGCTGGCCGTCAGCCTGATCGCCACCATCATGAAATTCGGCGACCGTTCCCAGATGGGGGCGGTGCTGTTGGCGACCAGCCTCGTGGCGGACCTGCAACTGATCGTCGCCGCGGCGATCTGGGCCTGGGCCGCCAATGTCTCGGAGGCCGGTTTCACGGTCGACATGACGACGCGCATCGTTTCGCTCTCGGGCGGTGCGCTGCTCGCCAACCTCGTCTCCGTTACACTGCTGGTCGCCGAGACCGTCAGCATCCGCCGCTGACCGGGAAAGACCGTGCCACGCCAGTCGCCGCCCAACGATATCGCCTGGTTGACGATGCGGCGCATGCGTTCGCCGCTGATCGTCCTGATACTGGTTTACGTCCTGTCGATACTCGCCATGGTCTCGGTGCCGGGCGCCGATGCCGACGGCCGGCCCTATCACCTGAGTTTTCTGGACGCGGCCTACTTTGTCGCGGTGCTGCAGACGACCATCGGGCTGGGGGAAATACCCCACACCTTCACCGAGGCGCAACGGTTGCTGGTCTACGCGCTGCTGCTGCCGAACGTCGTCGCCTGGCTCTACTCCATCGGCACATTGCTGGGCCTGCTTCTGGACCAGCAATTCCAGGCGGTACTGCGCAGCAACCGTTTCAGCCGCCAGGTCAGGTGGATGGCCCGGCCTTTCTATATCGTCTGCGGTTTTGGCAACACCGGTTCGCTGGCCGTTTCGGGACTGCTGGCGCGCGGACTGCGGGCGGTGGTCGTCGAAAAGGACCCGGAAGCGGTCCACAACATCACGCTGGACGCGCAATACGCGCACGTTCCGGCGCTTGTCGCGAGCGCCGCCAACCGCCATGTGCTGGAGCAGGCCGGCCTGATGCATCCCAAGTGCCGGGGGCTCATCGCCACGACCAATGACGATCACACCAACCTGACCATCGCCATCAGCGCCAAGCTGCTGCGACCGGGGCTGACCGTGCTGGCGCGCAGCGAAAACCAGCGTGTCAGCGACAACCTGGCGTCCTTCGGCACCGATTACATCATCAACCCGTACCGGATCTTTGCCGAACGTCTTTTCCTGGCGCTGCGGTCACCACTCAAATACCTGGTGCAGGACTGGCTGATCTCCGTTCCCGGAAGCAGGCTTCGCGATGTCGTCAAGCCGCCCACCGGGCACTGGATCGTTTGCGGCGCGGGGCGTCTCGGCAAGCCGATGCTCGAGCAACTGGCCATCAGCAAGATGCCGTTCACCGTGGTCGACGTCCACCCCGAGCGCTTGCCGGCCTATGAACGGGCCGTCCTCGGGCGGGGTACCGAGGCCCACACCCTGATCGATGCCGGTGTACATGACGCGGTCGGTATCATCGCCGCCACCGGCGACGACATCGACAACCTGTCGATCATCATGACCGCGCACGAACTGAACCCGAAGCTGTTCATCATTGCCAGACAGGAACGGCGGCAACACGAGGAACTGTTCGACGCCTCACAGGCCCACCTCGTCGCGCGCCGCAGCATGA
>Ga0210122_1000701_pt1 | contig 11609 bp, 8 predicted proteins | sample Muzzi_CordB_D2_FD_185530 | JGI IMG/M metagenome (GOLD analysis project Ga0210122, IMG submission 185530) | Wetland microbial communities from San Francisco Bay, California, USA, that impact long-term carbon sequestration - Muzzi_CordB_D2 (SPAdes) | ecosystem: Environmental > Aquatic > Marine >... | reverse complement strand
AGGTGGCCCTGGCTGCGCTTCGAGGGGTTGGGCGCCGCCCTCTACGAGCCGCGGGCCGGAGTGGTGCGGGCCCGGCGGGCCATCGAGTCGGTGGCCGAGCCGACGGGCGAGGCCTGGCTGGTTCAGCTTGAGCAGTCCTCGAAGGCTGGCGTGGCGCCGGTCGACGTGTCCATGATTTCGCAGGTTGCGATGCTGAAGGGACAAAGCACCAAGCTTTGGGGCGCCCTGGACATGTCGAAAATTCCGAACTCGAAATACCTGCTGCCGCAATACGTCCACAAATACCCCGACGGCGCCGTGGATGGCATTGGCGCGGTTGCCTGGTACATCACGCTCGTATCGAATACGGACGTGTACCCGAAGGCGCCGGAAAGCTGGGGCGATATGTGGAAGCCGGAGCACAAGGACCGGCTTGGCCTGCTGGCGCTGGTCAGCAATTCCTTCCTGCTGGAAATCACGGCAACCACCTTCTTCGGCGGCACCAAGGTGCTGGATACCGAGGAAGGCGTCATCAAGGTGCTGAATAAGATTTCTGAACTGAAGCCGAACGTGAAGCTGTGGTATCGCGACGAGGGTCAGTTCCAGCAGGCGCTGCAGTCGGGCGAAATCCCGATGGGGCAGTATTACCACGACGTCGCCGGCCTTGCCGCGGCGGACGGCTTCCCCGTGCGCACGACCTTCCCGAAGGAAGGTGGCGTGAACGATTCCGGGTGCTGGGCGCTTTCCAGCGCTTCCAAGGAAGCGGCCAATGCCCATACCTTCATCAACTATATGTGCCAGCCGGCGATCCAGGCGACAATGTCGCGCAAGATCGGCACCGCGCCGACCGTCGACCGCAAGCATACCGACCTGACGGATGCCGAATTCGCTTCGGTGTCGAGCGATATCCCGCCGATCATTCCGCGTTACGATCTGTATATGTCCAAGGGCGACTGGCTCGACCAGAAATGGACCGAGATGGTCGTAGGCGGCTGACCTCATCGTACAGGGCCGGGGGCGTTTGCGCTCCCGGCCCCTCTTATTCAGGGACTTTCCATGGCGGAGCTCCAACTAAAAGGGGTCGGCAAGCGATTCGACTCCGTCACGGCCGTCGAAAATGTCGATCTGACCATTCCTGACGGAAAGCTCGTCTGCCTGCTGGGCCCGTCTGGCTGCGGCAAGACCACGCTGATCCGCATCGTCGCCGGACTGGAGGAGCCCACGACCGGCCGGCTTCTGCTCGATGGCGAGGATATTACCGGTTTGCCGGCGCATCGCCGTAATTTCGGCATGGTGTTCCAGTCCCTGGCGCTGTTTCCCCATCTGACTGTGGCGGAAAATATCGCCTATGGCCTGCGAATCCGGGGCGCAGACCGTGCCGCCCAGAACAAGCGCGTGAGCGAGCTTCTGGAAATGGTTCAGCTTCCCGGCCTGGGCGAGCGCCATATCGCACAGCTTTCCGGAGGCCAGCGTCAGCGTGTGGCGATCGCCCGTGCGCTGGGCCTGGAGCCGCGATTGTTCCTGCTCGACGAACCGCTGTCGGCGCTGGACGCCAAATTGCGCGAGGCGATGCAGGTGGAACTGCGCTTGCTGCAACAGCGCCTCGGAATCACTACCATCATCGTCACCCACGACCAGCGCGAGGCGATGACCATGTCCGACCTGGTCGTCGTGATGGGCGATGCAAAGGTGCTGCAGATCGGCACGCCGCTGGAGATCTACCGCAATCCGGTGAATACCTTCGTCGCCGATTTCATCGGATCCAGCAACCTGCTGCCGGTGACCGTCACGGGGCGCCAGCGCGTGGATCTGGCGGGCCAGTCGCTCACGACGCCGTCGATCGGCGCCGAAATAGCGAACGGCGGCGCGGCGACGTTGTCGATCCGGCCCGAGGATGTGCATGTGCTGCCGCGGGGCACAGAAGGCGAGAACCGTATACCCGGCAAGGTGACCTTCATTCGCGATGTCGGCGCCAGCGTCGAGACGCACAGCGATTGTTCCGGCATGGAGGTAATCTCGGTCGCGTCGCCGAAGGACCGGCCGTCGGTCGTCCTTGGCGACGAGATCGTGGTCGAATTGCCGCCGGCTTCCTGCGTGGTCCTGTCGCAATGAGGCGGGGCCGGCCGGAAAGCCTGACGGGCTGGCTTTCGGTGAGCTGGCCGACCTTGATGCTTTGTGTGTTTTTCGTCGTTCCTTTTACGATCATGGCGGCTATCAGCTTCTTCCACCGCGTTGAAGGCGGGTTCTACGAACCGGGATTCGAACTGGCCAATTATGCCAGGTTTTTCACATTCTTCTTCGGCCGGATCCTGGGCTTTTCGCTGTTCGTATCGGGGCTTGCGGCGGTGGTTTGCATTACCCTGGGGTTCCCCTTCACCTATATGCTGACCCGGCTCAGGCGCCGCCGGCAGGTGGTCTGGCTGGTCTTCCTGCTTTCGGTTCTGTCACTGTCGGAAGTCATTATCGGCTTTTCCTGGTCGATGCTGCTGTCGCGCACCGCCGGCGTCTCCAACCTGTTCGTGGCACTGGGGCTGATGGACAAGCCGGTCAGCTGGTCGCCGGGCTTTGCCGCACTGATGCTGGGGCTGTGCTACCTGGCCTTTCCCTATACGGTGCTGATGCTCTATCCGCCGATGTCGCGCCTCGACCCGCAATTGCCCGAAGCCGCGCGCACCCTCGGCGCTTCGCCGCTGCGTACTTTTTTTACCGTCATCGTACCGGCCCAGCGCGGCGCGATCGTTGCTACCCTGATCATGGTTTTCGTGTTCACGCTCGGCGCCTATCTGCTGCCGCAGCTGCTGGGCCGGCCGCAGCACTGGACCTTGTCGGTGATGATCACCGACCAGGCCATCCTTCAGTCCAACCTGCCCTTTGCGGCCGCGATGGCGATTTTCCTGATGCTGGTCAGCCTGGCGCTGGTGGGCCTGACCTACGTCATCGGTGGCGAGAGGGACCGGTCATGAGCGCGCGGCTGTTCCGCCCGCTGTTCATGGGGCTGGTCGGGCTGGTCATGGCGATGCCCCTGCTGATCCTGGCCGGCGTTTCGCTGAACGCCAAGAAGCGCCTGTTTTTCCCGCCCGACGGCATTTCGCTGCGCTGGTATGGCGAGCTGTTTTCCGATACGGGCTGGCTGAATGCGGTGAAGAACAGCCTGATGATCGCAGGCCTTTCCGGGCTGGTGGCGCTGTCGGTGGCCCTGCCGCTGGCCTGGTTCCTGTGGCGCTATAATGTCCGTTATGCGCGGGTCCTGTTTGGACTGGGCGTATCGCCCTTCATCCTGCCGCCGGTCATAACCGCGCTGGGGTTCCTGTCCTTCTGGGCGACCGTCGGCATGTACGGGCAGTTCACGGCGGTGGTGATTTCCCACGGCATCTTTTTCGTGACCCTGCCGCTGGTGACCATATCGCTGGGGCTGGAATCGATCGAGGCCGAAGTCGTGGAGGCCGCAGAAACCCTCGGGGCCAGGGGCACGACGATGTTCCGGACCATCGTGCTGCCGCTGGTGCGGCCCTATATCATCTCCGGCTACGCATTCGCCTTCGTGTTGAGCCTGAACGAATATATCGTCGCCTATATGGTCGCCGGCTTCACTGTAGAGACCTTGCCGATCAAGATTTTCAACAGCCTGCGCTATGGCTATACGCCGGTGATGGCCGTGGTGGCGGTGCTGTTTGTGCTATTGGCCATGCTGGTCTTCGGACTTCTGGCGCGTTTCGGCGATTTGCCGCGGCTGCTGGGGGCCTGGACGCCCGAGGATCGCTAACCGCCTGATCCGGCCCGGATCCTGTCGTTTCTATTGGACAAAAGGTCGTAAGCGAGGCGGCAATAGCGCCTGCACGCGCCATCATCGGGCGAACAGGGAAGCATAACATCCGGGGGGCATATGCCTGAAACACGGGACTCCATCGTAATCGGCGCCGGTATCATCGGTGCCGCCACCGCGCTGGGCCTCGCGCGCAAGGGCCGAAAGCCGCTGGTGATCGACCGCCTGCCTGCCGCCGGCTACGGCTCCACGGGCGGTTCCTGCGCCATCATCCGGCCATACTATTCCACGGTCGACGGCTCGGCCATCGCCTATGAGAGCCATTTCTACTGGAAGGACTGGGAGAAATTCCTCGGCGCGGCCGACGAGCGCGGGCTCGCCCGCTATGTCGATTGCGGCTGCCTGGTGATGAAAACGCAAGGCAATGGAATGCTGGCCCATGCGCTGGAACTCATGGCGGCAATCGGAGCGCCGGCGGAAAATCTGGACCAGGCCGGCCTGCTGGCCAAACTGCCCATCGTCGATACCAGATGTTTCGGGCCCGCCAAGCGGCCGGAAGACGAGGGTTTCGGAGAGCCCACCGTCGGGGAAATCCAGGGCGCCGTCTTCTTCCCGACCGGCGGCTATATCACCGACCCGCAGCTCGCCACGCATAATCTGCAGCGTGCGGCCGAGGCCAATGGCGCGGAATTCCGCTTCAATTGCGAGGTGACCGAAATCAGGCGGGCAGGTGGCCGCGTCGCAGGCGTGACGCTCGCCGACGGCACGGTGATCGACGCGCCCGTGGTGGTCAATATTGCCGGGCCACACTCCGCCAAGGTCAATGCGATGGCGGGCGTCGAGCAGGGCATGCGCATCAAGACGAGGGCGCTGCGCCACGAGGTCGCCCATGTACCGTCGCCGGAAGGGTTCGATTTCGAGCATGACGGCATGGTCTGTTCGGATAACGATGTATCCACCTACTGCCGGCCCGAGATGGGCAATTACGTGCTGATCGGCAGCGAGGACCCGGAATGCGACGAGCGCGAATGGGTCGACCCGGACGATTTCGACCGGAATTTCAGCGAGCAGTGGCGGGTCATGGTGATGCGCCTGGCCCAGCGCTATCCCGGCCTCGGAATTCCCAACCAGACCAAGGGGGTGGTCGAACTTTACGATGTATCGGACGACTGGATTCCGATCTACGACACGTCCGATCTGCCGGGCTTCTACATGGGCGTCGGCACCAGCGGCAACCAGTTCAAGAACGCCCCCATCGCCGGCGAGATGATGGCCGAGCTGATCGAGGCCTGCGAGGCCGGCCGCGACCATGACAAGGACCCGGTAACCTTCCGCCTGAAACATATCGGCCGCGAGGTCAGCATCGGGTTCTATTCGCGCCTGCGCGAGGTTAATCCGGAGAGCAGCTTCTCGGTGCTGGGGTGAGGGGAATGCGAGAGTTCAGTCGGCGGAGCGACCTCATACTTCGAGACGGGCCTCCGGCCCTCCTCAGCATGAGGCTCCAACGGTCGTGTCCTCATGCTGCGCCGTCTCGAAGTATGAGATTGCCCCTTAAGGCATCCGGCAGGGAGAGTGGAAACCAATGAAAACTCACGTGCAGGTGGCCGTCATCGGCGGCGGCGTGGTCGGGTGCAGCGTTCTGTACCATCTCACGAAACTCGGCTGGAAGGACGTGGTGCTGATTGAGCGCTCGGAACTGACGGCGGGGTCCACGTGGCATGCGGCGGGCGGTTTCCACACGCTGAATACCGACACCAACATGGCCGCGCTGCAGGGTTACACCATCCGCCTCTATAAGGAGCTGGAGGAAATCTCCGGCCAGTCCTGCGGGCTGCATCATGTGGGCGGGCTGACCATCGCCAGCTCGCCGGAGCGCCTGGATTTCCTCAAGGCCGCCCGCGCCATGCACCGCCATATGGGGCTGGATACCCGGATTGTCGGGCTCGACGAGATCAGGGAACTCTGCCCGGTGATCGATACCGACGGCATTCTCGGCGCGCTTTACGATCCGCTGGATGGGCATCTCGACCCGGCGGGCACGACGCACGCCTATGCCAGGGCCGCACGCCTGCAGGGCGCCGAGATATACCAGCATAACAAGGTCGAGGAACTGATCCCGCAAGCCGATGGAAGCTGGGACGTGGTAACCGAACAGGGCACCATCCGGGCCGAGCATGTGGTCAATGCCGGCGGGTTGTGGGCGCGCGAGGTCGGCGCGATGGCCGGCGTCTGGCTGCCGCTGCAGGCGATGGAGCATCAATACCTGATCAGCGCCGATATTCCTGTGGTCTATGAGCGCGGCACCGAACTGCCGCATGTCATGGATCCGGGCGGTGGCACCTATTTCCGCCAGGAGGGCAGGGGCCTGGTCATCGGCATCTACGAGCAGGACTGCGACCCCTGGAAGGTCGAGGGCACGCCCTGGGATTTCGGCCTGGAACTGCTGCCGGACAATCTCGACCGTATCTCGGACTCGCTGGAGGCGGCTTACCGGCGTTATCCCTGCCTCGAGACCGCGGGCATCAAGAAGGTGATCAACGGCCCCTTTACCTTCGCGCCCGACGGCAACCCGCTGGTCGGCCCGGTTCCGGGTTTGAAGAACTACTGGTCGGCCTGCGCCGTGATGGCGGGGTTCAGCCAGGGCGGCGGGGTCGGGCTGACGCTGGCCGAATGGATGATCGAGGGCGAGCCCACGCGCGATGTCTTCGCGATGGATGTGGCGCGCTTCGGCGACTGGTGCGACAAGCCCTACACTGTGGCCAAGGTGCGCGAGAACTACCAGCGCCGCTTCGCCATCTCCTATCCCAACGAGGAACTGCCCGCTGGCCGGCCGCTGAACAAGACGCCGGCCTATGACATCTGGGACAGACAGAACGCCGTCTTCGGCGCGGCCTACGGCATGGAGCATGTGAACTATTTCGCGAAGAAAGGCGAACAACGTCTTGAAACACCGTCATTCCGGCGCTCCAACGCTTTTGATACCGTGGGTGAGGAATGCCGTGCCGTGCGAACCGCCGTCGGCATCAACGAGATCCATAATTTCGGCAAATACGAAGTAACGGGCCCGGGCGCCGAGGCCTGGCTCGACCACGTCATGGCAGGCCGCCTGCCGAAGGAGGGCCGGATATCGCTCACCCCCATGCTTGCGGAAAGCGGCCGTCTGGTCGGCGATTTCACCGTGATGAAGCTGGGGCCGGAGCGCTATCAGCTTACCGCCTCCTTCGGCGCTCAGGCTTACCATATGCGCTGGTTCCAGAACCATTTGCCCGAAGAGGGTGTCTCGATCCGCAATATTTCGCTCGACCGCATCGGCTTCCAGATCGCCGGGCCGAAGGCGCGCGACCTGCTGGCCCGGGTGACGGACGCCGATGTCTCGAACGCGGCCTTTTCCTTCCTGTCGGTACGCGAGATCAAGCTGGGCGGCATCGACGCCGTGGTGGCGAGAGTCTCCTATACCGGCGACCTGGGCTATGAAATCTATGTGCCCGCCGACAAACAGGTTGCGCTGTACGAGGCGCTGGCCCCGGCGGGCGAAGACCTCGGCCTGCGCCCCTTCGGCATGCGCGCGATGATGAGCCTGCGCCTGGAGAAGAACTTCGGCTCATGGATGCGGGAGTACAAGCCGGACTACACCCCAATGGAAACCGGCATGGACCGCTTCGTGAATTACGGGAAGGTGGATTTCGTCGGCCGCAAGGCCGCGCTGGCCGAACGCGACAACCCGCCGGGGCGCCGCCTCTGCCATTTCATCGTCGATGCCGCCGACGCCGACGTGGTGGCCTGGGAGCCGATCTGGAAGGACGGCGCGGTGGTCGGCTACGTCACCTCGGGCGGCTATGCGCATTATGTCTGCAAATCGGTCGCCCTCGGCTTCGTGCCAACCTGGATGATCGCCGACGGCGCCGAATTCCAGATAGAAATCCTCGGCGAGCTGCGCAAGGCCATCCTCTTCACTGAGCCGCTCTTCGACCCGAAGGCGGAACGCATGCGCGGCTAGGGGGCGGGAGCGTCATTCGTCGAACTTCAGGAAACCGTCCTGTATCTCGGCCTCGCAGGCCTCCATGTAATCCTGCGCGGTGCACATATGTTCGAACATGATGCTGGCTGCCCGGACGGCGTTTTCCTCGCGTAGCGCCTCGATCAGGCGGGCCTGGTAATGCAGCGCGCTTTCGCGCAGTTCCGGATTCGGCGTATCGTAGATCCGCCTGCAGATCGACAGGTTGCGCAACAGGTTCTGCAGGAAACTGCACATGAATCCCAGGATGGGGTTGGGGCAGAGTTCGGCCAGCACGGTGTGGAAATCCAGTTCCGCGATGCGCTGGCGGTATTCCTCGCCGATATTGGCGGCCGGGTGGTCGTAGATCCTGATGGTTTCCTCCAGCCGACTGAAATTCTCTTGCGTCAGGCGCCCGGCGAGGCTCGCCGCCATCTGCGGCTCCAGCACCTTGCGCAGCGCATAGATGTCGCCGATCGTGGGATGGCGGAAATAGAAGTAGTTGCTCAGCAACTCCATGGCGCGATTGCCGTCCAGCGCGGCGACGAAGGCGCCGCCGCCGGGGCCGGTGCGGGTGGCGATGAGCCCTTGGGTCTGGAGCGCCTTCAGGGCCTCGCGAACCGTGCTCTTGGAGGCCTTGAAACGGGCCATGAGCTCGCGTTCCTGGGGCAGGCGATCGCCGGGCTTCAGGCGGTCCTCGACGATCCAGCCCATGATGCCGTCGCAGATTTCGTCGGTGCGCTTGTAGCCGGGACGCCGTCTTGGCTGTTCGGGCGCTGCTTCCTGTTGGTCGGATTCTCTCATGAACGTTCCTGGCGGTTTCTTCGATTCCGTCAATCCAGCGGCTTGAAACAGGCAACCGCCTGGGTCCCGTCGCCCGACTCCTCGAGCGCCGGCTTGCTTACGCGACACTCGCTATCGGCACGCGGGCAGCGAGGCGCAAAGGCGCAGCCCGGCGGCGGTGCGAACGGGTCCGGCAATTCCGAAGGTTTGTCCTCGCCTCTCACCTTCCTTTTACCCGGAACCGGGGCCGATTCAAGCAGCAGCTTGGTATAGGGATGGCGGGGCGCGGTAAAGAGCTGCCGTGCCACGCCGAACTCCACGATCGCGCCGAAATACATGACCGCGACACGGTCGCTGATGCTTTCCACGACAGAGAGGTCGTGGCTGATGAAAATGTAGGTCAGGCCGAAGCGGGACTTGAGGTCGTCAAGCAGGTTCAGGACCTGGGCCTGTACCGAGACATCCAGCGCCGAGACCGGCTCGTCGAGCACGATGATGCGCGGATGCGCCGCCAGCGCCCGGCCGATACCGATGCGCTGCGCCTGGCCGCCGGAAAATTCGTGCGGATAGCGCTCCAGGAACTCCTCGTGCAGATTGACCGCGTCCATGAGCTCGGCCAGCCGTAAGCGCCGCGCCGGGCGGTCCATGCCGAGCAGGTGGATCATCGGCGCTTCCAGGATGTCGCGGATCCGCTTGCGTGGATTCAGCGAGCTGACGGGATCCTGGAAGACATACTGGATGATCCGCGCCAGCGCGCGCGCGTTCCGCCCCGCGGCAGCCGTAAGGTCTTCGCCCTCCAGCAATATCCGCCCCGAGGTCGGTCCGTCCAGCCCCACCAGCATGCGGGCCAAAGTGGACTTGCCGCAACCGGATTCGCCGACGATGCCAAGGGTTTCCCCTTCCCGGAGCTCAATGTCGACACCCTGCACCGCATGGACCGCGGGTTTGGGCCGCCCCAGCAGGTTGCGGCCGCCGCCGAACGTCTTTTCCAGTGATTCGGTTTTCAGCACCACCCGGCTCATGCCCTCTCCTCCAGCGGCGCGATGCAGCGAACGGCGCGGTCCCGGGACAGGGCGGCAAGATTGATTTCCCCTTCGCTGCAGGACGTTTGCGCATAGGGGCATCGCTCGGCAAAGGCGCAGCCGGGCGGCAGCCGGTTCACGGCCGGCGGCAGGCCCGAGATCGCATCGAGCCGGCGGTCCGGCTCGCCCATTACCGGCACGCAGTCAATCAGCTTGCGGGTATAGGGATGCGCCGGGCGGTCCAGAACATCCTGCGTCGGGCCGACCTCGACGATCCGGCCCGCATACATGACCGCCACGCGGTCGCAGATTTCCGACACCACGCCGAAATCATGGGTGATGAACAGCACCGTCGCCTGCTTGTCGGCACGCAGCTGGTCCAGTAGCTTGAGCACCTGGGCCTGCACCGTCACGTCCAGGGCGGTTGTCGGTTCGTCGGCGATCAGCACCTCCGCATCGTTGGCCAACGCCATCGCAATGCAGACGCGCTGGCGCATCCCGCCGGACAGTTCATGCGGATAGGCGTTGGCACGCTCCGCCGGGTTTGGAATATGCACCAGGGCCAGCAACTCTACCGCCCGGCGCCAGGCCTCCCGGAAGGACAGGGGCTGGTGCGCGCGGATTGCCTCCACCAGCTGGTCGCCGACGGTAAACAAGGGGTGCAGCGTCGAGAGTGGATCCTGGAAGATCACCGAGATCGGGCCGCCGCGCAGCCGCCGCAGCTCTTCATGCGTCGCCGACAGAAGGTCGGCGCCGCCGAACACGACCTGACCCCCGACGATCCGGCCGGGCGGCGTCGGGACAAGACCCAGCACCGACATGGCGGTCACCGATTTGCCGGAACCGGACTCGCCCACCAGCCCCAGGCATTCGCGTTCCTTCAGCGCGAAGCTTACACCGCCGACGGCCTTGTAAACCTGGTTCCCGATATTGAACTCGGTCCGCAGGTCGCGGACGTCCAGCACGGTCTGTGGCTCCGGTTCCGGCAGCGGCGGGACGGAATTGCGGGCGACCTGCGTTGCCGGCGAGGGGCGCGCCAGGGCGCCGGATTTGAGGCGTGGATCCAGCACGTCGCGCACGCCGTCGCCCAACAGGTTGATGCTCATGACCACGACGAAGATCATCAGGCCCGGCACGATCGATACGTGCGGCGCGGTAAACAACAGCTTGCGGCCCTCGCCGAGCATCGACCCCAGGTCGGCCTGCGGCGGCTGCGCGCCGAGACCGAGGAAGCTCAGGCCCGCCGTTTCGAGGATCATCCAGCCGATGGTGGTCGACATGGTGATGACGATGACCGGCAGAACATTGGGCAAAACCTCGGTCAGCAGGATCCGGGGGTTGCTCTGGCCCGACAGGCGCGCCGCATCCACGAATTCGCGCCGCGACAGGCCCAGCGTGACCCCGCGGATATTGCGCGCAAAGAACGGGATGTTGACGATCGAGATGGCATAAAGCGCATTCATCAGCCCCGGACCGAGAACGGCGACGATCGCCAGGGCCAGCAGGATATAGGGGAAGGCCATGACCATATCGATTCCGCGCATCATCAGATTGTCGGTCCGGCCGCCGGCATAACCCGCAACCAGTCCGATCAGGGAGCCGATAAAGGCGGCGATCAGCGTGGCCGACAGCCCGACAGCGATACTGACCCTGGTTCCCCACATCAACCTGGAAAGGATATCCCGGCCCAGATGGTCGGTGCCGAGCAGATGGCCTTCCGCCAATGGCCGAAGCAGCCGCTGTGCCGGCGCGGTGTCGTCCGGCGAGGGCAGGGGCAGCAACGGCGCCGCCAGCGCGAGCAGGCAGGTTGCCGCCAGCACCGCAAGGCCGATGGCCGCCAGCCGGTTGTTGAGCAGCAGGGTCCAGACGCCGGGCCGCCCGCTCTCGTTCTTTTTCGTTATCCACCCAGTCATGATTTCAACCTCGGATCCAACATAGTCTGGACCAGATCGGCGAGCAGGTTGAACAGGACGTAGCTGGCCGCGACCACCAGCACGCCGCCCTGGACCAGCAGGATGTCGCGGGTGGAAATCGCCTTGACCAGCATGCGCCCGATGCCGGGCCACTG
>Ga0210122_1000700_pt1 | contig 11635 bp, 10 predicted proteins | sample Muzzi_CordB_D2_FD_185530 | JGI IMG/M metagenome (GOLD analysis project Ga0210122, IMG submission 185530) | Wetland microbial communities from San Francisco Bay, California, USA, that impact long-term carbon sequestration - Muzzi_CordB_D2 (SPAdes) | ecosystem: Environmental > Aquatic > Marine >... | reverse complement strand
GACCGTTTTTTACGGAACACCTTCTTACAGCCTGTATATTGCCGAAAGGGCCAGAGAAAGAGGTTTTGATCCGGCCAGGGATTTTAACTTCCGGATCCTTTTTTTCTCCGGTGAGCCCGGCGCCGGAGTGCCCTCGACCCGCAAACGAATTGAAGAAACATACAACGCCGTCTGTCTGGACTCTGGATCCACCGGCGAAATGTCACCCTGGATGACGGATGGTGAATGTTCCCATCGCCAGGGAATGCACCTGTGGCAGGATGTGGTCTTTGCAGAACTCGTGGATCCGGTAACTCATAAACGGGTGCCATACGGAGAAGAAGGGGTGACGGTTTACACCCACCTGGAGCGCAATTCACAACCGATGATTCGTTTCTGGGCCGGCGATTTGAGTCGCTGGGTGAGTGATACCTGCTCCTGTGGCCGCACCTATCCTCGATTTCCCCAGGGTATATACGGCCGGGCCGATGATATGTTCATTGTCAGGGGTGAAAATGTCTACCCCAGCGCCATCGAAAATGTGATCCGGGGCATTGCAGGTTTTTCAGACGAGTTTCGGATTATCATTACGCGGGAAAAAACTATGGACGAACTCATCGTCCAGGCCGAGGCCATGGCCGATGTGCCGGCCGCTCAAATTCCAGTTCTGCAGAAAAAACTGGCCGAGCAGCTGCGGGCCAAAGGCCTGCGCACCATCGTGCAGATGATGGACACCGGGTCTTTGGAACGCACCGAATTCAAGGCCAAGCGCATCATCGACAAACGCGATCTTTACGACCGGATTACTGATAAGGATTAGGAAATAGAAAAGGTTCAGCGTTCAAGGGCTCACAGGTTCAGGGTTAGTAATGCAGTGATTACCGTCTCCCTGAACCTTGAACCCCGAACCTCGAACCCTTGCACTTTCGTCCTATTCATTTATCCAGGCTAACCCTAACCGGCACGCCCCTGGTAATACTGTCAAACACCGGGGAGAAGGTTGGACCCAGCTGCACCAGTTCTTCCAGCTGTTGCTGCGGTACATCTGCATCGATTTTAAAAAACATGCGAATTTCCTGATATCCCTTGCGAACGTCTTTCGATATCCCCAGAAAGCCGCGCAGATCGATGTCACCTTCCAATCTGGATTCCACTGATTTTAACACAATTCCCTTGGCCGCAGCATGAAAGACCAAAGATGTCGTAACGCAGGCGGCCAGTGCCGTGAGCAGGTATTCAACCGGGTTGGGTCCTTTGCCGGTGCCCAGCAGCAGCGGCGGTTCGTCCGCATCCAACTTAAAGGTTGCCTCATGTTTATGGTCTTTTTGAATGCCATAGAAGTCCTTGATGGTGGTGCGGTTATGACCGCCGTCGATCCATTGATTATTGGCGCGGAATTTAAACCTGGCAATTACCGGGCTATTTTTGACCGCATCGATCGTATTAAATAGTTCGTCGACATTGACACCGTTTCTGGTATGATTTTCTTCTTTCATCATGGTTTGTGCTTTCATTTTATCACCTCTATAAATTGAATTTTTTTATTTATGCCTGGGTGGCAGTTGCTATTCTATAGAGCAGTTATCGTGCCAATCACCAAAAAAATAATTTATAGTAATTATATTAAATAGTTAAATATGATCTGAATTTTTTAGAAAATCGCGAGATTTCGTGATTAACGAGATTTCGGTAGTGAGGGTCGCGAGATTTCGTAAATTGAGGAGGGAAGATCATGGGCTGGTTCCGCTTCAAGGGAACCTGAGCTGTCGGAGGGTCTATTGCTGCCGCTTAATTCCCAACGCTTTCATGCGGGAACTCATGGTGGATGGCGGCATTCCCAAAAGGCTTGCCGCGCCATTATTGCCTGCCACCCGCCAGCCTGTTGTCTTGAGGGCTTTAATTAAATTTTCGCGCTCCAGATTTAGCATCTCTTGAGCGGTGTGGATCTTCTTTGAGCTGTTCTCAGCCGGCTCACCGGATTCGGCTACCGGCTTTTCTGCTGTTTCGGGAAGCGCCCAACCCAGATTGAGCCGTCCGTTTTGACTGGTGATCGCAGCACGCTCGATAACATTTTGCAGCTCGCGGATGTTTCCTGGCCAGTCGTATGCTTTCAAGCAATTTATGTTTTCTTCGGTCAGTGGATCAATGGCGCGACCCATACGCCGGGCGAATTTATTGGCAAAGTAGGATGCCAATAGAATAATGTCATCACCCCGGTTACGGAGCGGGGGCACTTCGATGGGAAATACATTGAGCCGGTAGTAGAGATCTACCCGGAACGTTTCGTTATGAACGGCCTTGTCAAGATCGCGATTGGTCGCGGCCAGCACCCGGACATCCACATGGATGGTTTGTGAACTTCCGACCGGCTCAAACTCGCCTTCCTGGAGCACACGCAGCAGCTTTACCTGAAGATCATAGGGCAGCTCACCGATTTCATCCAAAAAAATTGTACCGCCGTCTGCCAGAAAAAAACGCCCATCTCGTTTTTTGTTTGCTCCGGAAAATGCACCTTTTTCATGACCAAAGAACTCACTTTCCATAAGATTGGCGGGTATTGCAGCGCAGTTGACTTTTATGAGCGGTTTGTCCTGCCGCCGGCTGTTGTTGTGAATGGCATGGGCGATGAGTTCCTTGCCGGTGCCCGACTCGCCCAGGATCAGCACATTGGCATCGGTTTCGGCCACCTGGCCGACTTCCTGCAAGACCTGCTTCAAGGCGGTGCTGTTTCCGATAATTTCATCAACATTTTGCAATAATTTAAGTTCTTCTTTAAGATATTCCGCTTCAAATTTAAGGGCCCGTATCTTTTTTTCGGCTTCAAGCCGTTCGTTGACATTGCGCAGAATCAGCGTGTAGAAGGTCTCTTTCTGGTGTTCGAAACGGGACAGGGTCGCTTCGGCGGAAAATTCTTCGCCGTCTGATTTTCTGGCTTTAAGACCCCCCGGGATCCATAGATACTGCCGGTCTTTGGGAAGGGCGTCGAGTTGCGCGATTAGGTCTTCAAGTTTTTTACGGTCATCGAGGGTTAGAAATCGGGTAAAACCTTGCCCGATTATTTGGTCAGCGACTTCTCCCAGGATTTTTTCAGCCGCCGGATTCATCAGGATTATGTTGAAGTCCCGGTCGATCTCGATGATGGCATCCATGGCGCTGTCCACCAGCCGACCGAGTTTTTCTTCGCGATTTTTGACATCCGCCTCCGCCCGCAGCCGCTGCAGTTCCGCTGCTGCACGGGCGGCAAAAATTTGAAACAGGGCCAAACTGCGCGGTTCTTCCCGCATCGGACGGGTATCCAGAACCGCCAGGTGTCCCAGAATTTTGTCGTCAAGGTCGAGCAGCGGCACGCCCATGTAACTTACCGCCCCCATTGCCGGCAGATCCGGGTCTTGCGGGAACAGTTCAACGACATTTTCGGGGATATGGACCAGGCGGGTACCGTCAATGACAGGCTCGCAGGGAGTGCCTTTAATCTCGTACTCATAATCGTCCACCAGTCGGCCATCCAGCCAGAATGCCAGGGCTCGCAGCCGCCGCTCTTCCGCAAGGTATTCGGTGACCCAGGCGCCGTGGGTATGCAGGGCGTGACAGAGGTTTTTTACGAGGGCCGCAAAAAACTGCTCACCGGTTGCCTCCGCTGTACCCGCCAAAATGGTGCGCAGCGCGGCGTCCTCGTCCAGATCGCGCAAAGATGGGAGATTGTCGGGGGTCATAATTTTGATGTCAACAACGGATTAAAAGTCCAGGCTATTGGGCGTTCTGGGAAAAGGGATAACATCCCGGATATTGCTGATGCCGGAGACCAGCATCAGCAGGCGTTCAAACCCCAACCCGAAACCGCTGTGCGGCACGGTGCCGAATTTACGCGCTTCCAGATACCACCAGTAAGGCTCTTTTGCCATTCCGGTTGCTTCCATGCGCGCTTCCAGTATTTCCAGACGTTCTTCGCGCTGGCTGCCGCCGATGATTTCTCCGATATTGGGTACCAGAACATCCATGGCCGCCACCGTTTCATTGTCGTCATTCAGACGCATGTAAAACGGCTTGATGGTTTTGGGATAATCATAAACGATGACGGGTTTTTTAAAGTGCTCTTCGGTTAAAAACCGTTCGTGCTCGGTTTGCAGGTCTTTACCGAACCCGATTTCGTACTCAAATTTTTTGCTCGATTTTTGCAAAATTTCCATTGCTTCGCGATAAGGAAGACGGACGTAGTCTGAAGTTGCGGTATTTTCCAGGGTCGCCATCAGGCTTTTATCGACCCATTTGGCAAACAGCTCGAGATCTTCGGCACATTCTTCCATGACATAAGCGGTCAGATATTTGATCAGCGCTTCACCCAGATCCATATTGCCCTGCAGATCACAAAAGGCCATTTCAGGCTCGATCATCCAGAATTCGGCTGCATGCCGGCGGGTGTTTGAGTTTTCAGCTCTGAAGGTCGGCCCGAAGGTATAGACATCACCCAGGGCCAGGCAAAACATCTCAGCCGATAGTTGACCGGAAACCGTAAGATTGGCCTCTTTTGCGAAGAAATCCTGCAAATAATCCGTTTTGCCGTCCTTTCGCGGCAGGTTTTCAAGATCCAGCGCCGTCACTTTGAACAATTCACCGGCACCTTCACAATCCGAACCCGTCAATATCGGTGTTTGGACATAGCGAAAACCACGATCGCGGAAAAATTTGTGAACCGCATAGGCCATTTCAGATCGCATGCGGAAGGCGGCACCGTATTTGTTGGTTCTGGGCCTCAAGTGGGCAATGCTCCTCAAAAACTCGTCGGTATGACGCTTCTTCTGCAGCGGATAGTTATCCGGAGCCAGGCTGATGATGTCTACCTGAGCGGCTGAGATTTCCCATTCTTGGCCGCCGCCCCGGGATTCAACCAGCTCGCCACGCGCGGTTAGCGCCGATCCGGTGGTCAGCTTTTTTATCTCTTCATAGTTGGATAAGGATTCATCGGCAATCACCTGGATGTTTTTCAGACACGAACCATCATTGATTTCAAGAAATGAAAATGATTTTGAATCCCGGCGGGTTCGAATCCAGCCTTTTATCAGCACATCATCGACAGGGGTTTGTGAATTTAACAATTTCACTATTTTCGTTCGTTCCATGGATAAAAACCTTTGACATCCAATATTTTCTTTTCAGATACCCAAACCGTATATTAATCCCCTTACATCAATCAAGGCAAATCGATTGATGAATTCCGGCAATTGTCAGGTATAGGCTAAGTTCAACCAGAATCGTCGGACTTTTGTGGCTGATAAATGAGAGTTGGGAAGTATCGGATATTTGAAATTACATGAAGCTATAATAGAAACTGAAGCCCGGGTTTTGCTGCGTCTTTTGCGCCAGGTGCGTTAATCTAATGACTGACTTCCATTAACAGGATGCCAACCGTTAATGCAGTCATGACCCCGATGACCATGGCCTTGGATGCGATATGCGTCGATCGAATCACAGCTGATATTATGGAGATCATCGCCGTTGCTGCAATTAATGCAGCCGGGGCCATCAACCACGGAACCTCTTGGGTCAACCATGCCAGAGTCTGCATTTATTACCCCCTTTCATCTCTCCGGTGGAGAGTGGTTGTCAAATAACCCCCGATGATTGACCGGAGTTCAAATCAAGCCCCCCGCCGAACGATGAATTCTGTCGGCAACTTGATCGGTTTAATCGATTGCGGTCAATAATAAGCGTCTTTTGAGAACGCCTGTATATAACTTCTAATGATTCTTTTTGTCAAGTCAATATGTATCCTATATATAGTGTTTAAACAATATGTATTCTACTATATATAGATTTACATTTTTCTTTTTGAATTCAGTTCAGCGATAAAACGATAAATTCCGCTTCGGTTAGGTGGTATTTGAAGTTTCAGCTGTACATATCGGGCTAATCTTGCTAAAAGGTGCGATTTACACAGAAAGAAATCTCAGGAGGAAATGGACAGAAAGTCCGCAGGTATATGGAAGAATCCCTAATAAACCAGGATCAAGAGCTTGTGTGGTATGAAAACGATCGGCTGATTCAGGAATATCTGAATCGCTCCAGGCAAATCAAGACTAAAGAAGAAGATCGTCAGGTAGATCAGTCGTCATGGCTGAAAATGTTAAAAATTCCAGAAGCAAAACCTGACCGCAAGCCGCTAAGCGGCTAATTTATTCGGGCCGATATAGGCCTGTTTTATCTAATTTCGAGCTGCCAGAAAATGGTAAAGGTCATTGATAATGTTGCCCGAAATCTCTGACATGGCCAAACTCATTGCCGCTGCCAATGCCTGTGGATTTTTTTGTCGGCACGGCTTACTATTGCGGTAGGTTTTCTGGAAAAAAATCTTTTGGCTGATATCCGTTTCCTGTTCATCCATGAAAGCAATGCTGACGGATAACACCGCCTCCCAGGTATTTTCCCCGTCGCTTTCCATAAAATCATTCACGGTGCCTGCCACCAGAAAAGCCGGTGCAAATCTGCCGTCCGCCGGCAATACCGCCTTAAAAAGACCGGATTCCTGCAGGTCGCGGCTCAAGTAATAGGTGACAAACTTGGCCGGATTGGCCTGCCACTTGTAATAGGTGTAAGCTTGCCGTTTATATGATTTATCTCGATAGATAATGCGGTTGCTGTTATAGATGGGAGAGACGGAAAACTGCTGAACCCGGATTACATAGGGCAGGGGTTGATGATGCCCCACAGCCGGTGGATCGTATTCCAGGGTGTAGTATTCAATCTTATTTTTCGGCTGTTCCAGATTCAGGCAGGCTGCCAAAGATAACGTGAGACACAGCAACAGCGTTACAAATTTCTTATCTCCTATCATTTAATGCTCCGGTCATCGATTTTCCATCTCCGCCTCGACCTCCCGACCCACAGGTGGGGCTCCGAATATCAGTTGAGAGGGCTGATCGGCCAGAATCTCCATGATCTGGTTGAGATTTTCACTTGCCTTTTCCAGATTTTGCGCAACGATCAACAAGTGCGGCATCAAATTCGATATGGATTGATCCGTTTCACCGACCAGCGATGATCCCTTATTTAACAATACCTTGGCATTGTACATGGCCAGTTTAAAATCATCAATCGCCGCTTTAATGGTTTTTTTATTTTCAATCACGACACCATCGACCCGCACGATGGTTTGATCCACCCGGTCAAGACTTCGATCGGCAGCATTGACAAGGTTGTTAAAGGATCGGATCCCTTGATCCACCGAATCTAAAATTTGATTCCATCTTTGACTGTCCATTATATGATTAACTCGCGCCAGAGATGCTTCAATACCGTCGGATATGCGTTTTACATTTGCCTGCGATACCTTCTGATTAATGGTTTCGAGGGTCAATTTAACCTGCCCGGTTATCGCCTGGAGATCCAGTGATTTGAATTGATCCAGGACCTGGTTGATCCCGGATATCAGCTCGCCGATTTGCGAGGGTCTGGATGCGACGATCGGAAATTCCGATGGAAAATTAAGCTTTGGTGATTGATCCGGTTCGCCGGCTTTTTTACGATCCAATTCGACAAACATGCTGCCGGTAATTCCGACTGATTTCAACTGAGCGACGATATGGTGGTCGAGAATCTGGCCGGATTCAATCTTCAGGACAACCTGTATTAATTTTGAATCCGGCGCGACCTCGATACGTTCCACCCGACCGATAAATACCCCGCGGTATTTTACGGGAGAGTCAAGGTTCAACCCCTGGACGGACTCATCAAAATAGGTCACGTAATAACGACCCCGCTCGAAAAACCGGGACATACCCAGCCAGATAATAATCAGGACAACAAAGACCATACCACATGCCAAAAACAGACCCACCGTAAATTTAGTTCTCTGGGAAGCCATTTGGGTTCGTTCCTTCAATCGACTCCGTTGCCATCTGCGGTCAGGCGGTTAAAAAATCGCTTCACGAACGGATTGCGGCTGTGATCCTTCAGATACCTGGGATCCCCGCTGGCGATGATGCCCCGGTTACTTTTATGCAGCACGACAACGCGCTGCGCCACCGCAAAAATGCTCTGCAGTTCATGGGTTACAATAACCATTGTGGTCTTCAGGTTTTTATTGAGGCTGAGGATCAGTTTGTCAAGTTCGGCTGATGTGACCGGATCCAACCCCGCCGAAGGCTCATCGAAGAACAAAATCTTCGGATTCAGCGCCATGGCCCGCGCCAATCCGGCTCTCTTTTTCATCCCGCCGCTGATTTCAGAGGGCAGGTGGTTTTCATAGCCGTCCAGCTGCACCAAACGCAGCTTCATATTGACCAGGTTGTCGACCGATTTTCTGTCTAAATCCGTGTACTCTAAAATCGGCAGGGCAACATTTTCAGCAAGGGTCATCGAGCCGAAAAGCGCGGCACTCTGATAGAGAACGCCGATTTTTCTCAGTATTTTTTGAAACACCTTGTCATCGCCGCCGGTTATATCATCCCCGTCAATCAGCACCTGTCCCGAGCGGGGTTGCAACAGTCCGATGAGATGCTTTAGCAGTGTGCTCTTGCCGCTGCCGCTGCCACCCAGCACAGCGAATATTTCGCTCTCGTAAACATCAAAGGAAATCCGGTCGAGAATCGTATCCTCACCATATCCGGCGACCAGGTCCTTTACCTGGATGATGGCTTTTCGTTCCATTTAAAATTATCCCCAATACCGGAGTATTACCGCAAAAAGGGAATCTGATAATATAATTAAAAATATGCCGCTGACCACCGCCGAGGTGGTTGCCTGTCCCACCGAAGCCGCCCCGCCTTTAACCTGAAACCCCCGCAGACAACCGACAATGGTAATTAAAAGCGCAAATATGCCGCTTTTCAAAAGCCCCCAGAAGACGTCAAACAGGGTCAGGGTTTTCATCGTCTGGGAAATATAGCCATTGACCGTCAAGTCCAGCATGGATACCCCGACCACCAGGCCGCCCAGAATGGCACATAGGTCCGAAAACAGCGTCAGGAACGGGACCACGATCACGGTCGCCGCAATCTTGGGCACCACCAGAAACCGCGTGGGGTCAAAACCCATGGTGAAAAGGGCATCAACTTCCTCGGAAATCTTCATGGTCCCGATTTCGGCGGCAAAGGCCGATCCGGATCTGCCGGCCACAATGATGGCCGTCATGATCGGACCCAGCTCCCGCACCATGGCCAGACCGACCAGGGATGCCACGTAGATGTTGGCGCCAAATTGTCGCAGCTGTACCGATGACATAAAGGCCATGATCAGACCCAGCAAAAAGCTGATCAGGCCCACAATGGGCAGCGCGTCAACGCCGGTTTTTTCCATGGCGTATAGGGTGTCATCGGCCCGCAGCGATTTGGGATGTAACAGCACATAAAACGATGCAAAGCAGACCGACCCGATAAAAGTAAAGTCAAATTTCAGCTCCGATGCCTGGCGGAAGACTGCCGAACCCAGGCGCGTAAACATGTTGGGCGAACGTTTTGGCGTGCGTGCGGCCGAGGTTCCCAGGTCATCGAAATTGAGGATGGCCAGAACGTCCTTTACCGTGTCAGCGGCATTGGCTATCAGCAACCGGTGCTCTTTACCGGGCATCAGATTTTTTAATTCTACCAAAACCAGCGCGCCGAAATCATCCAGATAAGTCACTTTCGCCAGATCAACGATGAGTGTTGCGGGGGGATTTTTCGTGAATAAAGAGTTTACGCCTTTGATCATCGCCGGCGCGCTGCCGGCATCCATCCGACCCTCAAGGTGAAGGGTTGGTGCGCCCCGATCATCTAAGGTAACTTCAAAACCGGTCGATGAAGTGTCAGGGGAGGTATCCATAAATCAAGGCTTTTCTATCTGAAGTTTTCTCAAATCTTCCAGGTCGATACCCAGGTTTTTTTTCAATTGATCCAGGTCCATCTGAAAGACCAGCCAGCCGATGAACGCCTCGTTTTGCTGCAGTTCGAAGGCAATCTCCACGCCCTTTTTGCCCATGGGATGGTTCTTGTCTGTGCGATAAAGTATGAGCACCTTGGGCAGGGATGTTTCGCTGCCCTTAAAATCTATCGCCGCATAACTGCTGCCAAGCATTGCGCTGATATCTGCTTCCGGCAAAATCGAATAGGCATCCCTGACGATGCGCTGCTGATCAAGCAGCACCAGGCCGGTGTAAATTCGAGCTGTCTGCTTCTGGATGTCAAAAAAATTTTTCATGATGGTGCTTGTTTTTAAACGATTGCCGCTTGCAAGGGGCTCGCTTAACAAAGACTTGAGAACAAAATAATCTTTTGTCAAATAGTCCTGTATGACGGTTTGTTTCAAGTTTTGGGTTTGGTAATCTTTTGAAATATAAGGATAAGCCAATAATACTGCTGTCGCCAAAAGGCCAAGTAACAGCAGCGCGCCGATGAGCCAGTAGCCGGCACGCTGATATTTTTTCTCCAGATTTTTAACCCGGGTGACATCCCGACCCAATGCCAGAACCCCCTGGAAATTGTGGTGACCATCATAAAGAACCGTCATGCTGGTTGAGATAAATCGGGTGCCTTTTTCCGGGTGTTTTATTGTAAAAATTTTTTCTCTGATAGAATAATGATTCTGTACCGCTTTAAGGAATTTTTTATAAGCTTGCGGATCTTTATAAATTTCAGCCGCATTTACATTGCGCATTTGTTGCCAGGACCGGCCATAAAGCGTTTCAGCCGTAGAATTCCAGGTGAGAATTTTGCCGTCCCGGTCTGCCAGAATTACCGCATCCGGCAGTTGATCACAAAACTCTTTTAAGCCATACAAAATCTGGCTGTTTTCATCGAGCCACAGGGCCAGATGTCTGGTTATCTCACGGGCCGCATCCGGGAATTCACCGAGGAACATGGTTATTTCTTCTTTGGGGATGCGAAACACGGACACATCATCGTTTGCCCGAACCGAAGCGGTCCTGTTGCTTCCGAGGAAAAAGGATACCTCCCCGAATAAAGCGCCGTTTTTCGTCAGCTCCCGAATTTTTTTGTCCCCTTTAAAAATCGCCACCTGACCGGACACCAGGATATAAAGATCCTGGGAATCATCACCTTCGAGAAAAATGATTTGATCCGATTTGAAGTGGGTGAGATATTTAGCCAAACCCGGATTATTTAAAACTTCATCCAGCATGAGATATATTTGAATTGTCTGAGTTTAGAAAAAATGATTTAGATTATAGCGAAAACTCAAAGTCGGGGCCGGCCCCAACCTCATAGTTTATAGCGATTCGTTAGAATTCTATTTATTTTTGGATGGGCACCGGGTATTAAATTGTGGGTCAAATATTGTAACCGCACAACAGCGCTGGCATGACGGGAATCCTTGCATTAAAGAACATATAGGAAATTAAGACGGTTGTGTCAAATACATTAGAACGTGGCAGGAGTTAATAGTGATGAATAAATCAGCAGCTGACAAAGATTTTTTTTCCAAAAGGATGATTCAGATTTTAAACGATGGTGCCCTGAACCTGGCACTGGCCATCGGCTATCAGACCGGTCTATTGGATACCATGGATTTGTTTGAAAATCCTCAAACCCTTGAAGGCATATCAGCGAAGACCGGTTTAAATCCGCGCTACATAAAGGAATGGCTGGGCGTTATGGTCACCGGCGAAATTTTAGAATTATCCCGGACGCCGGACGGTGAAAATTTATACTACCTGCCGAAACACTGC
>Ga0210122_1000696_pt1 | contig 11662 bp, 10 predicted proteins | sample Muzzi_CordB_D2_FD_185530 | JGI IMG/M metagenome (GOLD analysis project Ga0210122, IMG submission 185530) | Wetland microbial communities from San Francisco Bay, California, USA, that impact long-term carbon sequestration - Muzzi_CordB_D2 (SPAdes) | ecosystem: Environmental > Aquatic > Marine >... | reverse complement strand
ATCCAATCTATCCAGTCCGATATATCAGCCTGACATTTTTATCCCGGATAACAGTTCTTTTTCACTGGTTTTAAACAGCTCCCGCGTCCAAAATAAAAAAGGCCACGATTTTACTGCATCGTGACCTGCCATTGCACCACTGTTGCACCACTGAAATATCAAATACTCGGAGAGGGTAATATCTATAACTTGTTGATTTCAATATATTTTTTATGGTGGAGGCGGCGGGAGTCGAACCTGAGATCTATGAAATATTTGTAATGATATCAATAGCTATTTATAGCCTGCACCACATTCGCACCACCCTACCCTTTTTACATCATCCAGACACACAACGTGACTCCGTGCTCGGAATCGGCTTCCAGCCAAACTATATGTAATTATAAACAGCGACGTAAATGTTGGGCTTTGTAAAGCATGACTTTAATGAAATAATATTTCAAAACAAATGTCAGATTTAAAATCAGGAATGAGTATCACATGTTTACATGCCTGAATGGGATTAATGATATCACAACATTTTGGTATGAAAAAAATGATTTTATGGCAAACTGTCATAAAATTTCGATGAGCGTTTCTTCTGAGATATCATGATATGGTATCTCAATGTGATGTTAAATTAGGTACTTGAAAGGTATCACCGGGTTATGAGAATTATATTTCTATAGGACAATCTTCCTTTATATGAAAAGAATTTTGTTGACAATTGGCCATAAATGTGTAAATACACATAAAAGGGCGATGAAAATCATGAAATTGAAAGACAAAAACTTGCGCAAAGAGATCGGAAAAACCTGTGTGTGCTTTAACTTGAGAAGAGCAGCCAGACAGGTTACGCAGAGGTTTGACCGGACCCTGCGACAATCCGGACTCAAGACAAACCAGTTTTCCATCTTGATGGCATCCTATGATCCGGATGGCATCCGACTAACAAGAATGGCCAAAATCCTCGGTATGGAGAGGACGACTTTGACCCGCAATCTCGCATTATTGGAAAAGGTCGGATTGGTTTCAATCGAACCGGGCGATGACAGGCGGGAGCGGAATATCAGCATAACAGAGAAAGGTGCTGGCTTGCTCGAAAAGGCCTTTCCCCTTTGGCAGCAAGCCCAACGAGAAGTTGTCGGGTTAATCGGCGGAGACAAGATAGAGGGATTGATGACGGGTCTCCATGAGGTGGCCAGGAAGCTTTAAATTTTTTTCTGCTATCATGTGTAAATACACTTAATATGAGATTTCTCTTATTAACTGATCTGCTTAGGAGGTGAAAATGGTGACTACTGATATCTCAATCAATCTCCCAGATGATATCAGAAAGATGATAAACAGCGACATTCAAATACCTCCGGTTGCGAAGTTGATAGGCTTTACCTTAACTTCCATGCAACCTGGTCAAGCCGTTATAGAGCTTGAGACAACCGACCGACATGCTAATCCAATGGGCACCCGCCATTGCGGCATACTGTGCGATATTGCAGATGCAGCAATGGGAATCGCCTATGCCAGTCTTCTGAAAGATGGCGAAACTTTTGCCACTATCGAGTTGAAAATCAATTTCCTGAAACCGGTTTGGAAGTCAAAACTCCAGGCCCAAGGAAGGGTTGTCAGTTCCGGTAAAACCATTGGACTCACCGAATGTGATATTATTGACGACAAACATCGACTCGTTGCAAAAGCATCAAGCACTTGTATGACTTTGGGAGATGAGCGTGCACAGGGTCGATAGAACATGGAACAGATCACATAAAAGTTGGGCATAAAACGGGACGGAATCCCTGTGAAGAATTGAGGATTGTACTTGGAGAGCCAAGCTTTAGGCTCCAGGTATCTAAAAATGCTGAAGCTTGAATGGCTAACGTCGCCGAACACCTGATCCGACTTCATCCCCAAAGGCGACTTTTTAAAAATCGCGAAAACGAGAAACCATCCGACACAGAAAGGAGACCCCATGACATACGATATGATAATCACCAGCATCGAAGATCACATTGGCATCATCGAGCTCAATCGCCCCGAAGCCCTCAACGCATTGAATGATCGACTTTTGGGCGAGTTGGCCGATGCTGTAAAAGTGTTTCTTCAGAACAACGAAGTGCGCGGTGTCATCATTACCGGCAGTGAGAAGGCTTTCAGTGCGGGTGCGGACCTTAAAGAAATGGTTTTGCGTGAGTCCAGAGACATACTCGACCGCTTTACGTCTTCCATATTCGGCTTGTTGCGCCGCTCCTCTAAACCAACGATCGCCGCCGTGAGCGGCTACTGCTTCGCAGGAGGATGCGAGCTGGCGCTTGCCTGCGATATGATTGTTGCGTCTGAGACGGCGATGTTCGGACAGCCTGAAATTAATGTCGGTATAATTCCCGGAGCAGGTGGTACGCAACGCTGGACCCGCATCGTCGGCAAGGCCCGTGCCATGGAGATCATGCTCACGGGAGCCCCCATCGACGCACGGAAAGCACTGGAATGGGGCATTGTCAATCGTGTGGTGCCTTTCGAAGATCTTCTAAATGAAGCAAAACGGTTGGCTGCTACAATCGCAACAAAGCCATCACTCGCGGTCCGCATGGCCAAAGATGCTATCCTGAAGGCTCAGGAAATGACGCTCGAAAGCGGCCTCGATTATGAGAACCGTCTTTTTGCCATGCTTTTCGGTACGGAAGATCAGAAAGAAGGCATGCGTGCCTTTATAGAGAAACGCAAGCCGCAATGGAAAGGGCGTTAGGATAGGATTTAAACCTTGAAAGATACTTTCGCTATGGGCGGCTACGGGAAGATTTATGAAGACCTTATTGAGCGGTTGCAATATGCGGATATTGCCACTTCGGCTAGGCGCCTTGGGCTTTCATTGAACGGTTCCGGAGAAGCCAATGTCCCATTTTTGGATACGATTTTCCTTGTATCCAATGAGGGCGTGCGGCGATTGGATGGCAAAGGGTTTAATGATGCCACTGGAAGTGTATTAATCCACTATATTTTGAAAGGCAGCCGCAGTTGGCCAGCCGGAAAATTTGCAACTTTTTCGGAACTTGCGGGGCCTTTATTCAAACAAGGTAGTTATTCCAGCAGTGCCTTAGAGCGCCCCATAATAAGACGATTCCAAGGGCGCATTCCGGAATTATCAGCGGCGGCGGCGTCTTATGGCGGTCGCCAAGGAGGAGAAGCAGGTTCAGGCTCGGTGAGTTTTATTTTTGACTTGCTTCCGCATATTTTACTACAGCTTATTTTCTATGACCGAGATGATGAATTTCCTGCCAGGGCAACCCTGTTGTTCGATCTCAATGCGACTCAGTTTGTCGATTTTGAGGTTCTTGCTGTATTGGTAACCATATTTGTTCAGTCTCTGACGAAACCTTAATGCTGACGCAAGTTTTAATGAGGGCAATTGCTTATTCGGGGATTTGTCTTTTTTTGCAGCTTTGACCAACTAAGGGAAAAATGTCCAGTCCCCGTTTAAGCAACGTGCGCAATTTTTTTTTAAAAAAAGCTTGACAATTAGACCGAACGGTCTAATATTGTAAATCATGAAACGAATTCACAACAAAGAAGATATCGTCCAGGTTGGGCTCGACATCGTATTAAGCAGAGGGTTCAATGCTACCGGTGTTGAGGCGATTCTGAAGCAGGCAAAGGTGCCAAAGGGTTCATTTTACAACTTTTTCTCCAGCAAGGAAGAATTTGGCCTTGCCATAATCGACAAATTTGTCGCAGAGAGGGGTGAAGTTTTCTACCCCATTTTCAGTGATGAATCTTTACCACCGCTAGAACGTGTCAAAAAAAGCTTCGAAACCTTAATTGCGAGATTTGAAGGTGATAACTGCACCATGGGCTGCTTGATTGGCAACCTGGGCCAGGAAATGTCCGATCATTTTGAGAACGTCCGGCAGCGCCTTGAGGAATCTCTGCAAATGTGGATCAGGTGGTTGAAGACCTTACTTCTTCAAGCGCAGCAGGAAGACACAATCCGTTCGGATATGGACGCAGAAATGCTGGCTGAAAACCTGATCTCATCGTTCCAGGGAGCACTGCTTCGCTCCAAGGTCAAAAAGTCCCCAGAGCCATTAAGGAATTTCATTCATTTATATTTCGATATATTTCTTGCTCAGGGAGAGGGGGATTAAATCTATGATATTTTTTTGTAACCATAATTACGTAGACCGGTCTAATCATGTTGCAGATAACGTGGGGTAGAGCTTAACAGGCATTCATTATTTAGTGTCCGTCCATAAATGGTCTTTTTGCCCAATCTCTGCGTTATGCTCAAAAAATAATCCTCGGAATATCAACTATATGCCTGCGGTTATTTTTTTCGCATGCCTTGATATTGAACAAAAATCCTCATTTATGGATGGACGCTAGTTAGTTAGCTTAGGACGAAAATGCAAATGGCTGACAATTACGGCAGCCATCTATTCAATTATCCAGGGAGGGTGAGGATGAATATGAAAACAATAACCTTTAAGACGTTTGCCGGCTTGTCGCACAGGTATCGCATATCGCTCCTCATAGGAGCATTGGTTGTCGGAGCAGTGGTTGCCATTGCCTGCGGTGGTGTTTTTGGAAGAGAGGAAAAACCGTCTGTCGAGTCGGCCTCTCCCCGCTTGGTTCGTTCCTTTACGGTTATGTCCATACAAGGCAGTGCCGCGGAATATACCGGGGTGATTCACGCTCGAACCGAGAGCGATCTCGGTTTTCGCGTGCCCGGCAAAATAATCAGGAAACTTGTTAAAGACGGAGACCACGTCAAACGCGGACAGGCTTTGATGCGGCTTGATCCGACAGACCTGCGACTTGCCGCCACTGCCGCCCGGGCGGCAGTGGAAGCGGCCCGCGCCCAGAACAAACGCGCTCTCGCGGATGAACTGCGCCAACGTGATCTGGTCGCCATAAACGCCGTTTCCGTTCAGGAATATGACCAGGCAAAATCGTCGGCAGACGCCACAACCGCACAGCTCAATGCCGCCGTTGCCTACTCCAGACAACTTGAAAACCAGGTGGGCTATGCCGTTCTCAAGGCTGAAGCGGACGGCGTCATTATGGAAACACCGGCAGACGTCGGTCAGGTGGTAGGTGCGGGGACTGTGGTGATTCGTCTCGCTCATGACGGTGCGCGCGAAGCGGTTGTCAATCTTCCTGAGGGGAAGGCAAAGATTGCAAAGTCCACGGCCACAGCCTCCCTTTATGCTGATCCGGGTCAAACCTTCCCTGCGAAGCTGCGAGAATTATCCGCAATGGCCGACCCTCTTACCCGGACCTATCAGGCACGTTACAAACTGAGTGGTGCAGGGGAAAACGCTCCTCTCGGTGCAACAGTGACGATTCATCTGGATGGAGAGAAGACTGATGGCGCGGTGCAGCAGTACGAAATTCCCATCGGTGCACTGTACGACGGCGGCGCGGGCACCAGCGTGTGGGTCATAAATCCTGGCACCTCATCCTTATCACGCCGACCGGTCGACGTTGAGAAGCTCGGCAGCGAGACCGCCCTGATCAGCAAAGGCCTCAAGCCGGGGGAACAAATTCTAGCGTTGGGAGCTCACCTCGTAAAGCAAGGGGAAAGAGTAAAAATCTTGTCAGATCCGGCAAAGGAGCAAAAATTATGAGCCGTTTCAATCTTTCCGCTTTTGCGGTACGTGAACGCGCCATCACCCTGTTTACGATTATTGCGATTATGGTTGCCGGGGGATTTGCCTTCCTGTATCTGGGGCGGGCAGAGGACCCTGGATTCACCGTAAAGACTTTGACCGTGTCGGCCGTATGGCCGGGTGCGACCGCCCAGGAAATGCAGGAGCAGGTGGGCGACCGACTGGAAAAACGCCTTCAGGAACTTGAATTTTACGACCGGGCAGAAACCGCCGCATATCCCGGAATGCTCTTGATGAAGCTCTATCTGCAAGACTTCACACCGCCCGATGATGTGCCGGATGAATTCTACCAGGCACGAAAAAAGCTCTCGGACGAAAAAATCCATCTGCCGCAGGGTGTGATCGGTCCGATTGTGAATGACGAGTATTCCGATGTGTATTTTGCCATGTATGCATTGGCAGCAAAAGGTTTCCCCCACCGTCAACTCGTGCTGGAGGCGGAAGCGCTTCGTCAGCGCCTTTCCCGAGTGGACGGGGTAGAGAAGGTTACTCTTCTCGGTGAGCAGGACCCCAAGATCTATGTTGAGATTTCCTACAAACGCCTGGCAACCCTTGGCGTAACAGCGTTCGATCTGTTTCGTGCCCTGGAAACCCAAAACGATGTGACCCCATCGGGGTTTGTGGATACGGCCGGACCGCGTGTCTATCTGCGGCTTGACGGAAGCATTAACGGAGTCGAAGCAGTCAAAGCGATTCCCGTGGCAAGCGGAAGAAAATTACTGAAAATCGGCGATGTGGCCGAGGTCATCCGCGGCTACGAAGATCCGGCAACCAAGCAGATACGTCACCAGGGAGAGCCTTCGATTATCCTCGCTCTCGTCATGAAAAAAGGCTTCAACGGCCTGACACTGGGCAAGTTGCTGAATGCCGAAGAGGCGGCGATTCACAAAGAATTACCCGTCGGCCTGGTGCTTTCCAAGGTATCGGATCAGTCCCACGTCATTGCCGAGGCTACCCACGAATTCATGATCAAATTCGTGGTTGCGCTTGGTGTTGTCATGGTGGTGAGTCTTGCTACGCTGGGGTTCCGTGTCGGGATCGTCGTGGCTGCCGCCGTGCCCCTGACTCTCGCCGCCGTGTTCGTCATCATGCTGCTTACGGGAAAGGATTTCGACCGAATCACCCTGGGGGCGCTGATTCTTTCATTGGGCCTGCTGGTGGATGATGCGATCATCGCCATCGAGATGATGGTGGTCAAAATGGAAGAGGGATTGGATCGGATCCAGGCAGCTACCTTTGCCTGGACATCCACGGCCAACCCCATGCTTTTCGGCACGCTGGTTACCATCGCCGGCTTTTTGCCGGTTGGTTTTGCCGAATCAACGGCAGGAGAATATGCGGGAAACATCTTCTGGGTCGTGGCATTCTCATTGCTCACTTCGTGGTTTGTCGCCGTGCTTTTTACCCCCTACCTGGGCGTCAAGCTACTGCCTGACATCAAACCGATCCCCGGAGGGCACGATGCTATCTATGCAACTCCGAACTATCAGCGGTTTCGCAGAATCGTGCGGAGGGTCGTTGATCATAAATGGGCTGCAGCCGGCGTTACCATTGCTCTTTTTATGTTGTCAGTGGCCGGAATGGGATCTGTGGAAAATCAGTTTTTCCCCAACTCGGACCGCCCCGAATTAACGGTTGAGGTCAACCTCCCCCCCGGCAGTGCTTTTGCGGCGACCGATAGAACGGTCAAAAACCTCGAAAAAACGATTATGGCCGAACCAGAGGCCCAAGCCGTCACCAGCTATATCGGTCAAGGCATGCCCCGCTTCATACTGCCGACGAATCCCGAATTACCCAACCCGGCTTATGCCCAAATGGTTGTCCAGACCGAAGGTCCAGCGGCACGCGATGCGCTCAAGCCGAAGCTGCGGAATCTCATTGCCCAGGGCGCTTTCCCGGAAGCAAGGGTTCGAGTGAAACAGTTCGTATTCGGCCCGCCCGTCCCATTTCCTGTGCTTTTCCGCGTCATGGGGCCGGACGAAAGCGAGCTGCGCCGGATCGCGCGTGATGTCCGAGACGTCATGGCTGAAAATCCGAACCTGCGCGATGTGCACCTGGATTGGGGTGAACGGACTCCGAGCCAGGGATTGATCCTCGATCAGGACCGTCTGCGCCTGCTCGGCCTCACCCCGCAAGAAACCGGGCTGCAATTACAGGCGATTCTGAATGGTGTTCCCACCACGCAGATGCGCGAAGGCATCCGTTCGGTCGACGTGGTGGTTCGCGCTCCCGGTTCCGAGCGCCACAGTCTGGAAAACATCGCCAATGTTGCCTTGACCACCAGAGACGGGCGCTCGATCCCGCTGTCACAGATTGCGCATTTCGAATCCCGGATGGAAGATGCGCTGCTGAAACGCTACAACCGCGAGCCGTATATCGCGGTTCAGGGGGATGTTGTGGATGGGGTCCAGCCTCCGGATGTAACGGCGCAAATTCTCCCCAAACTGAAAAACCTAAAAGCAACCCTTCCCACAGGATACCGCATAGAAACTGGTGGTTCCGTGGAAGAGAGCAAGAAAGCCAATACGGCGCTGGGGCTGCTTTTTCCGCCGATGGCGCTCCTGATGCTGATCTTCATCATGCTTCAGGTCCGCTCATTCGCCACTATGTTCATGGTGTTTGCCACGGCACCTCTTGGCCTGGTCGGAGCCGTGCCCACCCTGCTCATTTTTCACCAGGCGTTCGGCTTCAACGCCATTCTGGGATTGATAGGACTGGCGGGGATCATCATGCGCAACACCCTGATCCTTGTCGACCAGATTCGCCACGATCAGACAGCGGGACTCAGTGACTACGAGGCCATTGTGGAATCCACCGTCCGTCGAGCACGCCCGGTAGTCCTGACCGCTGTGGCTGCGATGCTTGCCTTTATTCCACTGACTTTTTCCAGTTTCTGGGGATCGCTGGCCTATGTTCTGATCGGCGGAGTCGGGGTCGGAACGATTCTGACGCTGCTCTTCCTGCCGGCCCTCTACGCCATCTGGTTCAAAGTGAAGCCGACCAATGCCGCCACTGAAGGAGAAGCGCTGACATGATCCGCAGAATTGTAATCATGAGTATCGCCATTACTTGCCTGGCCGCCTGCAGTATGGCACCCCACTATAGCCCGCCTGAGGCGCCGGTTTCCGCGACCTGGCCCACCGGCCCGGCCTACAAGGATGTAATGGAGAAATCTGCTGACAAGGCGGTGACCGATACACCCTGGCAGGAGTTTTTTGTTAACCCGCAACTGCAAAAGCTGATCAATCTGGCCTTGGCCAATAACCGCGATCTGCGCGTGGCGGCACTGAACATCGAGAGGTCCCGGGCCCAGTACCGGATCCAGCGCTCCGATCTGCTCCCGAAGGTCGATGCCAACGCTTCGGCCACCTTCCTGCGCCTGCCGGAAAACTTTTTGGGGACGGGACTTCCCTTGAACCTCCATCTATACACTGTCGGGCTCGGCATCAGCTCTTACGAGCTCGACCTGTTCGGTCGGATGCGGGACCTCAAGGACCAGGCCCTGCAGCAGTTTTTCGCCACCGGAGAGGCCCGGCGGAGCGTGCAGATCAGCCTGGTCGCCGAGGTTGCGGCAAACTACCTGACGCTGGCCGCCGACCGCGAACTGCTGGAACTCGCCAAGGACACCCTGACGAGCCAGCAGACCTCCTACCAGCTCTTCCGCAGCCGCTATGAGGCAGGGATGTCGTCCAGGCTCGATCTCCATCAGGCCCAGACCAGTGTCGATTCGGCGCGGGTGGACATCGCCCGCTTCACCACCTTCGTGGCTCAGGATGAAAACGCCCTGACCCTGGTGGTCGGTTCCCCGGTACCGGACGACCTTCTGCCAGCCGTGCTATCCGAAACGCTCACCGCATTGAAGGACCTGCAACCCGGCCTGCCGTCGGATGTCCTGCTTCGCCGCCCCGACATTCTCAAGGCCGAGGCGCTCCTCAAGGCAGCTAATGCCAATATCGGCGCTGCGAGGGCGGCATTTTTCCCCCGCATCACCCTGGTCTCGTCGGTCGGTTTCCTCAGCGACGACCTCAGCGGGCTCTTCAAGGGCGGCTCCTTTGTCGGACAATTCGCTCCGCAGATTACCCTCCCTATCTTCAACGCCGGCAGCAACCGGGCCAATCTGAAGGTGGCCGAGGTGGACCGCGACATAGTTTTGACCCAGTACGAAAAGGCCATTCAGACAGCCTTCAGGGAAGTTGCCGACGCCCTTGCTTTGCGAGGGACCATCAACGATCAGGTGGCGGCGCAGCAGTCCCTAACCGATGCGACAAGCGAAAGCTACCGTCTCTCCCAGGCCCGCTACGAAAAAGGGCTCGACAGCTACCTGAACGTCCTCGACTCCCAGCGTTCCCTCTACGGCTCCCAGCAGAATCTGATCAGCGTCCGCCTTGCCCGCCTGAACAATCTGGTGACGTTATACAAGGTTCTGGGAGGAGGGAGTGAGTAAAATAATTCTGGGCAGAAAATATATTAAATTTAACGTTTACGAGCTGCGACTCAGATTTGATTGGTTTCCATAAAATGAAATCAGGCAATTGTCAGGGAGAATGAAAAGGGAGATCCTTCTGAAAATTGAAGGGAAAAAATATCAATGTAGTGCGAACGATCAACTCAGATGCGAACGACCGGTTGATTCCGATGTGACCACGAACCATGTGCCAGCAAAGTCAACGGACAAGTTCTTAAACAATTCAAAGGCGGGTTCCGGAGAGTGTCGAGGGAGTAGATTGTGGCAAGCGAACTTACACAAACAGGACTGCTTTCTAAAAGGATACCAAGGAGGTAGCAGATGAACAAAGTGACGACAATAGACGATTTATGGGTTCTCATCACGGGTGCATCGAGTGGTTTCGGCGAGGAGTTCGCTCGCCAATATGCCGAGCAAGGCCATTTTCTGGTCCTTGTGGCGCGCCGGCTGGAGCGGCTTCAAAGACTCGCCGAGGCGCTACGCCAGAAGTTCCGCATTGATGTGGTCGTGGAGCAGGTCGATCTTTCAGATGTTGCGGCAGTCATCCAACTGCATCAACGGCTCCGCGAGCGAGGCATTGCGATCGACATCTTGGTCAACAACGCCGGCCACGGACTGCAAGGCCCGTTCCTGGATGGCCAGCTGGATGCGGCGCTGGCGATGCTGGAGCTGGATGTTACGAGCCTGACCGCGGCCACCTACGTCTTTGCGAAAGACATGCGGACGCGAGGACGCGGGAAGATCCTGCTGGTCGCCAGTCTGCTGGCTTACCAGGGCGTGCAAAACTTCGCCGTCTATTCGGCCGCCAAGGCTTACGTATTGCGCCTGGGTGAGGCTCTTCATCGCGAACTCAAGCGCGATGGCGTCACAGTTACGGCGCTTTGCCCGGGCATGTCGGACACCGGATTCGCCACAACGGCGCAACAGAAGATCACGCCCGCGTTGAAGCTATTGATGATGCAGCCGGCACCCGTGGTGCGCGCCGGTATCCGCGCGTTGCAGGCCGGGCGCATCAGCGTCGTGCCAGGCTGGGCCAACAAGGCCACCGCGATCTTTATCTGGGCAACGCCACGCTGGCTGCACCAGGCCATTTTCTCTCGCATCATGAACGGATGAGCCGCAACGCCTAACCATGCGTCTGCAGCCAAAGCCGGGGTGCGCTCCCTGTTCCGCTGAGCGGTTCACGTCTCTTGACCCGGCGTGGTCGAGCTTGGGTTGTTAAAGATATCTGCAATGACTAAAAGATATCAAATGCCCGATTTTTTTGTGATACCTCAATAACATATCATCAAACGATAGTTGTCTTGAATCTTCCATTTATTTTTTAACATCCAAATTTGTGATATGTTCAAAAAGCGTAAAAATGATTGGCTTTAATATTTAATGGTGAAAACAAGAATTTAGGACATTTTAGAACTTGCACTATCTCCAACTTGCCTATTGGATGCTTTTTGAAAGAGACATGGGGGTCGCATCTTAATTATTAATTATTGACAGGATTATTTGTCTCGGATAAAGGGAAAAGATATGTAAGAATTTCCTTGCGGAGCATTAA
>Ga0210122_1000695_pt1 | contig 11664 bp, 9 predicted proteins | sample Muzzi_CordB_D2_FD_185530 | JGI IMG/M metagenome (GOLD analysis project Ga0210122, IMG submission 185530) | Wetland microbial communities from San Francisco Bay, California, USA, that impact long-term carbon sequestration - Muzzi_CordB_D2 (SPAdes) | ecosystem: Environmental > Aquatic > Marine >... | reverse complement strand
CCAGGCCGAAACCCAAACCAAAACGCGAAGACCGCCGGCCGAAAGACAAGCCGCAACAGGCCAAGGGCGGACCGCGGGGTAAGGACCCGCGCCCGCCACAGGGTCCGAAGGGCGGCGGAAAGCCGACACCGAAACCCGATGCCGGTGGCGGCGCCCTTGCCGCGGCTTTCGCCGAGGCCATGAAAAAGCGGGGTTAAAGCCTTCCCTAACCGGCGTGCACCACCCATATATTAACATAGGAATGGGTGGGTCATGTACGGGGAAGTCATGACTATCTTGGTTAACAGGTTCGCTAGGCGAGCGTCGGCGCTCGCGTTGTTGCCGGCATTGGCGATGCTCGTATTTCCGGCCATGGCCGCGGCGACATACAGCGCCGCGCCTCCGGACCCTTTCACCAATGTTATTCGGCAAGAACTGGAAGCCCTGGCGCCTGACGGCGGCGAAACGGTTGCCGCCCTTCATGACTGGTATGCCCAAACCCGCTTCCGGCCCCTGTGGATTGGCCCGGAAGGCGCGAACGGCAAGGCGCATGAGTTCCTCGACATTCTGCGGCAAGCCGACCGGGAGGGCCTGGAGCCCCGCGACTATCCGGCGGCCGAGATCGGCGCGCGGATGACGTCGTCACCGGCCGACGGCGAATTGCTGCTGTCGGAGGCGCTCGTCCATTATGTCGGCGACCTCAGGACCGGCCGCCTATCGCCCAGAACCGCCGATCCAGCGCTGTTTCTGCAGCCTGCCGAGATCGACCGGGTGGCCATTCTGCGCGCCGCCCATGACGCGCCCGACATAGCACAGGCGATCGCGGCCTTTACCCCTTCCAACCCCATCTATCGGCGATTGCGTCGCGTGCTGGCGGAATATCGCGAGATCGAGTTCAACGGCGGATGGCCCATGGTCCCCGAAGGCCCCAGCCTGAAGCCCGGGACGCGGGACGGTCGGGTAACCCTGCTACGGCAACGGCTGATGGCGACGAAGGACCTGCTCCACGACGGCGGAGAACCCGATTTTTACGACGAGGCGCTGCTTCAGGCTGTCGAGCGGTTCCAGACTCGCCACGGGCTCGCGGCCGACGGGGTTGTCGGACGGCGCACCCTTACCGAACTGAACGTCCCGGTACAGCGGCGCATCGAACAGATCGTCGTCAATATGGAACGCTGGCGCTGGATGCCGGACGATCTGGGCGATCGCTATATCCTGGTCAATCTCGCCGGGTTCGAACTTGAAGTCATTGAATCCGGATCCGTGGCGATGACCATGCGGATTATCACCGGCAAGCCATACCGCCGAACGCCGGTGTTCAGCGGCCTCATGACCTATCTGGAATTCAATCCCACCTGGACAGTGCCGCCAACCATCGCCAAGCACGATATCCTGCCGAAACTGCGCGAGGATCCGGGCTATCTGGAAAGACGGAATATGAGTGTTTTTCTGGGCTGGCAAAAGGATTCAGCGAAGCTGGCTGCTTCGGCCGTCGACTGGAAAATGGTGAATCCGAAGAAAATACCCTATCGCTTCACGCAGGATGCCGGGCCCGGCAATGCGCTTGGGCGGGTGAAATTCATGTTCCCCAATCGGTTCGGCATCTATCTTCACGACACCCCGTCGCGCGAGCTGTTCAACAAGACCATCCGCAGCTTCAGTTCCGGCTGCGTACGCGTCGAAGACCCGCTGGGTCTGGCGGCATACCTTACCGCCGACCTGCCCGGCTGGGACGGCAAGCGGGTCGACGAGGTAGTCGCGTCGGCGAGGACGACCGTCGTCAAGCTGGCCAGACCAGTGCCGGTCCACCTTACCTATTCCACGGTCTGGCTGGGCGAGGGCGGCACGATCCATTTCCGCGACGACGTCTATGCCCGCGACGATTTGCTGTTCCAGGCCCTCTTCGGTTACCCGCCGTCACGCAAACAGGTGCCCCAGGACCGGTAAGTTGACCGTGGCGGCGACGCACTGAACCGCATAGTCTGCGGCTATGGCTGTTCTGATCGATAACTCCTTGCCCGTGGCAGAGGCGCTGCCGAGACTACTCGCCGCCCTGCGCGAGGTCACGGGGGCCGTGCTGGAGGCGCCGCCCGGGGCGGGCAAAACGACGCTGGTTCCGCTGGCGCTGCTGGGCGAGACCTGGCTGGGGGGCGGCAGGATACTGGTGCTGGAGCCGCGGCGGCTGGCGGCGCGCATGGCGGCGCGGCGCATGGCCGAACTGCTGGGCGAGGAAGTGGGCCAGACCGTCGGCTACCGGGTGCGTATGGAAAGCCGGATCGGGCCGGACACGCGCATCGAAGTGATTACCGAGGGCATCCTGACCCGCCGCCTGATTGGCGATCCGGAACTGGCCGGCGTCGGCGCGGTAATCTTCGACGAGTTTCACGAACGCAGCATTCATACCGACCTCGGCCTCGCGCTCTGCCTGGAGGCGCGCGAGGCATTGCGCGAGGATCTGCGCATCCTGGTGATGTCGGCGACTCTCGATGGCGCGTCGGTCGCCGGGCTTCTGGGCGATGCCCCGGTCATCGTCAGCCAAGGCCGCGCCTTCCCGGTGGAGACCCGCCATCTGGCCAGGCCGGAACCGCGCGACCTGGACCGCGCCGTTACCGCCGCAATCCGCCAGGCGCTGTCCGACGAGCCGGGCAGCATCCTCGCCTTCCTGCCCGGCGAGGCCGAGATCAGACGCGTACAGGCCCTGTTGGAGACTGCGGACCTCGGCCCAGGCATATGCATCGCGCCGCTTTTCGGGGCACTGTCGGCCAGGGATCAGGACGCTGCCGTACGTCCCGCGCCCGACGGCATGCGCAAGGTGGTTCTGGCCACCGATATCGCCGAAACCAGCCTGACCATCGAAGGCATACGCATCGTGGTGGACGGCGGGTATCGCCGCAAGCCGCGCTTCGATCCGCGGACCGGCATGACAAGGCTGGAGACCCGCCGGATAGCGCGCGCGGGCGCCGACCAGCGCCGCGGCCGCGCCGGGCGGCTGGAGCCGGGAGTCTGTTACCGGCTGTGGCCCGAGGCGGAAACCGTGGCGATGGCCGGTTTCGAAACGCCGGAGATCATGGAGGCCGACCTGGCGCCACTGGCGCTCGACCTGGCATCGTGGGGCGTGGCTAACCCGGCGGACCTGCGCTGGCTGGATCCACCTCCATCCGCCCAGTACGCCCAGGCGCAAGAATTGCTGGCGGAATTGGGGGCGGTGGACAGGCAAGGGCGGATCACCGGCCATGGCGAACGGATGACCCGGCTGCCGATGCATCCCCGGCTGGCCCATATGCTGATCGCCGGCAAGGCGGCCGGACATGGTGGGTTGGCTTGCGATATCGCTGCGCTTCTGGATGAGCGCGATATTCTGGGCGCACGCGGCGACAGCGATCTGCGCAGCCGCCTGGAGATACTGCGCGGCGCCGGCGCGGGCAAGACATCGCGCGGTGCGGTGGAACGCGTACGCAAAGTCTCGAGAGACCTGCGCGGACGCATGAAAATCGCCCATGGCCATGGCGGCGACGCGGGCGAACTGCTGGCGCTGGCCTATCCCGACCGTGTGGCAAAGCGCCGGGGCGCGGAAGGACGCTATCTGCTGCGCAACGGGCGCGGGGCGGTGTTGCCCGAAGGCGACCGGCTGGCCGCCGAAGACTGGCTGGCGGTGGCCGATCTCGGCGGGGCCCAGGCGGACGCAAGGATATATCTGGCCGCGCCGCTGGCCGCCGCGCGGGTCGAGGCGCTGTTCGGGACGGATATCGAACGGACCGAGGCTATCGGATGGGATGACCGCGAACGGAAGGTTGTCGCCTCCCGCCGGCACCGTCTGGGCGCCATCACCCTGAAGGAAGAACCCCTGAAAAAACCTGCGCCCGAAGCAGTGCGGGGGGCGATGCTGGAGGGCATGCGCCGCATGGGGCCGGAGGCGCTGCCCTGGACCGACGCGGCACGGCAATGGCAGGCACGGGTCATGTTCCTGCGCGGCCTTGATTATCGCGGCATCGATTGGCCCGATGTTTCGGACGGCAGGCTTATGGAGGAACTGGAACTCTGGCTCGGGCCCTTCCTGTCCGGCGTCGCCGGCTTCGGCGCCCTGCAGAAGGTGGATTTGCGGCAGGCGCTCGCCAGCCTGTTGACATGGGATCAGGGGCAGACGCTGGAAGAGGGCGCGCCGACACACTGGACCGCGCCGACCGGATCCCGCCTGCCGCTGGATTATACCGCGCCGGACGGGCCGGCCCTCAACGTTCGACTGCAGGAAATGCTGGGCGAGGCCGAAACGCCACGGGTGGCCGGGGGCCGGGTTGCGGTGCTGCTGCATCTGTTGTCGCCCGCCGGTCGCCCGTTGCAGGTGACCCGCGACCTTGCCGGGTTCTGGCGGGGCAGCTATGCCCAGGTGAAGGCCGAAATGAAGGGCCGCTACCCGAAACATTTCTGGCCCGACGACCCGCTGGGGGCCGCGCCGACCAGTCGCACGAAGAAATCGATGGATCGGGGAAAAAAGGAACAGCCCGTCAGCGAGGCCCGGAAACGCAGATTGTAGGCCATGCCGTTGTCCGAAATCGTTGATCGGAGGTGGAATTCGCCTATTGTCGGAGATTGCGCAAACGGCGCCGACAATTCAGCCAGACAGGGAGGGCGCGATGTTCCAACACAGCATCGATCTCGCAACCGCCACGAAGATCGTTGATGCTGCCATCGCCAAGGGGCGGGAAATGGGCTTTCTGCCGCTTACCGTTGTCGTGCTGGACGACAGCGGGACCGTCAAGGCGATGAAGCGCGAGGACGGCGCCAGCCTGATGCGCCCGGATATCGCCATGGGCAAGGCTTGGGGCTGTCTGGGCTTCGGCGCCGGCAACAGGGTCCTGCATGGCCGCGCCGAAACCACACCGGTTTTTGTCAATTCGCTGATCGAAATGTCGGGCGGGCGTCTGGTGCCCATGCCCGGGGGCGTACTGATCCAGGACGATAGCGGGCGAACCATCGGCGCGATCGGCGTGACCGGCGATACCGCCGACAATGACGAGGTCTGCGCCATTGCCGGCGTCAAGGCGGCCGGGCTGGCGGCAGATCCGGGCGTCTGGCCCCCGAAATAAACGAAGGGCGGGACGCCGAAGCGCCCCGCCCGCGTCACGGAACCGAAAGACCGATCAGTACAGGTTCTGTGCCGATACCATGGCGAAGAGCATGGGGATCGAAAGCAACGTGTTGGTGCGCGAGAACAGCATGGCGGTGCGCGCGGCGGCTGCCTTGGCTTCCGCGGTTGCCTCAACCATGCCCAGCGCCTTCTTCTGGTTCGGCCAGATGATGAACCAGACATTGAACCACATGATGGCGCCCATCCACATGCCGAGGCCGATCATGGTGTGCTTGGCCACGCCGTCCATCAGGCCGAGCGTGATCGCCTGGTGCAGATAGCCGTTCATGTAGGCGAGGATCAGGCCGGTGACGATGGTCGCCATCGCGCCCCAGCGGAACCACCAGAGGGCGGCCGGCGCGATCACCTTGCCGATCGCAGGCTTCTGCTCGTCGGGGATCTTCGGCATGTTCGGGATCTGCACGAAGTTGAAATACCACAGCAGGCCGATCCACATCACGCCCGACAGTACGTGCAGCCAGCGGAAGAAGAAGCGACTGTAGTCGCTTGAGCTGTATCCCTGCACTCCCCAGTAAAGCAGGAACAGGACGACCGCGAGGACGAAACCGGCGATCACGGTGTTTCTCAGATTTGAAAGTATGGCACTCATGGCTTTGCCCCTCATTGGCTATGTAGCAGTCTTATGACGCGGCATTCCCCGCGCCGTTTTACTTGCGGTCGTTTGGCCGCGGTCGCCCTCTGGCCAGGTCGGCCACGGGGGAGGATTCTCCGAGTAACCATGTCGGTTACCCTTCCGCACAAGAACATACTCGCGAAATGCGCCTTGGCAATGGGTTGCAGCTATAGAAATGCACATTTTCTCTTGCCGCAGAAATGCAGATTTCCTCTTGCCGCCGGTTTTGGCCATGTCTCCCTGCCGATAATTCGCGTCGCGCGCGCGGCGGGAAGGCGCATGCATTCCTGTATCGTGATTTTCGCCGATCAATGCTGGGAGAACTGGCATGCAGGAAACCGACAGCAGCGTTGCCGCGCCGACCAGGGGCCGGGCCGGACGAAAGGCCAGGCGCGCCGCGGCCGCCGCACAGGGCGTACCCGCCTATATCACGCGCAATATCCCCACCTACGAATTGCTCGGCGAGGAGGGCCTCGTCCGGCTGGAGGAAAATGCCGAGACCATCCTGCAGGAAGTCGGCTTCGAGGTCCGCGAGGACGAGGAGGCGCAACGCCTGTTCCGCGAGGCCGGCGCCGATGTCCGGGGCGAACGCGTACGCTTCCCGCGCGGCATGCTGCCGGCGGTCATCCGCGCCACCGCGCCCGCCTGCTTCACGCAGCACGCGCGCAATCCCGCCCGCAATGTAAAGATCGGCCACCCTCATACGGTATTCTCGCCGGCCTATGGCTCGCCCTTCGTGCAGGACATGGAAGGCGGGCGGCGTTACGGCACGATGGCCGATTTCGAGAATTTCGTGAAGCTGGCCTGGGCCTCGCCCTGGCTGCACCATTCCGGCGGCACAATTTGCGAGCCCGTGGACGTCCCGGTCAACAAGCGACATCTCGACATGGTCTATGCCCATATGCGCTGGTCGGACAAGGGTTTCATGGGGTCGGTGACGGCGGGCGAGCGGGCCGAGGATTCCATCGAGATGTGCCGCATTCTGTTCGGCGCGGATTTCGTCGACAGGAATTGCGTGATCATGGGCAACATCAACATGAACTCGCCCCTGACCTGCGACCTGACCATGACGGCCGCCCTGCGCGCCTATGCCTCGGCCAACCAGTGCGCGGTGGTGGTGCCCTTCATCCTCGGCGGCGCCATGGGGCCGGTGACCACGGCCGGCGCGCTGGCCCAGGCCCATGCCGAGGCGATGGTCGGCGTGGCCCTGACCCAGCTCGTGCGCCCCGGCGCGCCGGTGGTCTACGGCAACTTCCTCAGCTCGATGTCGCTGAAGAGCGGCGCGCCGACCTTCGGCATGCCGGAACCGGCGCTGGCCAGCCTGGCGGTGGGGCAACTCGCGCGCCGGCTGGGCGTGCCCCTGCGGGTCGGCGGGGCGCTGACGGCATCCAAGGTTCCCGACTACCAGGCCGGCCAGGAAAGCGCGGACGCGCTGATGCCGGCGGTGCTCTGCGGGGCCAACTTCATCCTGCACGGGGCCGGCTGGATGGAGGGCGCGCTGGTCATGGATTACGAGAAATTCATGCTCGACGCCGAACATCTGGGCATGATGCATGTCTTCATGGGCGGCATGGCGCTGGACAACAACGCGTTTGCCCTGGACGCCTTCCGCGAGAACGGGCCGGGCAAGCATTTCTTCGACTGCGCCCACACCATGGCCAATTACGAGACCGCCTTCTTCGAGCCCTCGCTCAGCGACAATTCGTCCTTCGAGCAATGGCAGGAACAGGGATCGAGGGATGCCCGCACCCGCGCCCACGGCGCCTGGAAGAAGGTGCTGGCCGAATACGAGGCGCCGCCGCTGGACGAGGGCATCGACGAGGCCCTGCGCGACTATGTGACGCGGAAAAAAGGCTCGATTCCCGATAAATGGTATTGACCCTCCAGTGGGGGAAAGCCGCACAAGGTCGGAACGATCGCTTCACATTTTGCGAATCATTCTTAATATGGGATCATGACAGCAGGCGCGGTAAGATCAGGAGCCGCCGGACCGGGAGAGAGAGAGTTTGAGCGCACAGCAGAACAACAATAACACCGCCCCTTCGAACCAAACCGAACGCATCTGGCAGATGCTGTTTCTGGCATGGCTCATCGCGCTCGCCTCTACCCTCGGCGTTCTTTTCATCGGCGAGATCATGGGCCAGGAACCCTGCGTCCTGTGCTGGTATCAGCGCGCCTTCATGTTTCCGCTTACCGTCGTTCTGGCGGTCGCCTGTTACCTGTCCGATTCCGCCGTATGGCGCTATGCGCTGCCGCTGGCCGTCTTCGGATGGGCGATTGCGGCCTATCATACCCTGCTCGTCGCCGGCATTGTTTCGGAAGGGCTCGTGCCCTGCGGCCAGGGCACGTCCTGCACCAGCGCCGACATGACGATTTTCGGCTTCGTGCCGATCCCCCTTCTTTCGGTATTGGCGTTCAGCGCCATTATCATCCTTTTATTGCTAGCCCGGAAAGGGTCCAGACCATGAGCAGACGCACCCTGGTGGCCGTGACGGTCATTGCCGCCGCCATCGCCTTCATTGTCGCCGCCACGATCTACAAACGCAGCGCCGAAGAGCAGGCCGCCGCCGCCGCGCGCTCGGCCGTCCTGATCCGGCCGCATTCGCCGGTTTTCGGGCCGCAGGATGCCCCGGTGACGATCGTCGAGTTCTTCGATCCCGCCTGCGGGACCTGCCGCCAGTTCTATCCGATCGTCAAGCAGATCGAACGGGAAAACCCGAAAGCGGTGCGGGTGGTGCTGCGCTACGTGACCTTCCATCAGGGATCCGACCAGGTGGTGCGCATCCTCGAGGCCGCGCGCCTGCAGGGCAAGCTGGAGCCCGTGCTCGAGGCGGTGCTTGCGGCCCAGCCGCAATGGTCGTCGCATGGCGGCGGCGCCCCCAACATCGGCAATGCCTGGCGCGCGGCGGCCAGTGTCGGCCTCGATGTAACCAGGGCCCGCCGCGACGCGCTGACGCCGGAGATCACCGCGGTGCTGAACCAGGATGCCGCGGACGTCGAATCGGCCGGCGTCACCCAGACCCCGACCTTCTTCGTCAATGGCAGGCCCCTGCCCTCGTTCGGCGTGAACCAGCTATTCGCGCTTGTAAACGAAGAGGTCGCCAAGGCATCCGGGGGTTAGGCCCGGGCACGCAGCGCCATATAGCCCTCTCCCATCGCGGGAGAGGGCGGGATGACGGCGACGAAAAGGTAATCCGCCGTCCGCGCTCTAGAAACCGAAGCCTTCCACCCTTGCCCGGCAATCCTCATAGGACATCGAGACGGCTTGGCGGTGCAGCTCGCCGAGCGTCAGCTCCGACGCGTATTGCGGCAGGCTGACAGGCGTTTCCAGGCTATCCTCGAAGATCTGCCTGGCCACGTCGGCCATGCGCCGGCAACTGGTGTGGTAGAGCAACGCCTTGCCCCTGGCCGACGCGTCGGGCGTGATCACGACATGCCCGCATTTCCGCTGCAGATAATCGACGGCGGCAAGTTCCTTTGCGTCTTCCAGGAAAACAAAGTTTTCCCGGGCAACCATGCATTCCCCGCCTTCGAGCCCGCAGGCAGCGGAGAAATCGGTGGAGTTCTTAACCAATTGGCTCATTCGATGCTCCTGAAAAAATCGCGATCCCGGGAGTTAACGGCCTGACGGATTCGTTGCGCCGGCGCCACCAACAGAATATCGCATTTGCCCGGCCCGATCCAGCCGCGATTGGGGCGGGGCGGACTATGCGGCCGGTGTTGCCGGCGGTCAGGCCGCTTCGCTTATCTGCCGGCGCCGTTCCCGCAGATGGGTCGAAACCGTGCGAACGATCCCCCAGACATCCTCGGGCGCGACCCCGTCGCTGCGCATCATGAGATGGACGATCGGGTCCGCCATCACCTCATCGATGGTTGGCTCTCCATCCAGCCAAATCCGTCCTTCCACCACGCGCGCCTCCCGTTCAAAATTTGTACGACATGGGGTTCATATGGCCCTTAACTGTGAAAGTCCTATGGCACCGCGATGACAATTCTGCGACTGACGTTCGATAAGGGCCATCCGCGCGGTCGCGGCGCGGCGAGATCGCACAGGAAATCAGGATATAAAGGCAACCATGCGAGCCAGCCCCCGATAAACAAATCACCGCATGAGCCGAAACAAGGCGCCAAAATCAGGGTTTTTCAACAGGCCCACTGTGCCCGGAATTCCAAACGCGGGCGTCACAGCTTTCTTGCGGCCATCAATCCTTCGTAGATCGCCTCTTCGGCGGTTCGCGGGCTCAGGCAGTCGCCGACCAGGTGAATTTCCATGTCGCGGCCCCGCAATTCGGCCTCCAGCGCGGTCACCGGCTGATGTCCCTGCGCCAGCACCAGCGTATCCATCGCCTCGCAGACAATGGGCTCGCCGCTGGCCATGTGATGGAAATAGGCGGTGTCCCCATCCGCGCCGAACAGGCGGGCATAGGGGATGACCTCCACGCCCAGGCGGTGGAGTTTGCCGGCCCAGTCGTCGCGGATATACATCTGCAGGCTCTGCCCGGCATGGGTTCCGCCCACCGCCAGCCTGACGCGGCATCCCTCGCGCGCCAGTTTTTCGGCCAGGCCCATGCCGATCCAGTCGCAGCGCCAGTCGGCGATGACCACCGAGCTTCCGACATTGGCTTCGCCCCGCAATACCTGCCATGCGTCGACCACGTGGGCGCCCTCGGCGATCTCGGCATCGGTGCGGTAGGGAATCGCCCCCGTGGCGATGACCACGGCGTCCGGCTTCTCTCTTTCGACCAGGCCGGCATCGACCGCGCGGTTCAGGCGGATCTCGACGCCGGCCAGTTCCATTTCGCGCCTCAGATTGTCCACCAGGACGCCGAATTCCGCGCGGCCGGGCAATGTCTGCGCCAGCAGGACCTGCCCGCCGAGCTGCCTGGACTTCTCGCACAGCACGACCCGATGGCCACGCGCCGCCGCGGTCGCGGCCGCCTTCATGCCGGCGGGGCCGCCGCCGGCGACCAGGATGCTGCGCGCGGCCCCGGCCTGGATATGCGGGCCCAGTTTCAGCTCCCGGCCCGACAGGGGATTCTGGATGCAGGAAATCGGAACGCCCTGATGATAGTGGCCGATACAGGCCTGGTTGCAGCCGATGCAGGCGCGGATATCGTCAAGTTTCCCGCTGCGCGCCTTGTTGGGCATTTCCGGGTCGGAAATCATGGCGCGGGTCATGCCGCACATATCGGCCTGGCCCTTTTCGAGGATCCGTTCGGCCAGTTGCGGCTGGTTGATGCGGCCGGCGACGAAAATGGAGCGCGAGAACACTTCGCCGATGCTGGCGGCGTGGGGCGCGGTATAGGCATGATCGAAGGACATGGGCGGCGCCACATGCACCGAACTGCCCAGTCCCGCCATGGACCCCATGGTGACGTTCAGGTAGTCGATGTCGGGAAGGTCGTTCATCCGGCGGCAGGCTTCCAGCACCGTTTGCGCATCCAGCCCGGTCGGGTCGTCCTCGTCGGCCGAAATGCGGATGCCGATGACGGGCGCCGGACCGATCGCCTTGCGGACGGCGGTGACGACTTCGCGAACGAACCGGAAGCGCTTTTCCTCGGACCCGCCGAACTCGTCGTCGCGGCGATTGACGTCGGGGCTCAGGAACTGGGCCAGCTGCAGGCCATGGCTGGCGGCCAACTCAATGCCGTCGAAACCCGCCTCTACCATCCGCCGCGCCGAATCAGCGTGGGCTTCGATGAGCATCCACACGTCTTCCGTGGGCATCGCCCTGGGCATAGCGTGGAAGCGGTAATCGGGAACCGTGGACGGTCCATAGGGGACACTCAACAACCCCTCATATCCACCGGCGAGCCGCCCACCATTGGAGATCTGGCCGAATACTTTGCAGCCATGTCGGTGGATGGCATCCGCGCTCTTTCGAAAACCGGGGACGCACGCATCCCGATTGGCGTCGATCACATTG
>Ga0210122_1000691_pt1 | contig 11676 bp, 14 predicted proteins | sample Muzzi_CordB_D2_FD_185530 | JGI IMG/M metagenome (GOLD analysis project Ga0210122, IMG submission 185530) | Wetland microbial communities from San Francisco Bay, California, USA, that impact long-term carbon sequestration - Muzzi_CordB_D2 (SPAdes) | ecosystem: Environmental > Aquatic > Marine >... | reverse complement strand
TCCCGTCTACGATGTCTGGGCGCTGGAATGCATGCTGGGTGGCAAGACGATTATCAATGCTCCCAACTTCCCGGTGCCGAAGCGCCGGCCCAGCAGGCCGTGACGGCGGTTTTTACCTGCTGTTAATCCGGCCCGTGTTTTCCTGAACCATCCTGGACAGTCCTTTTCCGATTAATGGAGGACCTGGACATGCCAAAGAAGCGAATTCCGTGTATTTTTCTGCCCGCGCTCGTGCTGGCGCTGGCCGTGCCGCGGTTCGCGGCGCAAGCCGCCGGGGGCGAGTTCCGCTATTCCGGCGGCGAACTGAACTGCATTTCGGGCGCCGAGTCGGCAAACCAGGAACCGCCTTATCTGGATTGTCTTCAGATCGGTCCGATTCGGATCGGCGATACGATGAGAACCGTTTCCATGAAATTCGGCAAGGCCCGCCAGACGGTCAGCCGTGGCGCCGTGACCGAGCGGGTTTATCCCATCGATATGAACGTTCCCGCCGGTCAGCCTCTGCCATACTGGGTTATCGGATTCGAAGGGCAACGGGTGATCTCGATCCAGATTTCCGGCGATATGCGGGTCGAGCGGTATGCTTTCTCCTCGATCCGGGTCGGCGATCCGGAATCGAAGCTGTTGAGACTGTTCGGCCCGGCGGGCTTTACCCAGCCGGTGCCGCAGATCGGCGCCGTCATGTGGGGCTACAGCCCCTATCCGGTGACATTCGAATTGAAGAACGGCCGGGTCTTTTCGATGCGCGTATCCGAGGCGGTCGGCAAGTAGTCACGCATCCGGACGGGGCGGCTGGCCGGACCGGTCCTCTTCGTCCATTTCGGGTTCTTCGGCGGTTTCATCGGCGGCGCCGTTCTCTTCCTCCGCTACGTCGTCTTCGGCGGGCGGCTGCGTCGGGGGCTCACTGTCGTATCGCTGGTCTTCTTCGGTGAACGCGTCCTCTTCCTCATGGAAGGGAGGTTCTTCGTACCGGTAGTCCGGCTCCTCCTCCATCACTTCCCTGAGAGGTGTGAAGGGAAAGGGGGCATGATCCGAATTCCAGGTTATGAACAGGATAGTCTTTTCCACATAGCGGGCCAGCCAGGGGCCGACCGGCATCACGAATTCACTGGGCTTGTTGCGGACGAGGCAGAAGCATAACTGATACACGGCAGTGACTATCAGCGCGAACCGCGCAACAGCCAGGAACAGCATCAGCACCACAATTTTCAGGCCTCGGAACCAGGTTTCGCGGTTCCTGATCCCCGCATTCAGATCTTCCACCCAGTCGCGCCTGTCGAATTCATCGCTCATCGTTATCACCCATCCGTCTCGGTTGCCCTATCATAGCCGACCGGACCGGTGGTGCGCAGTGATTTTCGCGATTAGTTTGCCAATTGCCAGGCTACGCCGGCGGCCAGCGAGCCGCCGAGCCCCATCAGCAGGTACCAGGCGAAAACCGGCTTGCGGGCGATGGCGAAGACCGCCATGGAGGCGGGAAGGCTGGTGACCGCGCCGGCCACCATGAAAGCCATCGCCGCGCCCTGCGCCATCCCCATGTCGATCAGCGCCGCCACCGTGGGGATCGCTGCAAAACCATTCAGGTAGGCCGGCACGCCGACCAGCACGGCGGCCGGAATGGCCCACCAGGCATCGCCGCCCAGCCATGTCGCCACCGTCTCGCCAGGAATCCAGGCGATCATCAGGCTCTCGATCAGGAAGGCCAGGGTCAGCCACTTGGTCAGGAAAAAACCGACCGCGCGGGCCTCGCTGCGAAACAGCGTGCGGCGCCCCGGCTCGCGCCAGAAGGCCCAGACGATCGGATCGGGCCGGGCCGGGGCGCTCTTCTTGCCGCAACAGGATCCGCAGCCGCCGGCGCCGGCGCCGGCCAGCAAAGGCGATGCGAAGGCCTCGCGGCCCGATAGCGCCCAGGTGGAGAAACCCGCGATCAAACCCATGCCGATTGCCGCCAGGGTCTTGGCGATGGCAAAGGGCAGGCCCAGCACGGCGGCCGTCAGGATAAACATTTCCGGGTCCATGATCGGCGAGGCGATCCAGAAAGCCATCACCGGGCCCAGTGGCACCCCGGCCGCCAGCAGTGCCGCCACGATCGGCACCACGCCGCAGGAACAGAACGGCGACAGCGCCCCGAAGGCCGCCGCCAGGGTAATAGCCATTGCCTGCCGCCCCTGCAGCGTAACCGCTATCTGGCGGTCTGCGCCGGTCGCCTTGGCCCCGGCCCCGATGATTACCGAGGCAGCAAGGAAAGGCGATATGAACAGCAAAGACTTGAGCGTGAAAAGCAGACTCTCGTTGAATTGCGCCATGCTTAACGGCAACAGCAAGAGCAGGATGGCCAGTGTCGCCAGGACCACGCGGTCGATCCGGCGCAGCCCGCCCGCGATGCGAAACGCCAATGGCGCCGTCGGCGCAGTGTCGATCCGGGTTTCAGCCATTCGTTGTTGCTCCTTCGGTTTCCATGGCGACGCCACAGCAGCATTCGTCGGTCAGCGCGGCCACGACATCTTCCATGCGCCGGTAGCCGGCGGTGCAGCGCAGAACCCTGCCTTCACGGGTTTGCCGGACCAGGCCGACGGAAACCAGTTGCGCGATATGGTGGGTCAGCGTTGAAGCGGGGATGGCCAGATGCCGCTGGATATCGCCCACCGCCAAGCCGCCATGCCCGGCACGCAGCAGCAGCCGGAATATCTCCAGCCGGTTGGGATGTCCAAGTTTTTCGAGGCATTGCGCCAGGTCGATGATATCCATGGCGGGGATAATAGCAAAGTATAAACGATATTACCAGTATTATCGAATAGTGGTAACTGCTCCGCCGCTCAACTTGCGCCGAGAACGGCTTCGATTTCGTCTCTCGTGGGGTCTTTAGAGAAGTCGCTGGTCTGCTTCAGGGCTTCAGCCAGCCGCTGGCGGTAATCGCTGCGCGGGATTTCCATGGCCCCGAAACGCCGCAGATGGCGGGTGATGAACTGGCTATCGAGAAGCGAGAAGCTGCCGGCCTTCAGCCGCGCCACAAGGTGCACAAGCGCCACCTTGCTGGCGTCGGTCTCGCGGCTAAACATGCTTTCGCCGAAGAATGCCCCGCCCATCGAAACGCCGTAGAGTCCCCCGACCAGTTCGCCGCCGCGCCAGCATTCCACGCTGTGGGCATAACCGAGATGATAGAGCGAGCTGTAGAGCATGATGATGCGGTCGTTGATCCAGGTGCGCGGCCGTAATTCGGTGGATTCGGCGCAGGCCTCGATGGTGGCCTCGAAATCGGTGTCGACGGTGACGCGGAATTTGCCGCCACGCACCGTGCGGCGCAGGCGTTTGGGGACATGAAAACTATCCAGCGGGATAACCCCGCGCATGCGCGGGTCCACCCAGAACAAGTCTGGATCGTCCCGGTCCTCCGCCATGGGGAACACGCCGATGGCGTATGCCCGAAGCAGCATGTCCGGGGTCAGTTCCGGCATTTCCATGCGACAGTACCCCGTCAGTTCCGCCGCCGGCCGAAACTGGCCGGCGGTTCGGGACTATCTTACATTTACCGAACGGCCCGGGCTAGTGATTGTCTTCACACAGCCGATGAACGGTCCGGTTGGCTCACTTGTCGCCCATCCATTTTTCGAGCCAGTGGATGTCGTAGTCGCCGTTCAGGAAGTCAGGCTGCGCGATCAGCTTCTGGTGCAGCGGGATCGTGGTGTTGACGCCGCCGACGACGAATTCCTCCAGAGCCCGCCGCAGGCGCATCATGCATTCGTTGCGGGTCGAGCCATGGACGATCAGCTTGGCGATCAGGCTGTCGTAATGGGGCGGCACCACATAGCCGGAATAGATCGCGGAATCGACGCGCACGCCCAGGCCGCCGGGCGCATGGAAGTCGGTAATCTTGCCGGGCGAGGGGATGAAGGTCTCCGGATGCTCCGCATTGATGCGGCATTCGATGGAATGGCCCTGCATCTTGATGGCGTCCTGGCCGTAACCCAGCGGCGCACCGGTGGCTACCCGCAGCTGTTCGCGCACCAGGTCGATATTGCAGATCATCTCCGAGATCGGATGCTCGACCTGCAGGCGGGTGTTCATCTCGATGAAAAAGAATTCGCCGTTCTCGTACAGGAACTCGATAGTGCCGGCGCTGCGGTATTTGATCTTCGACAGGGCGTCGGTGACGATCTTGCCAATTTTGGCCCGCGCCTCGGCGTTCAGCGCCGGCGACGGCGCTTCCTCCAGCACTTTCTGGTGACGGCGCTGCAGCGAGCAATCGCGCTCGCCCAGATGCACTACATTGCCCTGGCCATCGCCCAGAACCTGCACCTCGATATGGCGCGGCTGGCCGAGATATTTCTCGATATAGACGTCGTCGTTGCCAAAGGCGGCCTTGGCTTCGGTGCGGCAGAGCGACAGTTTCCCCGGGATTTCATCCGCGGAATAAGCCACCTGCATGCCCTTTCCGCCGCCGCCGGCGGTCGCCTTCATGATCACCGGATAGCCGATACCGTTGGCCAGCTCGATCGCCTCGTTGATGTCTTCGACAGCACCGTCGGAGCCCGGCACACACGGAATGCCCAGATTCATGGCCTCGGCGCGCGCCGTGATCTTGTCGCCCATCATCGAAATATGCTCGGGCGTCGGGCCGATGAACGCGAAACCGTGCTCCTCCACCATCTCGGCGAATTTTGCGTTTTCCGACAGAAAACCGATGCCTGGATGGATCGCATCAACGCCGGTGATGATCGCGGCCGACAGGATCGCGGTGATGTTCAGATAGCTCAATGCGGAAGAGGGGGGGCCGATGCAGACCGACTCGTCGGCCAGCCGCACATGCATGGCGTTGGCGTCGGCGGTGGAATGGACCGCGACCGTGCGGATACCCATTTCCTTGCAGGCGCGATGAATCCGTAGCGCGATTTCGCCGCGATTGGCGATAAGAACTTTTTCGAACAAGTGCGCCCCCGCCTATTCGATGACGATCAAGGGGTCACCGAATTCCACCGGCTGGGCGTCGGAAACCAGGATCGCCTTGACGGTGCCGCCGTGCGTAGCGGGGATCGGGTTCATCACCTTCATCGCCTCGATGATCATCAGCGTGTCGCCCTCTTTCACCTGCGCGCCCACAGAAACGAAATCTGCCGCGCCCGGTGAGGGAGCAAGATAGACCGTACCGACCATGGGTGAGTTCAACACGCCAGGGTGATCGGCCATGCTTTCAGCCGCCGATGCAGCCGCCGGTGCGGCTTCGGCAGCCGCTGCCGGGGTGGGGGCCGGGGCTGGCGCGGCCTGAGCGGCAACGGCGGCCGGCGCGGCGACCATCGTTACCTGCTTGGAAAGCCGGAGCGTACTCTCGCCCTGCGTCAACTCGACCTCGGTGAGGCCGGTATCCGCCATGATCTGCGCGATTTCGCCGATGAAGCCGGCGTTGAATTCGGCTGTCTTCTTTGTTGGCATGTCGTTCCTGTCGTTCAGTCTAAGATGTCGGCCATGGCGTCCAGCGCCAGACTATAGCCCTTCGCGCCGAAGCCGCAAATAACGCCTTTCGCCAGCGGCGAAAGCCATGAGTGGTGGCGAAACTCCTCGCGCGCGAAGACGTTGGAGAGATGCAGTTCTATGAAGGGAACTTCCGAGGCCCCCAGGGCATCGGGAATTGCGATAGAGGTGTGGGTATAGGCGCCGGCGTTCAGGATGATGCCGTTCTGGGTGCCGCGCGCCTGCTGGATCCAGGTGACAAGTTCGCCCTCATGGTTCGATTGCCGGCAGGTCACGGCAAGGCCCAGCACCTCACCATGCGCCACGCAGGCGGCCTCAATATCGGCCAGCGTCGTACTGCCGTAAATCGTTGGCTCACGCGTCCCCAGCATGTTCAGGTTGGGGCCGTTGAGCACCAGAATGTTTTTCTGCCCGGACAAGGACGAGTCCCCCGAAATTTCCGTCGCGCCCTTATACCACGCCCGCCACTGGGCGCAATCGTTGGACTAGCCAGCGCGGCGGCTTTGTTTCGAAACCTTGCAAAGCCGGGCGAACGGGATTACCCGTGGGGTTTCTGAGGCGCTGCAATGCAAAAGGACGACAGAACATGCTGAAAGGCAAGATTGCCCTTGTCACGGGCTCCACGAGCGGAATCGGGCTGGCCATGGTGCGGGCTCTGGCAGCGCAAGGCGCCGACATCATGCTCAATGGTTTTGGCGAGGCCGGTGAAATTGAGGCGATTCGATCCGGGCTGGCCCATGAATTCGGCGTGCGCGTGGCCTATAACACCGCCGATATGAGCATTGGCGAAGACTGCGCCGGGCTGGTCCGCGCGGCGCAGGACGAGATGGGCGGCTGCGACATCCTGGTCAACAACGCCGGCATTCAATATACCGCGCCGATCGAGGAATTTCCGGTCGAGCGCTGGGATGCCATCATCGCGATCAACCTGTCGCAATCCTTCCATACCATCCGGGCCGCGCTGCCGGGGATGTACGAGAGGGGCTGGGGGCGGATTATCAATATCGCCTCGGTCCATGGCCGGGTCGCCTCGGTCAACAAGGCGGCCTATGTAGCGGCCAAACATGGGCTGGTGGGGTTGACCAAGGTCGTGGCGCTGGAAGCCGCGGGCCGCGGGGTTACCTGCAACGCGATTTGTCCGGGATGGGTGCTGACGCCGCTGATCCAGGCCCAGGTGGATATTCGCGCCGCGGAAAAGGGCCTGAGCCAGGACGAGGCCAAGGCCGACCTGCTGGCCGAGAAGCAGCCGTCGAAGCAGTTCGCCACCACCGAGCAGGTGGGCGGGCTGGCCACCTTCATCTGCTCGCCGGCGGCCGACCAGATTACCGGCCAGGAACTGGGGATCGACGGCGGCTGGACCGCGCAATAGGGCTCGCAAATCTCTACCGCCCACTTAACTTCAGCTTTACTCCTCTGCTGTTAGGTTCACACGATTCTCGCAGTGTTTGGCCGTGCCCGGAGTCGCCGGACCGCGCCGCAGCTGTATGCAAGGAACCGAAGGCCGTGGTTTTGGCATGACCGAATTGATTCAGCCGGATCATAAGGTAGAACAGCGTCTGCGCCGCCGCATGAAACAGGTGGCGGTGGCATTCGCCGTGGCCGCCCTGTTTACGATTTCGGGCCTGTTCTTCGTCTTCGGGTATCTTGGGGAAGCGACCCATGTGCGGATTGAGGCCGCGCGCGCCGCCGAGTTGATTTCCCAGCAGGCCCGGGCGGATTCCGCCGGCTGGGCGCTGGACAGGAAACAACTCGACAAAATTGTCGCTATGACGCACAGCGATGAATACACGGTCTGGTATGAAGTTCTGGACTGGAACGGAAAAGTTATCGCCAGTGGCGGGGATTATCCCGGCCTGTTCGCCGTCGCGGGCGCTGCCGATATAACCGATGGCGCGGTGGCGGTCGGCGCCGTGCATATTTCGGGACATCCGCACGGCCTTTTGCAATTTTCAGCGATCGGTTTGTTGCTTGGCCTGGTCTTGTCGGGCTGTGTCGTGATCGTTCTGTGGGTATTGCCGGCCCGTGCGCTGGACACGGCGGTCGAAAGGGCGGAAAGCTATCGCATTGCGCTGGAAGGGCGCATAGCGGAACTGGAAATAATCCAGGACATGTTGGAAAAACAGGGGGCGGAGCTCAGCCATACCGCCGACAAACTGTTCCATGCGCGTGAGCAGGAGCGCAGGGCCAACGAGGCCAAATCCGAATTCCTTGCCAATATGAGCCATGAATTGCGAACACCGCTGAATTCAATCATCGGGTTTTCCGAAATGGTAACGCTGCAGGCGATCGGGCCGGTCGAGAACGAGCGCTATCTGGAATATGCCGGGCACATACATAGTTCGGGCAAGCATCTGCTTGACCTGATCAACGACATGCTGGATCTGGCGAAAGTGGAGGCGGGCAAGCTGGAGCTGGAGCAGGAGGTCGTCGATTTCGGCCGGATCTATGAAGGCTGCCGGGCTTTGCTGGAGCATCGCATCACCGCCGACGGGCTTCTGGTCAACCTGATGTTGCCCAAGGATCCGCCATTGCTGCTGGCGGACAAGCGCAAGATCCGGCAGATATTGTTCAATCTGCTGTCGAACGCGATAAAGAATACGCCGGCGGGCGGTCGGATCGTCTCGACGGTCTATACCCACCCGGAAACGGGCTTCGTGTTCAGTATCAGCGATACCGGCATCGGCATGGCCCCCGAGGATATCCCCAGGGCACTGGAGCCCTTTGGCCAGGTAGGCAATCCGCTGGTCAAGGAGGATGTCGGCACTGGCCTGGGGCTGCCGTTGACCAAGTCTCTGGTCGAGCTGCATGGCGGTACGATCAATATTGTCAGCCAGATTGGCCAGGGCACCACGGCGACAGTGAAGCTGCCGCCCAGCTGCATCTTCCTGACCGGCTCCATGCCCCGCAAGGCACAGGCCTGACGTCCTTCAGCTGCGCCGCCGGTTGATCGGATAGCTGTTGGCATCGCCGCGCAGCGGCTGCAGCAGGAGGCGGTCCAGCCACAACTCGCGCTTGTCGCGGAATTGTTCGATACCGATGATCATGGCGTCGTGGCCGGCGGCCGGCTGGGCGCGATAGGTTCCGAACAGCCGGTCCCAAACAGACAGGTTGAAGCCGAAATTGCTGTTGGTCTCGTTCGGCAGGATCGAGTGGTGAACCCGGTGCATGTCGGGCGTCACCACGAACAGGCGCAAGACGGAATCAATTGCCAGGGGAATCCTCGCATTGGCATGGTTGAACATCGCCATGCCGTTCAGCAGCGCCTCGAACACCAGGACGGCCGCCGCCGACGGGCCAACCGCCGCAATCACCATGAACTTGATGGCCATCGACAGCAGAATTTCGACTGGGTGGAAGCGCGCGCCCGTGGTGACGTCGAAATCCAGGTCCTGGTGGTGCATGCGATGCAGCCGCCACAACAGGGGGGCGGCGTGGAACAGCACATGCTGCAGATATATGGCCAGATCCAGAATAACGACGGCGATCAGGAACTCGGCCCAGCCCGGCAGGTCGAGCAACCCCATCAGCCCCAGCCCACGGCCGTGCAGGGAGCCGGCGAATTCGACGGCGGCAACGGGAATTGCAAGGCGCAGGATTATGCTGTTCAACACGACGATTGCGATATTGCTGGGCCAGCGCCGCAGCCGCCCATGGGACCGTGCACGCCGCGGCGCCAGGGCCTCCCAAGCAGCCATCACCGCGAATACGCCAAAGAAGATCGACAGCCGTATCGTCGTTTCGTTGCTGGTCAGGAATTCGTCCATTCTCGTATCCAGGCTGTTCTCAGTCGGGCGGCACCGCGCGCGGGGCCGCCGGGGATTCGCCGGATCGGCGCATCTGGCGATACATGATAAGCCCTACGCCGCCCAGTACAAGGGCCGACCCGGCAATCGTGCGGGAGGTAACGGTCTCTCCGAGCAGCAGCACCGCGCCGGCGCTGGCCACCACCGGCAGCAGCAGAAGGAAGGGCATAACATGGCTGACAGGATGGCGGCTGACCAGCTTGAACCACAGGCCGTAACCGAAGGCCGTCATCACCAGGCCCAGATAGAACACCGTACCCCATCCCACGATGTCGGCATTGGCCAGCGCCTCCATATGGCCGTTCTCGAACAGGAAAGAGGCGACGAATAGCTGCGGCGCGGAGAATACCGCGACCCAGGCGGTAAGCTGGAAACCGCCAAGCGAGTTCCCCAACTTCTTGACCAGAATGTTTCCCCAGGCCCAGGTCATGGCGCCGCCCAGAACCAGGAATACCGGGGTCAGGTCGTCCTGGACCCCCGGCTGCCCGGCGATCAACACCACGCCGGCGAACGCGATCGCCATGCCCGCGCTGCGCCACCATCCCAGGCGGTCACCAAGCAGGATCACCGCCATCAGGGTAGCGAACGGCACTTCCATCTGGACGATGATTGCCGCCAGCGAGACATCGAGCCCGTCCAGCCCGGTGAAGGTAAGGCTGTATTGCAGCGCGCCGATTACGAAGGAAATTCCGAAGAGTCGCCACATCATCCCGATGGGCGGTTTTACGAACCAGACCAGCGCCATGGCCGTTACCGTAAAACGCAATGCGATCAGCATAATCGGCGGAAACTGGACCATGCCGGCCTTGGCAAAGGTAAAACCCAGCCCCCAGGTGACGGCGACGGTGATGCCCATAAGAAAGTCGATCGGCTTCATGCGGGGGCGGTCCCTTTTCGCTAGCACGGCGGATAGGCGACCTTACGTCGCTGGCTCAGTCCGCGGATACAAAAAAATGCCGGGCATGGCGCCCGGCATAACAAGTTTACATATCAGGAGATAGTCGATGTCGTAATGTCGTGTGTGTCAGTAGCTGTCTCCAGCCATCAGGCTTCTTCCAGCGATTTCGTCTGAACCCAGCGCGAGAGTGTCTCTGCATCGTCGTCGCGCCCCATGTCATGGTAAAGCGCCGCCAAATCCGGGAAAATCTCGATAACCCGTCCATGTCCCGCGCCGAAAGCCTGTTTGCGTAACTCGATCGCTTGCAGATAGGCCGACTCGGCGTCAGGCAGTTGCCTTCGCTGGCGGTGGATCGTCGCCAGGCGCAAAAGTATCCGCGAACGCAACGCGCATGTTGTGTTGTCCTGGAGCAGGCCGAGCAGGTTGCGGCACTCGATTTCAGCTTCGTCGTAACGGCCCTGGTTCTGGTACAGGTCGATCAGGCCGAAGGTCACATTGCCGACAAGCGCGCTGCCATGCCCGAATGCCACCTTCGCCGCGGCGATTGCTTGCTTATATAAATTCTCAGCCCGGCGGTACTGCCTCAGCAGGCAAGCCGTAACAGCGGCAGCGTTACAGTAGACCGGGCTTTCGGGGTCGTCGAGGATGGCGCGGTCAAAAGCCAGTGCGGCGCGCGTGTAATCCCTCGTTTCCATTGCCTTGCAGCCTGTCACGTACGCTTCTGAATTGCTGTTCCGTTTCATGCCGTATTTTCCTGAGAACATGCTACCGCAGTTGACACCAGCCGGTTTCACCTCTCCCACCCGCGGTTGTTAAGAAAAAAGGTACTATTGCGAGAAAATTAATGCAATTTGTATCGTTTAAAGTACCAGATAAATTTAAGCCAAATACCCATAAAATACGCAATCAGTTGGCAATTCTTGTATTTGGGGTTTATTCTGCCGTGACGGGGAAACAATCTGGGGGAACGGTTGATGAAATTTAATCAGGGATGTGCGGTGATCGGGTTGCTTTTGGTGGCGGCCTGCACGCCGATGTCGGAACAGGGGTGGATACGTATCAAGGGCGCCGCGGTCGAATCGGACGGACGCGAATTGAAACGCTGCCGACTGGATGTGTGGGATGCCGCCACGGATGAGCGGAAGGTCGGCCAGGAAATCGAGGGCCGTTTCGATATCCAGGTCCATCCGGGCACCCCGGCGCAGAGCTATTACATCACGGCTTCCTGCACAGGCTTCAAGGAAAAACTGAAATTCGGCCCGTGGGATACGTCGGGTCCGGACTGGAAGCAGCCGATGGATCTCGGCGATATGGTTTTCCGCCGCATTCCCAATTCGTAAGGGGCTATCAGTCCCGAGGCACGGTGAGGATGCGGACGCGAGAGCGTCCGTCCTCGATGATGGTCATGGCCAGGCGGTCCGGGCCCATGAAGCCGACGTGGCTGCGGGTGTAGGATGGCTGGTGGCGCCGCTAGACACGCGCCACGTCCGCGGCGCGGATGGCAAGAGG
>Ga0210122_1000690_pt1 | contig 11693 bp, 6 predicted proteins | sample Muzzi_CordB_D2_FD_185530 | JGI IMG/M metagenome (GOLD analysis project Ga0210122, IMG submission 185530) | Wetland microbial communities from San Francisco Bay, California, USA, that impact long-term carbon sequestration - Muzzi_CordB_D2 (SPAdes) | ecosystem: Environmental > Aquatic > Marine >... | reverse complement strand
CCAGGCGGTCGTCCGCCGCGGCCTGCCGGTCCTCGCCACCTACGGCATGACCGAGACCGCCTCCCAGGTGGCGACCGTGCCGCCGGAGCGCCTGGACGCCATCCGTCGCGGCGACGAGCCGCCCGGCTCCGCCGGGCAGCCGCTCCTGGGCGCCGAGATCGAGATCCGCGCCCCGGACGAAGGAGACGACAACGCGGCAGTGCCCGGGCGGGCCCCAGCCACGGCCGGCGAGACCGGCGAGATCTGGGTCCGCGGGCCGATGGTGAGCGCCTCGGCCGCGGGAGCCGACGGCTGGTTCCGCACCGGTGACCTCGGCCGCCTCGACGACGCCGGCAACCTCTGGGTCACCGGCCGCCGGGACCAGGTGATCGTCACCGGCGGCGAGAACGTCTCCCCGGAACGGGTGGAGGCGGTCCTCGCCGCCCACCCGGAGGTCGCCGAGTGCGCCGTCGCCAGCGTGGACGACCCCGAGTGGGGCCGCTCGGTGGTGGCGGCCGTCGTACCCCGGCGCCCGAAGCAGCCCCCCGAGCCGGCGGCGCTCGCGGACTGGTGCCGGGAGCGGCTGGCCCCCTTCGAGGTGCCGAAGCGCTGGCGGCTCACGGCCGACCTGCCGCGAACGGCCGCCGGCAAGCCCCGGCGCGCGGACGTGGCGATTCTGTTCGAAGGCCCTCCGGCCGAAGGATAAGATCGCGCCGTGCTCCAATCCGAGAAGCGGAGGGCCGTCGAGCGGTCAGCGGACCGCGAGGGTACGGCTCCGACCCCGGCACGCCCCAGGGATGAGCCGGTCGAGAGCGAGCTCTACGGCGAGTACTCCTCGCCGACCGTCAGCCTTCCCGGCTGGGGGTTCGCATCGCTGCTGATGGCCCTTCCCGGCGTGGCCCTTCCCTGGCTCCTGCCGGCGATGATCCGCAACGGCTACGCCTGGAGCGCGCTCCGTCCGCTGTTCCTGATCGTGCCGGTCACGGCCCTTCTCGGCCTGGCGTTCGGCATCGTCGGCGTGCGCCGGAAGGACGGCGGCGCCTCCGCACTCGTGGGGCTTGGCCTCAACGTGGTGCTCGTGATGGTGATCGCCGCGTACGTCGTGGCGCGCTTTTTCTGACCGGAACGGGGCCTCTCCGGAGCCCGACCGGCGGGGGGAATTCTCGGCGACCGGCCCCGGTTCTGAAACCTGAGTGTGCCCCCCTCAAGTTCTTTCTGAGCCGCGGGGGTTTCTTCCATCTCGGACGGCGCGTCCCACCGACAGCCACATCTGGTCGCCGTCCGAGCGGCATCTCAACGAGGCCCATGAGCGATTCGATCGAGCACGACCCGCAGCACCGAACCGACGACCGAGAGGCCGACTCCATGAGAACCACCCTTCCGGTGCTCGCGCTCCGGAACTTCGTCCTGTTCCCGGGCGTCGCCGCGCCGATCCAGGCCGGCCGGCCCCGCACCCTGAGAGCGATCGAGACAGCCCTCGAGCAGGGCGACAAGCCCTTCGTCTTCGCCGTCGCCCAGCGCCACCCGGGCGAGGACGCCGGCGTCGAGGACCTTCACACCATCGGCACCGTGGCCCGCATCCTCCAGGTCCAGCGCGGCCTGGACGGCATGCAGCTCCTGATCCAGGGCGATCACCGCGGCATCGCGGTGCGCATGGCCGAGGAGGACGACTACTTCCAGGCGGTGGTCCGCGACGCCGAGGAGCTCGGCCCACTCGACATCGACGAGCCCGCGTTCGCGGCCCTCTACCGCGAAGCGCGCGAGAAGGCCGCCGAGCTCGGCGAGCGCTCCGGCCTGCCGTCCGAGGGGGTGCAACAGCTCCTGTCGACGGTCGACGACCCGGGCCGCCTGGCCGACCTGGTGGCCGGCTACAGCGACATCCCCGTGCCCCAGAAGCAGATGCTGCTCGAGACCCTGTCGGTCGAGGAGCGCCTGCGCCGGGTGCTCGTCCACGTGCAGCGCCAGCTCAACGTGCTCGAAGCCCAGGAGGACATCAAGTCCAAGGTCCAGGAGGAGCTCGGCGGCCGGCAGCGGGAGATGTTCCTGCGCGAGCAGCTCAAGGCGATCCAGAAGGAGCTGGGCGAGGACAGCGCCGAGGAGCTCGAGGAGCTTCGCGAGGCCCTCGATGCCAAGGAGCTGCCCGAGAAGGTGCGGGTGGAGGTCGACCGCGAGCTCGGGCGGCTGGGACGGATGAACCGGGAGGCCATGGAGGCCCAGGTCATCCGAAGCTACCTGGAGACGATCGCCGAGCTGCCCTGGAACGAGCGGAGCGAGGACCACCTGGAGCTCGGCCGCGCCGAGGAGATCCTCGAGGAGGACCACTACGGCCTGGAGGACGTCAAGGACCGGGTGCTCGAGTTCCTGGCGGTGCGCAAGCTCCGCGAGGAGCGGGCCGAGCACGCCGGCACCGAGCCGGGGGAGCCGGAGGAGGCCGCGGAGGCTGACGTCGAGGGATCGGGCGACGGCGAAGCCGAAGCCTCGGCCGGCGAGACAACCGAAGCAGAGCCCGAGACGGCCGAACCGACCACCGCCGGCCGACGGCGGGACGAGAAGGCCTCGAAGGGTCCGATCCTCCTCTTCGTCGGCCCGCCCGGCGTGGGCAAGACGTCGGTCGCCAAGTCGATCGCCCGCTCCATGGACCGCGAGTACGTCCGCGTCTCCCTGGGCGGCGTGCGCGACGAGGCGGACATCCGCGGCCACCGGCGGACCTACGTCGGCGCCATGCCGGGGCGGGTCATCCAGGGCATGCGCCAGGCCGGGACCAAGAACCCGGTCTTCCTCCTCGACGAGATCGACAAGCTCGGCGTCTCCTACCAGGGCGACCCGGCGAGCGGCCTGCTCGAGGTGCTCGACCCGGCCCAGAACGACAGCTTCACGGACCATTACCTCGGGGTTCCGTACGACCTATCGGAGGTGCTCTTCATCGCCACGGCGAACTTCATCCAGAACATCCCCGGGCCGCTCCTCGACCGGATGGAGGTGGTGGAGTTCTCCGGCTACACCGAGCGCGAGAAGCTCGAGATCGCCCGGCGCTACCTGATTCCGCGCCAGATCCACGAGAACGGCCTCGACGACGAGGGGATCGTGATCTCGGACGACGCCGTGGCCGAGGTGATCAGCCGCTACACGCGGGAGGCGGGCGTGCGCCAGCTCGAGCGCTCGGTCGGCAAGCTCTGCCGCAAGGTGGCCCGGCAGGTGGCCAAGGTCCACGCCCAGGAGCGGCAGCAGATCGTGGTCGACGCGGAGAAGGTGGCCGAGCTTCTCGGCCGGCCCAGGGTCCATCCCGAGCACGCCCTCGAGGAGGACTCGGTGGGCATCGCCACCGGCATGTACTACACGCCCACCGGCGGCGACATCATGTTCGTCGAGGTCTCCACCATGAAGGGCAAGGGGGACCTGGTGCTCACCGGCCAGCTCGGCGACGTGATGAAGGAGTCGGCGCGGGCGGCCCTGACCTACGCCAAGGCCCACGCCACCGACCTGGGCATCGCCCACGAAGCGTTCGACGGCGACGTGCACATCCACGTCCCGGCGGGCGCGATCCCGAAGGACGGCCCGTCGGCCGGCATCACCATGGCCACGGCGTTGGTCTCTGCGCTCTCCGGGCGGCCGGTACGCCACGACGTGGCGATGACGGGCGAGATCACGCTCTCCGGGCGCGTGATGCCGATCGGCGGCGTCAAGGAGAAGGTGCTGGGCGCGGTGCGCGCAGGGGTGCGGCGGATCGTGCTGCCGAAGGAGAACGAGTCCCACCTGGAGGACCTCCCGCAAGAGGTGGTCGACTCGATCGAGATCCATCCGGTGGAGGAGCTGGGGGAGGTGCTGGCCCTGACCTTGCGGGGCGCGTCGTTCAGCAAGGGCCGGCTGCTGTTCGGCGAGGACACCGGGACCGAGACCCCCACCCCGACGCCGACGGTCCGCCCGCCCGAGATCCATCACTGAGCCGGGGGGCCGAGGGCCGTGCCACCCGGCGATGCGATCGCCTCGCGGGCCGTAGGGTGCGCTTCAGCGCACCGGACCATGGCCTGGTGCGCTGAAGCACACCCTACGGGCAGACCATGGCCTGGTGCGCTGAAGCACACCCTACGGGCTAGACCATGGCCTGGTGCGCTGAAGCGCACCCTACCGGACGTGTGAATCTATGCCGTACAGGCTCGTAGGTTGGCTGTTCGTCGCGGCATTGGTGGCCGCGCCCCCCACCCTCCTGCTTCCCCCTCGCCTCGCGGGCCAGCAGGTCGCCGCTGCGCCCTCCGAGGGAGCTGGGGGAGCTTCCGACCGCGGCTCGCCGAGCACTCGCTTCGAGTGGTCGACGGGGGCCCCTGAAGACCTGGGGCTCGACCCCGAACGGCTGGCCCGCGGCGTCGCCCACCTGGGCGAGCAGACCGGCGTGCGGAGCCTGCTCGTGACCCGCCACGGCACGGTCGTGGCCGAGGCCTCCTACGGCGGCTCGGGCCGAAACGGCAAGCCCCACAACGTCAAGTCCGCCTCGAAGAGCCTGCTCTCGGCACTGGTGGGGATTGCCATCGACCGGGGAGCGATCTCCGGGACGGACGCGACCCTGGGCGAGCTCCTTCCCACCTATGCTCGCGACCTGCCGCCCGAGAAGGCCCGGATCACCCTGGGCGATCTCCTCACCATGCGCTCGGGACTCCGCTCGACGAGCGGCGAACAGTACGGCGCCTGGGTGGCGAACGGTGATTGGGTGGCGGCGGCGCTCCGGCAGCCGGTGGTGAGCCCGCCGGGCGAGGAGTTCAGCTACTCGACCGGCAATACCCACCTGGTCTCGGCGATTCTCACCGAGGCGTGCGGCAAGAGCACCCGGAAGCTCGCCAGCGAGTGGCTGCTCGAGCCGATCGGCGCGCGGATCGCCGCCTGGGAGCGCGCCCCGGAGGGCTACTACCTGGGCGGCAACAACCTGAGCCTGACGCCGCGCGACCTGGCGCGGCTGGGGCAGCTCTATCTCCAGAAGGGCCGGTGGCAGGGCCGGCAGGTGGTGCCGGCCCACTGGGTAGCGGAGTCGACCCGTGCCCTCACCGAGGGATGGCCGGAGCGGTACGGGGCGTATGGCTACTTCTGGTGGGTGCCGCCGGACGATCCGTGGGGGTCGTTTGCGGCGATCGGGTACGGCGGGCAGCTTCTGTACGTCGTGCCGGAGCTGGAGATGGTGGTGGTGGTGACTTCGACTCTCGAGACGAAGGGGGAGGAGTGGGATCGGGAGGTGTTTCGGATTCTTCGGGAGGAGGTGTTTGGGGCGGCTCGGTAAGGGGGAGGGGCTGGGATGGGCCGCCGGTGGTCGGGCGCGGGGTCTCCGGGGGACGGCTCGCGGGCGGTGAGCCGCGGGGAGCTGCGCTCGCCTTCCCAGAACCCGCGACCGCCAGGGCTGCACTTTGGGTGGTTTTGGTGGAGCGCGGGTTCTGAGCCCCCCGGTGACCCCGCGCCCGACCACCGGCTACCGGGGTTGCCCGGTGGGGTGTGGCCCCCTCCCGCGGAATCCGGATTGGGTGGGGAAGAGGGAGCGTGGACCTGGGTGGCTCAGGTGCCCGCGGCAGCCGGCTACTTCGGCCTCAGTGCAGACCCGGCCCCACGGCCTCTTCTCGTCGGTTCGCGGTCGGGGCTGTAGACGCGGGGCGGGACGACGCGGTCGACGACCCTCGTTGGTGGATCGGGTGATGTCAGTGCCTCGGTTGGACTCCTTGGGGGATTTCGGTGCGGTCGATGACGGGGCCGAAGTAGAGGGCGTTGAGCAGGAGCTTGCTGGTGCCGTACCAGATGCCGCGGAAGTCGGGGTTGTCGACCATTCGGACGACGACGCCGCGGCCGACGCGGGTGGCGATGACGGCGGGTTGGTTACCGAGGTGGTCCAGGTTTTCGGGGGACACGTAGCCCGCGAGGAGCGGTGCGGCGGTGTAGCGGACCGGGGTTTCGTAGGGGTTGTCACTGGGCACGAGGGTGGCGGTCGAGTCCCGGAAGACGGGCAGGGTCTCCCTGGTGTAGCCGTAGGCGAGGGGGTGGGTGAGGTCGAGGTGCGCTTCGAAGATGGTGCCGGCGATGAGGGGCACCGCCTGGTCCTGCCGGTGCTCGCCGTAGGGGCGGTCGCTGGGCTCTGTCGGGCCACCCATGTCGATCTCGATCGACCCCATGCCGTTGCCGGCGGCTCCCTTGGCACCGAGACCGAGGAGGCTTTCGCCGGCCCAGACGGCGCCACTCTGGATGCCGATCAGGGTGCCGCCGCCCCGCACCCAGTCACCCAGCGCGTTCACCTGGCCCTCGGGGAGCGAGGACCAGTCGCCGTCGACCAGGATGACGTGGGTGTAGCGGTCGAGGTCGAGGCGGCCGAGGCGCGAACGCTCGACGAGCGAGACGGACACGCCGAACCGGTGGTCGAGCAGGTGCCAGATCTCGCCGGCGTCGTAGCTCGAAACGCCGTTGCCGATGAGGAGCATCGGCCGGGGCTCTTCGAGGGGCCGGAGGCTCGGGCTGCCGAGGTCGACCCCGCCGGGCGTGAGACCGCTGGTCAGGGCATGGACGTCGACGCCGTCGAGCCGCACGGCGGTCTCGAGCAGGCCACGGATCTCGGCCGACCGGTCGCGCTGGAGGCCGAGGGGTACGACCACGGTGCCGGCCCGGAACGCGTGGGTTCCGTTCGGGGTGGGTGCCTCGAAGGCCCGGGTGGCGACGCGGACCAGGACGTCCTTCGAGAGCAGGCGCTCCAGGGCACGGGGCGCATAGTAGCCGGTCCACTCGAACGCCCAGGCGACCGGGCTGTCGCCCTGGGCCGCGACCCCTCGGCTCATCGTCCCTGCCGGCATCGGGCTATCGGTCACGGCATCGCCCACCAGGTCGGCGGAAAAGGCGGCCCGTCCGGCGCCGCCCGAGCGCCCCAGCTCGGCCCAGCGCACGTCGAACGCGAGCGGCAGGGTCCAGGCGGAAACGTCGTAGAAGGTGGTGTCCTCGAAGTCGGTGCGGCGCTCGAAGAGGGCGCGGAGCAGCCGTGCCTGCCGCTGGCGCCCCGGAATGACGAACGAGCTCTTCGGCTCGAACCGGCCACCGCCTTCACCCGGAGCGGCGGCCACCTCCACCGGCCGTGCCAGCCGGTGGACCTCGATGCCGTGGCTCAGGAGCACGCGCACCAGCTCGTGGAGGCGAGCCGGGTCGTCCGCCTCGGAAACGAGGTATCCCTGCACCGGGTCGGTCGCCGCCTCCTCGAGCGCTTCCTCGAAGAACCGGCGCTGGTAGGCCAGGAGCTCGTCCCGCTTGTCGGCCGCAGCCTGGAGCGTGGAGAGCGAGGTCATCGCCTGGTTGCGGATGGCGAAGGGGAAGGTCAGCAGGCCCTGGTCGCTCTCCTGCACGTGCCCGCGGGCGCTCGCCTGCTCGAACAGAATGCCGACCGTGCCCTGAATGTCCGGATAGGTGGAGCCCTTGCCGAAGTAGAAGTCGTCGAAGGTCTCTTCGGTGAAGTAGAGGCTCCCCGCCTTGTCGAGGGCACGGGCGTGGTAGCGGGCAAACTCCCGGGTCAGGTCGAGGTTCTGCTGGGGGGTGAGCGGGTTCTGGCGCGTGGGGACCCCGGGCTGGAAGAAGTAGGTCGAGCGCGCCCCCATCTCGTGGAAGTCGGCGAGCACGTTCGGCCGCCAGCGCTGGAAGACGCCGACCCGGTTGCGGCTCTCCGGGTGGACCAGGAGCAGCCAGTCCCGGTTGAGGTCGAACCAGTAATGGTTGGTCCGGCCACCCGGCCAGTCCTCCAGGTGCTCGCGGCTCTCCGGATCGGCCACCGGACGGGCTCCGCGGTGCATGTTGGCCCAGGTGGCGAAGCGGCCCATGCCGTCCGGGTTGAGCGAGGGGTCGAGCAGCACGACCACGCGGTCGAGGATCTCCTCGACCTCCGGGCTCCTGGACGAAGCGAGGTGGTAGGCGACGACCATGGAGGCGTTCGATCCCGACGCCTCGTTGCCGTGGATGCTGTAGCCCAGGAAGACGACCGCCGGCAGGTCCGCCGTGCCTCCGGCCTCCGAGCCGTCGGCCCCACCTCCGAACAGCGGCTCACTCCACCGCCGGTGCTCCTCGAGGATCTCGCCCAGCCGCGCCTGGTTGCGCTCCGAGGTGATGGTGACCAGCACCTGGGGCTTCTGCTCGTGGGTGCGCCCGGTCTCCTCCAGCTTGACGCGGGCGGAGGTCGCGGCGAGGCGCTCCATGTAGGCCACGAGCTGGGCCGGCCGCACGTGCCACGCGCCGACCTCGAAGCCGAGGTGCTCGGCGGGCGTCGGCACCGCCGGATCGTGGTCGCCGTCGCCTCCCGGCAGGGCGTTCAGGTAGTAGGCCAGGTCGACCTCGGTCGGCAGCGCGCTCTCTCCCGGCGCCCGGTCGGCGGTGGCCCCCGCGGTGACGCCGGCGCCGTCCGCCGCGGCGGAAGCGGTCGCCGAGCTCGGCAGAGCCCGGGCCGGCGCTCCGGTCAACAGGAGCAGGGCGACCGCGACGAACAGCAGAAGCAGGGCGGAACGGACCGTCGGGAGGAGCTCTCGCGTCATGGTGGTCGTTACCTCGAATGGACGTGCCCCCCGGGGGGCCGGACCGGGCGTCGGTTCGGCACGCCGGGAAGCGAAGGGTCTCTGCTAACGCTCCACCGGCCCAGAGGCCGATTGGGCGATCACCCGCTGGAGGGCGATGTTGTCGCGGTGACCGGTCAGCTTCGCCGTCACCTTGCCGCGCACCGGGTAACCGAGCAGGTAGAGGTCGCCGATGATGTCCAGGATCTTGTGGCGCACGAACTCGTCCGGAAACCGAAGATCGGTGTTGATCACGTTGTCCTCGCCCACCAGGATGAAGTTGTCCAGGCGCCCGCCGGAGCCCAGGCCGAGCTCGTTCATCATCTTCAAGTCGCGCATGAAGCCGAAGGTGCGGGCCGGGGCGATCTGCTCCCGGTAGGCGTCGAACCCGGTGAGGGTGAACTCGTAGAACTGCTCGCCCACCGGTGGCGGGTAGCGGAGCAGGTAGGAGACCGAGAACTCGTCCGCCGGCTCGATCACCAGGCTCTTCTCCCCCGCTCCCACCTCGTAGCGGCGGTCGACCACCAGCTCCGTCCTGGGAGCGTCCTGGTCCTCGATGCCGATCGCCTCCAGCCGGTCGCAGAACTCCTTGGCCGAGCCGTCGAGCACCGGGATCTCGCCGTGGACCTTGATCAGCAAGTTGGTGATGCCCGAGGCGTGGAGGGCCGAGAGCAAGTGCTCGACGGTGCGGATCGACTGGCCGTCGCGCTGGAGGGTGGTGGCGTAGTCCGTGTCTGCCACGGAGCCCACGTGGGCCGGGATCACCGTGTCCTGGGGCAGGGTGAGGAAGTGGATGCCGGTGTCCGGCGGCAGCGGCTGGATGGCCATGCCGGTGCGGCTGCCCGAGTGGAGGCCGAGGCCGTAGATGACGCTCGACTCCCGGATGGTGCGCTGAGGCCGCTCGGTGACCGCGAGCTGGGGCAGCGCCGGCGGCGGCTCCAGGCGGCGCAGGGTCTCCTCGCGGGTCTTGGTGAGGTCGGCGCTGGCGCCGTTTTGCGTCAGCAGCTCCCCCCGGGCGGCGCTCCCCTTGGCGGCCAGCGCGGCCCGCACCGCGGCCACGGTCTGGGCGTAGGAGAGGGGCTTCTCCAGGTAGTCGTGGGCACCCATCTTGATCGACTTGACCGCCGTCGACGCCGTGCCGTGGCCGGAGATCATGATCACCGCCGCCCCCGGGTCGTGCTCCTTCAGTGCCTGGAGGGTCTCCAGGCCGTCCCGGTCGGCCAGCCAGATGTCGAGGAAGACCAGGTCGGGCCGCTCACGGCGGTAGATCTCGAGGGCCTCGCGGCCGCTGGAGGTGGTGAGGGTCCGGTACCCCTCGTCGGACAGGATGTCTGAGACGGTGGTGAGAATACCGGGCTCGTCGTCGACGATCAGGACAAGCTCGTTCATCGCGGGGCGCAGTCTAGCAGGGCGTGGCGGGAGTCCGCGCTGTCGCGCGCACGGGGGTTGCGGCCGTCTCCGGCGTGGCTCGTCGTCAACGATGACACCGAGCTGCTCGCGGTCCCTGCTCCCGTCAGGACTCGGGCAGGACCGGTGGCTCCGGCTGGCTGTCCCGGGTGCGGGTGAGCTCTTGGCGGAACCGCTCCTCGAGCGCCTGGAGATACCCCTGCTGCATCCAGAGCTCGGCGGTGAGCCGGTCGAGGACTCCACCCAAGAGGCGACGCTCCTCGGCCTCGGGGATCGGGCCGCCTCGGCCGGAAGACTCGGCGTGGCCCTCGGCCCTGCTCCGTCCAGCCCGTGTGAGCACCCGGGCGCCCTTGCGGAGGACCTTCCGGCTCCCCCGGAACACCCGGCGGAGCGCCTGCTCCAGGGGGCGGGGATCGACCCCCTCCACCGTCGTCTCCATGGCGGAGCGCAGAGCGAGGGTCCGGCCGAGGTCCAGGGCCTCCCGGCCGTCGACGCCGTCCCAACCCGGTGCCCACTCGAACGTGAGGTGGAGGAGGTAGCCTTCGTGGAACACCCGGGAGGCGGTGTCCACGCTCTCCTTGACCGCGAACAGGATCAGCAGCTTGCGAAGGATCTTCCCGAACAGCCGTAGCGTCACGCTGAAAGCGAGCCAGGCGACCGTGCCCAGGCAGCCGCGACGCTCGCCCTCCGTGCCGGCGAGAACCTCGACCTGAGCGGGAGCGAGGGTGACGCCCCGCTCGGCGGCCAGATCCCGGACCATCTTCCTCCGCACGCCCGCCAGCACCCGGTCGTCCAGGAACGGCACCGGGATGATCGGGCAGAGGCCGGCCAGCAGGCTGTGAAACGTCACCCGGCGGAACCAGGAGGGGCGCGCGACAGGGGGTGGAAGGGGCTCGCTCATCGCTCGTGGCTCGCAGGGTACCGCAACGCGCGCTACTATCTCCGCTCGGCCCCGCCGAGCGCTCCTCCTCCGGTCCCTTCGCTCTTCACGCCATGACCGCCTCTTCCGCCCAAGCCACGCCAGCCTCTGACCTCCGGGAGCCCGGGGAGCTCTACCGCCGGCTGCGGGACCGGTACGAGGTGGAGGCTTCCGCGCTTCGCCGGCGGTCGAGGGCGGTGAGCGGCGGGCGGCTGGGGAGCTTCTTCGGCGCCATCGCCTGCCTGGCACCGGCGCTGGTGGGCACTCCGACGCCGAGGCTCCCCTGGCTGGCGGCGGCGGGAGCGCTCTTCGGCGTGCTGGCGGCACTGGTCGCCTGGGACGGACGGCTCGGCCGGCGCATCCGGAGCCTCGAAACCCTTCGGGACGTCAACGCCCGCTCCCTCGCCCGCCATGCGATCGACCTTTCCGGGCTCAGTCCCTGCCCTCCGGCCGCGGAGCTCCTCGCTCCCGGAGAGGAGCCGCCGGCCCACGTGCGGGACCTCTACCTCTTCGGCCACGCCTCGCTTTTCCGCCTTGCGAGCTCCGCCCACACGCCAGCCGGCCGGCGCGTCCTCGCCCGCTGGCTGGCCGACGGCGCGGAGCCGGCCGTGGTGGCTCGACGCCAGGCGGCGGTGCGGGTGCTCGCCGAGCAGGTCGCCTTCCGCCAGGAGGTCGAAGCGCTGGCGACCCGGGTCGCCGACGGGGCGCCTCGGCCGACGGACGTGGCCGGGCTGGAGCGCTTCTACGCCTGGGCCGAGGGAAAACCGCTCCTCGGGCCCCGGTCCGTGCGGCTCTGGGTGGCCCGGCTGCTGACGCTGGTCATCCCCGCCGGCCTCGTGGGTGTGGTG
>Ga0210122_1000685_pt1 | contig 11732 bp, 9 predicted proteins | sample Muzzi_CordB_D2_FD_185530 | JGI IMG/M metagenome (GOLD analysis project Ga0210122, IMG submission 185530) | Wetland microbial communities from San Francisco Bay, California, USA, that impact long-term carbon sequestration - Muzzi_CordB_D2 (SPAdes) | ecosystem: Environmental > Aquatic > Marine >... | reverse complement strand
GATGAAGATTCTGGGCCTTGAGCACTGAACCATAGCCATTCCAGGGGACAAGGCCCCCACCTCGAAATGGGGGCCTTGCATTTCGGTCGGCGTAAGATTGCCATGGCGATGCCATAATTACGCGTAAAATACCTGCTAGGAAAAAGTCCGCGGGGCTCGGACCAAATTTCCGCCGGCGTCCGGAGCCGGCAACAGAATATAGCAGGATAGCCGTAATGTTTTCCATCTTGGGCAGGTTGTTTTCGCGCGGCGACAAGCGCAGACGCGTTGGATGGAAAGACGCCGCCCTGATATTGCTCGGCGGCATGGTAACATTTCTGGCCACTCTGGGCTATTTCGCCTTCACCCTGCCCCTGCCCGACGGATTCATGGCTGAACCCGACCGACCCTCCATGCTGATCAAGGCAGAGGATGGCGAGGTTTTCGCCAGCCGCGGTGTCTATCGGGGCGACAGGCTGACGGTCGAAGAACTGCCGTCACATCTTCTGAAGGCCGTCGTGGCCATCGAAGACAAGCGATTCTATGAGCATTTCGGCATCGATCCGCGGGGGATCGGTCGGGCGCTGGTGGCGAATTTCCAGGCTGGTGGCGTAAGCCAGGGTGGCAGCACGATTACCCAGCAACTGGCCAAGACCTATTTCCTGGAGCAGGATCGCACGATCAAGCGCAAGATCCAGGACATGATGCTGGCGCTGTGGCTGGAAAATCGGCTCACAAAGGATGAAATCCTCGCCCGCTATCTGAATCACATTTACTTCGGTGCCGGCGCGTATGGCGTCGATGCGGCTTCCTGGCGTTATTTTCGTAAATCCGCACGGGCGCTGACGCTTCCGGAATCCGCCATGCTGGCGGGCTTGATTCAGGCACCTTCATGGTATTCGCCGGTCCGTAACCTGGAAACCGCACAGACGCAGGCCAATACCGTGCTGACGCTGATGCAGGAGCAGGGCTATATCACTGCCGACGAGGCAAAGCTGGCTCGAGACAAACCGGCAGCCCTGGCGGTCGCACCCGACGCCAACCCCGGCTGGAACTATTTCGCAGACTGGGCGGAAGGCGAGACGCGCCGTCTGCTCGGCCCCATGACGGCCGACCTCCAGGTGGAAACGACACTGGTTCCCGAACTTCAGACCATTGCTGAGAGTACCATGGCGCGCTGGTCGGGCATCCTGGGAACCGAAGAGGGGGCGACACAGGCCGCGCTGGTGGCGATGACGCTGGATGGCGGCATCGTGGCGATGGTGGGCGGCAAGGATTACGGACTAAGTCAGTTCAATCGCGCCACCATGGCCAAGCGCCAGCCAGGGTCGGCCTTCAAACTGTTCGTGTATCTGGCGGCGCTGGATGCGGGTTTCACACCGGACAGCCTGGCAATGGATGAACCGATCGAGGTCGATGGCTGGCGTCCACGCAACTATAATGGGCGGTTCGAGGGTAAGGTAACGCTGCGAACAGCCTTCGCACAGTCGATCAATACCGTGGCGGTCAAGCTGACGGAACATATCGGACGCGAAAAGGTTATAGGGGTTGCGCGACTGCTGGGCGTCAAATCTGATATCAGGCCTAGCCCCAGCATGCCGCTGGGCAGTTTCGAGGCGACGCTCCTGGAAATGACCGGCGCCTACGCGGCGATCGCGGCAGACGTGAAGCGCGTGGAACCATATGCAGTCAGGGAGATTCGTGGTCGTGGCCGCACCTTGTACAGCTACAGCTCGCCGCCGGGCGCCAGCCGCGGCATCATTCCCTGGAAACGGGAGGAAATGCTGGACATGCTGATTGCAACGGTAAAACAGGGCACCGGCCGTGCGGCCGATATCGGGCGCCCGGTCGCTGGCAAAACCGGCACCAGCGAGGACAATCGCGACGGCTGGTTTATCGGCTTCACCGGCGATCTGGTAGTCGGCGTATGGGTCGGGCGCGACGACAATAAACCAGTCGAGGGATTGAACGGAGGTGGGCTGCCGGCACGCATCTGGCATGATTTCATGACGGAAGTCTACCGGACGCCATCCACCGGGGCTCCGGCGGCGATCGTCGCGAAGGCGCATGGAGGCAGCCTGCTGGAAGCAGTGCCGGCAAGTGGAAATCAGCCGTTACCGTTCCAGGATATCGGCGATGTGATCAAGCAGTTGTTCAAACCGGATTGATTGGCGCCCGCTACGTCGCAACGCGGTTCCGCCCGCCCTTCTTGGCGCGATACAGGGCCTGATCCGCAGCCTTGGTTACCGCCTCGGGCGTCGGGTTTTTTTCCGATCTTTCGGATACGCCGATGCTTATGGTAACGGAAACCCGTTTTCCTCCGCCGGCCTTTGACTTTTCGGTTTTCTTTTTAGGGCGATCCTTGGCCCGAATCATAAAACCGGAATCCTCGATACTTTTCCGCAGTGTGTCGAGATGCGGCAGGGCCTCTTCGGCCGTCTTTCCGGCAAAGACCACGGTGAACTCTTCGCCGCCATAGCGAAAGGGCTTGCCGCCACCGCTGACACGGTCCATGCGGCCAGCCACCATGCGCAATACCTGATCACCGATGTCGTGACCGTATGTATCGTTGAATTTCTTGAAATGATCCACGTCCAGCATCGCGATGGCGTAGCGTTGGCCAAGCTTCATGGTCTCCATCATCAGCGCGCGCCGCGCGGGCAGGCCAGTCAACTCGTCGACGAATGCCAGGCGGTAGCTGTCCTGGATTGCGGCGGTTAGCATGGAGACCGCTGCAGCCGTAAAAAATACGGATACGGCCTGGATATTGCCGGCAAATTGTAATGCCATGCCGCCTGCTACCAGACCGCCCAGGGCGCCGCTTTCCAGGGGAGGATTACCCAGCACGAGCAGTCGCACGATGAAATATACTGCCGTGACGATAAATACCGCCAGGGCGGGTTCCGGGATCCCGGTCGCCGGTATCCAGCTATTGGGAATCATCGGTGTCGCTAACCAGTTTACCGCTGTCCGTTGAACGCTGGCTGCTATGTCCTTGACCAGCCACTGATCGGCTGCGGCGAGCGCCAGGACCAGAACGGACAGGCTGGCGAATATTGCTGTCCTGATGATGCCGTGGCGGGTTAACAGGCCGCGCTCCTTGAGAAGCGACAGCACCAGCATTCCGATCGGAAACAGAAGCGCGTAGGCCATATACCCGATTTGGCCCGAACTGCCCGGCCTTATACTGCTCGCCGGGCCGGTCATCATCCAGTGGCCGATAGAAACCGCGATCAGGGAAAAAACCAGCCTGCTGCGGTTGAATCGCCAACCAATAACGGCGCCGACGAGGGCAACGGCATGGGGCAGGTAAATGACGAGTCCCCGAATCACCACGGGTACCTTGTCGGCATAAGCGGCTGCGCCCCACGCGACAGCGAGGAAAATGGCGGGCCAGAATAACGCCATTGGCATTCGAATGGCGGCACGGCCCAGGCTGTTTGCGGTAATGGCTGTCATGTCGTCGAGCAGGTCATTCTCGTCTGGCGAATCATATCGATCAACCTATGCCCGGAATCCTTTACTTGAAGTGAACGTAACCGCGCCATTGTGGCGCATTTTTCATATTCCCTGTTTATCCGACTCGACCTGCCCAAACTGCCCGTATTGGCAGGTGTCCGGCAGAAATTGCGTCGGGTAATGGCGCATCCGGCGTTATGCCACCGTCCATCAGAAAAATACCAGGTAGAAGCCGTATGGTCGGGGTCTGACAGAGAGCAAGAATATTTTTCATTTTGTCGCGTGATAGAAATAATATTTCTGATGTTTCGGGAAGTTATTCTGAAAATCTAGAAAACAAGCCGAGATACAAGGTTAATAAATAAAGTAAACAATTATAGTTAATATATAAAAATTAGTTGAATTATCATATAATTGCACCGTTTTTAAATTGAGTTTTCACGAAATACATGATATTAACGTTTTATTAACACATGGAGGTGGTGTGGCCCTGGCTTGGGGAGGTCTCGGCGCCACAACAACTCCAACAAAGAACCACAAACAGTGTGGGAAATTGTCGGAATGGGGCTTCAGTATCCGGCAGATAACTAACTGATTGGGTGGAATCTGATGTTTACCAAAGGAACATTAATAGCTCTGGCGACAATTCTGGCGGCGCTGGTTTTCCCCGGCGAAGGAAAAGCCGATGTTATCGAAGACTTGAATTGTCTCGCCCTCAACATTTATTTCGAGGCGCGCAGTGAACCTGTAGATGGCAAGATGGCGGTAGGCTATGTCGTGCTGAACCGCGTTGCCGACAAGCGCTTTCCAAACAAGATTTGTGAAGTCGTCAAACAGGGCGGAGCCAAAAGGCGCAATAAGTGCCAATTTTCTTGGTGGTGCGATGGGCGCAGCGACAGGCCCAGGAATTTGCAGGCATGGAAGGAAAGCCAGGTTGTCGCGCGCGTTGTCTTCTGGGGCTATTCCGAGGATCCCACGGGTGGTGCGCTGTGGTATCATGCCGACTATGTAAGGCCGATCTGGCGTCATAAGCTCGAACTCGGGCCGCAGATCGGGCGTCACCAGTTTTATCTCCCGGCCGGCAGCCGGGTGGCGAATTCCGCGGTGATGGTATTGTCCGACAGTTAGAGTTGCCGGTTGCGGGATTCAGTTAACACTCCGCACATGAAATTCTGTTAAAAAGTCAGCGTTGTCCGGGCCATGGCCGGGAGGCTGTGAGCCTGCCGGTCGGCTGCGATGATCCTGTAAGGAGGCGAAAATCATGTGTATCATACGGAAGACAGGAGTTTTGTTTCTGGTCTTCGCTACGTTGTCGCTTGGCGCCTGTGCGGCACCCTCGCAAGATACTGGCGCGCAAGGCGGCGGAGGGTCGCAAACCGCTGTCGTTCCACCCTCCCAGCCACAAGTGACTCAGGCCGACATAGCCGCGCTACGCGCCGAGATTGCCAGCCTTCGTAGTGAATTGAGAAATGTTTCGCAGCAGGCCAGTAACGCCGCTGCTAGGGCGGAGGCGGCGGCACGGTCGGCCGAAAATGCCGCCGAGAAAGCCAAGGCGTCGGCGGCCAAGTCCAACAGGATTTATACACAGTCGCTGCAGAAATAGGCTGTGAGGCCGGTGAGATAAACTGCTTTGTACTACCGGGTGATTCGAACCGGGACGCCGCGTTTGGCCTGTTCGGCCCTGGCGACCGCAGGCCAGTCGATGCGTGCCGAATGCTTGCCCGCAATCGTGAGGATGTGGTCCTTTAGCCCGGGGACAGGCGTAGGCGAGTACCAGCCTTTTTCTTCCAGTTGATCGCCCTCGGCGACCGTCGGATGGATTTCCATATACAATTCGCCGTCGGCCCAACCCAGCTTGACCGCTTGGTCGACAACCGTAACCGGCGTGCCGATCTCGATCTCGCCAAAAAAACTCTCGATATCCTCTGGATAGAGCCTGATACAGCCACTGCTTACCCGCCGACCGATGCCATAGGGCTTGTTCGTGCCGTGAATTACATAATTTTGCCAGCCCAGATTCATGGCGAAAAAACCCAGCGGGTTTTCCGGTCCGGGGGGTACTGTAACCGGCAATTCGGGGCGCTCGGCGCGGATTGACGGCGGTGGCGTCCAGGCTGGATTTACCCGCTTGGCGGCGATCATAGTCGATCCGAGCGGAGTTTCCCTACCTTCTCGGCCGATACCGATAGGATATGTGATCGCCTCACCGGTCCTGTCGTCGAAGTAATAAAGGCGCAGTTCCGTCCGATTTATAACGATTCCCCGGCGCGGGCCATCGGGCAGGATGTGCTCTGTGGGAAGCAGGATAGTGCGGCCAGCCTCCGGTATCCAAGGGTCCACGCCCGGATTGGCGCTAACCAGTTCGATAAATCCCAGGTCATGCAGTCGTGCAATCTCCAGAAGGGTATCTCCTTCCTTGACCTGGTAATATTTGTTTTCCCCTATGATATCACTGCTCATTCCCGCGCCTGTCGCCATGCTCCCGGCCAGGCAAGAAACCAGTACCAGGCAGGCCGCGGTCACGCCGGTTCTTATTTGCCGGCACACGCCTTATTGCCTCTTCGGACGTATTCGGACCGAAACGGGGAAGATATCGAGGGGACTCGTGCCGGGTGGGGGGGTATTCAATCGCCGCGCATATTGGAACCGAAAGCAGGTTCGATGGGGCCGACTGTTAAAGTACGTCGCGATCATGGCGACAGGATACAGTGGGCGGCGCCGGTTTGGCCATAGCCTGAATTCGACAAGGCAAGGCCGCGCACCGGGTTATCGATGCGCGGCCCTCAGAGCCAGCCGCCCACCCACGGCTAAGGGAGACTAGTCCTGGCTCTGGTTAGCACTCTTACACTTCTTGCTTCTGTTCTCGTTATCCCGCCGGGCCATCCATTGTCGGATCGCGCTCAGAGCTGTTGCAAGTCCCGCCGCCTGCGTTTGGTGCTGGATCCAGGCTGCCTTGCATCAGCTCATGATTACAACCATGACGGCCAGTATTACGGTGATATACGCTATCTGATATTTCATCGTTCTTTCTCCAAGGTTTCCGTTACTGCCACTTCTCCCCGAAGTTTTTGGCGATCCCGGTTCGTGCCGAAATAGGTTAAGAAACTATTAATACAACGAATCACCGGAACGATTATTCCGCCTGTGCTGAATATTTTTTGTTTTTTACGGAAATATGCCGCCTCGTAGGCGGCGGCGTCACTTTTCATTATTGTTGCGCATAATCAGTGAGTTAAAAGAAACCAAACCGGATATTTCTGGGTCCACGGTTATCAGTACGGCGTGCATGACGACATTGCCGAACACGATTACGCGTCTGATTTTTCGGTTCCGATGGCTGGTGCCGGAACGGCGGATACCGTTTCGTGGACCGGGCAATGGCTACTCGACCCGGGCCGCGACAGCGCCAGGACAAAAAAGAACGCGCCAATACGGGTTTCCGTATGGCGCGTCCAGTGCAGGATCGGCCGGGGGCTGAATCGGCCGTCCAATTTCCTAGTTCTCGGCTAATGCTGCTTCGTTCGGGGCATAGTTCAGTTTTTGGACTTGTAGAACGCTGCCCTCTTCATCCACGACCTCGACTTTCCATTCGCCCGGCATTTCTTCCGGCAGCATCTGGGTCGACCAGACGCGCCAGCGTTCGGCGCGAATTTTGAAAGTGGCCTTGAACTGAACTTCTTCGCCGTAAATCCAGAGATGGGTAATCTGCTTGCCCGTCATTGCCTGCAACTCGGTGAAGAAGGAAATCGACTGATGCGCGTTGTCGTAACTGATGACTTTGTCAGCCGGATAGCGTTTGCTGATCTTGGTCGTGAATTGCGCTATCGTTATGGCTTCCTCGAGAGGTACCAGCAACAATGTTTCGTCTGTGTCGGCAGGGGCAGTAGCGACATCGCCGCGCTTTCCCTTGCCTTTGCCGTTCCCGCCGGCATTACCGTTCCCGTTCCCGTTCCCGTTCCCGTTCCCGTTCCCGCCGCCGTTTCCGCCGCCGTTTCCGCCGCCGTTTCCATTACCTGCCTGGGCAGCCTTTAGCGAGACCGCCCCGCTGTCCGTATCAACAGAAACTGGGACGGCAAGTATCAGCGCAAAAACCGCGAGAGCGCCGAGGATCGATATCCCAACCATGGCGCTGCGACCAATCGCTGTTCGTTCCATGCTCGATCTGTCTTTCGCTCGGGCTAACATTTTTCGTCCCCTGATTTAAACCGTATGGTTCAGTCACATTACCAAACCCAAAGGTTAATACTCTGTTAACTACTTCTACAACGAGTCAGTTCGATGTTTATTCCCGGTTAACCCAAAAAAAGCGCGCCATACGGAATTCCGTACCGGCGCGCAGAGGGCAGGATTGGCCAGGGGCTGAATTGGCCGTCCTGAATTACATTTGTGCCAGAAGCTCCAGGCCTTGCGGGGCGTAGTTCAGCTTGCGAACTTGCAGAACCTTGCCGTTTTCGTCGACGATCTCGACTTTCCACTCGCCAGGCATATTGTCGGGAAGAAGCTGGGTAGACCAGGTCCGCCAGCGGCTTGCCCGGATCTTGAAGCTCGCTTTGAATTTCACTTCGTTGTCGTAATACCAAACATGGGATATTTCCTTGCCGGACATTTCCTTGAGTTCGCTGAAGAACGACACGGCCTGATGCGGATTGTCGAGGCTGGTAACTTCATCGGCCGGATAGCGTTTGCTGATCCGTGTCGTGAACAACGCCATGGTAACCTCTTCTACCGGCGGGATCAGAAGAACCAAACGGTCGTTATCGGGGTCGACGGACGCAACATCGACGCCGGGGCTACCTTTGGCTGCGTTCTGGCCGCTACCATTGCCATTGCCATTGCCATTACCGTTACCGCCACCGCCGCCTCCATTACCATTGCCGCCGCCATTGCCGTTGCCGCCACCATTACCGTTACCGTTACCGTTACCATTGCCGCCACCACTACCATTGCCGGCATAGGCGTTATTGAAGGCGATACCCGCATCGAGGTCGACGGTGGCCGGCGCCGCCAGCGAAAAAACAAAAATCGCGGCCGCGGCAACGCTCAGCGCCGCGATCCTGCCGTTGGCGCGCTTGGTCGAAACCTGATGTGCTTTCCGGTTGAAGTTCGTTCCGACAATCATTGTTCGTCCTCTGGTTTCCCATGACCGGCTCGCTTCCGTTGGTTGCGAGCCTGAAAGGTTAATGAAACGTTAATTGCCAATACAACGAACCTGAGACACTTTTATTCCGTATATTCGGGAAAAATCCGAAAAATTTTCGATAAATATGGAAATTCCCCTGGAATCCGGGGATTTTTAAAAACGTTCTTTCTGAAAATGGCCTGTAAAGGCAGTCTATCGGGCTTGGGCGAAGCGGCCTTTGCCTTTCCGGCACTCCCGGACGAAGCGCGCAAAGCGCGCGGCCCAGCGGTCACCCTCGACATCGCGCAGATGACTGAAACCGGCCAGCAGGTTGCCCTGGACGATACCGTCTTGCTGGCCGTCGATCCCATGACCGCGAAGAACGCGCCATGCATAGGTTACATCGCGGGGCAGGTTTTCCAGCGATGCATAGTGGAACTCATGGGCAGGGTAACCGGCCGAAACAGGGGTCTGGGGCTTCGGCCGAGGCCAGGGACTCGCGCCTGTTTCCTCCAGCACCACATAGCCGCGGCCCTGCGGGCGCGCATGCATGACCGCGTCGCCAGGGATGACGCCTGCCATTTGGCGTGTTTCGCCGCGCCAGGTCAGGCTGCGGGACAGATACATCAGTCCGCCGCACTCGGCATAGGTAGGCAGGCCGCCTCTAATTGCCGCGCGGATGCTGTCCAACATTCCCCGGTTGGCCTCAAGTGCCGCCATCTGGGTTTCCGGGAAACCGCCGCCGATAAATAGTCCGTCGACATCGGGCAGGTTTTTGTCATTCAGGCAGTCGAACGGAACGATTTCGGCACCAGCCGTTTGCAGCGCTTCCAGATCGTCGGGATAGTAGAAGCCGAAGGCGGCGTCCCGGGCGACGCCGATACGGATGTCCTTGATTTTCGGTGTCGCTACCGGTACGGGGACAGCGGCGAGACGTGGACCTTCTGCGGATTTTGCGATCGCCACGATATGGTCGAGATCGACACCGCCGGCCACGGCTTCGGCAAGCCGATTTATCGTCTGGTTCGCCTCGCCGGCCTCGTTGGCGGGTACCAGGCCGAGATGGCGCTCTGGTATCTCCAGCGCGCGGTCGCGGCCGAGTGCCCCCAGCACCGGCAAGTCAGTGTAAAATTCCAGTGCAGCGCGCAACTTGCCTTCGTGGCGTGGGCCACCGACCTTGTTCAGGATTGCCCCGGCGATGCGGATAGCGGGGTCGAAATTCAAATAGCCCAGCACCAGGGGCGCGATGCCGCGGGTCATGCCCAGCGTATCTATGACGAGGACGACCGGAGCCCCCAGCAGCGCGGCCAGCGCCGCGTTACTGTCGCGGCCCTCCACATCGACGCCGTCGAAAAGGCCCTTGTTGGTCTCGACGATGGAAATATCCGCGGCCGCATCGCGGCGGCGGAAGGCAGCGACAATTTCCGCCTCCTGCATGCAATGGAAATCGAGATTGATGCATGGGTTCCCGGCGGCCCGACCGAGCCACATCGGGTCGATATAGTCCGGGCCTTTCTTGAAGGGCTGCACAGTCATGCCGCGGCGCGCCAAGGCGGCGGCGAGGCCGGTGGTGACGGTGGTCTTGCCGGATGACTTGTGGGTCGCTGCGATCAGCAGATGCGCCATGGGCCCCTACGCGGCGATCCCCAGATGGGCCTTGTTGCGGTTGCGCCAGACTTCTTCCGCCGCTTCCTGCGCCTGGGCGGGTATTTCGTAACCCTGCCAGCTCTTCAGGACAATGGCCAGGGTGCCGGTAATCGCGGCCTCGGCGTAGCCGTCTTCGGCCTCGCCACTCCAGATAGCTTTCAACCGGGCGATATCCATTTCCTGATCTGTCGGCTGGACCGCATTCTCCAGAAGCGGGGGCCAGTCCTCGGAACCCGTGATTCCGTCGCGAACCGTGCGGGTCTCGGTCAGCTTGCCGGGGCGCCGCTCGATCTCGCCGCCTTCGCCGCGGAACACAACCATGTTCTTCTCGCCCAGCAGCAGCGCCGCCTGCTGGTGGATATCCATGTAGTTGGGGTGAAAGATGCCCTGCACCGTCAGCGGCGCGCGGAAGGGGTTCAGCATCCTGGCGATAGTGTGCACCGGCGAACGGAGCCCCATGATGGGCCTCAGTTCGATGATCTCATGCAGGCGGGGGCTGAGGTCGGATAGCGGCAGATAGGCGAAATTGCGAGCGTTAAGATGATCGGCCGCTTCGGTCAGGCTGTGCGCCACGGAAATGCCCAGCGCTTCCAGCGTCTCACGCGTATAGAGCCGTCCCGGGGTATGGCCCTCGGCGCCATGCATGAAGATGCGCATGCCATTCTGCGCCAGCAGCAGGGCCGCCAGCAGGAACCAGGGAAGCTGCCTGCGCTTGCCGGCATAGGACGACCAGTCGATATCCACCTTCGGCGCGGGCGAGGGCAGGGTGAAGAGCTTGCGGGCGGCACGCACGAAGCCGGCTATTTCCTGCCCATCTTCTTCCTTGACGCGCAGCAGCATCAGGAAGGCGCCCAGCTGTTCCGGCAACACCTCGCCGCGCAGGATCATGGCCATGGCAGCCTCGGCTTCCTCAATCGTCAGGGAACGGGTCAGCGATTTGCCGCGCCCCAGGATGCGGACATATTGCGCGAAGGGATGTTCTTCTTGTGCCATCTGGCTCAGGCTCCGGCCGGGACCGCGCCTTTCGGTTCCGGTTTTGTGTGGTGGGGGTCCACCGCACTGTCCGCCAGAGTTGCCGGCAGGAAGGGAAGGACCCGGACCGCCAGCGCCACCGCAAGAAGTGCGAATGCCACGCCGCCGATCCCGAGACCGACCTCGTACCAGCTTGGCCCGTATTGCGCAACGGCGCCGTCGCCAAAGCCGCTGGCGACCTCCATACCGGGGAACATCACCAGCGGGAAGGCCTGCCCGCCGATGATGATGATATAGACCTGTGTCAGCCCGCCCAGGATTACCAGGCTCGAAGCCGCGATGACCCGCCAGCGCAAACCGGACCCGGGCAGGAACAGCAGAACCAGTGGTGCGATGCTGCCCAAGATCACCTGTCCCCACCAGAACAGCGTCGTCAGGATGCCGCCATCGGCCAGAATGAAACGTTCGATGCCGGCATGTTCCGCGGCATACAGGTTCGTCAGATGCTGGGCGGCGGTGAAATAGAGTACGGCTGCGATGAAGATCGCCAGAAGTG
>Ga0210122_1000684_pt1 | contig 11739 bp, 10 predicted proteins | sample Muzzi_CordB_D2_FD_185530 | JGI IMG/M metagenome (GOLD analysis project Ga0210122, IMG submission 185530) | Wetland microbial communities from San Francisco Bay, California, USA, that impact long-term carbon sequestration - Muzzi_CordB_D2 (SPAdes) | ecosystem: Environmental > Aquatic > Marine >... | reverse complement strand
CGCCATGGGCTGCATCATGGTTCGCCAGTGCCATACCAACAAATGCCCTGTCGGAGTCTGCACCCAGAAGCCGGAACTGCGCGCGCGCTTCACCGGTACGCCGGAGAAGGTGGTCAATCTGTTCAGCTTCCTGGCCGAGGAGGTTCGCGAGATCCTGGCGTCCCTGGGCGCCCGTTCGATCAACGAGGTGATCGGCCGCACGGACCTGCTTACCCAGGTCAGCCGCGGATCCGAGCATCTGGACGATCTCGATCTGAACCCGCTGCTGGTACAGGCCGATACCGGCGGACATCCCAGCTATTTCTCCTTGAAGGGCCGTAACGAGGTGCCGGAGACGCTGGATGCGCAGATGATCGCGGATGCCGGCCCGCTGTTCGACGCAGGCGAAAAAATGCAGCTGACCTACAATGTCCGGAATACGGACCGCGCGGTGGGCACCAAGATGAGCTCGAAGATCACCCGCCAGTTCGGCATGGCGGGGCTGAAACCCGGCCATTTGACCATGCGGCTACGCGGCTCGGCCGGCCAATCCTTGGGCGCCTGGACAGTGCAGGGCATGAAGCTGGTGGTATTCGGCGACGCCAACGACTATGTCGGCAAGGGATTGTCCGGCGGCGAAATCGTGGTTCGGCCGATGGTGTCCAGCCCTCTGGTTTCCAACGAAAACACGATCATCGGCAATACCGTGCTTTACGGCGCAACGGCCGGCAGTCTGTTTGCGGCCGGCCAGGCGGGCGAGCGTTTCGCCGTGCGCAATTCCGGCGCTGTCACGGTGGTCGAGGGATGCGGTTCCAACGCCTGCGAATATATGACCGGCGGCATGGCCGTGATTCTGGGGCCGGTCGGCGACAATTTCGGCGCCGGCATGACAGGCGGCATGGCCTTCGTCTACGATACGCAAGAGGATTTCGAAATCCGCGTCAATCCCGACGCCGTCGTGTGGCAACGCATCGAACCCGGCCACTGGGAAGAGCAATGCCGGGCGCTTACCGAGCGGCATGTCGAGGAAACCCAGTCGCGCTGGGCCGATCGTATCCTGCGGAACTGGGACAGCGAAAAGCTGAATTTCTGGCAGGTCATACCGAAAGAGATGCTGGGCCGACTGGAACATCCGGTTTCGGCGGCAGGTGGTAGCGCGAAGACGGCCTAACCGACGTCCGTCCGGTGTAACTTACAGGTGGCGCAGGGGTCGTGGTTGCGGATATAACTGCGGCCCATGCGCACGCTCTTTCATCTCTGGCTTTCGCCGCAATGCCGCAAGATTCGCCTTCAACTGGCGACGAAGTCGCTCGATTTCGAAATGAAGGTCGAGAAGATCTGGGATCGGCGGCCGGAATTCCTGGCATTTAATCCGGCGGGTTCCGTGCCCGTGCTGGTCGAACCCGATGGCAGGGTCGTCGCGACGCACAATGCGATCGTCGAATATATCGAGGAAATCTATCCCGACCCCCCGCTGATCGGCACCGAACCTGCGGCGCGCGCCGAGGTGCGACGCCTCGCTGCCTGGTTCGATGAAAAATTCGGGCCGGAGGTCACGATCAATCTGGTCGATGAAAAGATCATGAAACGTTTCCTGGGCATGGGCGAGCCAAATTCATCGGCCATCCGCGCCGGCCACGCCAACATCCACCAACATCTCGATTACATCGGTTGGCTGATGGAGCGCCGCAAATGGCTGGCGGGCGACCATTTCTCGCTGGCCGACATCGCCGCGGCAGCGCATCTGTCGGCGGTCGACTATCTGGGTGACGTACCCTGGGGTGACCATGAATCGGCGAAGGAGTGGTACATGAAGGTGAAGTCGCGTCCCGCCTTCCGACCGTTGCTGGCCGATAGCATCCCGGGTTGCCCGCCGCCAAAGCATTATGCGGATCTGGATTTCTAGGGAGACATCATGGCGTCCGGCGGATCGAAGAGGGCGATATACGCGGCACTGGCCGGGAATTCGCTGATTGCGATAACCAAGTTCGCGGCAAGCGCCTATACGGGCTCGTCGGCGATGTTCAGCGAGGCGGTACATTCGCTGGTCGATACCGGCAACCAGTGGCTGCTGCTATACGGCCTGAAGCGTTCCAGGCAGCCGGCGGACCGGCAGCATCCCTTTGGTTACGGAATGGAGGAATATTTCTGGGCCTTCGTGGTGGCGATCCTGATTTTCGGGCTGGGTGCGGGCATTTCGTTCTACGAGGGTGTGAAACGGGTCATGGACCCCCACGAAATGGGCGACCCCTTCGTGAACTATATCGTGCTGGGGCTGGCCATTCTGTTTGAAGGCGGTTCGTGGTTGGTCGCCTTCCGGGAATTCCGCAAGGGCAAGGGCAAGCGCGGCTGGATGGCGGAAATCAGACACAGCAAGGACCCGACCAAATTTACCGTTCTGTTCGAGGATTCGGCCGCCATGCTGGGGTTGGTGGTCGCGCTAATCGGCATCGCGCTGGCGCGACATCTCCACATGCCGGTGCTGGACGGCGCCGCAGCCATTGTTATTGGCGTAATCCTGGCCACCACAGCAGGGCTTCTGGCCTATGAATGCAAGGGCCTGTTGATCGGCGAGGCGGCCAGCCCGGCGGTCATAGCGAGCATCCGTAAAACGGCGACTGCTCAGGAAGGCGTCGACAGCGTCAACGAGGTGCTGACCATGCATCTGGGCCCGGAGGATATTCTTGCCAACCTCAGCCTGGATTTCTCGGACGGCCTGTCCGCCACGCAGGTGGAGGCCGCCACCTCCAGGCTAGAGCAGGCTATCAAGGCCGAACATCCACACATCAAACGCATTTTTATCGAGGCGCAAAGCACCGAGGCGCATCATCGTGCGGTGCGCGACCAGCAGGCCGCCGAAGGTTAGACCGGATAGTTAGGCAGCCTCGGAAGCTGGAGGAAACCAGCCTCTCGAGTCAGCCTGGCTGTAAGTCGTTAACGGCTGCCGAATGGATTGTTTCGTTCAGTTTCCGCCTTGCGCAGCTGGCTGCCGCGCCACCCGACGTAAACAGTGTTCAGAATGAAGAGAGCAATAATTCCGAGTCCAAGGTAGACGATTTCCAACATTATGATTCCCCATTGGCTGTCCATAATCGGTAGATTATTTTTGGCCCGTATAACCCTGATTATCAGACCTTGTCGTATATACTGACGGCTAGTTATCACTAAAACATTTACATACTTTGTGAATATCAGGTAAAGATTGTAGCGCTATGAAAAACAAGATTTTTTGCTTTGGTATGGGCTACACGGCCCAAGCGCTGGCGCGGCAGCTGGCGCCGTCCGAATGGCGTATTGCCGGAACAACCCGCGACACGGACGCGCGGCAAGCCATGGCCGCCCGTGGCTGGGAGATATTGCCGTTCGCCGAAGGCCAGCCACTGGCGAATTTCGCATCTGCCCTGGCCGGTACCACGCATCTTCTGTCGTCTGTACCACCCGGCGAAACAACCGACCCGGTTATCGCGGCGCATGGTAGCGAACTGGCCGCCCTGAAGGACCTGCGGTGGGCCGGCTATCTGTCGACGACCGGTGTTTATGGCGACAGACAGGGCGGCGAAGTGGACGAATGGTCTGACCGTATTCCCGCGTCCGAGCGCGGCCGTCGCAGGGTCATGGCCGAAGATGCATGGCTTGACCTTTGGAGAACACACGGCATCCCGGTCCATATCTTTCGCCTGGCCGGCATTTATGGACCGGGTCGCAACGCGCTGGAGACAGTGCGGCAGGGCCGGGCGCGGAGAATCCGCCGGCCGGGACAGGTCTTTGGACGCATCCACCTGGACGACATCGTCCAGACCCTGATGGCGTCCATCGAATGCCCGAACCCGGGCGCCGCCTACAACCTGTCCGACGACGAGCCGGCGCCGCCAGATGAGGTGATCGCCTATGCCTGCGAGCTGCTTGGCGTCGACCCGCCACCCTTGCAGGAGTTCGATGAGGTAAAGGATAGCCTGTCGCCAATGGCGCTGAGCTTCTATGGCGAAAGCAAGCGGGTATCCAATCGACGGATCAAGGAGGAACTCGGTGTCCGGCTGAAATGGCCGACCTACCGCGAGGGCCTCAAGGGGCTGTTATAAGGCAACCCGCGACACTACCGCTTCGACCGCGCCCATCAGGCGTGCCAGATTTTCTTCATCCGACAGGCGATGGTCGCCATTCTTGACTAGGGTTACAACGACGTCCGCCCCGATCAAGGATTCGGCTGTGCGTGTTGCGAACTGCCAGGGAACGGTGTCGTCTGCCATGCCATGCAATATGCGCACCGGACCGTCGAACGGAATGGGGTTGCCGAACAACAGATGGTTCCGCCCCTCCTCGACCAGCTGAAGTGTGATACAATCCGGCTCCTCGACATACTCCGATTCTCTGAACCAGACGCCGTCGCGTTCCAGTGTCGCCCGGTCGGCCGCGGGCAGGCGTTCCCAGATCAGTGTCTCGGTAAAATCGATGGCCGGTGCGACCAGGACCATGCCTTTCACCCGTTCAGGGCGGGCCAGGGCGGCAAGCAGCGCAATCCAGGCGCCCATGGACGAGCCGACCAGAATGACGGGGCCCATGACCACCCGGTCCAGCACGGCCAGGGTATCTTCCAGCCAGCCACCGATCGTGGCGTCGGCAAAAGCGCCATCCGACTCGCCGTGTCCGCGATAGTCGAAGCGGGTAAAGGCGCGCCCCCTTGCTGCACAATGGGCTTCGAGCGCCAGCGCTTTGCTTCCCGCCATATTCGACCGAAATCCGCCACAAAACATGACTTCCGGGCCGTTTCCATCGGATCTGTTGCAGGCGATGCGTAATGCGGGCGTATCAAGCAGCATTGATATTGCGGTATCCAGTTGGTATGTCCGGTCTAAAGTGGGGCCATTGAGGTTCCCAGGAGAACAACTCGGCATATGACCTTTTCCGATACATCCAACATGACGGCCGGTCCGTCAACCGACAGCGCCCACACAGTCCTGCAGATTCTACCTTCGCTGGGCGGCGGCGGGGTGGAGCGTGGCACAGTGGAGATGACGGCGGCGCTGTCGGAAGCTGGCTGGAAAGCCCTTGTGGTATCCAGCGGCGGGTCCATGGTCCGCGATGTCGAACGCGCAGGCGGCAAGCACATACAGCTGCCGGTCCACTCGAAGAACCCCTTCGTCATGCGCAAGAACATTGGCCGGATTGCCGCAGTCGTCAGCGAACATGGCGTCGACCTGATCCATGCGCGCAGCCGCGCGCCGGCCTGGAGCGCGCTTGGCGCGGCCCGGCGCACTGGAACACCGTTCGTTACCACCGTACACGGGCCATATGGCTTCAACCTGCCCTTCAAGCGCCTGTATAATTCCGTGATGACCCGCGGCGACCGTGTGATCGCCATTTCGGAATTTATCCGCGGCTATATTCTGGATAATTACAGGAAGGTGGACCCGGACCATATCCGGGTGATCCACCGCGGCGTTAACATTGATATCTTCGACCCCGCCAAGACCAGCGCCGCGCGGGTCATCCAACTGGCGAACGATTGGCGCATTCCGGACGGTGTGCCGGTCGTGATGCTGCCTGGACGGCTGACTCGCTGGAAGGGACACCATGTCCTTTTCAATGCGCTGGCGCTATTGAAGGATCGGCCGATACGCTGCCTGATCGTCGGCGACGACCAGGGCCGTAGCGGGTATCGGCGGGAACTCGACTCGCTGGTCGAGAAGCTGGGACTACAGGGCGTAGTCCATATTGTCGGCGATTGCCGCGACATGGCAGCCGCTTACAAACTATCGGATGTGGTGGTTTCCGCCTCAACCGAACCCGAAGCGTTCGGCCGGATCGTGGCCGAGGCGCAAGCCATCGGGAAGCCGGTAATCGCGCCCAATCACGGAGCCGCGCCGGAAATTCTGGTCCCGGAAGTTACCGGCTGGCTGGTGCCGCCGAACGACCCCCAGGCGCTGGCGCGGGCGCTGGAAAAAGCGCTGGACCTCGACACGGGGGCGCGCGAGCGTTTGGCCCAGGCCGCGATCACACGGGTCCGTGAAAACTTTACGACGGCAAAAATGTGCGCCGCCACCATCGCCGTCTACCGCGAACTTCTGGATGGATCGCGATGACTCCGGAGCCTTTACGCCGGGTTCTTGTGATAAAACTGGGAGGCTTCAGAGATTTCTTTCTGGCCTTCGGCGCTTTTAATGCGATCCGGCGATATCACGCGGACGCCCATCTCATCCTGCTGACCACCAAGAAGTATGGCGAGTTGGCGCGGAAAAGCGGCTGGTTCGACGAAGTATGGGAGGATGGCGCGCCCGCCTGGGGTCGTTTGGGCAAGGTGACCAAACTTATACGCCGTTTGCGGCGCACGCCGCTGACCCGTGTCTACGATCTGGACAACACACAACGTACCGGGCGTTATCGTTTCTGGATGAGGGATTTCTGGGGCAACAAGGCCGACTGGTCATACAGCAGCCGCGGGTTTCTTCCTTTCCTGCGCGCTTCGGAGAACATTCCGGAACATTATGTCGAGCAGCTTGTGCATCAATTGGCCGACGCCGGCATTACCGACATGCCGTCACCCGACCTTTCCTGGCTCACTACCGGTTATGGTGGGCGCTATGGGCTTCAGGACGGCTATGTGCTGATCGCGCCGGGCGGAACCCAGGCCCGGGAGGGAAACGGGTGGCCTGTTGAGCGGTTTGGCGAACTGGCGCGGCGTCTGGCCATCGAGGGCCGCCGCCCCGTAATCATCGGCGAACCGGCCGACGCCGCAGCGAACCAGGTTATTGCCGCGGCCTCACCCGAGGCGATGAACCTGACCGGGAAAACTTCGCTATTCGATGTGGCGGCTCTCGCCACCCGCGCCAGCGCGGCATTCGGCAACGACAGCGGCATCCTTCACCTGGTGGCAGCAGTCGGCTGCCCCACCGCCATCATGTTCTCCGCGGCCTCCGATCCGGACCGCAACGCACCGCGAGGCCGCTACGTCGTGATGCATCGGCAGGAGAATCTCGCCGACCTTCCGGTCAGCGAGGTTGCGGCAACCTTGCGCTTGCGCTAGATGAAGGCTGCTAAAGCGGTCCTGGCCGTGAATTACGAATCCGTTCGATCCTGTTTACCTAAGAGAGATAATGATAGCAATTACGCTTCCGGACGGCAGCGTCCGTGAATTTGATAACCCGGTCAGCGGGTCCGAACTTGCGGCATCCATCGGACCTGGCCTGGCCAAGGCCGCGCTTGCGATTGTGGTCGATGGCCAGGAAAAAGACCTCGCCCATGTCATCGAGGGCGACGCCGCGGTGGCAATCGTCACGCGCGACAGCGACGAGGCGTTGGATCTTCTGCGCCACGACGCCGCCCACATCATGGCGGAAGCCGTACAGGAATTGTATCCGGGCGTGCAGGTGACGTTTGGCCCGGCTACCGAAGACGGGTTTTATTACGACTTTTATCGCGATGAACCTTTTACGCCGGACGATCTGGAAAAGATCGAAAAGCGCATGCAGGAAATCGTCGACCGTGACGAAGCGATTACCCGCGAGGTCTGGGACCGCGATGAGGCGATCCGTTTCTTCAAGGACAAGGGCGAAAACTTTAAGGCCGAACATATCGAGACGCTGCCGCATGACGCGGACATCTCGATCTATCGCCAGGGTGAATGGCTGGATCTATGCCTGGGTCCCCATCTGCCGTCCACGGGCAAGCTGGGCAAGGCCTTCAAGCTGATGAAGCTTGCCGGCGCCTATTGGCGGGGCGATGCGCGCAACACCCAGTTGCAGCGCGTTTACGGCACCGCCTGGCGCACGGAAAAAGAACTCAAGGCCTATCTGACAAGGCTGGAAGAGGCGGAGAAGCGCGATCATCGCAGGCTGGGCCGAGAGATGGACCTGTTCCATATTCAGGAAGAGGCGGCGGGTAGTATCTTCTGGCATCACAAGGGCTGGACCCTGTACCGGGCCTGCGAGACCTATATGCGCCGGCGCCTCGAGGCATCCGGCTACATTGAGGTGAAGACGCCGCAGCTGGTCGACCGGGCGCTCTGGGAGCGATCGGGCCACTGGGAAAAATTCCGCGAGAACATGTTCGTGGCGGAAGTGGACGAGTCCGATTCCGGCGATGGCGGCAGCCGCAAGATGCTGGCGCTGAAGCCGATGAACTGCCCTGGCCATGTGCAAATTTTCCGCCAGGGCATCAAGAGTTACCGGGACCTCCCCCTGCGCATGGCGGAATTCGGATCCTGCCACCGCTATGAGCCGTCAGGCGCATTGCACGGGCTGATGCGTGTGCGCGCCTTTACCCAGGACGATGCGCATATATTCTGCACCGAGGACCAGATCACCTCGGAGACCGAGGCGTTTTGCGAGCTGCTGCTGTCGATCTATCGTGATTTCGGCTTTACCGATGTCGTGGTGAAATTTTCCGATCGGCCGGCTGTGCGCGCAGGCGAAGACGCGACCTGGGACAAGGCGGAATCGGCGCTGCTGGAAGCTACCAAGGCAGCCGGGCTCGATTATACGCTTAACCCCGGCGAGGGCGCATTCTATGGCCCGAAACTGGAGTTCGTGCTTAAGGATACGATAGGCCGGGACTGGCAATGCGGCACGCTGCAGGTCGATTTCGTGCTGCCCGAGCGCCTGGATGCCTCTTACGTCGGCGAGGACGGCGTCAAGCATCGGCCGGTGATGCTGCACCGTGCGATCCTGGGCTCGTTCGAGCGTTTCATCGGGGTGCTGATTGAACAATATGCAGGCCGCTTCCCGCTGTGGCTGGCGCCGGTTCAGGTAGTGGTCACGACTATCACCAATGATGCAGACGACTATGCTATGAAGGTGCATGGCGCGTTGACCGAAGCCGGGATCAGGGCTGAAATCGACACACGGCCGGAGAAAATCAATTACAAGGTCCGTGAACACAGCCACGCGAAAGTACCGGTCATGCTGGTCGTGGGCGCCCGCGAGGCAGAGGCTGGAACCGTTGCAATCAGGCGACTGGGGGGCAAGGATCAGGAAATTCTTGCACTCGAGGATGCATTACATACACTTAGGGCAGAATCGCGGCCCCCGGACATCTGACCGTCCAGCGATCGCGATACGAAATTTTGTTTTCCAGGGAAAGAAGCTGAGGAGGTTTCTATAGCCAGACCACCACGTAATGCGGGACCGCCAGTTCGCGAGGGCCCGCGCATCAATGAATTGATCACTGTCCCTTCCGTCCGCCTTGTCGATGCGGACGGCGAGATGCTTGGCGTCGTAGCCATCGGAGATGCTCTCGAGCGCGCGGCTGCGGCCGGGTTGGACCTCGTTGAGGTGTCTCCCAATGCCGAACCGCCTGTCTGCAAGATTCTAGATTACGGGAAGCTCAAGTTCCAGGAACAGAAAAAGAAGAGCGAAGCCCGCAAGAAGCAGAAGATCATCGAGATCAAGGAGATCAAGATGCGCCCCAGCATCGACATCCATGACTATGAGGTGAAGATGAGGGCGATCCGCAAATTCATTGGTGAGGGCGACAAGGTCAAGGTGACTATCCGGTTCCGAGGGCGCGAAATGGCGCACCAGGAGCTCGGCATGCGGCTGCTTCACCGCGTGCGCGATGAAACCGCCGAGGAAACGAAGGTCGAACACGAGCCGGCCATGGAAGGCCGGCAGATGATCATGGTGCTTGCGCCGTCGAAGTAAACGGCGACGGACCCCATAACGAAAAAAGGCGCGGGAAACGGAAACGGTCCCCGCGCCTTTTGTTGGTATTGCCCAAAGGTCGGTAGTGTCTCGGTTTGAATTTGGGAGCGCGCAAAGCACGAAGCGGACCTTCATGTCGGCTTATAGTCCGAAAACGGCCATCGTTCTCGTACGGTGATTAAGTCCGCTTCTGGTCTTGGTTGTGTGAAAACTCTTGCGGAGACAATCGGGACGTAAGATTGAGTCGCCGCCCACCATTTTAGCGCAACAATGATTCACGCCCCCCCGTACTGGCGATTCTATTGTTGCTCGCGGATATCCAGCTCCGGCGTTTTTACACAGCCTGGGCCATGAGCGGAATTATAGATCAGGTCACGCTTTGCGAACCGGCAGGGGAGACTCTATCATCTTGGTCTTACCACCACCTAGGACCCATCGATGATTCAAATACCCAGCGACAGGAAAATGGTGTCCGAGCGTACCAGTTTCCTCTTCGCCGTGGTCCTGCTCGTCGCGCTCAGCCTGTGGCCGGTGTGGAGCGTGCGCTTCCTGCCGATGCAGGATTATCCCCAGCACCTTTTCATTGCCTTCGTGGCCGCCACCTTCGACGACCCCTATCTGACCTGGGACCGCTTCTACCAAGCTACGTCGGCCGTCGGCCCTTACAGGCTATCCTATCTGATTGTCCACATATTCGCCCTTTGGTTCGAGATCGAGACAGCAGGCAAGCTTCTGGTTTCGCTTGTCGTCCTGTTAACCGCACTGGTGGTCATCCGGGAATCCGCACACCACGAGACTGGGGCATCGCCCTGGGGTCTGCTTCTTCTGTTTCCCTTCATGTTCAGCCAGATCTATTATCTGGGCTTTCAGGGTTATCTGCTGTCCCTTCCCATCCTCTTCCTGGCGCTTCGGGACCTCGAGACATTCACCGCGCGCCCACTCACCGCGAGTTCGGCGGCGCGGCATCTGGCGCTTCAGGTACTCTTGTTCCTGGCCCATCCCTATACCGTGCTGGTTTACCTAGGGCTCGCCGCTGCAGCGCTGCCTTTCGCCCTGCGGCGGCGCGACGCGCTGGCGCGCGCGGTCGTCGCGCCTCTGATCCTGGGCTTGGCGTTTTTTGCTTGGTATCTGGCAGCGCCGAGCCCGGAGAACTTGCCTCAGGGGGCGGGCTGGAGCGTGCGCTGGTGGCCTTTCGTCGAGGGGACCCTAGGATTTATTTCGCTCATGTTTACTGGCATGGGGCTGAGCGAAGGTGTTTCCTGGTTGCACAGTCTTTTGTGGCTCACCTTAGGAATCTTATTCTTCGCCTCGGGCGTGGTTCACCGCAAGCGCTTCGACGTCCCCGTGAAGGCACGGGTCTTCCTTTACTTGACACTCGCCCTTCTGGCGGCGTTGCCCTTCTGGTTCGGCTATTACGCGTACTTCGGCCAGCGGCTCGCCCCAGTAGCTTACGGCCTGTTGGCCTTGGTGCTGGCCCATGTGCCGCTGCACAGGATCGGTGGCGCATTCTGTGTGGTGGCGCTGGCTGGGCTGCTGCTGCTGACCGGCCGGACCCATGAACGGCTGTCTGCGGAAACGGCCACGCTTCTACCAGTCCTCGCCGAAATGGACCCTGGTGCCACGGTCCTCCCGCTCTACGCTGATGCCCGAAGCCAGGTCCTCGATCCCCGATTCTTTGAGCAGTTTCACGCCCACGACCACTATTACTACCACCTCTTGATTGGCGGGGGCTTTAGTCCGACGCTGTTCCCCAACGCAATGCTGCCGGTGCAGTACCGTGCTGGCCTGAGCCTGCCGCAGGCTACCGACCTCCGCCAATTCCGTTGGGAGTCCTACGCGCCCTATTACCGCTACGTGCTGGTCCGCGGTGCGTCGCCCGCCTTCATCGCTGACATGCGTCGCACCACCGAACTGACCGCTCGATACGGACCTTGGACTCTGTTCAAAAACCCGCGCCAACGAGCGCCCTATTAATCGCCATCGCAGGGCACAGCCAATCCGCCAAGAATTCCAATCCCTCCTTCCCGGCGGCTAGGGGGCATTCCATCGCACCGTTGAAATATCGACTTTGAGCTCAACCCGAAACCAGTTAGGTGGTTTCAGTGGGTTGTGCTTCGGTTCGGCT
>Ga0210122_1000681_pt1 | contig 11757 bp, 9 predicted proteins | sample Muzzi_CordB_D2_FD_185530 | JGI IMG/M metagenome (GOLD analysis project Ga0210122, IMG submission 185530) | Wetland microbial communities from San Francisco Bay, California, USA, that impact long-term carbon sequestration - Muzzi_CordB_D2 (SPAdes) | ecosystem: Environmental > Aquatic > Marine >... | reverse complement strand
CGGGTTGCCACCCGGCGGCCGTCGACGAACAGGTTCTTGCTGCCGATGGCCCCGTTCCTCACCGAGTAGTACTGGTTGACGTAGACCGTCTCGCCGAGCTGGCCCCGCTTGTTGGTGCGCTGGCCGTCGGCGCCGTAGAGGAAACGGGTGGTGCGGCCCTGGTCGGCCACCGACTTGGGCCGGTTGGCGGCGTCCCAGGCGACGGTCCGGCGCCGGCCGGTGCCGTCTTCCTGCCAGCCGGTCTGGTTGCCGTTGGCGTCGTAGCTGAAGGTCCGATCACCGATGCGGGTCGGCGCGTTGGGCCGGGGGCCGTCGTAGACGTAGCTCCAGTCGTAGCTGGTCTTCTTCTGAACGATCGGCGGGGAGCCGCCGCTCCGGATCTCGTGGAGCTGGTTCTTGCCGGTGATGTTGCCGAGGATCGTGCGCACCGGCGCACCGAACACGTCGTAGCCCAGATGGGAGACGTAGACGGTGGTCTCGTCCCCCTTCACGCCCTCGGCTCGGTCGACGCGGCCACCGGCGTCGAACCCGAACGAGAGGCACTCGCCGTCCGGGTAGGTCATTGCGAGCAGCCGGTCGGCGCCGTTGCAGGGCGCGTCCCGGGCACCGTAGGTGTAGACCACCTCGGCGACGGAGATGGGCGGGAAGTCACCGAACGAGCCGGTTTCGGAGGCGGCCAGGGAGCGCGAGTAGACGACCTCGTCCCCCCGGCGCCCGTCCTTGCCGCGGGCGATCACCACCGTCACGTCGTCGGCGGTCCCCTGCTTCTCGATCGTTCCGAGGATCCGGGCGGACCCGGTCGCCGTGGCGACCCAGACGCTGCCCGGCGGTCCCGCCAGCCGGAAGTCCTCGCCCCCGTCGAAGGCGAACACCTTGGCGCCGTAGGGCTCGAGCTTGCTCTGGTCCCTTCCCTCCCAGGGAGAGGGGTCGCCGAAGTGCTGCCCTCCGTCGTTGAGCCGCACCTGGAAGCTGCCGTCGGTCGAGACCAGGTCGGGCCAGCCGTCGCCGTTGACGTCGGAGATGGCGCGGTCGTCGTTGCCGTGGCTCCAGACCCAGCTCGCGCCGGTGCTGACGAACGCCACGTGGGCCCCGACGCCCAGGTCGAGTAGTCGATGGCCTCGAGGTAGACCTGGACCCACGACTCGCCGGACGACCCCGAGGAGGAGGCCGTGCCGGAGCCCGAGTCGGGGAAGTAGCTGAAGTCGACCCGGTTGCCGTGGGTGTCGACGATCTGCTCCAGGAACCAGCGGAAGACGTTCTGAGGGGGCGCGGAGTCGCGCAGGCGGGCGTCGTCGCTCCGGCCGTAGATGAACCGGGTCCCCGCCTTGTCGGTGACCTCCCACCAGTAGTCGTCCGGCCGGTCGTCCTTGCGCACGATGCGCTCGAAGCTCCCCTCGACGCGGCGCACGAAGACGCGGTCGGGTTCCCGGGGTGCCGGATCGGTCAGGTTCGCCACCGGTGCCAGGAAGCTCCCGTCGAGCAGGTAGGTCTCGGTCTCGCGCGTGGGCGAGTAGCGGGGCACGCCGAAGGTCGTGTCCACCTCGACCGACGGCACGGGGAGGGACCATCCGAGCCCCATCGCACCGTTGCCGCCGGCGCTCGAGTAGGTGATGGCGAGGGCCGGCGGGAGGGGTGTCCCACCTGTCGGCGTGTGGCGGTGCGTCCGCGACCGCTCTACGATGGTCATGAAGGAGGGCTCCGCAGCGTGTCCCACTCGTGGCTCTCGGCGGCACGGTTCTGCCGCTTGCGCCGGAGGAACTGCCTTCGGGTGTCCTGGCCGCCGGCCTGCTCCGCTATTGAATTCGTTGCTGCACAAGGAGGTCGCCGATGAACGACTGGAGCAAAGGACTGCTGTTCGGGATTCTGGTGGGCTTCGCCGCGGGCGCCGCGGTGGGCCTGCTCTACGCGCCCGAGAAAGGCCGCCGGACCCGGCGGCAGCTCGTCAAGCGTGCCGAGCGACTGAGCGCCAGGGCCTCGGACGTGATCGAGTCGGCCGAGGACCTGATCGAGGCCGGGCGCAAGAAGATCGCCTCCTGATCACGTCGGGTGCCATGCGCACGCCGCCGATGGCTTCGAGTTGGAGGTCCATCGCGGTCTGCGGTCCGGCGTCTACGATCGCGCTGCCACCAGGTAGGCGACGGCGCCGTCGATCGACGCCAGCTTGCCGTAGTCGGCCTCCGGGATGTCGATTCCGAGGCGCTCGTGGAGGCCGATGACGAAGTTCAGGAAGTCGACCGAGTCGAGGTCGAGCTGCTCGCGGAGCGGCTCCCCGGGATCGATCGTCCCGAGGTCCGCTTCCGGGGCGATCCGCCCCAGGGCGTCGAGCACCGTGTCGAGAAGGGTGGAGCGGTCCGCGTCGTCGCTCATAGCGCCTCCGGTTCCTGGAGCAGCCGGTCGAGGGCGGCCAGGAACAGCGCGCCCCGGTGACCGTCGCTCGCCCGGTGGTCGGCGGCGAGGGTGGCGGTGACCGTGGGCCGGGCGCCGACCATGCCGCCCTCGGCCCAGGGGCGCTCCACGATCGTCCCGAAGCCGACCAGCGCCACCTGGGGCGGGTAGATGATGCCGAACACCGTCTCCACCCCCCGCTCGCCCAGGTTGGTGACGGTGATCGTGGCGTCGGTCAGCTCCGAGCTCCGGAGCCGTCCCGCCCGGGCCCGCTGGACCAGGTCGCGGAGCGCCGTCATCAGCTCCGCGAGGCTCTTACGGTCGGCGTCGTGGAGGGCGGGTGCCACCAGGCCGCCGCCCCGAAGGGAGATGCCCACCCCGAGGTGGACGCCTGGTCCGGGCCGGAAGGCGTCGTCCTGCCAGAACCCGTTGAGCTCGGGCACCTCGTGGAGCGCCAGGGCGCTCGCCCGGAGGAGCAACGCGGCGGGCAGCAGCCGCTCGGTCACCGGTCGCGCCAGGTTCTCCCGCTCGAGCCAGCCGAGAGCGTGGGAGAGATCGATGGTGTTGGCCAGGTAGTAGTGGGGGATCTCCCGCTTCGAGCGGGCCATGGCGGCGGCGATCGCGCGGCGCATGCCGGCAGCGCGCTCGGCGGCCGGAGACGGCGCCGGGGGAGCGGCGACCTCCGCCGGCCGCTCCGGCCGCTCCGGTCGGGCGGCCTTCTCTTTCCGGGGGGACTGGACGGCCCGCTCCACGTCCGCCTTGAGGATGGCGCCGCCGGCGCCGGTCCCCTCGACCGTCGCCAGGTCGACCCCGAGGGCGGCGGCCATCTTGCGGGCCACGGGGGAGGCGTGCACCCGGGCCGTGGCCGGGGGTGCCCGTACCGGGGCCGGGACTCTGGGCAGGGGAGGGGCGGGGGCCGGGGGGCCGGCCTCGGGTGGAGCCGGCTCAGCCGCTTCACCCGGTTCGGCCACTTCGGTCCGCAGCCGGGCGAGCGGTGTTCCCACCGGCACCTCGCGCCCCTCCCGGACCAGGAGCTCCTCCACCACGCCGCCGTGGAAGATCTCCACCTCGATGTCGCTCTTGACCGTCTCGACCACCGCCACGATGTCGCCCCGATCGACCCGGTCCCCCGGCGCCACCAGCCAGCGGCTCAGAGTGCCGGCCTCCATGTCGGCGCCCAGGGAGGGCATGCGGAACTCGTACATGTCCGGTCTCCTAGGAGCTCCCTTCCAATGCCCGCCGGGCGGCCGTGACGATCGCCTCCGGCTGGGGGATGGCGGCCTGCTCCAGGTGGCGCGGGTAGGGGATCGGCACCTCGGCGCTGCACACCCGGCCCACCGGCGCGTCGAGGTCGTAGAAGGCCTGCTCCTGGATGCGGGCGGCGATCTCGGCCGAGAGGCTGCCGCTGCGCCACCCTTCGTCCACCACCACCGCCCGGTGGGTCCGGGCCACCGACTCGAGGAGCGTCGGGGTGTCGAGCGGCCGGAGCGTGCGCAGATCGATCACTTCGGCCTCGACACCGTCGGCGGCGAGCGCTTCGGCCGCCTCGAGCGTCTTGGGCAGGGAGCCGCCGTAAGTGATGAGCGTCAGGTCGCGCCCGGGGCGTCGGACGGCGGCCCGGTCCAGGTCGAGCGCCGGCAGGTCGGCGGCGTCGGCCGGGAGCTCCGCCTCGGTGTTGTAGAGCATGACGTGCTCGAAGATGAGCACCGGGTCGGGATCGTCCAGGGCGGGGCGGAGCATGCCGCGGGCGTCCTCCACGGTGGCGGGCGCCACCACGCGAATGCCCGGGATGTGGGCGTACCAGCCCTCCAGGCTGTGCGAGTGCTGGGCGGCGAGCTGGCGGCCGGCGCCGGTCGCCATGCGGACGACCAGCGGCACGTTGAGCTGGCCCCCCGACATGTGGAGCAGGGTGGCGGCGTTGTTGACGATCTGGTCGAGGGCCAGCAGGCTGAAGTTGACCGTCATCACCTCGACGATCGGCCGCATGCCACCGAGGGCCGCGCCGATGCCGGCGCCGACGAAGCCCGACTCGGAGAGCGGCGTGTCGCGGATGCGCTCAGGTCCAAACTCGTCGAGCAGCCCGTGAGAGACGGCGTAGCAGCCGCCGTAACGGCCCACGTCCTCACCCATGAGGAACACCCGCTCGTCGGCCAGGATGGCCTCCCGGATCGCCTCGCGGACTGCGTCGCGGTAGCTCATGCGGACGGTGCCGGCCGCCGCGGGGGGCGGGGTCGTGTGCTGGACGGTCATGGCGCCCCCCGTTCGCTGGTGACGAAGCGGGTGAGCTCTTCGACCGGCTCCCAGCTTCCCGCCTCCGCGAAGTCGACCGCTTCCTCGATCTCCCGGGCGATCGTCTCCTCCAGGCTCGCCAGGTCCTGGTCCGAGAGCATCTCCGCCTCCCGCAGGCGGGCCTCGAACGTGGTGATCGGGTCCCGGCGCATCCACTCCTCGACCTCCTCCTTCTCGCGATAGAGCTGGGGGTCGAACATCGAGTGGGCGCGGAACCGGTAGGTGCGCAGCTCCAGGAAGTAGGGCCCACCGCCGCTCCGAACGGCCGTGGCCGCCTTGGTCGCGGCGCGTTCGACGGCGACGACGTCCATGCCGTCGACCGACCAGGAGGGCACCTCGTAGCTCGCGGCCTTGAACGGCAGGTCGGTCTCCGACTCCGAGCGCTCGAGGGCGGTGCCCATGGCGTAGAGGTTGTTCTCGCAGCAGAAGAGGACCGGCAGGCTCCAGAGCGCGGCCAGGTTCATGGACTCGTGGAACTCCCCCTCGGCCATCGCCCCTTCGCCGAAGAAGCAGGCGGTCACCCGCTCGCGTCCCTGCATCCTGTCCGCGAGCGCGAGGCCCACGCCCAGCGGCAGCCCGCCGCCGACGATGGCGTTGCCGCCGTAGAGGCGGGTGGCGCGGTCGAAGAGATGCATCGAGCCGCCGCGGCCCCGGCTGCAGCCCTCCACCTTGCCGTACATCTCGGCCATCACCGAGCCCATGGAGAGCCCGCGCACCAGCGCGTGGCCGTGCTCGCGGTAGGTGGCGACCACCGCGTCCTCGGGCCCGAGGGCCTGGACCGCGCCCACCGCCGCCGCTTCCTCGCCGATGTAGAGGTGGAGGAAGCCGCGGATCTTCTCCTCCGTGTAGAGCTCGGCGCAGCGCTCCTCGAAGCGGCGGATGCGGAGCATCTGGCGGAGCAGGTGGAGAGCGTGGTCGCGATCGGGGAGGTCGACCGGTCCCTGGCGGTGGTTGGCGACCGGCCTCATGGCGGCGGCTCCAGGGTCGAGAGGTCCCCCTCCGGCAGGCCGAGCTCCCGGGCCTTGAGCAGCCGGCGCATGATCTTCCCGCTGCGGGTCCTGGGGAGGTGCTCCAGGAAGGCGATCTCCTTGGGCGCCACCGCCGCCCCGAGCCGGCTCCTGGCGTGGCCGAGAAGCTCGCGGAGGAGCTCCTCGCTCTCCCGGTGCGGCGGCTTCAGGGCGACGAACGCCTTGACGATCTCGCCGGCCACCGGGTCGGGCCTGCCGATGACCGCCGCCTCGGCCACCGCCGCGTGCTCCATGAGGACGCTCTCGACCTCGAACGGCCCGATCAGGTGGCCCGAGCTCTTGATCACGTCGTCGGACCGGCCCACGAACCAGTAGTAGCCCGCGGCGTCCCGCCGGACCAGGTCGCCGGTCAGGTACCAGCCGCCCGCGAAGCATGCCTTGTAGCGCTCCGGCTCGCCCAGGTAGGTACGGAACATGGAGGGCCAGCCCGGCTCGAGCGCGAGCTCGCCGACGATGTCGGGCTCTTCGATGATCTCGACGCCGCCGTCGACCCGCCGGGCCACCGCCGCGACCACCCCCGGTACCGGCAGGCCCATGGAGCCGGGCTCGATGGCGAGGGCGGGGAAGTTGGCGATCATGATCGCCCCGGTCTCGGTCTGCCACCAGTTGTCGTGGATCGGGCAGCCGAGGACGTCGCGCCCCCAGACCACCGCCTCCGGGTTGAGCGCCTCGCCGACGCTCGCCATGTGACGGAGGTGCCGGAGGTCGAGCTTCGCCGGCAGCTCGGCGCCGGCACGCATGAGCATGCGGATGGCCGTGGGGGTCGTGTACCAGACCGTCACCTTCTGGGACTCGAGGACTCCATACCAGCGCTCCGGGTCGAAGTCGCCGTCGTCGACGATGCTGGTGATGCCGTGGGCGAGCGGGGCGATGATGCCGTAGGAGGTGCCGGTCACCCAGCCCGGGTCGGCGGTACACCAGAAGATGTCGTCCGGGTGGAAGTCGAGCACGTCGCGGGCGGTGACGTAGTGGGCGAGCACCGCCCCGTGGACGTGGAGCGCCCCCTTGGGGGTGCCGGTCGTGCCGCTGGTGAAGTGGAGGATCGCCGGGGTCTCGGGGCTGGTGGGCGGTACCTCGTAGGTCTCCGAGGCGGCGGCCATGAGGTGGTCGAGGTCGAGGGTGTCCAGAGGAGCCTCGGCGGAAGCTCCGGTAGAGCCTCGGGCTCCGTCCACCAGCAGCACCTGCCGGAGGTCGGGGAGCTCGGCCCGGAGCGCCGCCACCTTGCGCCGGTACAGTGCCTCGGTCGTCACCAGTACTTGCCCCTGACCGAGGGCCAGCCGCTGCCGGAGGGGCTCCGGGCCGAAGGCCGGGAAGAGGGGGCAGACCACGGCCAGCCTCTTCCAGGCGCCGAGGGCGGCCACGTAGAGCTCGGGGACTCTTCCGAGGAGCAAGAAGACGCGATCGCCGGGGCCGATGCCGAGGCCGCGCAGCACGTTGGCGAAGCGGTTCGAGAGCCGCTCGAGATCGCCGTAGGTGAGGTCTCGCACCTCGCCCCGGCGGCCGAGGAAGCGCAGTGCCAGGCGGTTTCTTCTGGGGCTCGCGGCGTGGCAGTCGACCGCGGTGTGGGCGATGTTGACGCCCTCGTTGAACGGCAGGCAGGTGGCTTCGCGCCCCACGTCCTCCCAGGAGAACCGCGCGCGAGCCCGCTCGTAGTCGCTCAGGTTGGGTGGAACCCTGAGCTCGTCAGGGTGCTTCTTGATCCGTGGCCAGCGAAGGGTGACCGCCTCGCGGTCTCCCGAGGCCGCCGAGTCGGTCGAGCGCGCGACCGGTGTCATCGCGGTGCCTCCTCGCCCTTCTCACGATCTCTCCATGGGCTCTCGCCCCGAGAAGGGGCCGAAGCGCTCGGACCGGGAGAGGAACACTTCGGCGTCTCTACCATTGGACACCGGGACCCTGTGGCCGTCCAGACGTCGTCGGGCGGTGCGTTCCTGCCCCAACAGGCAGGAGCGCGGAGCGCAGCCGTTTAGCCCCGGCCGGGCGGGCTCACCGCTCGCTCTGGGTACAGCCCACCATCGTCTCGATCGTGGCGCGGTCCGCGGGGCTGATGCGGAGAAACTCGACGCCCACCTGGTGGTGGCCGGAGTGATCCTCGTGCTCCCAGACGACCCGGCTGTCGGCGCGGACGACCTTGTTTTCGAGCGCGATCTGGACGTCTGCCAGCGTGAGGTAGCCCAGGGCCGTCGGGCTCTCGATCATGCAGCCGCCGGGCCCCAGGACCCGTGCCCGGGTGAACACGTCACGGGGCACCTGGCCCGGTCCGGTCTGGAGAAGACGGACCAACGCCGGCCGATCTACCTGGGCTCTCGGAAATCGCCGTCTCTGTCGGATGACCATCTGCCGGTCTCCTCGAGGTGCATGTATCGTGAAATCGAAAAATAAGTATACGACAGGTTCGCCGATTAGCCAGCCCCCCATCCCGGGGCGGCCTGGGCAATCGGCTTCGCGAAAGGCCGAGGCGCTGGCCGAGGCTCTCAGTCGAGCTGGAAGCTCTGGCCCACGGTGGGCACCGAGACCTGCCAGCCGAGCTCCTCGCGGATACGTCCGGCGAAGGTCGCGGCCGGCCGCGGCTCCCCGTGCACCACGAACACTCGCTTCGGCTGCCTCGGAGCCGCCCGGACCCAGTCCATCAGCTCGCTGGCGTCGGCGTGGGCGCTCAGGCCGTTGATCGTCTCGATCTTGGCCCGCACCGGAATCGACTCGCCGAAGATCCGCACTCGCTCCGCCCCTTCGAGGATTCGACGGCCCCGCGTACCCTCCGCCTGGTAGCCGGCGAAGAGCAGGGTGGTCTCGGGCCGCGGGAGACGCTGCTTGAGGTGATGGAGGATGCGCCCACCGGAGAGCATGCCGCTCGCCGAGATGATGATCACCGGGCCACTCATGCGGTTGATGGCCTTCGACTCCTGGACGGTCCGCGTGAGCCGGAAGTCGCCGGAGGTAAGCGGTCTCTCCCCCCGCGCCAGCTCCTGGCGCACCTCGTCCTCGAAGTCCTCCGGGTGGTTCCGGTAGACGCGGGTGGCGTCGATCGCCATCGGGCTGTCGACGATGATCGGTACCACCGGAATCCGCCCCTCCCGCTCGAGCTGGTGGAGGGTGTAGACGAGCTCCTGGGTGCGGCCGACGGCGAAGGCGGGGATGAGCAGAGCGCCCCGGCTGTCGACCGTGTCGTGGACGATCCGGGCGAGCTGATCGGGAACCGGCGTCTCGTCGTGCTCGCGGTCGCCGTAGGTGGACTCGACCACCAGGTAGTCGGCCGCCGGCGGCGGCGACGGGTCGGGCAGGATGGGGGTCTCCCGGCGACCGAGGTCGCCCGAGAAGACGATCTCGAGGCCGCTCGCCGTCCGGAGCTCGACCGTCGCCGAGCCGAGGATGTGGCCGGCGCGTCGGAACTTGATCTCGATCCCGGGGGCGAGCTTCACCCGCTCTCGGTAGGGGAACCCCTGGACCCGGCGGGCGGCGCGTACGCCCTCCTTGGCCGAGTAGAGGGCTTCGATCTCCGGCTCGCCCGGCTGCCGGTGGCGGTTGCGGTAGCGGGCTTCCTCCTCCTGGAGGCCGCCGCTGTCCGGCAACAGGATCTCCAGCAGGTCGACGGTCGCCCGGGTCGCCAGAATGCGGCCGTCGAAGCCGTCCCGGATCAGCCTGGGCAGGTAGCCGGTGTGGTCGATGTGGGCATGGGTCAGGACGACCACGTCGATCGACGACGGCGGCACGCCGAACGGCTCGTGGTTGCGCTCTTCGAGCTCGTCCGGCCCCTGGTAGAGGCCGCAGTCCACGAGGATCCTGGTGCCGTCCACGTCGAGCAGGTGGCGCGAACCGGTCACCGTGCCCGCTGCTCCGAGAAAGGTCAGCTCAGCCATGGGTCGTAAGACTATCCCGACTGACACCGGGCACGCCGAAGCAGCCGCCCGGCGCATGGGGCGGGCGGTGGGACGGGGGAGAGGAGGGGGACGAGACAGACGAGGGGGGCGAGGTCACCCTGGTAAGGTATGCGCCAGCTTCAACACTCAGCAGGCGGCTTGTCGGGGTGGTCCCGGCGGGCCCGGCCGGCGCGATCGCGGGACCCCGGGTTCCGCAAGGAGGCAATGATGAAGCGTACTTTGCTGCTCGGCGTCCTCGTGACGCTCGTGATCACGATTCCTGTCGCGGCCCAGGAGACCCCCGCGAGCATGGTCTCCGCGTACGAAGGCCTGGCGGACTCGATTCTCGGCATGCGCCAGGCCGAGGAGAGCTTCGTCCGGGCGATCCTCGAGCACCACTTCCATGCCGCCAAGCTGGCGATGAAGGCGGGCGAGTACGACGACGCCGCGGCCCAGATGGCGCTCTTCGGCAACGAGGGTGACAACGGCGTCGCCGGCGTGCGCAAGCGCCTCCTCGAGGGCGGGCACCACCACAACTCCGACGCCGAGGAGAAGGGGATCTACGAGCCGGGCTATGTCGTCGTCACCCGCGAGGCGAAGAAGGCGGTCCTCGATTCGGCGGCGGCGCTGCGCAAGGCCGAGGACGACGCCGGCCGGAAGGCCGCCTGGGAGGACTTCGCGGCGGCGGCCAAGGGCCTGTTGAAGGAGTGACGGCGGTCGGCGCGTGCACGATGGCGCTGCTGGCGGCGGTGGGAGCCGTCGCCGGCGGTGCGCCGGCGGTCGATCCTTCGCCCACGCTCCGGTTCGTCGACATCGCCCACGAGGCCGGGCTGGTCCATCCCACCTGGTGTGGTGGCGTGGAGAAGCCCCATCTCCTCGAGTCCGGGGGGACCGGCCTCGGCCTGGTCGACTACGACGGCGACGGTGACCTCGACCTCTATTTGGCGAACGGCTGGCGCCTCGACGGCCCGGAGGTCGCCGAGCGGGGGAAGAACCGCCTCTACCGGAACCGGGGTGACGGCACGTTCGAGGACGTGACCGACCGCGCGGGCGTCGGCTCCGAGGAGTGGGGGACCGGCGTGGCCGCGGGCGACTTCGACGGCGATGGCTGGACCGACCTCGTGGCCACCAACTTCGGCCCGGACGTCCTCTACCGCAACCGGGGTGACGGCACCTTCGAGGCCGTCGAGAGCGGGCCTTCGATCGACGGCTGGTCGACCGCCGCGGTGCTTTTCGATCCGGACGGCGACGGGGACGAGGACCTCTTCATCGCCGGCCAGGTGGACTGCACCCTGGAGGAGGTTCTCCACGCCGAACCGGAGCTCGAATGGGAGGGGGCGATGGTCATGCTCGGTCCGTTCGGGCTGGACGGGCTGGCCAACCGGTACTTCGAGAACCTGACGAACGAGGGCGGCGGGGCAAGGTTCCGCGAGGCGACGGACGCGGCGGGCCTGACCGACCGGGGAGTGTTCTACAGCTTCGCGGTGGCCGCGCTCGACCTCGACGGCGACCTGGACCTCGACCTCTACGTGGCCAACGACTCGAACCCCAACTACCTCTATGAGAACGTCTCCGAGACGGGGGGCTCGACCCGTTTCAAGGAGGTCGGCCTGTGGAGCGGCGCTGCCCTCGACCAGGGCGGCAACGCCCAGGCCGGGATGGGGGTCGCCACCGGCGACGTGGACGGCGACGGCCGCCCCGACCTGGTGGTGACCAACTTCTGGCGCGACGCCACCACCCTCTACCGCAACCTGGGCGACCTGATCTTCGAGGACGTGACCCGCCCCCTGGGAGTCCGCGACCCGAGCTACCAGCCCCTCTCCTGGGGCACCGCCCTCGCCGATCTGGACCTCGACGGCGACCTCGATCTGTTCATCGCCAACGGCCACATCTTCCCCCAGGCGGACGACGTGCCCGAGGCCCAGACCAGCTACGCCCAGAAGAACCTCCTCCTCGCCCAGGAGGGCGGACGCTTCGTCGACGCCACCGACGGCGCCGGTCCGGGCCTCCAGGTGGCCGAGTCGAGCCGGGGCCTGGCGGTGGGCGACGTCGACGGCGACGGGGACCTGGACCTGGCGATCTCGAACGTCGACGCGCCACCGACGCTGCTCCGGAACGACACCGAGCGCGCGGGCGGCTCCTGGCTCCTGGTCGACGCTCCGGGGGCGCTCCGGGCCGAGCTGGCGAGCGGCTCCCGCCGG
>Ga0210122_1000679_pt1 | contig 11770 bp, 9 predicted proteins | sample Muzzi_CordB_D2_FD_185530 | JGI IMG/M metagenome (GOLD analysis project Ga0210122, IMG submission 185530) | Wetland microbial communities from San Francisco Bay, California, USA, that impact long-term carbon sequestration - Muzzi_CordB_D2 (SPAdes) | ecosystem: Environmental > Aquatic > Marine >... | reverse complement strand
GGCGGGTGGGGTGTCCGGCGGCGGCGCCCGCCGCGAGGAATCGCGGGCAAGGAGGCCGAGATGCGCATTGCGATGCCGTCGAGACCGTTCCTCCGGACCGCGGCTCTGGCCGCCGCCCTCTTGCTTCTCCTTCCGCTCTCGATCACGCTGCTCGAAGCGAGCGACGGGGCCTGGGGCCCCGCCGAGCAACGGGCCATGGCCGCGCGGGGATCGGTGACCTACCGCGTCTATTGCCAGACCTGTCATGGGCGAGCCGGCGCGGGGGATGGCAAGCTGGCGACCCTGCTCGACACGGCGCCGGCGAACCTGACCCTGATCGGCCAGAGCGCCGAGGGCGCCTTCCCGGACGAGCACGTCTACCAGCTCATCGACGGCCGGCAGGACGTCGCGTCCCACGGCCGGCGGGAGATGCCGGTGTGGGGCGAGGCGTTGGCGGCGACCGACGAGGCCGCGGGCCTGTCCCCGGCTCAGATCGAGAGCAAGATCTGGGAGCTGGTGTTCTACCTCGAGTCGATCCAGCGGTAGGGAGACACGCAAAAGGGGTGGCCTTGGAGGCCACCCCTTTTCACCGGCTCCTTCGGTGTCGCCGGTCTTGCTGCCGCGGGCGCGAGGCGCTCAGCGGATGCCGACCGGCTTGCCGTCCACCAGGTCCATGTGCGCCGCCTGAGGCGTGCGCGGCAGGCCCGGCATGCGCAGGATGCTGCCGAGCAGCGGCACCAGGAAGCCGGCGCCGGCGGAGAGGATGACGCCACGGACCGTGACCGGGAAGTTCTCCGGCCGGCCCGGGACGAGCGGGTCGTCCGAGAGGGACGCGGGGGTCTTGGCCACGCAGAGCGGCAGCTCCTCATACCCCAGGCGCCGGATCTCGTCCAGATCCCGCTCCGCCTCTTTCGTGTAGACCACCTCGCCCGCGCCGTAGATCCGGTGGGCGACGGCCTCCATCTTCTGCTCGAAGGGGTCCTTCCAGTCGTAGAGCGGCTTGAACGGGTCCGGATGGGACTCCGCGTGCTCGAGCACGGTCCTGGCGAGGTCTTCGGCCCCCTCGCCGCCGCGGGCGAAGTGGTCGCTGACCGCGAACGGCACGCCCAACTCCTCGCACGCCTGGCGCACCACCGCGATTTCCTCCTCGGTGTCGGCGTGGAAGCGGTTCAGGGCAACGATCGGGACCTCGTCGAAGGTCTCGATGTTCTCGACGTGCTTGCGCAGGTTCCCCAGCCCCCGTTCGACGGCCGCCGGATCGGGCGTTTCGAGGTCGCTGGCTGAGGCGCCGCCGTGCAGCTTCAAGGCCCGCACGGTGGCGACCAGCACCACGGCCGCGGTGTCGAGGCCGGCGGACACGCACTTGATGTCGAAGAACTTCTCCGCCCCGAGGTCGAAGCCGAAGCCGGCCTCGGTGACGGTCCAGTCCGCGTGGGCCATGGCCATCTTGGTGGCGATCACCGAGTTGCAGCCGTGGGCGATGTTGGCGAACGGTCCGCCGTGGATGAACGCCGGCACCCCCTCGACGGTCTGGACCAGGTTGGGCATGAGGGCATCCTTGAGCAGCACCATCATGGCGCCGACCACGTCCAGGGCCTTGGCGGTCACCGGTTCCTTGCGGAAGCTCAAGGCCACCAGCAGGCGGTCGAGGCGCGTGCGCAGGTCGTCCGCGTTCTCCGCCAGGCAGAGGGTCGCCATGACCTCGGAAGCGGCGGTGATGTCGAACCCGGTCTCCCGGGGCACGCCCTGGAGGACGCCGCCCAGGCCGATGACGATGTTGCGCAGGGCGCGGTCGTTCATGTCCATGACCCGCCGCCAGAAGACCCGCCGGGGATCGACCTCCAGCGGGTTGCCGTGATGGATGTGGTTGTCGAGCACCGCGGCGAGCAGGTTGTGGGCCGAGGTGATGGCGTGGAAGTCGCCGGTGAAGTGGAGGTTGATCTCCTCGGCCGGCTGGACCGTCGAGCGGCCTCCGCCTGTGGCGCCGCCCTTGATGCCGAAGGTCGGGCCGAGGGAGGGCTCGCGCAGAGCCAGGCAGACCGATTCACCGATCCGCGCCAGCCCCTGGGCGAGGCCGATCGAGGTGGTCGTCTTACCCTCGCCCGCCCTGGTCGGGGTGATGGCGGAGACCAGCACCAGCTTGCCGGGCTTCCTGCCGTTGTCGCGGGCTTCGAGCCGGACCTTTGCCTTGTCCGTGCCGTACGGGACCAGGTTCCTGGACTCGACGCCGAGGCTCTCGGCGACTTCGGTGATCGGTCGGATCTCGCTCATAACTCTCCCTCTCGATGGGATGGGGTGTCTGCGGTGATGTCCGTCAGGTGAATCGACTGAGGTGGGTGCGGAGTCGCGGACGCTCCGTGTTCACCCTACATTAACCGCACCACGCCAGCGGGGCCACCCCTCCGGGGGGCTGGGCCTGTCTATAATCGGGCTTCGAGACCGGGACACCTCGACCGGGGAGCCACAGTGAGTCATTCCGACGAGCCACACGATGATGCGAGCCAGCGCTACAAGCGCGTCGACCTGCAGCGGAAGGTGTCGCTGAAGTTCAAGGAGTTCCAGGGCTTCATCACCGAGTATTCCGAGAACATTTCCGCGGGCGGGATGTTCATTCGCACCAAGGACCCCCAGGCGCCGGGGAGCATGTTCGACTTCGAGTTCACCCTCGGCGAGGACTACACCCTGATCCACGGCCTCGGCGAGGTGGTCTGGATTCGTGACGAGGACGAGGGCTTCGACCGGCCCGCGGGGATGGGGGTGCGCTTCCTGAGTCTCGACGAGACGAGCCGGGAGCTCATCGACCGCATGGTGGCCGAGCGGCTGAAGGCCCAGAAGGCACGGGTCGCCGAGCCCATCACGCCGGACCCGCACTGGGGAATGGCCGGCGCGACCGGTCCGGGCCCCGCGGCGTCCCCGGAGCAGCGGAGTGCCCAGCCCGCGGCGGAGGCTCCGGAGGACGAGACGGTGGCCGAGGGCGTTCCCCCCTGGCTGCCGTCCCCGCCGCCCTCCGTCACGTCCCCGGAGCAGGAGAGCGGCGCGCGGCCGTCCCTGTTCGACATGCTCCCCGACCCGGAGAAAGAACGCCCCGTTCCGGTGGCCGAGCCGGACGAGACCGTCGGCGGTCCGGGCGAAGTTGATGAGCCCCGGCGCCAGGTGGGCCCCTCCCCGTACGCCCGCTCCTACCCGGTGGCCAGCGCCCAGGTGGCGGTCCGAAGCTCGCCCTCCCGGCGGCCGTGGCTGGTGGTTGGGCTGATCGGGCTCGTGGTCGTCGCGGTGGTCGTGGGCGCCGTGGTGTTCTTCCCGGAGAGCGTACCCGGTTGGCTGCCCTGGGGCGCGGACGATGGAGCACGGGAGGCCGCGGCGGGTACTGAGGCGGCCGCGGGTACTGAGGCGGCCGCGGGCGCTGACGAGATGGCCGCAGGCGCTGTCACCGGGTCCGCCGATCAAGGAGCCGACGACGCCGATGGCGCCGCTGCCGCGGGCGACCTGGCCCCCGGTTCCGGGCGACCGGCAGGGCCGGGAGGCGCCGGGGCCGAGAGCGGCGAGACCGTCGGGGTCATGGACATGGTCGAGGAGGAGGCAGGGGAGGATCGCCGCCCGGGCGGCGCCGGAGACATCGCCCCTGGCGCTGAGCCGCCCGGGCGGCAGGCCGCCTCGCCCGCCCAGCCGAGCCCGGAGCCGCGGCGTGGGCCGACTCCCGACGCTTCGCCCGGGCCATCCGCGGGGAGGCCCGCCCCGGTACCTCCCGCGCCGGAGGGGGAGCCGTTCACCCGGGTGCTCAACATCACCTGGGAGCAGCTCGAAGGCGAGCTGCTGGTCACCATCTACCTGGACGGGGCCGTCCGCGAGTGGGACTACTCCCACGTGCGGGTCGGCTCCCCGCCGCCCCGGGAGCTGGTCATCGTCCGGGGCATCCGGGAGCCCTTCGCACGCACCAACATCCCGGTGGCGGCGGCCATGGTCGACCAGATCCGGGTCGGCTTCCACCCGAAGCGGGGTGGCAACGAGCTCCACGTGGTGCTCGACGTGGCCCGCCCGACGGTCTACCTCGAACGGATGGAGGCCTCGGGTCGGGAGATCCGCCTCTACCTCACCGTCCGCGAGCGGTGAGCGCACACCGCCCGCTACCGTCCCTTCCAACGCCGGTCGAGGTCAGCGCCGGCGGAGTCAGCCTCCGGGTGCGGCGCTTCGGGCCGCCGGAGCGTGACAGCCCGCGGTCCGCGCGTTTGATCGCGTTCCACGGCGGCCCCGGCCTCGACCACCATCTGCTGATCCCCCTCGCTCTGGTCCTGGCCGAGCGCTTCGAGGTCTGGCTCCCGGACCTGCCCGGTCACGGCGGATCGGTGGCGCCCTCGGGGAAGCTGCCCGGGCTCAAGGCGCTCGAGGGTCGCCTCGCTGCCTGGCTCCGGGGGGTCTGCGCCTGCTCCGCGCGCGGCTGCGACATCCTCCTCGGCCACTCGCTCGGCGCCTGGCTCGTGGCGCGGCTCCTCCGGCGCCGCAAGGTGGAGCCGGCCGCGGTCGTGCTCCTGTCGCCCCCCGCGGCCGGGCAGGCCTCGGACAGCACGGCGCTCCGACGGGCGGTGCGGGCGATGGGCGAGCTGGAGCGGGGGAGCCGGGCGAACCGGGCCAGGCGGGAGCTCCAGGCGCACGTCCTGGCCGAGACCCGGGGCGAGGCGAGCGACACCTTCCTCGCCGCGATCGAGCGGACGGACGTCCGCGACCCCCGCCTCTACGGGGCACTGCTGCGGAACTTCCACCGGTCGGTGACCGGGCCGGTGCGGCCGTTCGAGCCTCCCTGCCCGGTGCTGGTGGTTTGTGGCGAAGAGGACCGGACGACGCCGCCGGACCAGGCCCGTCGGGTGGCCCGGAGCATCGCCGGAGCCCGCCTGTCGCTGCTCGAGGGGGCGGGGCACTACCCGTTCGCCGAACGGCCGGCCGAGACCGCGGGAAGCGTCCTCGAGTTCCTCGACGCCGTTCTGGATCGCGCCGCTCCGGCGGGCCACGCGTAGACACGCCTCACCAGCGCGCGCCGGGAGAAAGCACCGGTTGTGGTATCACATCGGAAGCGACACACCCGACCGAAGAGCTCAGGGGCCGGAGAGCCCCGCCACGCGGTTCCCGACCGAAGGAGACCCCTCATGGACGCCGATCGGATGCCCTTGTCCAGAGTAGCCGTTGCGCTGCTCGCCGCCGTGCTCCTTGCCTGTGCAGTCGCCACCGCTCAGGAGGCTCCTCCCGAGACCCCGTCGATCGACCGCCTCTCGGCCAACGTCGAGCGCTTCGAGGAGTCGCTCGGCCACAGACTGGACATGCTCGAGAAGAAGATCGACGACGCCCTGTGGTTCGACCGGGTGGGCGACCTGGCGGTGATCGAGAAAGTCCGGATCTACGGGCCGCCCAAATGGAAGGAGTCGAACCCCGACGAGATCGGGGCCGGCAACCCGGTCAAGTTCTACGCCTACCTGTTCACGCCACGCGCGGAGCTCGGAGGCCGCAAGCTTCCACTCCTGGTTTTCTCCCACGGCGGCGTCCACAGCGACTTCAACACCTACTACACCCACATCGTGCGCGAGCTGGTGGCCCAGGGGTACATCGTCGTGGCGCCCGAGTACCGGGGCTCCACCGGCTACGGCCAGGGCACCTACGAGAGCATCGACTACGGCGGCCGGGAGGTGGACGACGCGCTCGCCGCTCGGAACTGGGTGGTGGAGAACCATCCGCGGGCGGACGCCGACCGGGTGGGGGCGATCGGCTGGAGCCACGGCGGCCTGATCACGCTCCACAGCCTGTTCGACCACCCGGAGGCGTACCGGGTCGGCTTCGCCGGCGTGCCGGTGTCGGACCTGGTGCAGCGCATGGGCTACCTGGGGCCGAGCTACCAGTCCCTCTACGACGCCGAGTACCACATCGGCCAGACTCCGTACGAGAACCTGGCGGAGTACAAGCGGCGCTCACCGGTCTGGAACGTGGAGAAGCTCGAGCGGCCGCTCCGCGTCCACGGGAACGTGCACGACGAGGACGTGAACGTGATCGAGGTCGAGCACCTGGTCCAGGCGCTGAAGGCGGCGGGCAAGGAGTTCGAGTACGAGATCTACGACCTGCCGGGTGGCCACAGCTTCGACCGGCTGGACACTCCGGAGGCGTGGCAGGTCCGGCGGACGATCTACGACTTCCTGGCCCGCTACCTCGATCCGCCGAACCCGGGGATCGAGCTGGGGATCGGCAAGAACGGCCTCACCTCGCCGTAGCGAGAAAGCGGCCCCTCTTCTCCGCCTCGAAGGGAGGAACAGCCTCGTGACGGAGAAGAAGGGCAGGGAGGGGGTGTCCCCTTCCCCCCGGAGGGCGGGAAGGGGACCGAGGGGTTGGGGGGAGACCTAAGCTACCGCCGGATGCGGTAGTTGATCACCGTCTCGCCGAAGTCCGGCACGAACACCCGCAGCGACACCACGTCGCCGGGGCCGACGTCGGCCGCAGCCTTGCTCACGTCCTCCGCCGACTCCACCTGCTGGCCGTTGACCCGGAGCAGCTTGATGCCGGGGCGCAGGCCCGCCTGGGCCGCCGCGCTGAACGGCGCCACCTGGGAGATCACCACGCCGCCGGGCTGGTCGTAGCCGAAGCGCTGGGAGAGCTCCGGGGTCAGCGGCTGGACGCGGAAGCCGAGGGTCTCCTCGGCGCGGGCGCCGCCCTGGGGGCTGGACTCCTCTTCTTCGGAGTCGAACTCCCCGAGCTTCACCGCGACGTCCATGGTCTTGCGGTTACGGAAGATGCTCAGCGCGACCTTGTCGCCCGGCCGGCGCTTGGCGAGGGCGGTCGTCAGATCGGTTGCGTCCTCGATCGGCTCGCCGTCGAGGGCGAGGATCACGTCACCCGCCTGGAGGCCGGCCGCCGCGGCCGGAGTGTCCTCCTGGACCGCCGCGACCTCGGCGCCGCGCACCTCGTCCAGGCCGTAGGCCTCGGCGTCGACCGCGGTGATGTCGCCGACCGAGACGCCGAGCTGGGGCCGGCGCACGTGGCCGTACTCGAGGAGGTCCGAGACCACCCGCTGGGCCAGGTCGATGGGGATCGCGAACCCGTAGCCGACGAAGGAAGGTCCGCCGAGGATCGCGGTGTTGATCCCCACCACGCTACCGGACAGGTCGACCAGCGGACCGCCGGAGTTGCCCGGGTTGATCGCCGCGTCGGTCTGGATGTATGCCTCCAACGACGAGCCACCCCGGCCAAGTTGACGCCCCTTGGCGCTGACGATGCCAGCCGTGACGGTCGACTCGAGGCCGAAGGGTGAGCCCAGTGCGAGCACCCAGTCGCCCACCTGGAGGGGGTCGGAGTGGCCGAGGGTGGATACCGGCAGGCTCTCGCTGTCGTCGGGATCGATCTTGAGCAGGGCGACGTCGGTGTTGGGATCGGAACCCACTACCTTGGCCTCGTACTCACGTCCGTCGAACAGGCGGACGAGGACGAAGTCGGCGTCGGAGATCACGTGGTGGTTGGTGATCACGTGGCCCTCGCGGTCGAGGATGAAGCCGGAGCCGGAGCCGGTCTGGGGCGGCGCCTCGCCTTCGGGCGTCGCCTGGGGGCCGAAGAAGAAGTGGAAGGGCGAACGGCCCTGGGGGCCGGCGCTCGCGGGCTTTTCGACCTCGATGTAGACGACCGCTGGCAGAGCGTCGTGGGCGGCGGCGCGGAAGGTCGCGGAGAGGGCGTGGGCGGTCGCCGGATCGACGTCTTCCGGGCGTGGTCCCAGCTTCTCTTCGATGACGTTGGTGGCCGCCTTCTTGTTGGTTGGGGCCTTGTGTTGGGCCGACTCGGAGGTTGCCGCGGGGCCGCACGCGACAACTACCAAGACGACGATGAGGGTCAGGATTCGGGCGATCTCTGGCTTCGATCGATTCATGGTCGTCGTTTCCTTCTCGTGGTCTCCAAATGGCACGTTTCGTTGCTCGCCGTGCGGGCTTATGCAAAGTCCGGGCCTTGTTCTTGCCGTGGTGGGCGCATCACCCGGGTCGGACCGCGGGCTCCCGGTCTCCGGCATGGCTGCGCCTGGTGGGCCTGCGGATGTGGGGCTCCGCCTGCCAGCGCCTCGCGGGCGTGTGGGGTTGCCCTGCCACCGCCTTGAGGGCCCGCGGTTGCTGACACCTCCGACCGGGAGCCCGCGGACCGACCCTGGACATCCCGGCTTGTTGGGGCAGGCGGGTAAGGTCGTTCGCTTCGCTCACGCCCGGCCGACTGAAGTCGGCCGCTTCATCGTCGGATCGCGTTTCGGAAACACCATCTTGGCGTGAAGCGGCCGGTTTCAACCGGCCGGACGCGCCCGCAGGGCGCAACCTCATTCGTTTCCTTCGTCTGCCCGGGAGAAAGAAGATCGAGGTGTTGGGAGGGAGATTCGATCACCCTCCGTCGACCAGCGGCAGCAGCCGGTCGATCTGCGCCTCGGCGTCGGCTTCGCCGAGGTCCATCACGCGGCGGCAGTAGTCGCCCTGGAACATGACCAAGGAGAGGAAGTCGGGGCTCTCGGTCTCGCGGGATCCGAGGCTTCGGGTGAGGTACCGGAAGCTCTTCGGCAGCCGCGGCTCGAACTGCGCCGCCAGCTTGCCGAGGTCTTGCGAGGGGCGGAGCACCTCCACGTCGACCACCCGCAGGCCGTGGCGCTTCTCCGGGGGGATGTCGCGCAACAGCAGGTTCAGCCGCTCGATGCGTAGCGCGTCCTGGTCCAGGGCGTCGAGGAAGATGGCGTTCAGGAGCTGGCTCGCGATCTGGAGCGGCGGCGGGTAGCCGCGGAGCTGGGAGCGGTCGGCCTCCTCGCGGCTCCGGGCGAAGCGCGTCGAGATGGCGAGCACGCGGTCCGCGCCCAGGTGGATCGCCGGCGAGAGCGGGTTGGTGAGCCGGATGCCGCCGTCGCCGTGCCACATGGTCTCGAGCTGGACGGCGGGAAAGAAGAGCGGCAGCGCGGACGACGCCATGATGTGGTCCACGGTGGTCGTGGTCACGCGGCTCCGGCGGTTGGGACGCTCCCAGCACTGGGCGTTCTGCCCTTCGATCCAGATCACCGTCTGGCCGGTGTCGAAGTTGCTGGTGATGACGGTGAAGCTTCGGAGCCGCCCCTCCTCGAGGTTGCGCGCGACGCCGGGGATGACGCCACGCGAGTCGGCGCCGAGGGCGCCGGTGAGGAGCTTGCGTAGCGGCGTCGTGTCGACCAGGGCGCGCACCTCGGGCGCGAGCGGACCGCCACCCGAGACCAGCCGGAACGCCCACCGGACCATGCTGCGGGCGAGGGACCACGGATCGACGCAGAACACCCGGTCGACCTCGAGGTGGGTCCACAGGTCGCTCAGGCGCTCCACGGTGTCGCGGAGGCCGTCGGGGTGGGCGGCGAGACAGGCGGCGTTGATGGCGCCGGCCGACACCCCGGTGAGGATCGGGATCCGCAGGTTGGGCCGGTGGCGGGCGAGGGCGCGCAGGCACCCCACCTGGTACGCGGCTCGGGCGCCGCCGCCGGAGAGGACGAGCGCCAGCCCCTGGCCGCCCGTCGTCGTCCCTTCGATCGCTAGCTCTTCCAGTCCGCTCATCACCAGATCGCGGCGAACTGTACCAGCCCGGAGGTTTCGCGCCGAGCCGGTGCGAAACCTCCGGGCTCGAGAGGAGTTATCGGGCGGCGGCCCGGGGGACCCGGCGCTCCGACTCCCGGTGGGCCTCCAGGAAGGTCTCCGGATCGGAGAAGACGTTGGCGATCCGCATGCCCTTCTTCACGGCGCTCCAGCTCACGCGGCCGGTGGCCAGGGCGCCGACGAGCTGGAGGTAGGTCTTGGCGCGCCCGCGGTAGCGGTAGCGGACTTCGAGGGTGGTGCGCCAGAGGCGGGCGTACTCCTCGTAGAACTGGTCGAGGGGCAGGCGGGTGGGGAGCACCGCGTGGACGATGTCGAACATCTCCCAGTCGTCGGTCGTGACCTGGCGGCACGCATCGCTCCAGAGGTCGGTGCCCGGCAGCGGCGTGAGCACCGAGAAGCCGCTGTTGTAGGTGCCGTTCTCGTCGATCCACTCCCGCAAGCGGGCGAAGTCTTCCCGGTCCCAGCCCGGGTCGACGATGAAGTTCGAGGTGAAGCCCACCCCCATCTCCTTCAGGATCTCGATCGCCCGCAGGTTGTTGGCGGCGCTGTTCTTCTTGTTGACCGAATCGAGCCCCCGGTCGTCGATCGCCTCGAGGCCGAGGAAGATCGCCAGGTCGCCGCAGTCCTTCCACATCTCGATCAGGTGGGGGAACTTGCAGATGATGTCGGTGCGTGTCTGGACGGTGAAGTACTTGCGGATTCCGGCCGCCTTGATCTGGCGCGCCATCTCCTCGGCCCGGCGCACGTTCATCCAGAAGATGTCGTCGGTGATGAAGACGTTGGGCGCCTCGATGGCGGCGAGCTCCCGGACCACCCGCTCGGGCGACTTCTCGCGGAACGTGCTCTCGTGGAACTTCCAGACCGAGCAGAAGTTGCACTTGAACGGGCAGCCGCGGGCGGTCTCCATCAACGCCAGCGGCTTGCGGAAGTTGATGTAGTACTCGGGCGCGTAGTCGCGGATCAGGTGGCGGGCGGGGAGCGGCAGGGTGTCGAGGTCGCTGCGGCTCGGCGGCGGTCCCGTGGGGCGGCGGTCCGTGCCGTGGCCGAGAATCAGGCCGGGTGCCTTGGACGCTTCGCCCGCCGTGTCGAGCTCGTGGACGAGGGGCGGCATCACCTCCTCGCCGTCGCCGATCGCTACCGCGTCGATCGCCGGGTCGTCGAACCACTGCGGCTCGCGCGAGGCGTCGTGGCCGCCGACCACCACGAAGGCCTCCGGAAGCTCGCGCTTGACCCGCCGCGCGAGCTCCAGGCAGCGGAAGCGCTCGGTGGTGAAGTTGCACTGGAGGCCGACGACCTGGGGCTCGAACCGGCGGCACCGTTCCATGCCGCCCTCCGATCCGTCGATCCTGAGGTCGAAGATCGCGCACTCGTGACCGTCAGCTTCGAGGGCCGCGGCGACGCACTCCGGCCCGAGGGGCTCGACGAAGGTCAACATCTCGAGACCCAGAATGCCGCCGATGGGCGGCTTGAGGAAGGCGACTCGCATGGCTGACCTCCGGAAGACAAATCGAGTTTTCGGTTTCTCGGCCGGGGACATCCCACCATGGCGGCCCGCCAGCGTCAAGGGGCGGGTCAGTCGATGACCCGTGTGCGCAGTTCGTGACCCCCGGGGAGCCCTCCAGAGGGTCACTTGCTGATCCGGGGCCGGAGCGCCGGCCGGAGGTTGATGGCGGAAACGCCCTGAAACAGGGCGATTTCACGCTCGGCCAGGGTGGCGTGCGTTCTGGCACGGCTCTTGATGAGAGGTTCGATCAGAGCGCGGTCGGACAGCGCGCCGAATTCCGGGTCGTTTGGGTCGCTGAAGCGGCGCGGCACGGACGCTGGTCCGACCCGATCAGAACCCTCCGGGAGGGCAGTTGCTCTTCCGGGTTCTCATGGGCGGGGTTCCGAAAGGAAGCCCGCCCACTTTTTCCTCCGCGCAACACCCGTTCGAGTCCCCTGGACCGCCCCTCTGGGTGGCGCCTCCAATGCCGTCCGTGCGTACCATCGAAGACGGGGTGGGAACTCTGAGAGTGCCAGGCACTCCGATTCCGGAGGCTCCCGCCCGATGATCCAAACCCCACCCGAAACGCATTCCCCCAGAGCATCGAGATGAGCAATCGACTCGCGACACGTACGTCTACGACCGAACGCATTCTGCTGGGAGACGAAGCGCTCGCCCAAGGCGCGGTCGACGCGGGCCTGGCCGCCGC
>Ga0210122_1000678_pt1 | contig 11784 bp, 10 predicted proteins | sample Muzzi_CordB_D2_FD_185530 | JGI IMG/M metagenome (GOLD analysis project Ga0210122, IMG submission 185530) | Wetland microbial communities from San Francisco Bay, California, USA, that impact long-term carbon sequestration - Muzzi_CordB_D2 (SPAdes) | ecosystem: Environmental > Aquatic > Marine >... | reverse complement strand
CCGAAAGGTGGCCTCCTCGATGGCTGCAATTCCGGCTTTTGTGACCGGTATCTTGACGATGATATTCGGCGCCAGACTGTCAAAGTGCACAGCCTGCCGTACAATCCGTTCGGCATCTCTGTAAAACCTGGGATCGGTTTGAATGGACAGGCGTCCTTTGCGGCCCTGCTCACGATCGAATACCGGCATCAACAGCTCGGAAGCCTTAACGGAAATCTCTTCCACGACTTTCCAGGTAACTTCATCCTCAGTCGCCGCGGGCATTTCCGCAATAATTTCTTTAATGCGGTCCTTCCATAAATGCATCTCCTTGCGTAGTACCTCTCCGGCAATCACCGGGTTTGAGGTGGCGCCGGCAGCACCATGTCCGATGGCATAGGACAGCTCCTGTATCGAACAGGAATCGTTCCACAAATCCGTATCGCTGGTGCAAACCATTTTGTGCAGCGGGCCTTTAAAGTCTTGCTCTTTCATCGGTACTTTCTCCTATATTATGCTGTGCCTTATCGACAAATTGCTATTGATGTTCAATGAGTTATTGTATGTTAATCAGCTAAATGAACTAAAATTCAAAATGACTAATCCGCCGGAGGCGGACTAAAATTGCGGAATTCTATCATCATAAAATAGACAGGATACCTTAATTTTAGGCATTTTAGCGCATTTTAGGCATTTTCCAATTTAACCGATTATGGAATCACTGGCTGGCCGTTATACCGCCGTCGACATACATAATCTGGCCGGTAACAAAATCGGAAGCCGGTGAACAAAAGAATAGAACCGCACCGACAACATCCTTCGGGTCCGCTATCCGTCCTAAAGGGATGCGCTCCAGCAATTGCTGCCTGAACTCGGGGTTATCCATGACATGCTGAATCATTTCCGTATAAACAAAGGTCGGTGCAACACCGTTAACCGTGATTCCGTAGCGGGCCAGCTCCATGGCATGCTGTTTGATCAGCATGACGAGCGCGCCCTTGGTGCTGCAGTAGGCGGAATAGCCGCGATCGCGCAAACCCAGGCGGGCACGCACCGAGAGCAGATGGACCTGTTTTCCCTTAACCCCGGCCTCGGTCTGGCAGCGGGCCACCGCCTGAGCGATAAACATGGCGCTTTTTAAATTCGACCGGTATACCTCGTCGAAGGCTTCTTCCGTCACCTCCAGCAGTGGTTCTTCACGCTGAATGCCGACACAGTTAACCAGAATGTCGGGCGGGCCGAATTTTTGAACAACCCGTTCAACAGATGTTTGAATGGCTGCCACCGATTGTACATCCACCTGGATACCCAGGGCGCTGTGGCCGTCGGCCCTGATTTTATCAGCCAGTTTTTCAGCCTTATCCAGGCGGCGACCGGAGACAACCACCCTGGCGCCCCTGATAGCCAATCCCCAGGCAATAGCCTCTCCAATGCCGCCGTAACCGCCCGGTAGATAAGCCACTTTTCCCCTCACATCGAAGAGGTCGGCCAGTTGAGTTGAAAATTCGATGACCGGCGTAATTTTTCCCATTGAGTTCTCCGTTGTTCGGTCTGATAGAAGCGTGTTTCCCAATTAAAAATTGAACATCGAATCCGCCTCCGGCGGATCCAATATTGATGGTTTCGTAAAAAGTCAAAAATCCTCCTCTCCCTTGATGGGAGAGGGTCGGGGTGAGGGTGAATAAGACGAAATTTCAGCCTATTATATCCCCCTCCCCTTAATCCCCTCCCGCCAGGGGAGGGGAAATTAGACTTTTTACGAGATCGTCAATATTGATGGCACTACGCTTAATCTATTTTAAATCAATTGAATCACGCTATAGACGTGATCTAAAGGCCGAGAATCCACCAGAGGCGGACAAGTTTCGAAGGTAGATTCGATTTGCTCAGCCTTTTTATTAAATTGACACAATTCATTATTCGACGTTGGACGTTCGATGTTCGATGTTCGATGTTCGACGTTCAATAGGTTCGCTGTCCCGACTAATCCATATGCAGCCCGCCATTAATGTCAACAATCTCGCCGGTGATAAAGCCGGATAACGGTGACACCAGAAATCGCACCACATGCGCGACCTCTTCTGCCTCGCAGAAACGTCCGACAGGTATCTGGTCGAGCAACTGACGGCGCTGTTCTTCGGTCAATTGTTCCGTCACCATCGGCGTCTTTATGTAAGCCGGCGCGATACCGTTTACGGTAACGCCGAACGATGCGGCTTCCCGGGCCAGCGAAAACGTCAGGGCGGCCATGGCCCCTTTGGAAGCTGTATAAGCCGTCCCGGCGGTTATCCCGCCGGTCTTCATGGCCAGTGAGCATATGTTGACGATCCGGCCCCATCCGGCGGCCTGCATGCCCGGCAGCCATTCACGGCACAGGTAAAAGGCCCCGTCAAGATTAACGCCCAAAATACGGCGCCATTCATCGTTGGCGGTATCAGCCGCTTTGTGGTTGGAGAGCACTCCGGCATTGTTAACCAGAACCGAAATCTGACCGAGATCCCGCCGAATCGCTGCGCAGGCCTCAGCGACCTTATGCGGATCACTGACATCGAGGGCCAGCGAATATGCTCCTGCCCCGATATCCAGTGCCAGTGCCTCCAGCGGTTTATCATCTATATCCACCATAATCACCCGGTATCCGTCCGCGGTCAGCCCCTTAGCGGTTTCGCGACCGAGAACACCGGCAGCCCCTGTCACCAATGCAAGTTTTTGTTTGTCACGCGTCATTTTTCAGCTCATGTTTTGGGTTAAGTGACCTAAATAGTCCCTGACCTGGGGATTGGAAATAAGGGTATCAAAATCAGGCATCTGAAGCAGCCGGCCGTTGTATACGAAAATGTATTCCTGGCAGATTTCCCGCATGATCTCAAGGTGAACGGGCGCATTGGGGTGCAGACAGACAAACACAAGTCGACCTTCATTGTACAGTCTGTAAAAAAAATCCAGCATAAAACCGATGTAACCGTCCTGGGTGTTGAACTGCGGTTCGTCGAATAGGTGAATCATGGGATATGCGGTGCCGGCGGACTCGAGCATGAAACTGGGGCGGGTGCGCGTGAAATGACGTACCTGATAGGATTGATGGTAATGAATAGCCAGACGATCGCGCTCGCGGTATTTAACCTGATGGATATCATGTCCCAGGCAAAATACCTTGCCGCTGTTCGGGCGGTTGCTTCCGGTGATGAGTTCAAAAAGGGTGGTCTTGCCCGACCCGTTCGGTCCCATCATTCCGACAATCGCCGGCGCGGCGATGGTAAAGTCGGCTTCCAGCTGAAACGTCACCTGTTTGTTTAACACACCGCGGGTATACACCTTGCGAAGCTGGTCGACAACCAGAAGCGGCGAGCGATCATTCATAGGGTCTCCTGTGTTTAAGTTAAATACCTAACAGTTTACTGCGCAGCGCATCGTCGGCCAGCAATTCCGCCGCCGATCCCGTATGCACGATGCGGCCGAGGTCCATCACGTAGATCCGATCACTGACGGCCAGTGCACTGTGCGCGTTATGTTCAACGAGCAAAACTGAAATTTGTTCTTCCTTCAGGCGCTTGACGACCGCCATGACATCCTGGGCCACTTTGGGTGCCAGTCCCTGGGTCGGTTCATCAAACAGGACCAATCCCGGAGAGCCGAGAAGCGCCCTGGAAATTGCCACCATCTGCATTTCACCGCCCGAGAGATTCTCACATTCACGATCCATCAAATACTCTAAAGCCGAAAAAATCTCAAAAGTCTCGCGCAGGTCCCACGCTCTGAACCGGGTGCGCTTGCGCGCAATTGACAGATTGCGGCTAACGGTTAAGGTCGGAAAAATGCGGCGGTCGTCGGGTACCCAGCCGATGCCGTTTCTGGCGATTTCATGGGTGGGTTTGGCGGTAATATCCTGCCCGTCGAAAAAGATAGACCCTTGTCGGGCCGGCGTCAGTCCTAATATGGATCGCAATGTTGTGGTTTTACCGGCACCGTTGGGCCCCAGAAGACTGACCACCTCACCGCGGCCCACCGCCAGCGACACGTTATACAGCACCTGGGTTTCACCATAGAAAGTGTTGATTTGGTTAAGCTCAAGAATCATACCAGTTTTCCTAAATTCGATGCCTGGACCCACTTGTTGGCCCGCAATTCGTCGGGCGTTCCTTCGGCAATCACCTGACCCCAGTGGACGACTGAAATCCGATCCGCCAGGTCAAAAAGAAATTTCATATCGTGCTCGATGATGACCATGGTATAGGTACGCTTGAGTTCCTGCACCAGTTCGGCCAGTCGCGTCATGGCCTCTGCTCCGATGCCGGAGGTGGGTTCGTCCAGAAAAAGAATTCGGGGCTCGGTGGCCAGGGCAACGGCGATTTCCAATGCGCGGCGATCGCCGTATGAAAGCTGATCGGATGGCACCACCTCTTTGCCCTTCAGGCCCACCTGTTCCAGCACCCCGGCCGCTTTATCGATCGCCTCCCGGTCCTGTTCGATACTGCGGATCATATTAAAACCACGATTTCTCACCTGGGGCAGGGCAATCAGCACGTTTTCAAGGGCTGTGTATTCATCAAATAAATTAATCAACTGAAATGAGCGTGAAACCCCTTTTTGGGCGATTAAACGCGGGGGGAGTCCGGTAATATGCTCGCCGGCGAAAATGACTTGTCCTCTATCGGGTTTGTAAAGGCCGGTCAGCACGTTAAAGCAGGTCGTCTTGCCGGCACCGTTCGGTCCCATGATACCGCTGAGTTCGCCTTCCATAAAAGCCAGGTTGATTTCTTCCAGCACGACCTGATCGCCAAACCGTTTGTGAATATGACGCGCTTCAAACAGAGGTGTTGCGGTCATAAATTATCTCCTTAACGAAGCCAGCCAACTGGTCTCCAGCGACTCCTTTTTGGGGGCTCTGGAGCGGGTGAGATCCTGCCAGATTCCCGCCAGTCCTTCAGGCTTAAACATCACCACCACGATAAACATCAAACCATACCAGAGCAGCCAGGTCTCGGTTAACACGCCCAGTATGTCACGGGCCAGAAAGAAAATGATGGTTCCCAGCACCGGACCCCAGAAACTGACAAATCCGCCGCCGATTAAGGTCATCATCACGACTAAACCGGATACTTGCAGACTCATTACATCCGGATAGGCGCTTCCCTGGGCCATTGCAAAAAGGCCCCCGGCCAGACCGGCAATGCCCGCCGAGATGGTGAATACCACAAATTTGAATAATCGCACGTTGTAGCCGATAAATCCGGCCCGCATCTCGTTTTGTTTAATGGCTTTGATGACTTTGCCGAAGGGCGAATGGATCAGTCGCCACAAGACAATTACCACGATGCAAAAAAAGAAAAAGGCCAGATAAAACAGGGCTTCGTTGTCGTTTAAGCTGATCGAAAAGACATCCGGCCGGGGGATGTTTTGAAGACCATCTTCGCCGCCGGTGACGGTATGCCATTTGACGGCCGTAAACCAGAATACCTGGCCGAACGCAATCGTCATGAGCGCGAAATAAATTCCGCGGCGATGGGAAATGAACGTGGCGACCATTGCCCCGGCCAGGGTGGCGGCCAGGATGGCAACGGCAATCCCCAACCATGTGTTCACCATCAGATGCTGCTGGGTCAATCCGAAGGCATAGGCGCCAATACCAAAATAAGCACCATGTCCGAAGGACGGCTTGCCCGTGTAACCCAAAAGCAGGTTAAAGCCCAAAGCGTAGATCATCCATATCAGGATTTCAACCCCAAGATACTGGTAAAGTCCGACCGGTTCGATCCAAAATGGAATGCTGAAGATCACTGCAAAAGCGATTACCATCTCGCGCGTAATCCAGCGACCGATGCGTCCGCCGTTGTCAGACATTTACTTATACCTCCAAAATACTCTTTTTGCCGAACAGCCCCCGTGCTCGAAACGTAACCACTAAGATCAAAAGCAGATACATGGACAACAACGACCATTCGGAAGCAAAACCGGCTGTGATGCCCACGGCCAGACCCACCAGAATACCGGCGATAACCGCCCCCCAAAAACTGCCCACCCCCCCGAGGGTGATGATCAGAAAGGCGGGGATAACGGCATCCACTCCCACATGGGGCCGCAGCCCCCAGATCGGAGACATGATAATACCGGCAATCGCAGCCAGGGCGGTTCCAAAAGCAAACACAAACAGCCGCAGGCGGGTTAAGTTGATACCCAGGGCGCGAACCATTTCAGAATCATGAGCGCCGGCTTTGATTATGGCCCCGTAGGGCGTTCGCTCCAAAAACAGCCAAACCAGCACGATAATGAAAATGGCAAAGGCACTGGCGAAAAATTGATATCTGGAATAAATCATCCCGCCGAAAAAAAACGGTCCCATGAGACTTTGCGGCGTCCTCAACATCTGCTCGGCCGATCCCCACACGACCCGAATGGACTCCTCTATGACCAGGGCTGCGCCGAAGGTCAGCAAAAGCCCGTAGAGCGGGTCCTTGCCATAGGTTGGGCGCATACAGACTTCAAGGACCATTCCCACCACGGCAACGAGGGCCGGGGCCAATACGATGGCCAGCGCATAGCGCAAAACGATCGGCAGAGCCAGGTACCAGGTCCCGAAAGCCCCCAGCCAGGCAACATGGGGCGAGATGACCACCATCGCCAGGTAGGCGCCAAGCGCAAACAAAGATCCATGAGCCAGATTGATCAACTCCATCACGCCGATAATCAGCATAAATCCCAGGGCGATCAGTCCAAATAAAAGACCCAGGCTGAGGCCGTTGACGATATAGGGCAACAGATTTAGAATAAATTCCATTTTTGCGAATTACCTGCAACAAGGTTTATATCAAACAAGGTTGAACCGCAAACCGCAGAATATCGAATATCGAACCGCAGAATTACGAAGGATGGAATCGCTGCGCTCTGTCTTTTTAAAATAGATAGAATACATTACTTCGAAATTCGACATTCATTATTCGATATTCGATATTCGCTTTTTCAGAGTTTTTTTTCGATCAAACAGACGCTTTCAAAAGTCAGTGCCTAAACTGAACCGTGAACCTCTGAACTTAGGAACCTATAAACGAATAAATTCACGGGCATCAGCCTTCATAGCTTGGCGTTTCCGCATAAGACTCCATCTCGCAAGCGGCCATCGCATCCGTGTCCTCAACTTCTTTTGGCGCGACACTGCTCAATATCTTGAAAAGAGCGTTGTGGTCTTTCTTCCAGGCTGCCTCATCATTGGACGTTGCCAGATAAACGGTTTGCTGAATCTGGTGGTTCGGAGTCATGTAAGCGTCATAATGCTGCATTCGATCCCGGGCCGAAACCTTTATCCCTTCGAGTTGTTTGATCACTTTGATGTTGTCGGTGGAATCGGCCCGTTCAACGGCGCTCAGGAGTTCTTTGGTACACATATAACCGTTGTAGTACACATTGCCGGGAGCCTGCATGGCCGTATCCGGATACATCTCACGATAGCGTTGGACGAATTCCTTGACCCCCGGCAGCTCCAGATCGTAGTACCACGTGGTGCCGAAAACACCGAAAAGATTGTCAATCGGCAAGCCGTAAATATCGGGCCAGTCCTGCTGGTTGTTGATCCAGGCCGGCTTTTTCACCATGCCCAACTGTGCAACCTGCTGGCGCATTACCTTGGAGTCGTCCCCGGCCACGGCGGCCGCCACCACGTCCGGTTTGATCTGCTGGATTTTCAGAAGATAGGAGGTGAAGTCCCGGGTGCCCTGGGGCACGAACAGTTCATCGATGATCTTGCCGCCGTAAGCATTCACCAGCTTGCGGGTGGAATTGGATGTATTGTGTCCCCAGACGTAGTCGTTGGTCAGCAGCAGCCATTGGTCACCGATTTTTTCAATCGCATTTTTGACAGCCGCCTTGGCAAAATTGGTCCCGTTGCCGTCCCAGACGAATTTGACCCGGTGGCAGTTCTTGCCGGATTCCGTCGGCGAGCTGGAGTTGCTGTTCATATAAACAACGCCGTATTTCTGGGCAACCTGGGAGATGGCATTGGCCACCCCGGAGCTCAAGGCCCCGATTAAAAAGGTGGCCTCGTTGCGGGTAATCATGCGCTCGGCGGCCCGGCTTCCGGTAGCCGGGTTGCTCTCCGTGTCGATATGCATGTATTCGATCTTGCGGCCCAAGACACCCCCTTTCCCGTTGAATTCGTCAATGGCCATCATCATGCCGCGACGGTCGGAGGCCCCGCTGTTGGCAAACTGACCGCTGGCGTCGGAAGTCATGCCGATTAATATCGGTTTATCAGTTTTGGAAGCGTAAACCCGGTTGTGTTTCCAGGGGCCGTAAAAAACGCCACCAGCCCCCAATGTTGCGATACCGGCTTTCTTTAAAAAATTTCGACGGGTAATTTTTTTGCTGGCCATAATGACCCTCCTTTCGTTGACTGTTTGGATGTTTATCGGGGCCCCTCGATAATACCTTGTTAATATTGAACGGCCCCGCGTCATGACCGACTGTGTGAGACACGCTGAGAAATTCGTTCCAGTTCAGGCGGCAGCAGCAAAGCAAAAAAGACCGGCAGCAATCCATTCCACGGGAGCCATTTAGAGCGAGAGTATCGAAAGAATTTTCACCTGCTGATTATTATCAGCAGCCACCACTTTATGGGGCACCGTCGAATTAAAATGAAGGCAGTCGCCTTCTTCGACCAGATATTGCTCGTCGCCGTAGTAAAAGCTCATTTTGCCCTGCAAGACATAGATCATCTCCTCGCCGTCGTGATAGTTATAGGGTATTTTTTCGGAGTTCATATTGTCGGGCAACGTTATAATCAGCGGCTTGATTGCTTCGTTGGCCCTTTTTTTAATCACAGCCTGGTAACGGTAACCCAGGTGGGTGTAGTCACCAATGATTTCTTTTCTTTCCTTCTTACGGATCAGTGACGGTCCGTTTCCGGCCTCGCTGTCCTCTTCGAAGAAATAGGATATGTGAACGTTGAGCGCATAGGCGATCTTAATCAATGTTGGAATGGGCGGCGGTTTTTCGCTGTTTTCAATTTTTGACAGATATCCCGCTGTCAGCCCGGTTTTAGTGCTCAAATCCTGGATGGTTGTTTTTCTTTTTAAGCGCAGGTGCTTAATTTTCTGATAAATATGGGTGTATTCCATGTTATTCGGTTTCCACCGTCATATGGATTTGCGGCACGGGTCGCCCATCTCAAAAAAGCAGGCCTGCGTTGCGGATAATCAAATTCTGCTTCATCGTGCAGCGATTCTTTTGCGATCAACGGATACGGGATGCCGTTCGCCAGGGATCGGCGTTTGGGCCGATATTCTTTTTAACCGCTTCCGTGGCATTACTCAGGTCATTTATTACTTCGTCCGTCAATTGCAGGTCCGCCGCCCGGGCGTTGCTGATGATCTGCTCCGGCTTTCTCGCGCCGGCCAAAACCGCGGTGATTCCGGGCTGCTGCAGGACCCAGGCCAGGGCCACATTTGCCATCGGCTCTCCAATAGGCGCGCAAATGGCCTCAATCCTGGACACGGCCTCGAAGGTCTCTTTTTCACAGCCCTCGCTGTCATGAACCGTTCCCGGTCGATTTTTCGAATACCATCTTACCCGGGCCCGTTCATCATCCACTTCATCCGGTCCCTTGAATTTGCCCGTTAACAAGCCTTGGGCCAGGGGACTGTATGCCAGTACCCCCACCTGAGTCTGCCGGCACTTTTCTAATATTTCGTATTCGATGGCCCTGAACAGTAGGCTGTATGCCAGTTGATCGGTCACGACTTCGGCGCAACCGAGAGCCTCGGTCAAATCCCGCACGCCGAAATTGCTCACCCCGGCAAATCGTATTTTGCCGTTTTGCTTAAGTTTTTCCATTGCGCTGAAGGTTTCCTCCAGGGGCACATTCCAGTTCGGCCAGTGAATCTGATAAAGATCGATATAGTCGGTTTTCAGGCGTTTTAAACTGCCCTCGCAGGCCTGGATCAATTTAACAGCCGTCAAATTTTCAAACCAGGCTTTCGTTGCAATGAGCACCTTGTCGCGCAATCCGGCAAGGCCGTTACCCAGGACTTCCTCCGAATAGCCTCCGCTGTAAAATTCGGCCGTGTCAAACATATTGACGCCGGCATCAACGGCGGCCCGGATGGTATCAATGGAGTCTTTTTCATCCTGTTCACCCCAGGTATAACCGCCGCCGATCGCCCAGCAGCCCATAACGATCCTCGATATGTCAATGTGCGTCGAACCGAATTTGCGGTATTTCATTTTTCTCTCCTTTAGGGGGGTGGGCCATCACCAATGAAGGACTGTGTTGAAAACAGTGATCGCGATACAATTTGATTAAAGAATCCGGACCCAAAGCGGGCTCTGGAATTATACGCCAGTACCAGCAGGGTATTATCGGCAGTGTCAATTATCTGTAAGCGGATCCCAATGACCGGGTTCCGTATTTGAACCTGAGAAAGTGTCAGGTGCGGCGAGTCAACCGCACGGTTGATTCGGGGTATGTGATATCCTTAATCCGCCTCCGGCGGACGAGGGTTTAATTCTCGGCCCCTTGGGGCGATAATAATTTCCGCTTGATACCCCGTTGCTTGTCCTAGCGAAGCGGCGATCCCGCCATTCGGGGCGGCGGGGTAATTCATTCGGGAAAATGAGCCGGCGAAATTTATCGGATGAGTGGTATTCCCAAACCGATCAAGGGTATGGTGATTTAAATTGCATTGAATTTTTTATTTGTCAATACCATATTTCTTATTAGAAATAATTAAAAGTAATCATTTGAAATATGTATATAAAAAAAATAAAAAATAATTTCATTATAGTAAAATTCAGGTATTAAGTTTATTATATGGTATCCAACATTTAACAAAGCACGATTGATATTATCTGGGGATAGAAAAATTATGGTGATTTTCCGAAACAACCAGTTCCCATCTTCTTTGTTGTTGTTGTGCACCGTCCTAGTTGTGCTGTCTGGATGCTCAGCGTTGCAGCGGACGCCCATGCCCCGGCTGCCGGAAAATGTACCGGTCAGTGTTGAGCTGCAATCCGTTCCCTTCTACCCCCAGGACGCCTACCAGTGCGGACCGGCGACCCTGGCCATGGCACTGACCTGGAGCGGCCTGGCGGTCACTCCCGATGAGTTAAAAGATCAGGTTTATACCCCTTCGCGTAAAGGCAGCCTGCAGCTTGCAATGGTCGGTGCCACCCGTCGTCACGGTAAAATTGCGTATGAAATCAGTGATTCTGAATCTATATTTGCTGAAATTGCCGCCGGTCACCCGGTGATTATTTTACAAAATCTCGGATTATCCTGGCTGCCGGTCTGGCACTATGCCGTAGCTATCGGTTATGATGTCCCCGAACAGGATGTCATCCTTCGTTCCGGGACCACCAAACGCAAAGTGATGTCTTACTTTCTTTTTGATAAAACCTGGGCCCGCAGCAACTACTGGGGTCTTTTGGTGCTGGAACCGAACCAGATCCCCGAAATGGCTTCTGAGATTAAGTATCTGAGGGCCGTGCTCGGACTGGAAAAGTCTCGCCAATTTCAGGCCGCCGCAACTGGATATCAGACCGCGCTGACACGCTGGCCCGGCAGTCTGAATGCTCAATTGGGCCTGGGGAACAGTTATTATGCTCTGAGGGACCTCAAAGGAGCTGAAAGCGCCTTTCGGGAGGCGACCGAGTTGCATCCGCAATCCGCTGCGGCATATAATAATCTGGCTTATGTGCTTTTGGAGCAGGGACGCAGGCAGGAAGCCCTGGCCGCGGCCCAAAAGGCGGTCGCACTTGGGGGACCCTTAAAATCAGAGTCCGAAAAAACTTTGCTGGAGATACAATCCAGGATGCCAT
>Ga0210122_1000677_pt1 | contig 11785 bp, 8 predicted proteins | sample Muzzi_CordB_D2_FD_185530 | JGI IMG/M metagenome (GOLD analysis project Ga0210122, IMG submission 185530) | Wetland microbial communities from San Francisco Bay, California, USA, that impact long-term carbon sequestration - Muzzi_CordB_D2 (SPAdes) | ecosystem: Environmental > Aquatic > Marine >... | reverse complement strand
GCAGCCCGCCTGTAGCGCAATCCACACAGTCGGTTCACGAACCGCCGATCCAGGGGGGCAACCAAGTGGCGAACATCGGTAAATCGATCTCGATCAAGGGCGATCTGACCGGCAACGAGGACATGGTGATCGAGGGCAAGGTCGACGGCAAGGTCGATCTCCCCAACAACCAGCTCACCATCGGTGCCAATGGAACGATCAACGCGGAGATCAACGCCAAGGCCGTCGTGGTCGTCGGCCGGGTCGCCGGAAACATCAACGGCACCGAGCGCGTGGAGATCCAGGGGTCGGGAATCGTCGACGGCGACGTGGCCGCGCCGCGGCTGGTCGTTGCCGAGGGGGCGGTGCTGAACGGCGCCATCAAGATGACCAAGAAGTCCGGCGCCGCAGAAGCGCCCAAGGCACCGCCCGTACCGCCGACGAGCCCCGAGGTTCGCAAAGCCGGCTAACCACCGCGGTGGTGCGTTACTTCCGCGCCTTGCCGCTGCTTTCGCCCGACTTGAGTCGCGTTTCGAGGAACAACAGCGTCGGGGCGGCGATGAAGATGGACGAGTAGGTTCCGACCACGATGCCGATCGCCATGGCGATGGCAAACGGGCGGATCACCTCGCCTCCTACGAGGAGCAGCGCCATCACGGCGACCATGGTGGTGCCCGAGGTGAGGATCGTACGGGCGAGTGTCTGGTTGACGCTCTGGTTCAGCACCTCGACCAGGTCGTGCTTGGTCCGCAGCTCCATGTTCTCGCGAATGCGGTCGTAGATGATGATGGTGTCGTTGAGGCTGTAGCCGAGGATCGCCAGCAGCGCCGCCAGCACCCGCAGGTCGAACTCCATGCCGAAGATCACGAAGACGCCGGCCGTCACGGAGACGTCGTGGACCAACGCCAACACGGCGCCCGGCGCGAAGCGCGTGCTGAAGCGGAAGGCGATGTAGGCCAGGATCAGCAGGCTGGCGATGCCCATGGCGTACAGGCCGTCGCGGCGCAGCTCTCCGAGGTCGGGATCCGCGCCGAGATCGAGGTCCTCGAGAACCAGCCAAGCCGATTCGTCTTCGCGGCCCCAGCACACCGGCTCAGGCACGTACAACGCTTTTACCCGGCGCAATTCCAACAGTCCCTGGGCCTCGGCGGCGAACATGTCCAGCGCGTCGCGGTGGTTGAGCTTGATAAAGTACCGCTCGTCGCCATAGGCAACACGTATAGCCCGGTTGATGCATCCGCCGGCCACGCTGCCGAGCATACGGCAGACGCCCTGGCGACCGGTGGTCGTGGCAATATCCCCGGCGATGGATTGCAACAGATCCATAGCGGGCATTGTCAGACTGATGCAGCATGTTATCAACCGGGGCGATTGTCCGCACTCACAGCTCAGGCCATTTCGGAACAGACGGGGGGGACAGCGCCCCCAGGCGGTATACGGTGGGAAATTCGAAACGAAAGGGCTTGGATATCTCCTTGCAGCCGACGTCGACGATCGACGGCGATAGCCGCGGTGTGCGCGAATTCGTTACGGCTAGCAGCCCGCCTGTTTCCCGGCATGAATCACGGCGAAGAAGCGTTTTTGGGCTTCTCGGCGTTAAACGTAACACTCCTTAGCATTCTTACGGCCGTATGAATCCCGGCGGCATACGTGTTTTCGACTTGGTGAACGAGCACGCCGTCTATGGTTTTGAATTGTTCGTACTGAGTTAAGAATTGCATGGTGCGTCCATGCATTGAGAGAACGCCGGCCACCTTTTCGATGTGCCAATTATCCTGGTTGATGAGGTAATGCGCTGTCACACCTCGCTCGCTCAACGATATGGCGAGTTGGTCTCCGTCCGTCTGCAGAGTCAAGTGCTCGATCTTGCGTCGCAACACGAGCGGTGAGTATAAACGCATCAACTGCAGGCGCATCGCGTCCCTCTGGGGCGGCGTGGCCTTATGTGCGGGGCCGTCTCCTGAGGAATAATATCCGTCATCGCCGTTCAGGGTCCGGGTCTCCGATTTGTCGGGGTAGTCCAGGTTGACTTTCAGTTCTTGGAAACGACTGATATTCCTGGTTTCGGTTCCGTGGCGGTTTCCCGTCACTGTCACAACCGTCCAGGTTTGCGTCACGTCTCCCAGTTTGTGAAGGTTATCCTCGCCTCCATAGGCAGCGATCACTCGGTCGAGTACGTCTTCCACGCTGGTCTGGCCGTGTTGCGCCGCAGCCGTCCACGAGGCGACAAGCAGAAAAGCGCAGATTGACAAGCGTATGCGAAGAGAAGTTATGAACATAGGGCACCAGCATGGTCGGGGCAATTGAATCCAGCAGAATCAAGGCGCCCGAATCATTTGGGCTGTCTGCGCGCGATCGTGTTTCCCGATTGTAGCGGGGCCGGCGCGTAAAAGCATCACCAACCGTCAGTCGCCTACGTCCGCTTCCGTCCAACCCCCATCAACCCTGCCCGCGCCCGAATGCCGGTGGTGGACAGGAGGTCCGCGGCGATGGCTTGCAAGATATCCACGGCGGTCATGTGCGGTCTCCTGGACAATGTGATCGACCGCGACTGCCGGATGCCCGGAGATGTTACCATGCAGGGCGGGCCTGGCCGGTAGATGGCGGGCGGCAACCGCACTGCACACGCCATGAAGCAAACGAATCAACAGGACTGGGACATCTATTTGGGTCCGACGCCGACCATAGACAGCAACAGTGAAACGGTGCTGGAATATGTCGCGGCCAACAGTCCGGCCGGCGCGACCGACAGGGAGCGGGCGGTCGCCCTCTACTACGCGGTCCGTGACGGGATTCGTTACGACCCGTATACCTTCAGCTATGACCTGGACGACTACAGGGCCAGCGATACGCTCGCGGCCGGACGTGGCTGGTGCGTGAAAAAGGCCATCTTGTACGCCGCGTGCTGCCGGGCCGCCGGCATCCCCGCCAGGCTCGGCTATGCGGATGTCAGGAATCACCTGACCACCGAAAACCTGAGCCGTTTAATGGGTACCGACATTTTTTACTGGCACGGTTACACCGACGTGTACCTGGACGGCGGATGGATCAAGGCAACGCCGGTATTCAACCGCGAGCTGTGCGCCAAATTCCGCCTGAAACCACTGGAGTTCGATGGCCGCGGGGACTCCATTTATCACCCCTACGATCTCGATGGCAGACACCACATGGAGTACCTGAAGTACCACGGCGTGTTTGCCGACCTGCCGTTCGAACGCATCATGCGAGAGTTGACCCGTCACTATCCGCGCTTGCGGGAACTGACCCGCGGCGGCGGTCCCGTGTGGCGAAGCTGACGGGTTTGCGCCGGTGTCGCCGCGGCTGAGAGCGGGCGGGCCCTAAATGACCTTGATCAGCACGTAGACCGCCATGAAGATCACGATGAGCGAGGCGACCGTGTAAAAGGTGGCGCGGACCTCGTGGCTCTGCTTGCTGGCATAGGCGAGCGTGTGCGCGAGCCGCGCGGCAACGAAGCCGTACATCAAGATATTGGCCAGCAGCAGTGAGGGCCCGGCGGCGACGAACAGCAGGCCGCAGGCGAGGAATGCAGGGATATTTTCCAGGTCGTTATGATGCATTCGCCGGGAGCGGTCCACGTAGTCATTTGTCTCGAGCTGCTCGGGACGCGGGTTCCTGTTGATCAAACCCGCCCTGAGGTCCTCCGGGCTGGCGAGTCCCGAATCGCTTTTGAGCATACGGTAAACCGTCATCCAACCCTGTCCCATGATCTTCAGGACCATGATGGCGGAGGTAATCATATAGGTGACGAATACCGGGTTTTCGGTGCTCAGGCTGGTCATTGCTTATCCTCAAGTAAGATCTTCCACCAACTCTGATCAACGCGTGCGTTCATTGGTTCCGAACCAGGTGTTACCGCTGCCGTTCGCTTGCCCGGGAATGGCTTCATTTCCAGCGTCCCTTGCCGTCCCGTTTTGCCTGCGCTTCGAGTGCTTTCAGTTCGTCGGGCGCGTCGGCACGGGTACGCCCGGCCCCGTTCAGAAGCACAACGCCCGAGAGGTCGGCCCCCTCGAGGCGACAGGAAAAAGAGCGCTGGTCATGCCGCTGACATTCAACTTCCCTGTTTCTGATAAAAGCGCGCAGGCCGGCCGCAAACGGCTCGTCCTCGCCCACGATGCCGTAAAGAGGAATGATCTCACCGCGGATCTCGAGGGTGCCGGTGTCCAGAACCCTGGGAATTCCGCTGATCGTGTCGGGTGGTCCCGAAACATCGGCAGCCGATGTCCGCGGGCTCGCCTCGGCCGCCGTCTCTCGCGGAACCGGGCGTGCTTCGTCGAGTTTCGCAATGGCGTCATGGGCGGCTTCGAGGCGGGGGTCGTAATCCAGCGCGCGCAGAAAGGCGGCGCGGGCCGCCGGGCGCTGGCCCTGTGCGGCCAGTGCCCGGCCTCGGAGAAGGTGCAGGGCTGCCATTTGGCCGGGTGGAAAACCGAAGGCCGCTGCGTCCATGTCGGCCACTCCGATAGCCTGCTCGGCATGACGCCGGGCCTGGCTGTAGAGGCCGCGTGCTTCGGCGGTTCTAGCCCAGTCCAGGTACTGGGCGAGAATCTGCCGGAAATACTGCAGGGCAGCCGCATTTGCGGGATCGAGCCGTAAAACCTCTGACAGGCGGTCGACCGCCGAGTTTCCCTTGGGCGTCGAGAGCCTGTTTTGCTGGATCAGCCGATCGGCCTTGGCGAGCAGTTCGTCAATGGGCTCCGCCTGGAAGCCGGTGCCTGCGTTGTCGCGCTCATCCCCGGACCCGGGCAGCCTGCCGGCGCCGAGCAGTGCCTGCACCCCGCTCGCACCGCTTTGCGCGGTCTGGTTTTGGGCGCCGCCGCCCGCGGCGCGCTGCCCGTACGGCACCGGCACGCTGACCCGGCCGCTGGCAAGGGGCAAAACCAGGATCATGCCTTCCTGCAGCACGGTACCTGGAAAATACACTTCACCGCGCACGGTTTGATCGCGCCGCAGCGCCACCCGTCCCAGCGGGCGCCGCAATTCGCCGCGCATGCGCCGGGCGCGTTTGAACTGTCCCCGTGGATCATGCAGTTCGAAAGCCTTCGCGGGATCGATCGTCAGTTCTGCCAGCGGCTTGTCCAGGTTAAGCCTGAGACCGATATCCAGAACCAGGCCCCCGGAAAGAGCCCGGACTGCAAAAATACTGACGGCAATTCTGCCGTCGCGGCTGGGCCCCGCAACCGGGGCGGGCAGGTTCACCGCCGGCTGGCCGGGGGACAGGTTGAGCCGCAGTGCGCCGGCTTCGGTAAACAGCACAAGCTCGAGGGAGCCGCGTGTCTTGGGTACGCGGAACACAAGCTCTCCACGGGCCGGTTCGCCGGCGTAATAGGTTTCGACCGTAGGCTTCTGTCCGCGGGCGGGGGCCGACAGCGGTTGGTACTGGTAACCGCCATCCTCGACCAGCGCGGTCAGCCCGGCGAGATTGGTTTGCAGCGGCTGCAAGGCCCGCCGGTTGGTGAATTGGTATTGGACCGCCACGTACTCCCAGCCGTCGGCCGCCCTGCGGCCGGCGTGCTCCGGTGCATTGCGCAGGCTGATGACGGCCATTTCGGAATCGCCCCGCCTGACCGGGCCGGCGAGGAAGTGCGTCGCCGCACGCGGCGGATTGCCGATCAGGTAGATGCCGAATCCACCCTGGTTGGACAGGTGGCGCAGTTCGGCGCTTTTCAACAGCCGGTCAGGCACCGCGAAGACGACCTCGAACGGTCTTTTTTCGCCTTTGTTCAATGTCAATGGACCCCAGAACGGATCCGGCGTATCCGCGCTGATGGGGTCCGCCGATACCATTTCGGTGCCGTCGATGCGTAATTTGAAGGCCTTTTCGACCGGCGGTACGCTGACACCCTTGACGGTATTCCTGTTGCTGATTGTGCCGATCACGTCGAGATAGAGACGGCCTTCAGGCGCTGGTTGGCCAAGCACCGATGCGCGAATCGCGATGGACTCCACCTTCATCGACAGCACCCTGTTTTCGCCTTGCCTGTCGACAGTGACGGCTGCTGGCGCCGGACCGGGCCGAAAAAGCGCCAGAGCCATTGTCGCCAATACACCCAATCGCAGGCCGTTGAAACGCTTCATGTCAATTCCTGTCCATCAATTTGGCGGCTTTTCGCCCGCATGGACGGTGACGTCGAAACGGTCGATCTGGCTTTCCGAGGTACGCGCGGGCGCGATGGCCTCGTCCGGGATTATGGGGTTATCGCCGCCGCGCAAGGGTCTGCCAGTTACTTCAGATGCCAGTTTGGCCGCGACCACCCGGTGATGACCGTGTGTCACGATATTGCCTTTTTTGCCGCCGAACTCGATCAGGTCGCCCGAGTCGATCATTTCCTGCCATTTGAAATTGCCGTTGACCATGTCGCGGGCGATTTGATTGACGGTACCCTCATAAATATCGGTCTGGCTCGAACCATAGCCGCGCATCAGGGTCCTGACACGTGCCGTGTCGCCCTCCACCAGTTCCCCGACATTGGGATTGCGCAGCGGCGTGCCGTCTTCACGCACGAAACGAGGCGCCTGTTCACGGCGTACCTGCAGTTCCGCTTCGCGTTCGGCCCGGAGGCGGTTCGCTTCCTGCTGGGCCTCGAGGTATTCCCGCTGGTAGGCATCGTAGTCGAATTGGTCGGTCTGGCCCTCTTCCGGGGCGGTCGGATCGAACTCCTCGACCTCGAGCGGGCCTTCGTCGGAAGCGGTGGGGTCGAACTCCTCGACCTCGAGCGGACCTTCGTCGGAAGCGGTGGGGTCGAACTCCTCGACCTCGAGCGGGCCTTCGTCGGAGGCGGTGGGGTCGAACTCCTCGACTTCGAGCGGACCTTCGTCGGAAGCGGTGGGGTCGAACTCCTCGACCTCGGGCCCGCGCTGTTCGCCGGCCGCAGTCTCCTCGACCGGCCTGGCGCCGCCAACACCTCCGCCCCAGCGCGCCTTGGCGTATGCACCCCCGGCTTTGGCAACAGCAACGCCGACGACAATACAAAAGACGAATTGTCCCGCCCGGTCGGCGATGTCGCCCGAACCGGAGAACGCGTTTTGCAACGCGCAGAAGGCCGCCAGGAATGCGCCCATGCCGATTTTAGGTACGAGTACGCCGCCGGCCGCCCCAACGGCAATGCCCATCACGACACATTTTCCCATTTCACTCAGGCCGCGTTCACCGAGCCCAACCGCTTGAAAGAACGCGCAAAAAACGACGCTCATTTCCGTCAGTTGTGCAAAGTTGGTACCGGCGTATTCGGTCATGGCCTGTCCCTGGCCGTCCCCACCCATGCCGAGCGTCTCGCCGCTGCCGGGATCGATACGCCACCAGGCAAATGTCTTATGACCGGCCATGGAAGGCGGTTCGGCCGGCGCAAGCACTCGATAACCTGTTTCAAGGTCACGCCGGACTGCTTCCCGTGTACTCTCCGGCAAAACCATGGCGTCGAGTTTTGTCTGATCCAACCAGAGTAGACCGATGCCGTCTCGGCGGGCCGCCGCGGTCACCGAGTGCGCGTTGACGACGTCCCCGGCACCCAGCAGTTGGTATTCGAGCAGCGTGTCGAGTACACCCTGGCGCAGGCGCAGATGCGCGCGTCTTACCGCGTCCGCCGCCGCAGACAGCGGCTGGACGACAGCCAGGCGATTGAACATCACGTCGTATTGTTCGAGAAGTACCGGCTGGCCGTTTTTCACGGCGGCCCTTTGTCTCAACGCCACGACCTGCGGTTCCGCCGCGTAGGCGGACAGCGATCCGTCTTTCGCCAGCGTCATGGATTCCAGCAGGGAATAACGAGTGTACAGGTACTCCAGCAGCGCAAACGGGTACATCGACAAGTCATGGTCCAGGATTTCGCGCTCATTGCTGGGCGGCTGGTCATAAACGTACCCCAACGCCAGGAAATGGCCGCGTCGGTTCGCCAGTTCATGATCCAGGTAACGGGACTCCAGGTAGGAGTTGCTGATACGGCTGCCGCTTGCCATGATTTCGAGATTAGTGACGAACTGGCTGCGCAAATCGGATTCGACGGCCTCTTCGGTCACGCCCGGCCGTTCGCCTCGCCTCGCCAGGTCCCTGGTCAGGGATTTGACCGTACCGTCCGGGTTCAGGAGCCTCACCGTCAGGGTGACCCGTGACAGGTGGGATGAGGTATCCGCCTTTTCCGGCGCTTGCGAGTCCAGACCGCCCAGCGCTTGTTCGAGCGCTCCAAAGCCGGAGCTGAGCGGTTTGCGCACGCTTTCCGCCCGCTTGATATCCGCATCGGTATTGACGGTATCGCCGTTCATGTCGAACGGCAGGCCCTGGACCACCTGGCCGTTGATCCTGATGGAAGGCCATACCACATCGAAGCGCTCGAGCATGCCCGGGTCGTCGGCGAGCGCGGCGGCGCCGGCGCGTTCGAGTTGGGGCGTGAGCAACACCGTGACCCGGTCGACCGTATGCAGCAATGGAATCGTCCGGTCGAGGACACTTGTAACGCGATGTCCTTGCGGTCCGGTTTTTTCCACGTCGATGGTCAGTTGCATTCTGTGCGACAGAACTGCGGTATCGAGGTCATCCACGACGCGTTGGGCATCGGTCCAGCGCTGGCCGAACTTCGATTGCGGAAAGCTGGGGTCGAGATCCCGCCATTGTCCGTCGATGCGGACCTGTACCCAGCAATGGCTGCCGCCGGGCGATGCCGGTGAGCCGGGGCCGGTCCGGTCCACGAGCGCGATGCCGCCACGCTGCAATTGCTCCTCCAGCAACGTTTCATCCTGATCCAGTCCGCTGTTGAGTGCCGCGAGGAAACCGCGCAGGCCGGCCTGCATTTTACGCCGGATATCAGTCAGCCGGTCTCCGGGCAATCCCGACCTGTCAAGGCTCTTCATGCGTCGCTCGAGGTCCGGCGTGGTGGTCGCCGGTAAACGGTTGTCGCTGCCGGAATACAGCAACCGAAGCTGTTGGCTGCCGAGGTGGCCGGTGGCAAAACGCACCGGATAGCCCGCTGCACGCAACATTGCGGCCAGCAACAGGCTCTGGTCGAAATCGTTGCCGGCACTCGACATCAGGGTTCCGGACGGCATGCGCAGCACTCCCGCATAGGCCTGAAACGCAATTTTGTCGCGCACAAACTGAAATAGCGCCGTCACGTCGGGGCCGATGCGGGAGGCCAGCGCCGCGGCTTCGGAATCGGAGGTGTCGAGCGTTTTACGCTGTCGCGCCAATTGGCGGTAATACATCGCCAGGGCCTGCCGGCTCTGGGAATAATCGTCCTGATAGGGAAGGTTCCAGGCCGTTTCGTCGGGCCGGGCAAACGAATCGCTGGCGAACAGCACGAGGAAGCAGGCCAGGGCATACGACAACACCCTGGTCGGGCCCTGCCCGGACGGGCGGGACCTTGCCGGCGGTGTTTGCAGGAATTTACCCTGCCATCGGTTCACTGCGATCCGCGTTCGGAACCAGGCCCCTGATCGACATTTACCATGAGCCCGGGTTATTTCGGTGTTGACCAGTCGGAGTCTGCAAGCACGGAAGGTTTCAGAATCTCACCCTTTTCAAAACCACTCCCGGTTTCCTTCACCGCGCGCGCGAATTTCTCCTGCACGTCCACAAGGCGTATGGAGCCCACAGCGGTCATATCGCTGCCGAGGGACTCCCCGGTATCGGGGTCTACCAGCTCTTCACCCGGTTCATAGACCGTGAAAACGTCACCACGGGCGGCACCATTACGCTTCCCGGTGTCCGTATATATCTTGTTACCGCTCACACGTATGAGCTTGCCCTGGAAGGGGATGTCCCTGGAACGGTTTACGATCTCCTTGACTGCCTTTGTGATGACGACCTCGGCAGCACCGGCGTAGTTCTCCGAAGAAGACGAACTGCCGCCGGTACAGACACCGGCGAAGCAGGCGCTGCCCGAAGAAGACTTGCCCTTCGCTTCACCTTCGACGCTGACCGAATCGAGCACCTCGCCGGTGGAAGTATCGACGATCCGGATGATCAAACCAATCTTGGTCGTCGTGCCGCCCGATTTCAGATGCACCCCCATGACGCTGATGCCGCCACCGCCTGACTTTGCGCCTTCCCCAAACTCGGTGATCGTACCGATGATCAGCAGCTGGGCCGGTACCACCTTACCCAGCTGCGCACTCTTCAGTGCAGCCGCGGCGCGATCGCTGGCGGCGAGGTCCTGTTCGTTCATGACCTCCCACAGGTTGATCCTCTCCAATACGACGAAACGGTCGGTATCGACCAATGCGTTGGTCAGCATTTCAGTCAGGCCGGCGCCAACGGTAGCGTTTGTGACTTTGTTTTCAAAGTCGGCGACTGCGAGCGTTTTCTTGATAAAGCGGTTGTTCGCCGCCTGCGCGTTCAATGCGCCGAGCAGCAAGAACAGGATAACGAAAAAAAATTTCGAAGCGAGGTTGTTGAGCAGATTCACCGATGGCATTGCATTCTCTCCTTATACCTGCCAGGGGAACGGGTTTCTATTAGAAAATAGCACAAAAGGTCGGCTTTTTGGAAACCGCGGGTGCGACCGCCGCTGTTAATGCGGGACCGGGGAATTTTGTCGTGATGCGATGCGCCTGGCCTCGGCGATCGAGCCCGGAGTTACGCCGGGCCGGAGCCGGACGTTCAGCCGCGCTCGCGCTCCAGCAGCCTGGCCTTGCGTTCGACACCCCAGCGATAGCCGCCGAGACCGCCGTCCGCCGCGATCACGCGGTGGCACGGGATCAGCAGCGCGAGCTTGTTGCGGGCGCAGGCGGAGGCCACTGCGCGCACGGCCTTGTCGCGGCCCAGGCGCCGTGCGACCTCGGAGTACGAGACCGTCTGGCCCAGCGGAATCTTAGCCAACACCTTCCAGACGCTCGCCTGGAAGGCCGTGCCCTGAACGTCCAGCGGCAGGTCCAGCGCCTCGCGCGGCAGCAGGATGAAATCGCGCACGCGGTTGAACCAGTCCACGAGGCGGTCCTCGTCGTTGGCCAGGCGGGCCTTTGGAAAGGCCGCCCGCAAGTCTTCGAGCATCGCCCCCGGTTCTTCGCCGAAGGCCAGCCAGCAGATGCCTTTGGCCGTGGCCGCCATCAGCATCCAGCCGAGATCCGAAAGCCCCATCCACCAGTCCATCGCCAGTTCACCGCGCAGTCGGCCCGGAGAGACGCCGAGACGGCTCGATGCGTTGTCGTAGGCGGCGGCGACCGATTCGTAACCGGCCGCGTAGACGGCATCCAGGGTGTTCTTTTCGTGCGCCACGTTGCGGGCCAGGCGGTGCAGGGCGAGCGCCTGGGCATAGGCTTTCGGGCTGACGCCGAGGCGCCGTGTGAACTGGCGCTGCAGTTCGGAGGCGCTGACACCGAGGACCGCGGCCAACGACGCCAGTGTCGGCGCAGACTCGCTCGTCTCGATGAGCCGGCACGCCTCGACCAGCAGCCTGGGCCAGTCGATCCTGGGCCTACGGGAGCTCATTTGCGGAAGCCGGGTCGATGGAATATGGATAAACAGTGGCGAGGAAGCCCGGCTGCTCCTTGATGCGTGCGATCCATTGTTCGACATTGGGAAATTCGTGCATTGGCAGACCGGCCTCGTCAGCGAAACCGACATAAGCATACATCGCCATGTCGGCGACCGTATAGCCGCAGTCCACCAGGAAAACCCGTGATTCCAGCCAGCCGTCAAGAATTTCAAGTGTTTTCATTGCGGTTGCACGCTTGCCGGCCAGGGCCTCCTTGCTGCGGCGGGCAGCCTTGCCGGTCAGTACCCAGTGGCGCAATGCGGCCACGCCGTTCTGAACGTAGTCCTCCTCGAAAAACATCCAGCGCGCGACCTGCGCCCTGAGCC
>Ga0210122_1000676_pt1 | contig 11832 bp, 11 predicted proteins | sample Muzzi_CordB_D2_FD_185530 | JGI IMG/M metagenome (GOLD analysis project Ga0210122, IMG submission 185530) | Wetland microbial communities from San Francisco Bay, California, USA, that impact long-term carbon sequestration - Muzzi_CordB_D2 (SPAdes) | ecosystem: Environmental > Aquatic > Marine >... | reverse complement strand
CGCTGCTCTCGTAGAGGATGTGCTTGCCGTCCGGTGACCAGGTGGGGTAGGAGAACCGCGGGTGGGTCAGCTTCCGGGGCGCAGGGTCGGGCTCTGCGGCCGTAAGCGTCAGTGGCAGCAGGCAGACAGCGAGTGCGATAAACATGCATGGCAAATTCATAGATCAACCTCCAGTCGCGGTTTCAGGCATCGCCATCACCCGCGCGTTTACAGCCAGCTGATGCAGCAATCTTTATGGACCGTGCCATGTATCCTATAAAGCGCTTTCGGCCTGTTTGCGGTCATGCCTGGAACGGATTTCGGCGGCCATGGCTCGGTAACGGGAAACCAGCGCCTCATCGCGCGGCATTTGGGCCGCAATCACGATCAGCGTCGAACGAAGATCATAGTCGGAGCCGATATCCCGGGCGGCCCCGAGCAGCGCGAGCCAACCGGCGGTACTGTAGCCCCCTTCACCGGCATAGGCGCTCAGTGTCTCGCGCAGATCATAATTCGATGAGACCTTTTGTGCCGTAGCGGCCAGCAGTTCGATGACGGCGTCGTCTTTGGGTATTTTGTGGACGAATCCGGTCAGGGTCATCCTGAGGTCATAGCTGCTGGAAATGTTGCCGGCCGTCTGCAACAACGTGCGCCAATTCCGGGTTGGCCCCGAAAAACTATCGCTGGCTGCCAATAGCGTCTCGCGCAGATCATAGCTTGACGTCACGCTGGCAGCCGCTGCCGCAAAAGCGGCCCATTCCATGTCGGAGGGCGATTGCGAACCGGTGTAGGCCGCCAGGGTTTCACGCAGGTCGTACGAACTCATCGTCGCGGCTGCCATTTTCAGGAAGCGTATACTTTCCTGATCGCCCAGCCTGACAAGCTCCAGCAGTGTCGCGGCATACTTCCTGAATGTGTAGCTGCCCGGAATAAGCGCCATTTCATCGAGCACGCTCTGAACGCCGCCGCGTTCAAAAATACGCCGTGTGCGTGCTTCCGCGTCCAAGCCGGTCAGACGATAAAATTCACCGATGATGCCGCCCAGCCAATCCTGCATCTGCCGGTCGCTGGCGACCTGCTCGCCGTTCAGCCAAAAAATCGTGGCTACCGCCCCCTCGCGATTACTGAACCGCACACGCCGCGTATTGCCGCCGGCCGAATCCTCAATGTCCAGGAACCCGTCCTCGCTAATCGAGGTCATCGCAGTTTCTTCCGTATTGAAGCCGAAGCGGCCCTTGCCTTTGACCTTGAGCTTGCGATCGTTTAACAGATATTCGATGTCGAGCCGCATGTATCCGTCGCTGTCAATCGAAACATGACTCGAGTCGGCCCGCATCTCCGTGAGCAGCCGTTTGGCGGGTGCAGCCGATTTGTCCAATGCGAAGCTTGGAAAAACCAGGGCCGTTGAAAGAAATACGGCCGCTATCGCCAGGCGGGCCATGAACGGCACCGGTGCGGTGTGGTCACGGACATTTTCCAGCAACACCTGGCTGCGTTCGATCAGCGAAGAGCGCGATGAAGCCATCGCCATAACAAGCACAGCGGGTGTGTGCCCGAACTGGCGTCTGGCGCACTGGGCAAGACATTCAACCAGTGCCAGACCCGTCTTGCACTGTTTTTTTGACCAGGCGTCACAGGCGAATTCTGCCAACCTGACCAGCTCGCGGTTGGCGACAACATTCAACGGCTGGAAAAACAGCACGCCCTGTATCACCCTGCCCACTATCAACCACTGTGGATCATGCCGCTTGTGGTGCGCCAATTCGTGCGCCAGCAGCGCTCTGAGTTGTTGCTCCGGGAGTTCAATCACCCAGGCGGGAATGACTATTTCACCGCTTGCCAGGCAAAAAGGACCGGCCAATTCCCGTTTCATTGAAATTTTTGGCGGCCGAACTTCAAGCGCTGCCGCAAGTTCGAACAGCAGTTGCAATACACGGGGATCGCTCACGCGACAACGGCCGCTCAGCCGCGATCTCAAATTGATGATAAGCATGCCAAGTTGCAGCAACAATGCTATACCGAAAATCGCCCAGACCAGCATCGTCAGGCTGGCCGCTGACCACCTGTCAGTCCGCTGCTGCGTCTTGTCCAGCAAGCCGGGTTTTTCAACCAGGGCCCCCAGGTCATCTGCGGCTTTCGTGGTTTTTGTCACGGCCGCCGCACTGGCATCTGGCGTCGTCGTGGGTTCGAAAAATGGTCTTTCGGCCACCGCTGCTCGTTCGGGAATACCAATTGGCTGCAGCAGAGGGTCTATGCTCCCGGACAACTGCAGGATTGACGTGAAAATGCCGGCGAACATCGCCAGGCGCCATATCAATTCTTTCAGACCGAGATTTTTTATGACTTTGAGTGACGTCAGTCCCCATGCGGTCAACAGAAAGATACTGCTATGCACGAGGTAAGTCATCACGCCGAGAAAGAGGGCATTGACTGCAACCGTGGTCATGATTTCTTCTCCCTGTCGATCATATCCAGAAGCGTTTGCAAATCGCCCGGTGTTGCCTCGTGCTCCCGGAGCAGATGACTGACCAATGCGTTCGAGTCTCCCCTGAACAACGAACCAATCAAATCCGAAACCATCGATGAGCGGACTTCTGCCTCGGTGATCTGGGGCCGGAATACCTGCTTGCGACCGTCCTGGCGGTGACTGATCAGACCCCGCCTTTCCAGACGCTTCAGCAATGTCGAAACAGTAGAGTATGCGGGTTTCCTTCTGGCTGAGCCGAGCGAGTCGCGAACGCTTTGCGTATCCGACTCGCCTGCCGCCCACAGCACGCGCATGATTGCAAGCTGTGTATCGCTCAGCGATATGGATTTGTCTGTCATATCGAATCTCTTGACCCTGCCGGACCGGTAGTACTACACATGTAGTATTTGAATCCTAGTACGAACTACTACACCTGTCAATGTTAACAGGTTTCAAGCCCTGAAAAACTCGCGGCTCGTAGCGTTTGTGAGGTTCAGCCATCGAGTGCTTGCAGGGACGTTCGTGTGTCGGCGTGATTGGAGGGCCGATGTCGTCGGCCTTGAAGTGCTCTGGTTCAATATGCAGGCTAGAATGACATGGCATTTGAACCAAATTGGTTGGTGGAGAAGAACTTTGAAGAACCTGCTCATATTATGCTTGCTTTGTTGCAACTCGCTCGGGCTGGCTCAAACGAAGGAGACGAAGACCGAAGAAATTACTCTTGCCAACAAAGATATAAGAATTGCGGCGACCGTGATATATCCTCATTCAAAAGAAAAGCTGCCTGCGGTCGTTCTCGTGCACGGCTCTGGCACAAGCGCCCGGGACAATCCCTGGACAGCCGCGTATGCGGACGCACTTTCAAAGCGGGGCATCATCGTGCTGCATCCGGATAAACGCGGAAGCGGTCGCTCCGGTGGGGATTGGCGAACCGCTTCGTTAGTAGACCTGGCCGGTGATGTTATCGCGGCCGTTGATTATCTGAGTACCCGGTCTGAAGTTGATGCGAGTCGTATCGGCGTTATCGGGTTCAGCCAGGGCGCTGATGTCATCCCGATTGCCGCCGCGAAATCTGACAAAATAAAAATGGTGATCGACGTTTCCGGATCGGTCATACCATTGAAGGAACAGATTACGGATGAAATAGTAAAACTGGGTGAGAGAGAGGGACAGAACGCGGATCAAATCGAAACACTTAAAACCATTAATGAGCGTTCGTATCAATTTGCAAACGACAGGTCCAAATGGGAAGACTATATAACCCCCTTGAGGGCGGCGCTGACAACCGAGTTGGGTGCTTATGACTCCATCAAAGGTTTTCCGCAGGATAGAGAATTATGGGTTTGGGACTGGCTGAAACTCGTCGGCGATACCGACCCGATGAACTACTGGAAACAACTCGACGTCCCCCTGCTTTTTATCTTCGGTGGGAAGGATACACAAATTGACATCAGAAAAAGCACCGGTCTGATCCAGGATAATCTGGATCCATTGGAGAAGAACTACTCGATTTTGTATTTTCGTTTAAATGGCCATGCGCTTTTTAGAGAGGATTGCAACGATCTGATTGCCGAGTGGCTAAGAGACAAAGGCGAGCATTGACTCTGACCCCGACACTCCTCCCTCTGCCGTACGGTGGATGTATGACTTGACACCCTCCCGGCCTGGAGGAAGGATAAGATGCGCTGGTCAGCAAGTTCAGGGCTTTGACCGGTGCTGCTGAGACATCCTCGCTACGGGTAGGCAAAGACAGTAACCACTCAGACATTCACGGTCAGGAGCAAACCGATGAGAGAAAAGGACCGGAACCCGACACGACGGGATTTTCTGCGCACGACGGCTGCCCTCGGCGGGTTGGCGTTGTTGGGCCGGTACCAGCCGTCGTTTGCGGCGGCTTCGGTGCAACTGCCATTTGGTCATGGAAGCCGGCCACTTGTCGCCTATCCACAAAAACGCCCGCTGATGCTAATGACTTCCCGGCCGGTGCAACTGGAAACACCTTTTGAACTGTTTGACAAGAAGGTGTTTACACCGAACGACGAGTTTTTTGTGCGTTGGCATTTGGCCGGCGTCCCCACTTCTATCGACGCCAGGGAGTTTCGTTTGGCGGTGCGCGGCCGCGTTCGGGAACCCTTATCGCTGAGCCTGGACGATCTAAAAAACGACTTTGAGGCGGTGGAGATCGCCGCGGTTTGCCAATGCTCCGGTAACAGCCGCGGCTTGTTCTCGCCACGTGTCGCCGGCGGCGAGTGGGGCAATGGCGCCATGGGCAATGCCAAGTGGAAAGGCGTGCGGCTCAGGGATTTGCTGAACAAGGCGGGTCTGGAAACCGACGCCATGCAAGTACGCCTGGATGGTTTGGATGGCCCGGTTCTGCCGCAAACACCGGATTTCGTCAAAGCCCTGGATGTGGACATGGTGATGACGGGGGACGTGCTGGTGGCGTATGAAATGAATGGCGAGCCCTTGCCGGTATTGAACGGATTTCCGCTGCGGTTGGTGGTGCCGGGCTGGTACGCCACCTACTGGGTGAAAATGTTGCACGACATCGAAGTCATTGACCACGTGGATCAAACGTTCTGGATGAAACCGGCCTATCGTATTCCGGACAATCCCTGCGCTTGCGTGGAGCCGGGCAACAAGCCGGCCAAAACCGTACCCGTCAACCGCATGACGGTGCGCTCGTTCATTACCAACGTTAGCAGCGGCTCCAGCCTCAAAGCCGGTGGCCATCACGAGATTCGCGGCATCGCGTTTGACGGCGGCTACGGTATCCAGCGTGTCCTGGTGTCGTTTAACGGCGGTAGGCAGTGGCAGGATGCCGATCTGGGCCCGGACCACGGCAATTACAGCTTCCGCGAATGGAGCGTGGGTTTCAGTCCAAAACAGAAAGGCGACTACCGGCTTATGGCGATGGCCGTCAACCGCAATGGCGAATCACAACGCGTGACTCCCCGCTGGAATCCGGCGGGATACATGCGCAATGTGATCGAAGCCGTTGACGTTAAAGCCATATAAGGAGCCTGACCATGAAATTGTCATTCGTCAAACGCGGTTTCCTGGCTGCAACCGTGCGTTCTTTCGCGACACTAGTGTTAACCGTTGCAGTATCATTTGTCACTGTCTCACCGGCAGTTGCCGCCGACGACGACACCGTATCCATCCAATTGCCACCCGACCGGATGCAATATGGACCCGGTAAGGGCGTTGAGCTTGCCAATCAATACTGCAGCATGTGCCACGCCGCGGATTATGTTTATATGCAACCGGTGATGAACAAGGATAAATGGCTTGCCGTGGTCAGGAAAATGAAGAAAGTGTTCGGCTGCCCGGTCGCAGACGAGGACATCGATGCATTGGCGGATTACCTGACGGCGCAAAACGCCGCAAAGTAATCAGCACGGCCGCGTCCGCAGATTCTATTACAGGTCGCGCGTAAGCGCGGCAACAACTTCGAGGCGTTGTATGAACATATCCAAATATAAGATCATTGCCGCAGTTTTGCCGATCCTTGCGCTCGGCCCGGTTCTCGCGTCAAGCGACCAGGCGGGGACGACGGACAGGTACCAGGCGCTGGCCGAAGATATTCTTGGCCAGGCGATCTCGATCAGGAGCGTCGACGACGGCTCCGGTTCGACCGTCGAAATGGCAAAAGCAATGGCCAGGCGACTGACCGACGCGGGGTTCCCCGCCGCGGATGTCCTGGTGACCGGTCCACGGCCCAACGTCGGCGTCGTCGTCGCCCGCTACCGCGGGGACGGGACCGGCGGCAAACCGATCATCGTCATGGCGCACATGGACGTGGTCGACGCCAAGCCTTCCGACTGGACCCGCGACCCCTTCAGACTCGAGCAGGACGACACGTTCTTTTATGGCCGCGGCGTAGGCGACGACAAGGGCGGTGTGGTCATGCTGGTGACGAACTTCATCCGCCTTCACGAAGAGGGCTACAAGCCCAACCGCGACATCATCATGGTGCTGACCGGAGACGAGGAAACCACCGGCAGCTCGATGATCTGGCTCGCCAACGAAAAACGCAGCCTGATCGATGCCGACTATGCGCTCAACACCGACGCCGGGGAGGGCGTTATCGAAAACGGCAAGCGCGTGGCTTTCGCCATTCAGACCTCGGAGAAGATGTATCAGACCTTCACCATCACCGCCCGGAATCCGGGCGGGCATTCCTCGGTGCCGCGGCCCGACAACGCGATTTACCAGCTGATGCACGGACTGGAGCGTTTGGAGACCTACCAATTCCCGGTCAGTCTCAATAAGAACACTGCCGAGCAGTTCATGGCAACGGCCGACGTGCTCGGCGGGCAGACGGGCAGGGACCTGGTGGCGGTGGCAAGCGGCGGGGCCGACGCCGCGGTGATCGACCGCCTGAGTTCGGACCCCTATTGGAACGCGATGCTGAGGACCACCTGCGTGGCCACGATGCTGGGTGCGGGCCATGCCGAAAACGCGTTGCCGCAAAGCGCGACCGCCACCGTCAACTGTCGCATTTTCCCGGGTGTGAGCGCCGACGACGTGGAGGCGAAATTGCAAGACGTGGTCGATCTCCCCGATGCCGAGTTCAAACGCCTCGATGTGCCGCACCCCTCCGGTCCCTCGCCGCTTCGCGCCACCATCATGGAACCGATCAAGAGCCTGGTCAAAGAGCACTTCGGCGAGGTGCCGGTGATCCCGAGCATGGAAACCGGCGCCACCGACGGGCTTTTCCTCCGCAACGTGGGTATTCCGGTGTATGGCGTCTCAGCGGTGTTCGCCGTGGAGGGCGAAATGAACTTCCACGGCATGAACGAGAAAGTGCGGAAGAAGAGCTTTTTCGACGCGCTCAGCTTCTGGCACGACATGCTGAAAGCATTGACCGGCGGAGGAGCCTGACACCGGGGATATTTGGGGTCAGAGTAAAAACTCTTATTCGGGGAGATATCCCGTTTTGGGTTTGGGCCCACGTTTGAGGTGGTGCTGACGCTGGCCAGTGAGTTGTTCCAGTTCCTTGCGGAACCGTTCGCTGCCGAGCGCGAGTCCGGCGTTTGCCGCAATGCGAATGTCCGTGATCAGCTCTCCGTCCAGTTCCTGGCGGAACATTTCTCGATAGGCCGCCGTTCTGGATGCCTGGGTGGCGCCCAGAGCCAGGTATTCGGAGTGAGGATTCCACATTGCTATGTCGTATCCCAGTGCATGCGCCCGGTAGCTGGACCAGGTGTAGTCAGCCGGATCAGCGACCATGCCGGCCCTGACCGGGTTCAACTCGATGTAGCGTTGGCACGACAGCAGGTAATTCCTGCGTTGAACGATGCTTGATTTGAAACGGCCCTCGTACAACGTTCCGGTGCGGTCGTAGCGGAAATTGAAATAGCGGACGTAATGCCTGCCCAGGTACTGCATGGTACGGGAAATTGCTGCCGGGCAGGAAGGTGTCATCAACAGGTGAACATGATTGGTCATGAACACCCACGCGTGGATATTTACGCCGAATCGCAACGAGGCCTCGAGAAGCCAGTTGGCGTATGCCTTGAAGTCGGACTCTGAGGCGAAGCAGACCTGCCGGTTGTTACCGCGCTGGATGACGTGGACGGGCAGTCCCGCTGGACAATTCCGAGACAATCGAGGCATCCCTGCAGACTAATGACGAAACCAATATTTGGATGCCGGACGTTTTCTCCTAAATCCGTGAGGTTTTTACTCTGACCCCAAATATCCCAAATATGCCTGGATACGGACGGAACACTCATCGGGGTCTCCTGTTGTCGTTATCGATCGAACCGAGGACGAGGCGGAACCCGCTCACTCACTCCACGTTTTTTGGTGGGACAGGTAAAGCCGGTGTAAATTCTGTCCTGCCTTTGTAACCCTCGTGGCTCGGCGCACGTAGTTACGGGTCGGATTGGCATGTCACTGGATCGTTCCATGCACGATGGTCTGTCGGTTCGTTCGATGCCGCGCCGCTCGACGAGTCAGAAATTAAAAGGCGCCGCCATCACGGGGCGGGTATTGGAGCAGGGCTATGACCGGGATTGTAACGGTGTTAGGATCGATCCCGTCGCCACCAGATACCCCGGCATCGTCCGCGATCCTGAACAAACCGATTTTGATGGAAACACTGACAACAAGCGCGAGCTTGGTGCCCGAATCCGATGAAAGGGCCTGGGCGGATCTCATGGTGAGCGCACAGGCTGGCAACGAGTCGGATTACCGGCGATTGCTCACCGAATTGACGAACGTGATTTACAATTTTTTACGCAGCCGTTTCGGCAACCACCATTTTATCGAGGATTGTGTGCAAGAATCGCTGATAGCCATCCATCAGGCTCGCCATACTTACGATCGGCGCCGGCCATTTCGGCCGTGGCTGTTTGCCATCGTGCGCCACAAGGCCATCGATACCCTGCGCAAGCACAACACTCGGCAGAAAATAACGGGTCAATACAAGGGGGAGCAGGAAACCCTGTCTCAAACGGGACAGCAAAGTGACGTGGAGAGCGAAATCATCAGGGGCAGCTTGCTCGATTCATTGTCGAAGGAATACCAGGACGTGCTGGTTTTGACCAAGATCATGGGCTTCAGCGTTGCCGAAACGGCTGAAAAACTGGGCATTTCCAGGAGCCTGGTCAAGGTGAGGGTTCACCGGGCCATCCGCAAACTGGCGCAATCAATGGAGGCGGATCAACTGTGAATGAGAGACACCGATCCTTGATCTCCGGTCTCAGCCGTGACCTGGAGGCGGTCAAGCCGCTGCCCAATCTCAACAGGCTGGGTATGGCTTGGTTCCTGTTGAGTGCGTTTTATGTGGCCGTGGTGACCCATCTCTTCGGTCCCATTCGGCCAGGTGCTTTGACACAATTGGTCACGGAGCCCCGTTTTCTGCTGGAGACCATGCTGGGTGTGGCGGCGATACTCTGGATCAGCCTGCTGGCCTTCCGCTCGGCGGTGCCCGCTGCCCTGAGCAAGCAGTTTGCCGTGACCGGGGTCGTGCTGTTGGCTCTCTGGTTGGCTCAATACGTCATTGGGCTCTTCAGTCCTGCGCTGACACCGTCTACGCTGGGCGCACGTCCACACTGTTGGCTGGAAACAATGCTCTACGCCGTTCCGGTGATTCTGGCCGGGCTTTACTTTGTGCGCCGATTCTACCCACTCCGCCCAGTGCGCACGTCCATGTCGATCGGCCTGGCCGCGGGCATGCTGCCTGCCCTCTACATGCAAATCGCCTGTATGTACAATCCTGTACACATTCTCCTTTTTCATATTCTCCCGGGCCTGTTGATGATCGGCGTGGGCGCGGGCATCGCCGCCGTATGGCGCCCGCGCCGGGGCCGTCGCCGCACGAAACGAACTTGAATCGATCCGATAGCTTTCCTTGAATTCGAACTTTTTGTCGACGCCTTTGTAACCTTTTCCGTTTGACCCGCGAATCCCCTTCCAAACCTGTACTGGCCGCCGAACTGCCGCTGGCAGGCTGCGCCAACACAGGCCAATGCAGGTTTTGAGAATCGCAAATCTGGTCGGGACCGGAAAAGGCCCTGACCGTTCCACAAAATTTAGGAAAAGGAGTCGATCATATGAAATTGCCGTATCTGAAAACCACCCTGCTGGGCACCATCCTCATCGCCAGCACGATCGCATTAGCACCCGCCGCCATGGCCGACAACAAAGATCGCCTGTACCGGGTCACGGTCCAGAACGCGACCCTGGGACAGCCCCTGTCGCCGCCGGTCATCGCGACCCACACCGATGCATTTGAACTTTTCAGCCTGGGTCCTGTGCCCACTGAGGGCAACGAGGGTTACGAACAGTACTGGGGGCTTGCCGCCGTGGCCGAGACCGGCTATCCGTACCACCTACTCGATGCGGTTTCTGTTGCCAACGGTGTCTCTGACGCCCTGGCATTGCCGCCGGTCTTGCACGAGGGTGAGTCCAATTCCACCACCATCAGCGCCTCGGGCGACGCCAAGTACCTGAGCGTTGCGTCCATGCTGGGGCGGACCAACGATGGGTTCTGGGCCCTGCGCGGCGTAGCGTTGCCGCGCGGTATCGGTGACACCGTCCGTTATTTTGCCAACGGCTATGACGCCGGCAGTGAAGCGAACCTGGAAACCACTGGCGAAGGTGGGACCGTGGGCGGCGCTGACGGCGACAACGGTGAAACGGGCGAAGGAATCAACGACGGCAGCGGCGAAGGCTACATCTTCGTTCATGCTGGTATTCAAGGTGTCGGCGGTCTCGACCCGACCATTTACGACTGGCGTAACCCGGTGGTCGAGGTCACCATCGAACGCGTCCAGTAACCCCTTTCGAGGTAGATAGGGATATCTGGGGGAGGGCTGTGGCCCTCCCCAGCCTCTCTAACCACCTTTGGCCCCGCGTGCCTTCCAGGCCCGCGGGGCCTTTTACTTCGCCCGACATCGGGCAGGGCAAAAACTTTCTTGGTCGCGATATCCTGTCAGTTTTTGGTCTGGCCTGAATCCTCGCCTGACTCCCGGTCATTCTTCTGATCTTCGGCGTTAATTTCTGGTTGACCGAGCAGTTCCTTGTTGGTTTGCTCGATCTCCTTTAGCAGGCGAATCTGTTCCGCGAACTCGTCCTGGTAGTTCGTGCTCTCGGTATAATCGGTAACATATTCTTTTGCTTCATTAAAGTACTCGCCCACGATCGGCAGGTGCACCAACTTGGCCAGTATCCAGATCGCGATACCGAGCACCACCGTCGCGCCCACGGTCACGCCGAAGCCCCTGGCCACGCCGGCTTTGAAATTGACCCACATGACTCTTTTGCCCGAGCGCAGGTACTCCATGTACTCCACGACCCCGCCGGCCTCGAAGGCCTTGACGATTTCCTTATCCGGTGAGGTGTTTGGTTTTTTGGCCATGGCGGCGCCTCGAGTTACCTTGGAGCAAATACTATATGCAAGTGATACGGGTGTAGCAATCACAGGCTATTCTTCGACGGGAAAGGTGTTCGCCCGGGCGGGCAGCCGCAAGTAAGGCGCGGGACCGATGAGAATGTTTCTCGCCAATATCCTATGCTTATGCTAGTGTCCGTTGCCAATCCGGCGGGGAGATGGCAAGTCTTTGAACAAGTTTTTCCAGGAACTTAAGCGACGCAACGTTTTTCGTGTCGGCGTGGCCTATATCGTCGTCAGCTGGGTCGCGCTGCAGTTCGTCGACGTCGTGCAAGACCCGTTGAACCTGCCGGCCTGGCTGCCGAAGGTCGTGATCGTGCTGCTCGCGATCGGTTTCCCGATCGCGCTCATCATCTCCTGGGCCTTCGAGATGACCCCCCAGGGGCTGGTCAAGACCGCCGTGGTCGACAAGGACCGATCGATCACACCGAAAACCGGGCAGAAAATCAACAAACTGATCATCGGCGGGCTCTCGCTGGCC
>Ga0210122_1000674_pt1 | contig 11842 bp, 12 predicted proteins | sample Muzzi_CordB_D2_FD_185530 | JGI IMG/M metagenome (GOLD analysis project Ga0210122, IMG submission 185530) | Wetland microbial communities from San Francisco Bay, California, USA, that impact long-term carbon sequestration - Muzzi_CordB_D2 (SPAdes) | ecosystem: Environmental > Aquatic > Marine >... | reverse complement strand
AACTGGAGGAGCACCTGGCCGCGGTCGCCTCCGACCGCGTCGACCAGCGCCGCCGCGAAGTAGGTGAACATGATGTTGGCCGGGATCAGGCCGATGCCGGTGGCCACCAGGAAGAGAGTCGCGGGGACCCCGGCCAGGGCGGCGCCGTAGTTGACCACCGGGAACGGGATCGGCAGGAAACGGATCCGCACCCAGGTCCAGAACCCGCGCCGCGCGACCAGACGCTCGACCCGTTGCAGCCGCTTGCCCATGAGGTGGACCACGAAGTCGCGGCCGAGCCCGCGGGCGAGGAAGAAGCTGCCCGCGGCGCCGATGAACGTGCCCACGATGTTGAGCACCGAGCCGATCGCGGTGCCGAAGATCGCGCCGGCGGCGAGCATCAACGGGCTCACCGGGGCGCCCAGCGGGGCGACGATCGCGTAGGCCAGCAGCAGGGCCGGGGCGGTCCACCACCGGGAGCGCAGGGTCTCGCGAAGCGTCATCAACCGATCGTGATCGAGCAGCGCCTGGAACCGCGCGCCGAGCGGCGTGAACCGCAGCGCCAGGAAGCCGAGGCCCACCAGCAGGACGAAGATGGCGAAGCGCCAGAGGACCCAGCGCGGGATCGCCCGGGCGGCCGGAATCTCTGGTGGTTGGTGGAGAACGACGGCCTCGGGGTCCTTGGACAGGGAGGCGCGGAGGCGGTCCACGTCGACCCCCAGGACCTGGTCCGGAAGGCCGTCCAGGCGCTTCCGGAGGTCGTTCAGCAGGTCGGCGGCCGGCCTGGTGAGGCCCGCCCGCTCACGCTCCAGGGCTCCGGCCAGGTCGGCCAGGATCGAGAGCAGGCCGTGCCGGTCGCCGCTCATCCGGGCGGCGGCCCGCTCCCACGTCGAATGGGCTTCGTGGAAACGACCCGAGCGGTAGGCCTCGAGGCCGTCTTGAGCTGCTGGGTCGATGGCCACGGGATCAGTCTCTGGGAGCAGATGGAGGCAGGAGAGCCTGCCAGTGCGCTATTGGGCTTCGTCGGCGGGTGTGTCCGCCTGTGGGAGGAAGAAGAAGTCTCGGATGTGCTGGGCGAGCACCTCCATCGATTTCGGGTCCATGAAGTTCAGGCGCAGCTCGTTGATCACCATCACCTCCATGGTCTGCCACTCCGCCCAGCATGAAGCGCAGGCGTTCTCGACCACCTGGCGACCCAGCTCTCCCGGGTAGGGAGGCCTGGCGAGCGCGGCGCCCTCCTGGCCGCAACGGCTGCAACTCACGGTCTTCTCCATGTCGCCTGTCAGGACCTCTCGTGTTCGGTTTTCGGCTGAGGGACCGACGGGGTCCCCCTTCACCTGGTCAAGCCCGGTCGATCCTCGTCAGACCTCGCCCGGGAGGATGATCGAGCTCTTCGAGCGCTCTTCGACCTCCTCCGGCACTTCCACCAGAAACATCAGGTTGCCCCCCTTCTTCGGGCCGCGTAGGGCTTTGACCCATTCGTCCGGAACCGCGAGCTTGACGTACGCGGGCCGCTTGGGGTTCTGGCGCGCGCTCTCGACGACCAGATCTCTCAGATCGATTGCGACGACGCGCTCGGGATACTTCTCGAGCGCGAAGGCGAGGGTGCGCCCGGGGTTCTTGCCTGCCGGGCGGTCGGACGAGTCTGTCATGGATCGGATTCTATCGGTTGCTCCCGGTCGCCTGCTGCTCGCCCTCGAGAACCGTCCGGAAGTAGGCGGCGGTGCTTTCGAGACCTTCGTCCAGCGACACCCGGGGCTCCCAGCCGAGGAGCGTTCGGGCGCGTGTGATGTCCGGCTGGCGCACCTTCGGGTCGTCCTCCGGCAGGGGATGGAACGAGAGGGTGCTCTCGCTGTCCGTGATCCGCAGCACCGTCTCGGCGAACTGGCGGACGGTCATCTCCTCCGGGTTGCCGATGTTGACCGGCTCGGTGACGTCGCTCGTGAGCAGCCTGTAGATGCCGTCGATCAAGTCCGAGACGTAGCAGAACGACCGCGTCTGGCTGCCGTCGCCGAACACCGTCAGAGGCTCGCCCCGGAGGGCCTGCTGGAGGAACGCCGGGACCACCCGCCCGTCCCGCGGGCGCATGCGCGGGCCGTAGGTGTTGAAGATCCGGACGATCCGGACGTCGAGCCCGTGGTACCGGTGGTAGGCCATGGTCATCGCCTCGGCGAAGCGCTTGGCCTCGTCGTAAACGCCCCGGGGGCCGACCGGGTTGACGTTGCCCCAGTAGTCCTCCGACTGGGGGTGGACCTGGGGGTCGCCGTAGACCTCGGACGTCGACGCGAGCAGGAACCGGGCGCCCTTGGCCTTGGCGAGCCCTAGGCTGTTGTGAGTGCCGAGGGAGCCGACCTTGAGGGTCTGGATGGGCAGCTCGAGGTAGTCGACCGGGGAGGCCGGCGACGCGAAGTGGAGGACGTTGTCCACCGCCTCGTCGATCCAGAGGGGCTGCGAGATGTCGTGCTCGATGAACCGGATCGGCGCCCCGGCCGGGGGCTCCTGTCCCTCCGCGCCGCCCAGGAGGTGCTCGATGTTGCTCCGCTTGCCCGTGATCAGGTTGTCGACGCAGATCACGTGGTGGCCCTCGCGAACCAGCCGCCCGCACAGGTGGGAGCCGAGGAACCCGGCGCCGCCGGTCACCAGGGAGGTGATCATGAGCGCGATCCCGGGGCTCGCGTCCCCGTCTCGGCCGGCCCGGCCGGCTCGGCGTCGGGCCGGCCCACCGACACGTAGCGGAACCCCGCGGCGGCGATCTTCTCCGGGTCGTAGAGGTTGCGGAGATCGACCACCAGGGGCCGGGTGAGGAGCGTCCGCAGGCGGTTCCACTCCAGGCTGCGGAACTGGTTCCACTCGGTGACGATGACCACGCCGTCGGCGCCCTGGGCGGCTTCGTAGGCGTTGTCGCAGTAGGTGATGTCGGGCAGGTCCTCCCGTGCCGCTTCCATGGCCGCCGGGTCGAAGGCGCGGATCGTCGCCCCCTTCGCCACCAGCCCCCGGGCGATCGGGATGGCCGGCGACTCGCGCATGTCGTCGGTATTCGGCTTGAACGAGAGACCGAGCAGCGCCACCGTCTTGCCTTCGAGGCCCTCGAACGCCCGCTCCACCTTCTCGACCATGCGCAGCTTGGTCTCTTCGTTGACCTCGAGCACCGCCTCGATGATGTGGAAGGAGAGGCCTTGATCACGGGCGATCTGGGCGACCGCCCGGGTGTCCTTGGGGAAGCAGGAGCCTCCGAAGCCGGGGCCGGTCTGGAGGAACTTGGGGCCGATCCGGTTGTCGAGCCCCATGCCCCGGGCCACGGTCTCGACGTCGGCCCCCAGCGCCTCGCACAGCCGGGCGATCTCGTTGATGAACGAGATCTTGGTCGCCAGGAACCCGTTCGAGGCGTACTTGATCAACTCGGCCGTCTCGACGTTCGAGACGACGAACGGGACATCGGCGTTCTCGATCGGGGCGTAGATGTCGCGCATGACCTCGATTGCCCGCGGGTCCCGGCTGCCGATGACCACCCGGTCCGGCTGCATGAAGTCCTCGATCGCCGAGCCCTCGCGCAGGAACTCGGGGTTCGAGACCACGGCGAAGTCGTCGTCGTGGCCGGCGGCCTGGGCGGTCTCGCGGATGATCTCCTCGATCATCCGGCCGGTGCCGGTGGGCACGGTGCTCTTGGTGACCACCACCTTGAAGCCGTTCAAATGCTCGCCGATCGACCGCGCCACCTCGCGGATGAACTGGAGGTCGGCCGAGCCGTCGGGCCGCGGCGGAGTGCCGACGGCGATGAACACCGCCTGGGAGCCCTCGATCGCGGGCCCCAGCTCCGTGGTGAAGGAGAGCCGCCCCTCTGCCATGTTCTTGGCCACCAGGGTCTTCAAGCCCGGCTCGTAAATCGGGATCTCGCCCTGTCGGAGCGTCTCCACCTTGGAGCGGTCCTTGTCCACTCCGACGACGTGCATTCCGAAGTCGGCGAGGCAGGCGCCGGTCACCAGACCGACGTAGCCGCTGCCGACGACACAGACCTTCATCTGGGGCTCCTGACGATGGCTGGGCTCAGGTTCTGCGGGCCGGCGTGGTCCGCGTGGAAGGCCGAGCGCTCACTTGGATCGAGGACCGGAACCCGCTTCGACGCGGCCGTGCTCCTGGTACCAGGCGACGAAGCGGGCGAGCCCCTCCCGGATGGGGACTTTCGGGGAGTAACCGACGAGCCGGCTCGCCTTGGTGACGTCGGCATAGGTGATCGGTACGTCTCCGGGCTGCTCGGGAAGATACTCGATGCGTGGTTCGACGGCAAGCTCGGCGGCGAGCCAGTGGACGAGGTCGGAGAGGGCGGTCGTCTCGGCGCCGCCGAGGTTGAGGATCTCGAACCCGAACTCGGCGTCGAGGGTCGCCACCACACCGTCGACGATGTCGCTCACGTAGGTGTAGTCGCGCCGGCTCCGGCCGTCGCCGAACATCGGGATCGTCTCGCCCCGGGTCAGCAGGTCGGTGAACTTGTGGATCGCCATCTCCGGCCTCTGGGCGGGCCCGTAGACCGTGAAGAAGCGCAGGCACGAGATCTTCATGCCGTAGAGGTGATGGTAGTTGTAGCAGAGCAGCTCGCCCGTGCGCTTGGTGGTGGCGTAGGGGCTGATCGGCTGGTCCACCCGGTCCGACTCCGAGAACGGGACCTTCTTGTTGATGCCGTAGACCGACGACGACGAGCCGAAGACGAACACCTCGGGGCCGTGCTTGCGCGCGGCCTCGAGCAACCGCAGCGTGCCGATGCAGTTGACGTCTTCGTAGAGGATCGGCTCCTGCAGGCTCGGCCGTACGCCGGCGCGCGCCGCCAGGTGGACCACGCCATCCAGGTCGCCCGCGGCGAACAGGCTCTCGACCAGCTCCTGGTCGCGGATGTCCCCCTCGACCAGCCGGTACGCGTCGTCGTGCTCTTCGATGAGCGGCTTGACGTTGGCCCGCTTCCTGGCCGGGTCGTAGAAGTCGTTGAAGTTGTCCAGGACGGTGATCCGGTCGCCCCGGGCGAGGAGTCGCCGGGAAAGGTGCGAGCCGATGAAGCCCGCGCCGCCGGTCACGAGTATGTGCTTGCTCATTGCTGGGTGTTCCCCTCGGTTCTCTTCTGCTCCTCGTGGTCCTCTGGGCGCTGCTGCTCGAGGGCCTCGTCGTATCGCTTCTCGATGCCCTTCTTCTGCCGGTTGCGGATCAGCCACCGCAGCAGGGAGGACTCCTCGACGCCGACGATGACGTCGTTGACCGCGTCGTAGACCGACGGATCGTTGATCAGCAGGCCGGCGGTGCCCTCACCCTCGTCCAGCTTGCGGGTGAGGTTGTCCATGCGCTGGAGGATTGTCTCGATCTCCTGGCGGACGCTCGTGCCGAGCTCCTCGTCCTCGATGAGCATCGGCAAGAGCCCTTCGCCTGAACGCAGATCGGCGGCCACACCTTCCAGATCGTCGGCCACCGAGCGCACCCGGCCGAGGGTGGCCTGGAAGTCCTCGCGCATGGTGCGGTCCTTGAGCAGGGCGGGAACCAGGCCATCCCCCTCCTCGATTTCGACCAGGATCCGGTCCAGGCGATCGACCGAGTCGACCATCCGGTCGGCCAGCTCGGCGTCGTGGATCAGCCGCGGCAACGGGCCCTCGCCGGTCTCGATCCGCCGCGTCACCCGCTGCACGGTCTCCATGGTGTCGACGATGGCGTCGGTCACCCGCTCGCCGGTCTCGGAGTCGGTGGTGAGCTCGCCCAGGAGGCCCTGGCCCTTCTCCATGCGGCGGAGCACGTCCCGCAGGTCGGCCGAGATCTGGACCACGTTGTCCATTACGTCCTCGCCCGAGCCGATCAGCCGGTCCACGTTGGTCGGCGGCGCCGCGGGGATCACGCCCCCCGGAGGGATCGGCTCGGCGTCGGTCGAGCCGGAGGTCAGCTCCACGTACTTGTCGCCCAGGAGGCCCAGGGTCTTGATGCGCGCCATCGAGTCCTGCCGCACCCGCGCCGAGAAGCGCTCGTCGACGTCGATCTCCACCTTGATCTTGGTCGCCTCGGCCGCGGTCGGCAGCACGATCTCCTGCACCGTGCCCACCTCGACGCCGTTGAGCTGCACCGGGTTGCCCTGATTGAGGCCGGAGACCGTGGGGAAGTAGATGACGTACCGGTTCTTGCGCGTGAACAGGTTGCTCTCTTCGCCGATCAGGAAGGTCCCGAGCCCCGCGAGGCCCATGGCCACCACGATCAGCAGTCCCACCTTCCACTCGTTGCCTGTGTTACGCCGCATCGTCCACCTCCTCACGGCCCGCCAGGAACGCCGCGAACAGGTCGTCGTCGGTCGCGTCGGCCTGGTCCCAGGTGCCCAGGAACCGGAACCGGCCATCGTACAGAAAGGCGACGCGATCTCCCACCGTTCGCGCGAGCGCGATGTCGTGGGTCACGACCACCGGAGTCACGCCGAGCTCGGACTGGATGCGGCGGATCAGTCGTGCGATCGTCGCCGAGGTCATCGGGTCCAGGCCGGTCGTCGGCTCGTCGAACAGCACCGCGTCCGGGTCGAGGGCGAGCGAGCGCGCCAGGGCGACCCGCTTCTTCATGCCGCCCGACAGATCGGCGGGCATCTTCTCTTCGATTCCTTCGAGGCGCACGGTGCGGAGCTTCTCCGCGACCCGCGCGGCGATCTCGTCCTCGGAGAGGTCGGTGTGCTCGCGCAGTGGGAACGCCACGTTCTCGAACACGCTCATGGAGTCGAACAGGGCGCCCTGCTGGAAGAGCATCGCCACCCGCCGCCGGATGGGGAAGAGATCATACTCGCTCAGGCCGGCGAGATTCGTGCCTTCGAACACTACATCGCCTCCGTCGGGGGTCTCGAGCCCGTTGAGGTGGCGCAGCATCACGCTCTTACCCGACCCGGACCGGCCGAGGACCACCAGGCACTCGCCGGCTTCGAGGTCGAAGTCGATGCCGTCGAGGACGACGAGGTCGCCGAAGCTCCGGGTCAAGCCGCGGATGCTGAAGATCGGCGGCTCGCCGCCCGCGCGCAAGGCGCCGCCGTGTGGCTCGGTCGGCTCGATCGGATGGGGGGAGGTCATGGCGGGGGTCCGGGATGGGGTCGTGGCCCGTGCTCAGACGACGAGGTAGAACAGCTTCGTCAGAAAGAAATCGGAGACGAGGATCAGGATGGACGCCTGGACCACGGTGTTGGTGGTCGCCCGGCCGACGCCGTCGGCGCCGCCGGAGGCGGTGAGGCCATTGTAACAGCCGATGATCGCGATGAAGTACGCGAAAAAGAAGGACTTGCCGATGCCGCTGGCGACGTCGTCCAGGGTGAGCGCCGTGAGCACGTCGTTGAGATAGAAGCCGGGGGTGATGTCGAGCTGGAAGACCGCGATCAGCAGCCCACCGAAAATGCCGAGGAAGTCGCCGATCACGGTGAGCACCGGCAGCATGACCAGCGACGCCGCGAGCTTGGGCACCACGAGCTTCTTCACCGGATCCGCGGCCATCGAGCGCAGGGCGTCGATCTGCTCGGTCACCTTCATCGTGCCGAGCTCGGCGGTCATGCCGGAGCCGATCCGCCCGCCGACGATGAGCGCCACCAGCACCGGCCCGAGCTCGCGCACCAAGGACTTCGAGACCACCGAGCCGATGTAGTACTTGACGCCCAGGGAGGGCAGGCTGTAGGCGGTCTGGAGCGCCAGCACCATGCCGGTGAAGATGGTGGTGATGCCGGCGACGCCCAGGGAGCGCACGCCGATCTGCTGCATCTCTCCGATCCATAGAGAGAGCTCGAACGGCCGGCGCAGCAGGGCGGCGAACGCCCTCCGGGTGAGAATGCCGACCGCTCCGGCTTGACGGACGAGATCGAACGGGTCGTTGTTCATTCGTTTCAGATCCGCAGCGGGATCCAGGTGACGCCGTGGGTCAATCCCAGGGCGCCTTCGACGGCCGCCAGGGCCCAGAGGCCGCCCAGCTCCGGTCGGGCCGCGGCCCAGACACCAAGCACCAGGCCGCCCGCCAGGCGGCCACCGATGGCCACGAGAATGATGCCGGAGTATCGTCGTGGGTCGTGGGCCGCCATTCCATAGAGCAGGGCGAGCATCGCCAGCATCAGGGCCGCCATCCAGAGGACCGCTCCCTCGTGACGCGCCGGCGACCCACCGAGGCGCTGCGACAGCCCCGGGATCGCGACCAGCGCCACCGCCGCGGCGAGGTTGTAGAGGGCGCCGAGCCCGAGACTGCCGCGCAAGAGCTTGAGCAGGCGGAACCTGCGGGCGAAGTGGCGGGTCACCTTCATGGCCGGGGAGTGTATCGTGGAGCGCCATGAGACTGGGGGATCGAGCAGTGGAGACGACGACGGAGACCGATCCAGTGGCCGGTGTAAAGGGGGCGCGTCCGCACGGCGAGGGGAAGGGATGGCGCTGGCACCTGGGAACCTGGCTGGTGACGGCCACCGGCAACCTGTACCTGGTGTTGGGGACCGTGATCTTCGGACTGCTCGCGCTGCCGGCAGGCCTCCTGCCTCCCCGGGGCGACTGGGTTTTCTCCATGTCGAAGCTCTGGTCCTGGGGCCTCCTGGCGGCGAGCGGCGTCCGGGTGAGGGTGAGCTTCGAAGGGCCGCTGCCCCGGTGCGGCGGTTACGTGTTCCTCGCCAATCACCAGAGCATGTTCGACATCCCGCTGGTGATCGCCACGGTGCCGGTACAGCTCCGGTTCGCCGCCAAGCGGAGCCTGTTCCGGATCCCGGTCTTCGGCTGGGCGATCCGGGCGGGCGGGTTCATCCCGGTCGACCGGGGCGACCGGGCCAAGGCGCAGAGCACCTTCGCTGCCGCCCAGGAGCGCCTCGGCAACGGCACCTCGGTGCTCCTTTTCCCCGAGGGCGGCCGGTCCCTCGACGGGCTGCTCCACCCGTTCCAGCGGGGCGGCTTCCTGCTGGCGCTCAAGAGCGGTCTGCCGATCGTGCCGGTCGGCATCCGCGGCACGGTCCACCGCCAGCTCCGGGGAAGCTTCCTGATCCACCCGGGCCCGGTGAGCGCCCACTACGGCACGCCGATCGATCCGGCCGAGTACGGCGTGCGGGGCCGGCGGGAGCTCGAGGAGAGAGTGCGTCGAGAGATCGGAAGGCTGGCGGCGACGACCGACTCGGACGTGCCTGTGCATTGATTCGGATCGCCCGCCTTCGGATCGCCTGCCATCGGATCGCCCCCCAAACCCTCGTTCCCTTTCCCCCCGCGCGGGGGGAAAGGGACGCCCCCTCCCGGCCCGTCTTCTCCGAGGTATCTCCATTGAGCCAAGCATCGCTCCGGAACAGCAACGACCGGTGCGCAGTGGAGCGGTGTGGGAGGAAGGGGACGCCTCCTCCCACACCGCTCCCGACCATGCCCCCAGCGAAGCACCTCCGCACCCTGCCGCTCCCGCCCACCTGCCCCGGGAATCCCGAACCCCGTGGTACGTTTTCCATACCTCAGGGGACGACCACCGTCCCCACCCGTCCCCACATCGCTGACCCGACCCTCCGGAAGATCCATGGCCAACGAACTCGAAGACCGTATCTGGCAAGCCCTCAAGACCATCAAGTTCCCCGGCATGAGCCGCGACATCGTCTCCTTCGGCTTCGTCGAGAGTGTCGCCACCGAGGGCGGTCGCGCGGGCGTCTCCCTCCACATGACCACCCACAACGAAGAGGCCGTGGCCGAAGTCCGCGATGCCGTCGAGCGGGCCGTGGCCGGGGTCGAAGGGGTCGAGAGCGCCGAAGTGGAAGTCCGGGTCTCGCGCCCCGCCGGCTCCCCCGGCGCCGCCGCCCAACAGGCCGTCTCCCAGGGGGACCTGCTGCCGGACGTCCGCCACATCGTCGCCGTCGCCTCGGGCAAGGGCGGCGTCGGCAAGTCGACCGTCTCCACCAACCTGGCCGTGGCCCTCGCCCGCCAGGGCCATCGGGTCGGGCTCCTGGACGCCGACATCTACGGCCCCTCGGTGCCGATGATGTTCGGCATCTCCGAGCGGCCGCGGATCGAAGGCAACCGCGTCCTCCCGTTCGAACGCTACGGCGTCAAGGTCATGTCGCTCGGCTTCATCCTGGAGATCGACACCCCGGTCATCTGGCGCGGCCCGATGGTGATGAAGGCCCTCGAACAGATGCTCGGCGACGTCGAGTGGGGTGCGCTCGACTACATGATCGTCGACCTGCCCCCGGGCACCGGCGACGCCCAGCTCACGATCACCCAGAAGGTGCCGCTCTCCGGCGCCGTCGTCGTCACCACGCCCCAGGACGTGGCGCTGATCGACGCCCGGAAGGGCCTCGCCATGTTCCGCAAGGTCAACGTGCCGGTGGTCGGCATCGTCGAAAACATGGGGACCTTCGTCTGCCCCCACTGCGGCGAGGAGACCGACATCTTCAAGCGGGGCGGCGGCGAGCGCACGGCCGACCTGCTCGGCACCCCGTTCCTCGGCACCATCCCCCTCGATCCGAAAGTCGTCCACTCCGGCGACGACGGGCGGCCGATCGTCGACGCGGAGCCGGACGGGCGCCACGCCGAGGCGTTCGCGGCCGTCGCCCGGGCGGTGGCCGAGGAGGCGGAGAAGCAAGCGTCCGAGCGGCCGAAGATCTCCATCGTCTGACGATCGAGCCGATGGCGACGAACGATCGCGTGGCGGTGGTCGCCGACGCCCACCTGAGCGGCCCGGGAGGCCCGGCCGAGCCGCTGGTGGAGCAGCTCCGGCGGCTGCCGGAGGAAGGCTGCGGTCGGCTCGTCCTCCTGGGCGACCTGTTCCAGATCTGGATCGGCGACAGCCGCTACGAGATCCCCGACATCGCCCTGATGGTCGACGCTCTGGCCGGGCTCCGGTCCGCCGGCGTGCACGTCGACTACATCGAAGGCAACCGGGATTTCTTCCTCCAAGGCAGCCCCTACGATCACGCCTTCGACCAGGTGGCGAGCGAGGTCGCCTTCCAGGTCAACGGTACGCGGTACCTGGCAGTCCACGGCGACGGCCTGGACCGGCGGGACTGGAAGTACCGCTTCTGGCGCACGATCTCGAAGAGCGGCCTGAGCCGCCTCGTGGCCACCCACATGCCGCGGCGGATCGCCGGCCGGATGGTTCGCGGCACCGAGCAGCGCCTGTCGGCCACCAACCAGGAGCACAAGCGGAGCATCCCGGAGGACGTGCTCCGCGAGTACGGCAGCCGGCGCCTGGCCGAGGGGCACGACGAGATCCTGCTCGGCCACTTCCACGCGGCGCGAACCCTGAAGCTTCCGGGCGGTACCGTCCGCCTGATCGACGCCTGGTACAACAGTCACCGGATCGAATGGCTATGACGGAGTCAGAACGGCCGGCCTGTGCTCGAGGATCCGAGTCCGTGAGCATGAGGGTCGGGTGGTGGCGCCCCTCTTCCACCCTGGGGGTGGGAGAGGGGTCGGGGGAGAGAGGGGGGATGGGTAGAGCGGTGGCGCCCCTCTTCCACCCTGGGGGTGGGAGAGGGGACGGGGGAGAGAGGGGGGATGCGATCGAGTCAACAGTCATCGGATCGAATGGCTCTCGTGAGCACCGGAGGGTTCGAACGTCATGAGCTGCGCCCCTAGAACCGACCGCCCGAGCGATCCGTCCACCCCGCGGCCGATCCCCTCGGGCCGGGTGCTCGGCGGCGCGGTCACACCGCCGCCGTCCAAGAGCGTCACCCACCGGGCCCTGAACCTGAGCTTGCTCTCGGGCCGGCCGGCGGTCGTCGAGCGGCCGCTGCTCGCCGAGGACACGCGCCTGTTTCTCGGTGCCCTCAACGGTCTCGGCTGGCGCGTGGAGCAGAGCGGCGAGGAGGTGTCTCTGGCACCTCCGCAGGCGCCGCTCGCCAGGGGCGTGGAGGCGCGGGTCTTCTGCGGCAACGCCGGTACCATGT
>Ga0210122_1000673_pt1 | contig 11846 bp, 10 predicted proteins | sample Muzzi_CordB_D2_FD_185530 | JGI IMG/M metagenome (GOLD analysis project Ga0210122, IMG submission 185530) | Wetland microbial communities from San Francisco Bay, California, USA, that impact long-term carbon sequestration - Muzzi_CordB_D2 (SPAdes) | ecosystem: Environmental > Aquatic > Marine >... | reverse complement strand
CGGCTATGGCGTGCTCAAGGATGCGCTGATGGGGGGGGTGGCCCGCGGTGTGCTGCGCCATACTCCCAAGCCGGTACTGCTCGTGAAACAGCCCGAAGAGGAAAAATAGAAAAGGGGGGGACCCTTAATCGCTGACTATCCAGAAGGTCGGCGGCAAACCCATCAGAGATCTTTTTTAAATAAATCTTCAGTCTCCCGGGCTTCATCCGGCCGTTTGGTATATTCGGTGGGAACCGTTCCTTCCTTAAAGCATTCGAAAACGACATTTTTTGATTCCGGCACCGGCAGCAATCCGGTGTCGGCATCAATTTTTGCAAACTCGATACCTTCGGGAGCCGGAAAAACCGTGGCTGGTTTACCCTCAAGGGCACGCTGCATAAACCCGAGCCAGATGGGGCTGGCCGCCCGGGAGCCGGTTTCGCCCTGGCCCATGGGGGCCTCTTCATCTAGCCCAACCCACACTCCGGTGATATATTCGGTGGTATAACCGACAAACCAGGCATCAAACAGGTTATTGGTCGTGCCGGTTTTGCCGGCCACCGGTCGATTTAGCGCTTTCGCGCGCCAACCGGTGCCGTGCTGGACAACACCTTCCAGCAGGTTGGTCATAATATAAGCGGTGTTTTTTTCAATAACCTTTTTGCGCTCGGGGGCCATTTCCTCCAGGACATTGCCGTTGCGATCGACTACTTTCAAAATAAATACCGGTTCCACCAAATAACCCTGATTGGCAAAAACCGAATACGCTCTGAGAAGTTCAAGCAGGGAGACACCGGATGACCCCAGCGCAATGGACAGATCCCGGCTAAGATTGGACTCAATCCCCAGTTTGCCGGCGTATTCAATCGCGTAATCAACACCAATATCCTGCAATATCTTTATGGTTACCAGATTGCGTGATTTAGCCAGAGCCTGGCGCAACAGGGTCGGACCGTAAAAGGTTTCCTTGTAGTTGCGGGGCTTCCACGTAAAATCGCGTTCTTCATCCGTGTAAACAATCGCTGAATCGATGATGGTGGTCGCCGGAGTGTAGATTTTTTTCGGATCCTCGAATTTCTTGTCCAGCGCTGCCGCATAAATAATCGGCTTAAAGGCGGATCCCGGTTGACGTCTGGATTGGGTGGCGCGATTAAACTGGGTATGCCTGAAATCACGCCCGCCGATCATGGCCTTTACCAGACCGGTTCCAGCTTCGATGCACATCAGGGCTGACTGGGCCACAGGCATTTGCTCCAAGGCCAGCGTCCACGTATCCTTGCCTTCTGCTTTGCCCCTGACCTTGACCAGAATAACATCCCCCTCGGCAAGAGCCTGGGAGGGTCGTTTAAGTTTTACCTGGTGATAAGCAACTTCGGGGTCGGGTTTGCGGGCCCATACCATATCCTCGAGGGCTATGGTGCCCTGGGTATTTCCCAGGCGGACCGTTACCGTGTCCTGGCGGTCATTGACGGCAATCACCACGCCTTTGACCATGGCGCCATCCGCCAGCGGCTGGTTATCGAATTCGGCCTGCAGCGTTTGTAAATAGGATTCGATCGCTTCGGGTTTTATATGTTCCAAGGGCCCGCGGTATCCCTCCCGCTTATCCAGTTCGAACAACCCTTTCTGGATTTCTTCCCGGGCGATCTTCTGCATCTCCAGATTAACGGCTGTATAGACCTGCAGCCCCTGGGTATACAACGCATCAGTTCCATATTTTTTTTCTAAATAACGCCTTACGTGCTCGGTATAAAAGGGGACTTCTTCGATGTAAAGATTGCGGCGGGGTTTGATATCCAGTTTCGTGTTAATAGCCTCCGTGGCCTGGATATTGGTTATGTAGCCTTCGACCACCATACGGTTTAAGACATAAATCTGGCGCTGCTTGGCACGCTCCGGATGCCTGAACGGCGAATATTTGCTGGGTGCCTGGGGCAATCCGGCCAGTATGGCACATTCTGCAAGGTTTAAATCTTTGACCGGTTTGTCGAAATAATTTTCAGAAGCAGCCTGTACCCCATAAGCTCCGTGCCCCAGATAAATCTGGTTGAGATACAGGTACAGGATATCTTCTTTGGAAAAGGCTTTGTCGATACGATACGCCAGGATGGCTTCCCTTAATTTTCGTTTATAGCTTCGCTCAGGGGTCAGAAGAAAAGATTTGGTGACCTGCTGGGTAATCGTGCTGCCGCCCTGTACGATGGTTCCGGCTTCCAGATTTTTAAAAAAGGCTCTGATAATGCTTATAAAATCAATACCTTGATGTTTATAAAATCTTGAGTCTTCGGCCGCGACAAAGGCATCGATCAAGGTGCGGGGCATGTCATTTAAGGAAATGACAATGCGTCGCTCTTTGAAGAATTCGGCAATTTTTCGATTGTCATCGGCATAGACGGTCGTAATAATCGAGGGGTGATAATCAGCCAGCGAGGTTATTTTGGGCAAATCTTTGCTGATGGAATAATACAGGACCAGGCCGGCTCCTGCGGCGCAGATAACCAATACCAAGCCCAGCAAAAAGGACCATAAAATAAAGGTTCCCAAAAAACCTTTCTTTTCGTGTCGGGCATGCTTTTTTCTAATTTCCGATTTACGTTTTTGTTTGGACATTTTTTGCAAAAAAAGGATTTGACATTAATTTCTTAAGCGGTTACTCAAGAGGGTTTATAAATTCCTTGGCAGGGGCCAAAAAACAACAGGATCCATTACCGGAACGAATATTATATAATAGCGCCTAATAATGACAAATTCAACATCATAATTTTTAGTGCTAACTTTGTTGCTTACACCGGGCTTATATATAATCATATTCATACTTAGCACAAATAGACGCAAAATTCAGGTATCAAAACACAATATATCACCCTGGACTTGCTATATTTCAGGGCGGAGTAATTAGATGATACAACTCGATTTTAAAAAGACAGGCGGCCTGATTCCGGCCATTGCCCAGGATTATACAACCGGAGAAATATTAATGCTGGCCTATATGAATCAGGAGGCCTTTGACGCCACGCTGTCGTCGGGCAATGCCACTTATTACAGCCGCAGCCGTCAAACGCTCTGGGTTAAAGGTGAGACCTCCGGCAATCTGCAACAGGTAAAAGAAATTCGAATTGACTGTGACGATGACACCGTGCTTTTAAAAGTTAAGCAGCTCGGCGGAGCAGCCTGTCATACCGGTCATCGCAGCTGCTTTTATAAAAAAATTGAAAACGGTTCAATCCGGGTAATGGGAGAACCGATGTTTGATCCCGAGGAGGTATATAAGACGTGAAGGCGCTTTTGAAATTGGGAATTCCGAAAGGCAGTCTGCAAAACGCAACCATTGCTTTGTTCAAACGTTCAGGTTGGAATATTAATGTGAACGGAAGAAGTTATTTTCCCGAAATTGATGATAGTTTGATTGAATGCGCCATTTGCCGGGCCCAGGAAATGTCGCGCTACGTGGAAAGCGGGACACTGGATGCCGGACTGACCGGCAAGGACTGGATCGCTGAAAATGAATCTGATGTGCATGTGGTTTGTGACCTGGTTTACTCAAAGGTCAGTTCCCGGCCGGCACGCTGGGTGGTCGCAGTCCCCTACGACTCACCGATCAAGAAATTGGAAGATTTAGCCGGGAAAAAAATTGCCACCGAACTCATCGAATTTGCCCGGCGGTATTTTGCCGAACGCAACATTGAGGTGGACGTCGAATTTTCATGGGGGGCAACCGAAGGCAAGGTGGTTTCCGGACTGGCCGATGCCATTGTCGAAGTTACCGAGACCGAAAGCACGATCAAAGCGCATGGCCTGCGCATCATCCATGAATTGATGCAAACGAACACCCAGCTGATCGTCAACCACGAAGCCTGGAAAAATCCGCAAAAAAAGAAAAAAGTCGAGCAGATCGCTTTGTTGCTCCAGGGTGCGCTGCTGGGTGAAAAGATGGTGGGCGTCAAAATGAATGTCCCGCAAAACCGGATGGAAAAAATCATCGCATTGCTTCCAAGCCTGAATGCCCCCACAGTAGCATCGCTGTATCAATCCGATTGGTTTTCGGTGGAGGTCGTTGTCAGCGAAGAGACGGTTCGCGAGCTCATTCCTCGGCTGCTTGAAAATGGGGCGGAAGGGATTATTGAGTATCCTTTAAATAAGGTGATATAGGCACAACTATGATCTCAAAAAGAACCGCCGAAATGACATCTTTCATTGTCATGGATGTCCTCGAACGGGCCAATGAAATGGAACGCGCCGGTCATCACATCATTCACCTGGAGGTGGGTGAGCCGGATTTTGACACACCAACCTGTGTCAAAGAGGCGGCCTGCCGGGCGCTGGAAGACGGCCATACCCACTACACCCACAGCCTGGGTATGTACGAGCTGAGAGAGGCCATCTGTGAATATTATTCCGCGAGCTATAATGTGTCCATCGCTCCGGACCAGGTGATCGTAACATCCGGCTCTTCTCCGGCTATTTTTTTGGTGTTTTCGGCATTGCTTGAAAAAGACGATCAGGTGATCGTCTCCGATCCCCATTATGCCTGCTACCCCAATTTTATCAAGTTTGTTCAGGGAATACCTGTCACCGTGCCTGTTTACGAAGAAGACGGCTTTCAATTCCGGCCGGAGTTGATCAAAAAGAAAATAAATTCCAAAACCAGGGCAATTTTTATCAACTCACCCTCCAATCCGACCGGAAACCTGCTGTCTGAAAAGCGCATGCAGTCGATTGCCGATCTGGTATCCGCTGAGGGATCTCCTCACATCGTCTCCGACGAAATCTATCACGGTCTGGTTTACGAAGGAAAGGAACATAGCATCCTGGAATTTACCGATCGGGCATTTGTGTTAAACGGATTTTCAAAACTTTTTGCCATGACCGGCCTTAGGCTGGGTTATGTTATTGCCCCGCAACCATTTATTCGGCCCATGCAAAAACTGCAGCAAAACTTTTTTATATCCGCCAATGCCATGGTTCAAATGGCCGGCATTGCCGCGCTAAAAGAAGCCCGGGATGATGTATCACGCATGAAGGATATATATAATAAACGCCGACGGTTCATGATAGACCGCTTAAAGGCAATCGGATTTGGTATCACTGTGGAGCCCACCGGCGCATTTTATGTGTTTGCCAATGCCAGGCACCTTTCCGATGACTCCTACAAGCTGGCCTTCGATATCCTGGAAAATGCCCGGGTCGGCGTCGCACCCGGTATCGATTTCGGCCCCAATGGCGAAGGCTATCTCAGATTTTCCTATGCCAATTCACTGGAAAACATAGCAGAAGGCATGGACAGGCTCCAAAAGTATCTCGAGCAGCGTGCTAAATAGGTCGAAATTTTTATTCAGACTTCACAAATATTTGATTTAGGCATAGCGCATGGGGCATGGCGCATAGGAACAAGCTAAAAACAAAAGGCCGTTTACCAGTATTTCGCTTTGCCCTCTGCCCTTTGCGCTATGCATTTCATTATCTACCACGAAATATATTGAACAGTAACCAACACCTAAAACCCATTGCTAACTATCATGAAGATATTGTCCGCCGAATTTGTCACCAGTGCAGCAAATCCATCCCAGTATCCCCCGGAGGGTTTACCGGAAATCGCCTTCGCCGGACGCTCCAATGTGGGCAAATCCAGTCTGATTAATGTTCTTGTCAATCGTAAACATCTGGTTAAAACCAGTTCCACGCCCGGCCGAACCCAGCTGGTTAATTTTTTTGACATCAATGATTATTTTACATTTGTTGATCTGCCCGGCTATGGATACGCCAGGGTTCCGGCTTCCGTTAAAAAAAAATGGGGGCCCATGATCGAGACCTATCTTTCCGGCCGCAGCACCTTAAAAGGTGTGGTCGTGATCCTGGATATTCGGCGCACTCCCCGGGAGGAGGAGCATAATCTGATCGCCTGGCTTGCCCACTACTCGATTGCCAGAATATTGGTGCTTACCAAAGCAGATAAGCTCTCAAAAACCAAACAGGACAAACAACGTGCGGCCGTGGCCCGATTCCTGGCGCTGGATTCTGCCGAATTAATCCTGTTTTCAGCCAAATCCCGCAAAGGTCGGGAGGATGTCTGGCAAGCGATTGAACAATTTTTATAAAATGAAGATGAATGGATTCCATTTTAAACCAATGAATTAGACAGGATTTACAGGATTAAGCGGATACAATTTTCACGGTTTTATCCGGAAACCGTGAAAAATATCCGATAGATCCTGTAAATCCTGTCAGAAAAACTTATTTATAATGAATCCAATCCCTAACGAAATTCGAGCGACCTAAATGCAAGAAATTAATGATCCATATAAAAATTTCAAATCCGGCTACGTTGCCATTGCCGGCACACCTAATGCGGGCAAATCAACTCTGCTCAATCGGATGCTCGGCGAAAAAATTTCCATCACTTCCAAAAAACCGCAGACGACGCGCAACCGGATCCTGGGCGTCCTGCATCGCCCGCAAGTTCAAATCGTTTTTTTCGATACACCGGGCGTGTTTGAAGCCAGGGACAAACTAAACGTCCGGATTGTCGATGCCGCACTCTCGGCTGTCGGGGACGCCGATTTAATTCTGGTTGTCGTCGATGTCTCCCATCCGGAACCCAATGCCGAACGCTTTCTGGTAAAACAACTCCAATGTCAGACCAAACCGGTTATATTAGCCTTGAACAAAATAGATTTAGTCGATAAACTTTCCGTACTAGAAGCCCTCGATAAGTGGTCTAGCTTATATGAGTTTGAAGAGATCGTCCCGATTTCAGCCCGGGACGGGATTCAGATTGAGGAACTGATCTCAGCCATGACCGGCATCCTGCCCGCCGGCCCACCTTACTTCCCGGAAGATACGCTAACCGATGTAACCGAGCGTTTTATAGCCGCCGAGCTGATCCGCGAACAGGTATTCCGGCTGACCGGTGAGGAAATCCCCTATGCCACTGCGGTAACCATCGACACTTTCAAGGAGAAAAAAGAAGGGCGGCTGGTCAACATCGAAGCGACGATTCATCTGGAACGCGACTCCCAAAAGGGCATCGTCATCGGTCAAAAAGGCAGCAAGTTAAAGCAGATCGGCACCCGATCCCGCGAACAGATCGAGCAAATGCTGGGATGCAAGATATATCTGAAGCTTTTCGTGCGGGTCCAGAAAAACTGGCGCAATGACACCAGAGCCATCCGCCGCTTCGGCTATTAGGCGGTTATATTGTTGGGAGAGTGACCTCTCTCATGCTTGATCAACCATTCTTTGCGCCACAGACCACCGCCGTAGCCGGTGAGATTTCCGTCACTTCCAACCACCCGATGGCAGGGAATTATTATGGCAATGGGATTTCTACCATTGGCGCCTCCCACCGCCCGGCAGGCCTTTGGTTTGCCGATAATGCTGGCGATCTCCCCGTAAGAAATAACAGCACCATAAGGTATCTTTTCAAGCTGTTGCCATATCAATCTTTGAAAGTTTGTTCCTTGAGGATCAAGCTTTAATAAGAATTCTTTTCTTTTTCCACTAAAATATTCATCGATTTGCTTGAGGCAGGTTTTTAAACAGAAAGGCAGATCGGAATCTTCGGGCAGCATCTCCTCCACAAATTCCACGGATAAAATGCTTTGCGTCGTGGCGTTGATTTCAAGGGGTCCCAGGGGCGATTTGTAAAAAGCTTTATACGTTTTCATGATCGACCTGGAATTCAAAAAAGGTTAAATTAATATCAAGGATGCCGTGAATACGAAAATAATTTTGATATGATTTTATAAAACAATAAAATCTCAAATTACAAGCACCAAATAACAAATAAATTCCAAATTACAATAAGCAATGACCAAAACATTCGCAGCCGTTGTATCACATCGCATTGCAAAGTTTGATCTGCCGGTGATGATGCCAGTGGGTAAAAGTGTGGGCATATAGTTTGTTTGGAATTTTGAATTTTAGTCATTGGGATTTATTTGAGATTTGTTTTTTGGTGCTTGGAATTTTCGCAGAGAACCCGTCCTCTTGTCGATTCCAACAGGTTCATATCTCCACATTTGTAGTAAATTCCTGTCAGTCTACATATTTTTTTACGGTGCGCCGATCGATCTTCAACCGCCGCGCCGTTTCCACGTAAGATCCGGTCTGGTTATAAATCCGACTGCAATATACGCGGCAAAGTTCCTCCATAGTAAATGATCCATTCTGAAAAAAACCTGTGATATTATCATCACGCGCACCCGACTGTTCAACGGCCGGATGATATTCCTGTCGGATCATGACGTTTCGCACACACTGCTCCAGCTCACGGATATTACCCGGCCATGGGTAATCAATGCCAAGTTTATCTTGAATCCATGACAGCACCGCGCCGGCAATCGCTTCTCCTTCCGGACCGGCCACTTTCTGGGCAATATAAGCGACCAGGTCCCCAAGAACTTCGGGAGCCTCCGAGATTTGCTGATGGAGAGAAGGGGTTGTGATAATGTCTGAACACAGCCGGTAATAAAAATCTCTCCTGAAATCCCCTTTTTCCATCGCATGATGGATATCGCGATGGGTTGCCGCCACGATCTTGCCGCCAAACATCGAATCCTTTGTTGCCCCCAGCTGTTGAAATGTCCGGGCCTGGATCACTCTTAACAGTTTGACCTGGACCAGGGGATCCAATTCTCCGATTTCGTCTAAAAAGACGGTTCCCTCCGGTGGACAAACCGCCAACCAGCCTTTGCGGTCTTCCAGGGCTCCGGTAAATGCCCCTCGTCGGTGACCGAATAATTCCGATTCGACCAGAGTTGAGGGCAGTGCGGAGAGGTTGATGGGAAAAAAGGTTTCGGAAAAATCTTTCTCAAACCGCAGTGATTTAGGATTAAAAGGGATATACCGCGAAAGCCCGATCGCTCTTGCCACAAGCTCTTTGCCCGATCCGGTCGGTCCGATAATTAAGGTCGAAAAATCTCCCATCCGCTGGTAAAAGGCACGGCGATAGCGACGCATGTCATGGGTGAAGATAGAATCCCACACCATGGCCCTTAAGTTCGCCGCCACCGACGAACGACCGATGATGGCCCTGAAAATAAAATAAAAGGCACGGCGCACCTGAAAGAAACAAGCGAATATGTGAGCCGTCTCTTTTTGGGACGGCAAATTGTCAACCGGGTGCTTGAAAAAGTGCCGCCAATAGTGGGTGAATTCCTTGAAATAGTCGTAGGTCTGATCCTTTGTGGGATTGACGATACTATCTTTAAATCTCTGGGCATAATAATAATACAGCAAAAAAAGGACCGTATCTTCATAAAGCTGCAGCTCCTTACGGCCGGCCGCCGCGCCTTTTTTCAATTGCTGCTGAACCCCGGCAGTAATTAAATAGGCTCGTTCTGCTATTTTACGGGTGTTGATCTGCTGCGTTTCCGGATCGTCTCCCAGCAGATTCCAGTTGGCCTGGGATTCGTCAAATTCGGGACCCAGAGCCCGCCGTTCATATTCAATGCGCTCGGCCAGAAATGGATTGGCATAGCTGACCTCGGCAACAGATTCAAGAAAACGATGATCTTCGGCATTTAAAATAGCCATGGCACCATCCTTTGTGGTTTCCGTTCAAAGGTTCAAGGTTCAGAAGTTCAGGGTTCAAGGATATGACAATTGAAGTACAAATAATGTATATTATTTTTTAACTATTTGATAGTATTGTTAATAAAATTTTTAAACGGAGTCCATACGTCTCGAAGCTCATTGCATATTTGTTAGACAGTTTTAGAACGTATAATTTTTATTTGAAATAACAGCCTATTAAGATGATGCTTAAATTTCACAACTCTATACAATTAATGTCACCTTCATATACATAAATAGAACAATAAATTCAATCTATAATTCCGTTTCTGAAAATTAAAACAGATTAAGGTTATTATTATTGAAAATGGAATCAGATGGTTATCAATTTTCATGTTTTGGATCTGAAGATTTTGGCACAGGTGTTGCTCCTGCTGGAGGCTGTTGTTCAAAATTCATAAGGAGGTGCAATATGAAAAAACACATTGTTCGTTTCATGCTGATCTTCGCCCTGGGAATGGCCGCTTCGGCAAGTCATGCGGCCGGTATTCTGACCCCGACCGGATCAACGCATCAACCCATCCAGATCCGGGATCACCACGTTAATGTCGTTATTAATAATGGATTTGCCATGACTGAAGTCTATCAGACCTTTTACAATCCTAACCCTGAAAAAAACGAATTCTATACCTTCGATTTCAAGGTGTATCCGGTCGCAGCCCACGATGAAACCAAGATTCGATTTCTGTATTATCAGCCCCTGAAAATCGATACCGGGATCGGCCGCTATCTATATCCCCTTGAGGAAGGCGGCACAGACGAAGCCGGGATGAGCTTTTGGACCACCAATGCGAGGGTAGAAAACACTTTTACCATGAATTTGGAATTAAAATCCGCCTACCCGGTGCAGGATGTCCGGGCCCCGGGATTTGAGGCGGCCGCCCAAATCGATAAGTTGACGGAAGGTCACATCAAACTGAATATGCAGCTGACCGATATGAGCTTAAACCGCGATTTCATATTTTATTACCGCCTGCAGGAAGACCTACCCGGGCGCATCGAAGTCATACCGTTTCGCGACGACCCTGCCAAAGCCGGTACCTTCATGATGGTGATCACACCGGGCGTGGACCTGAAGCCCCTGACCCATGGCGCTGACTACTGTTTTGTGCTGGATGTCTCCGGCAGTATGCAATCTAAACTACATACCCTAAAAAAAGGCGTCCTGAAATCCCTTGAAAAACTCAAACACGGGGACCGCTTCCGGTTTGTCTCCTTTTCCAGCAATGCCCGCGAGCTGACGGGAGATTGGATGCCGGTATCCGATGACTCACGGATCAAGGCAGGCGAAATACTTGAAACGTTGATTGCCAGCGGCAGTACCAACCTTTATGACGGACTGTCCCTGGCCCTTAAGAGGCTTGATGACGACCGGGCAACTAACATCGTGCTGGTCACAGACGCTGTGACCAACACCGGGATTGTCAATCCGCAGGATTTTCACACTCTGCTCCAAAAATTCGATGTCCGTGTTTTTGGATTCCTGCTGGGTAACAGCGCCAATTGGCCGCTGATGCAAACTATAGCCGAAACGTCCGGTGGTTATTTCGATGCGCTCTCAAATGCCGATGACATCATGGGAAAAATCCTGCTGGCCGGTAGCAAAATCAGTTATGAAGCCCTGCTCGATGCCGAGCTGAAAATTTCGGGAGTGAAGGTTTTCGACCTGACCGACGACACTTTTAAAAAAGTCTACCGCGGTGAGCAGCTGGTTATTTTCGGCAAATATCAAAATGGCGGCGACGCCCGGGTAGCCCTCAAGGCCAGACTGACCGGCGAGGATAAAACCTATACCTCCGATTTTAGATTTCCGGATCTGGACACGGAAAACCCTGAATTGGAGAGGTTGTGGGCTCTTGCCACTATCGAAAAGATCGAATCCCTTGAAAGAATCGGCCAGATGCCGCCATCGGAGTCTGAAAACGCCATCCGAGACCTTGGCCTTGGCTATCAAATCGTCACGGATTATACCTCCATGGTGGTGCTATCCGATAGCGTCTTCGCCGATCGGGGAATTGAACGCCGCAACCGGGATAGGATCGCACGCGAACAGCAAGCTCGAGCCGCAAGATCGCAACAACCGGTGAGAAATCACCGGGTTGATGAGAAAAAGCCGGCCTTTAAGTTTAAAGCGCCGGGTCTTGGCGGCGGCGGCGGTGCCATCGACCCGTTGACCGGCGGGTTGGCCCTAATATTTTCGGCCATTGCAGCCGTAAAACTTACTATTCGAAGAAAGAAATAAGTAACCGTTGACAGGGTTTGGGGCTTCGCCTTCGGCTACGACCCCACAAGCA
>Ga0210122_1000672_pt1 | contig 11856 bp, 9 predicted proteins | sample Muzzi_CordB_D2_FD_185530 | JGI IMG/M metagenome (GOLD analysis project Ga0210122, IMG submission 185530) | Wetland microbial communities from San Francisco Bay, California, USA, that impact long-term carbon sequestration - Muzzi_CordB_D2 (SPAdes) | ecosystem: Environmental > Aquatic > Marine >... | reverse complement strand
CGTAGCGCGGGTGTTTGGTTCGGCCATGATCCCCGGCCGCGACCAATCGCTGTGCGACCTGCTCGACTTCTATGCCGAAGCCGGGGTGGACGCGCTCGTCGGCGAGGCACCGGTCGACCGCTTCGCGGCAGCGGCCGAGCCGCCGCCCGCCCCCCGCCCGCGTGCACCGCAGCCCGCCGCGTTACCGCCGGACCTTGAGACCAGGGAACGCACCGCCGCGCCGCCCGCGCCCGACGAAGCCGCGGTGTCGGCGCGCGAGGCAGCCAGGAGTGCCAAATCCCTCGATGAGCTGCGCGCCATCCTAGAGCGTTTCGACGGCTGTCCGCTCAAGGCGACTGCCACGCAACTGGTGTTCGCCGACGGCAACCCCGAGGCGCGCCTGATGTTCGTCGGCGAGGCGCCCGGCCGCGACGAGGACATCGAGGGCCTGCCCTTCGTCGGCCGCTCGGGCAAATTGCTCGATCGCATGCTGGCGGCCATCGGGCTCGACCGCGCCGGCGTTTACATCGCCAACATCGTGCCCTGGCGCCCGCCGGGCAACCGCACGCCAACGCCGCAGGAGCAGCAGGTGTGCCTGCCCTTCATCCTGCGGCAGATCGAGCTTGTCGACCCCGACGTGCTGGTCTGCCTCGGCGGCCCGTCGGCACACACTTTGCTCGGCGGCAAGGAAGGGATTACCAAAATCCGTGGGCGCTGGTTCGCCTTCGACACCGGCAAGCGCGAAATCCGGGCCATGCCGACCTTTCACCCGGCATTCCTGCTGCGCAGCCCGTTGCAGAAGCGCTTTGCCTGGCGCGATTTCCTGGCGATCAAGAAGGCGCTGAGCTAATCCTTCTGCATATAGGCAGGCGCGCCGCCGGCGAGAAAATCCTCGCGCGGCGGCACGAAGATATCGACGACCTCCGTATCCTCGGGAAAGAACGCCTCGTGCTCGACGCCGGAGGGGATCACCACGATCCCGCCTGGTCCAATGGTGCGGCGTTCGCCGCCGAGACGGAAGTCCATCTTGCCCTTGAGTATCAACGCGATCTGCTCGTGCGGATGTGTGTGCGCGCCGGCATGTGCCCCCGCCTTCATCGTCCACCACACCATCATGCCCTGCTTGCCGGAGACCACCCGCCGGCTGATCTTGTCGGTGATATGCTCCTCGGGCAGTGCGGCCAATTGCTTGAAGCCGACCGTGACAGTCATGCGAACTCCTTCTAACCGGTGATGGCCAATTTTGCGGCGGACCGCACCGGCATCGCTACCCCGACACCGCAAACTTGAAGGCGAAGATCAGCGCGAGCACGATCACCGCGGGGCTGGCTTCGTTGAACTTGCCGGCAATCAGCTTGGCGAGGGCATAGGTGATGAAACCCAGGCCGATGCCTGTGGCGATTGAATAGGTCAGCGGCATGGACACGGCGGCGATCACTGCCGGCGCATACTCGGTGACGTCGTCCCAGGCGATCTCGGCAAGTCCGCGTGTCATCACGCAGGCGACATAGAGCAGCGCCGCCGCCGTAGCATAGGCCGGGATCATGCCGGCCAGCGGCGCAAAGAACATCGCCAGCAGGAACAGGATCGCAACCACCAGTGCGGTCAGCCCGGTGCGGCCACCGGCCTGCACGCCGGCCGCGCTTTCAATGTAGCTGGTCGTGTTCGAGGTGCCGACCAGCGAGCCGATTACGGTGGCGGAAGAGTCGGCCAGCAGCGCCTGTTTCATGCGCGGCAGCTTGCCGTCCGAATCGAGCAGGCCTGTGCGATGGGTGATGCCGATCAGCGTGCCGGCCGTGTCGAACAGATCGACAAACAGCATGGTGAACACGACGATGAGGAACGTCGCTTCGAACACGCGCGAGAAATCCATCGCCAGAAATGTCGAGGAAACCGACGGCGGCATGGAAACGATGCCGCCATACGTCGACAGTCCGAACGGCAGGCCGATGAATGCCACCACCAGGATGCCGATCAGGGTCCCGCCGGTGACGCGGTGATAGTTCAAGGCCGCAATTATCACGAAGCCGAGAATGGCGAGGATCGCCGGTCCCTGCGTGAGATCGCCGAGCGTCACCAGCGTGGCCGGATGATCGACGACGATCTTTGCGCTCTCAAGCGCGATGATGCCGAGAAAGAGGCCGACACCGGCGCCGATTGCCAGCTTCATGTTGCGCGGTATGGCGTCGATGATCCATTCGCGAATCCTGAAAACCGAGATCAGCACGAAGATCACGCCGGAGCAGAACACCGCCGCCAGCGCCTGCTGGAACGTGAATTTGTAGCCGAGCACCACTGTGAATGCGAAAAACGCGTTGAGGCCCATGCCCGGCGCCAGCGCAATCGGATAGTTGGCGTAGAGCGCCATGATCAGCGTGCCGGCGGCCGCCGCGATGCAGGTGGCGACGAACACAGCACCCTTGTCCATGCCGGCATTGCCGAGGATCTGCGGATTGACAAAGATGATGTAGGCCATCGTCAGGAAGGTGGTCACACCGGCGATGAATTCGGTGCGTACGTCAGTGCCTTGCGCCTTGAGCCCGAAATAGCGGTCGAGCGTGTCGGCCAGCGGCATCCCGGATTTGGTGTCCGCCTTGCCGCTCTGCTTCGCCTGCCTGGCCATGGTTTGCCCCCGGTTGTCCGCATTGCCCGGCCCAAGCCTAACCCGGCGCCCGCCGCCGCGGCAGACAACGCCTGTGGATGATGTGGATACCGCCGGGCTTGTGCCTCGCCCGCTTCGATTTTACGCAGGCAGGGAACGTTGGCCCGCATTGGCCGTTTTCCAAAGCGCGTTATAATCGCCTTCCGGCCTCTGCCTGGAGTTTGGCAATGGATTTTGATCCTGTCCTGCTGGGCCGCCTGCAGTTCGCCTTCACCGTCACATTTCACATCATCTTTCCGAGCTTCACCATCGGGCTGTCGGCCTACATCGCCACGCTCGGTGTCATGTGGATACGCAGCGGACAAGACCGCTACCACGTGCTGATGCGGTTCTGGACCAGGATTTTCGCGGTCTCGTTTGCCATGGGGGTGGTGTCGGGCATCGTGCTGTCCTACCAGTTTGGCACCAACTGGAGCCGTTTCTCGACAGCGGTCGGCAACGTGGTCGGCCCGCTGATCGGCTACGAAGTGCTGATGGCCTTCTTCCTGGAGGCGACCTTCCTCGGCGTGCTGCTGTTCGGCTTCAACAAGGTGCCACCTTGGCTCTACGTGCTGTCGGCGGCGATCGTCGCCGTAGGTACCGCGCTGTCGGCGTTCTGGATCCTGTCGGCCAACAGCTGGATGCAGACGCCGGCCGGCTACGCCTTGCAGAACGGCGTCGCCTATCCGACCGACTGGGTCGCCGCCATCTTCAACCCGAGCTTCCCCTACCGCTTCCTGCACATGCTCAACGCCGCCTATCTCACCACCGGCTTCGTGGTGCTGGCGGTGGGCGCGCGCTATCTGATCGCCGGCCGGCACCCGGAGGAGAGCCGCACCATGCTGCGCATGGCGATCGGCCTGCTCGCCATCCTGGCCCCGCTGCAGCTGATCATCGGCGACCAGCACGGGCTCAACACGCTCGAGTATCAGCCGATCAAGATCGCGGCGATGGAGGCGCATTGGGACGGCTCAAGGCCGGGTGACTTCCACATCTTCGCCTGGCCGGACGAGCAGGCGGAAACCAACCGCTATGCGCTTTCCATACCGAACGGCGCCTCGCTCATCCTCACCCACAGGATCAACGGTCTGTTTCCCGGATTGAAGAGCGTACCCGCCGCCGAGCGGCCGCCGGTGAAGATCGTGTTCTTCTCCTTCCGCATCATGCTGGCGATCGGCTTTTTCATGATCGCCGCGGCGCTGCTCGGCGCCTTCCTGTGGTGGCGCGGCACGCTGTTCGAGGCGCGCTGGTATTCGCACATCATGGCGCATTGCTGGTGGACCGGATTTGTCGCCGTCATGGCCGGCTGGATCACCACCGAAAGCGGGCGCCAGCCCTGGCTCGTGCAAGGCATTTTGCGCACCGCCGACGCCACCTCGCCGGTGACCGGCGAAAGTATCCTGTTCACGCTGGTACTGTTCGTGCTCGCCTACGGCGTCGTGTTCTCCTTCGGCATCTACTACATCAACCGGCTGATCGCCAAAGGGCCGGATGAAACAGCGGAAGAGATCGGCCACGTGCCAGCCAATCCGCTCGCCGCTGCGGAAGAACGCTAGCGCCTCGAGACCGCAAGGATCGCGTCATGGAATGGTATCTCCCCGTGATCTGGGCCGGCCTGATCGGCACCGCCGTTGCCATGTATGTCGTCCTCGACGGCTTCGATCTCGGCGTCGGCATCCTGTTTCCCTTCGCCGCTAACGAGCGCGAGCGCGACCAGATGATGCGTTCGGTGGCACCGTTCTGGGACGGCAACGAGACCTGGCTGGTGCTTGGCGGCGGCGGCTTGTGGGTCGCCTTCCCGCAGGCCTATGCGGTGATCATGCCAGCGCTTTACATTCCGGTGATCGTCATGCTGCTGGCGCTGGTGTTCCGCGGCGTGGCCTTCGAATTTCGCACCGTCTCGCGCAGCAAGACCTGGCTCAACGTCGCCTTCACGGTCGGCTCCGGGCTCGCCGCCTTCGCGCAGGGCGTCATCCTCGGCGGCCTGATCCAGGGCGTGACCGTGCGCAACGGCAGCTATGCCGGCGGGCCGCTCGACTGGGCGACGCCCTTTGCCCTGCTCTGCGGTGTGGCAATGATTGCCGGCTACGGGCTGCTCGGCGCCACCTGGCTGACCATGAAGACCGCAGGCCCGGTCTCCTCACGCGCCCGCGGCCAGGCGAAATGGCTGCTGCTCGCCGTGCTGGTGTTCATGGTCGCGGTCAGCGCGTGGACGCCGCTGGTCGAAAACCGCATCGCCGAGCGCTGGTTCTCGCTGCCCAACTTCTTTTTCCTGTGGCCGGTGCCGGTGGTGACCGCGCTCATCGCCTTGCTGTGCTGGCGCTGGCTGGAGAACGGGCGCGACGTGCCGCCCTTCCTTGCCGCCATCGCGCTGTTCCTGCTCGGCTATCTTGGGCTGGTGATCTCCAACTTTCCTTATCTGGTGCCGCCGACGCTGACGGTATGGGAGACCGCGGCGGCGCCGGCCAGCCAGATCTTCATGCTGCTCGGCACGGTGGCGCTTCTGCCGATCATCATCGGCTACATCGCCTTCGTCTATTGGCTGTTCCGCGGCAAGGTGCGCGAGGGTGAAAGCTATCACTAGGGCTGACCGACGCTCTGCTCGGGCCGCAGCATCGCCCAGCCGACGCGGATGAGCGGCAGCAAGCCCTGCACCGCGCGGGCGAAGGAGCGCGGCACTTCCGGCACCATTTCGGGAAACTGCTTCTTCAGCGACTCCGGCGGCGTGGCTGCCTTTGCCGTCGCCGGCCAGACCAGCACGCCACCCTTGCTGCGCAGATCGTCCGCCGTCACCCACGGGCTGTATTGCGGCGCCCAGGCGAAGAAAACGCGCGGTCGGCTGGGCGCGGCCAGCGCGATCAGCGGCGCGATGCGCGGATCGCCGCTGACAAAGGGCAGCGGTTTTCCGGTGCGGCGCTGATACGTATCGGCAAAGAACAAGGCCTCCTTGCCGGCCGGCAGTGCGACCTTGGGATCAACCGGCGCGACCCACGGCAGCACCGCGAGGCCGAGCACCGCGAGCGCCGGCTGGGCCAGCAAGAGCCCGACCCAGGCCGACGACACCAGCCGCTCCCGGTAGAGCAGCACCTGATCGCCGGCGGCAACGATCACAGCCAGCCCCGACAGCACCAGCAGCGGCGTCGGCATCGCCAGCGGCCCCAGCCGTCGGCCGGCGAAGGCGAGCGCCACAGCGACTGCCGCCGGCGCCAGCGCGAACAGATAGACGTAGGCGCGGGCAAAGGGCTCGACCGGATTGCGGTCGATTTCCGGCGGGCGCTCGCGCCGCAAGCGCGGCCGCGGCCAGCCACTGGCGAGCCCGACCAGGAGCAGAAGGCCGAGATGGGTAAGCAGCAGGATGCCGACAAGCCACAGCCCGGGCGACAGCGCGCCAGCGGCTGCGACCGTGTCGTTGATGCCGGAAGCGACGAGCTCGTATGCCCGGCGTAGCCAGACCAGATGCGGAAACAGAACGATAAACGTGAGCGGAATGGACAGCCACGGCTCGGGCGCCAGCAGGGCGCGGCGCCCACGTGGCATGGCCAGCGTGAACAAGACAAGCAGCGCGATCAGGATCAGCCCGACATAGCTCGCCAGCAGCAGTACGCCGAGATCGAGCGCGAGCAGAAACCAGTAGCCACGCCGGTCTTCGCCGACCGCGCGCCAATAATACAGCAGCGCCAGCGCCCAGAACGGCGCTGCCATCACGGCGGGGCCGAAGTCGGCGCTCGGCACCGTGAATACGGTAACGCCGACCATCAGCAGCACTGCGAGCACGGCATGGCGCGTGCCGACCACGGCGCGGCCGAGGGTGAACACGGCCCAGTAGGTGAGCACGATGCAGGCCTGCGCCAGCACGTACAGTCCGAAGGCCCCGGCCAGGCGGAAAGCGATCTCGCCGAACCAGAAGGCCAGCGGCGGCCCGAGATAGCTGCCGAGCACGAATTCGTGGCCGATGGCGAGCAGGATCGGCACATTGCCGGGCGGAGAACTGTAGAACAGCGCCGGGATGAGGGCCCAAAGCGCGGCTTGCGTCAGCGCCACGGTCCAGAACACGACCTTGGGCCGCCCGCGCAGGAATTCGACGATGAGCGAGACGTAATGCATTGGCCCGGGCGGGTGGAAAAGACGCAGCCGGGCAGAGATAGAGAAGGCAGGCTAAAGAGGCAACAACTCGGCGATAACCTCGTCGGAAACGCCGCCTTCCAGGGCCGCCAGCTTGGCCGCCACCGGGGCAAAGGACCTGCGGTGGTGGATGGTGGGTCCGAGTCGGCGCAGCGCGTCGAAATGCTCGGGCACGCAGTAGCCCATATGGCGCTCGAAGCCGTAGCCGGGATGGGCGAGACCCAGCCGCGCCATCAGCCGGTCGCGCGTGACCTTGGCGACGATCGAGGCGGCGGCAATCGACAGCACCAGCGCGTCACCGGACACCACAGCCTCGCAGTCGCAGCCGCAGTCGATCTTGTTGTTGCCGTCGACAAACACGAGGCGTGGCCTGACCGCCAGCGCCTTCACCGCCCGGGTCAGCGCCCACAAGGATGCGCGTAGAATGTTGTCGCGGTCTATGCGCGCGGTGGAGCCGAAGGCGACAGAGACTTCCGCCGTTGCGCAAATCTTCCCGTAGAGCTTTTCGCGTGCTTCGGCGTCAAGTTTTTTGGAATCGTTGAGGCCGCGCGGGATGCGCCTGGGATCGAGCACTACCGCGGCCGCCACCACCGGGCCGGCGAGCGGCCCCCTGCCCGCCTCGTCGCAGCCGGCCACCGGCCAGACGCCGCCATTGAGCGCGCGCCGCTCGCGCCGGAAGGTCGGCCGCAGCACCGGTTCGTCGAGCGGCAACCGCTGCGCCGCTCTTGATCTGACCGCCGGCCTGGCTGGCCTGCTTGTCGGCCTTGCGGCAACTTTCTTCTTTCGTTTCGGCTTGTCGGCCATGCGGTGATGAGGACGCGGGACCCGCGCAGAGTCAACGGTGGCGCAAATCAATCAGTGGATGACGGGGATTGCCGCAGCTTTCGGGCAGGGATGTGACGGCGGAACTTCACCGCCGCGCGGGCGTTCGCCCTGCTGACGTCCAGCACATTACTCCTGGGGCTGAAAGAGATGATTTCGGCCTGGTTGCATGTTTTGTCGATTGTCGCGCTGCTTACGGGTTTCGTTTCCGCACTGATCATCCTCATCGACGTCACCCGCCATCCCCAGCACATGGGCATCATGAACGTTGTGTGGCCGGTGGTCGCGCTGTTCTCCGGCCCGATCGCGCTGTGGGGCTATTTCAGCTATGGCCGGCTGGCGGCGCACGAAGAGATGAAGCCGGCGATGGACAGGGGGCAAACGCCGCCGTCGAAGAAGCTGACGCCGGTCTCCGTCATGGTCGGCAAGGGCACTGCCCATTGCGGCGCCGGCTGCACGCTCGGCGACATCGTGGCCGAATGGCTGTGCTTCGCCGTTCCCGCCATTGCGGTCTGGTTCGGCTGGCACTCGCTGTTCGAAGAGAAGATGTTCGCGGTGTGGATCGTCGATTATATCTTCGCCTTCGGTTTCGGCATCGTGTTCCAGTACCTCACCATCGCGCCGATGCGCGGGCTGTCGTTCCGCGCCGGCATGATTGCAGCGCTGAAGGCGGACACGCTGTCGCTCACCGCCTGGCAGGTGGGTATGTACGGCTTTATGGCAATCGCGCAGTTCTATTTTTTCCGCACCCTGATCGGGGAGAAGCTTGAAGTGAACAGCGTCGAGTTCTGGTTCATGATGCAGATCGCCATGATCGCCGGCTTCGCGACCAGCTATCCGGTGAACTGGTGGCTGATCAGGGCGGGGATCAAGGAGAAAATGTAACGCAGACAGTCGTCACCGGGCATGTCCCGGCCCTGCCCACAAAATTCAAATAACTCAAAACAAGCTAAGCTGCGCCGCGTCCGACCTGGGCCGGCGGAAGTGCCTGGTGGTGAGCGAAACTTTCGAGGCGTTCAGCCCCACTTTCTCGCAGGCCATCTCGAACCGGCGACCGATCATCCAGGCGTAGGGCCCGGTGCCCTTCATCCGTTCGCCCCAGCGCGAGTCGTAGTCCTTGCCACCGCGCGTCTCGCGGATCAGCTTGGTGACGTGGCGGAAGCGGTCGGGATAGTTCGCCATCAGCCATTCGCGGAACAGATCACGCACCTCCAGCGGCAGGCGCAGCAGAATGTAGCCGGCTTCCCTGACGCCGGCGGCATGCGCGGCTTCGAGAATGCGCTCGATCTCCATGTCATTGAGCGCCGGGATCACCGGCGCCACCATCACCGCGGTCGGCACACCGACGGCGGACAACCGGCGCAGCGTCTCCAGCCGGCGCATCGGTGTCGCCGCGCGCGGCTCCATCTTGCGCGCGAGCTGCGCATCGAGCGTGGTCACCGACAGCGCCACCTTGGCGAGATTGCGCTGCGCCATGCGGGCGAGGATGTCGAGGTCGCGCAGCACCAGCGCCGACTTGGTGACGATGCCGACGGGGTGGCCGGCACTGTCGAGAACTTCCAGGATGCGCCGCATCACCTGGTACTTGCGCTCGATCGGCTGGTAGGGATCGGTATTGGTGCCGATGGCGATCACCCGCGGCTGATAGCTCGCCGCCGACAACTCGCGCGCGAGCAAGTCGGCCGCCTCCGGCTTCACGAACAGCCTGGATTCGAAGTCGAGCCCGGCAGACAGGCCGAAATAGGCGTGGGTCGGCCGCGCGAAGCAATAGACACAGCCGTGTTCGCAACCGCGATACGGATTGATCGAGCGGTCAAAGCCGATGTCGGGCGAGTCGTTGCGGGTGATGATCCTGCGGGTGGCGTCGGTGGCGACCGTGGTCCTGAATGGCGGCAGCTCTTCCAGGCTGCTCCAGCCGTCGTCGAAGGCGATGCGCGCCATCGGCTCGTAGCGTCCGCTGTTGTTGGACAGCGCGCCGCGGCCGCGCCGCCGCTCGTGCTCGACCACGAGGCCGAGCAGGTCGGTGGCGTCGTCGACGAATTCACCCGCCGGCGTCCGGGGCAGCGGAGACGCCGGCGGGTGCTTCAAGGCTGCGGTTGATCGAGCCATGGCGGCACCCTAATGGCGGATTGTGAACGAAACAAGAACATTCCATTGAGCCCACAATTTAAGCGTTCCCGGCCTTGATCTCGTGGGCTCCGATCGGAATCCCACATGATATGGTGCAATCCTCTCGGGGGGCGACGGGTTCCATGCTGACGGCGATCATCGCCACGCACGAATCGGAACGCGCGCTGGTGCCGACGCTGGCGGCGCTGGTGCCCGGCGCCACCGCCGGCCTGATCAAGGAGGCCGTGATCGCCGATGCCGGCTCGCGCGACGCCACCGCGGACGTCGCCGACTACGCCGGCTGCCGCTTTATCCGCTCGGACGCGCCGCTGGGCGCGCGCCTGAAAGCCGCGGCGGAAACGGCCCGCACGCCCTGGCTGCTGTTCCTGCGCGCCGGCTGCGTGCCGGGACCGGGCTGGGTCGGTGCCGCCGAGCGCTTCATGGCGGCGGCGGACGAGAGCAACAAGCGCCGCGCCGCCGTGTTGCGCCCGCCGGGGACGGCGGACCTGCTGCGCCCGGCCCTGGCCGAGCTCGTCGGCCTCCTTCGCATTGCCTTCGGCGGCGGTCCCAGGCCGGAGCAAGGCCTGCTCATCGCCAGCCAGCTCTACCAGAGCCTCGGCGGCCATCCGCACGGGGCGGATGCGGAAGCCGCCATGCTGCGCAAGGTCGGCCGCCGCCGCATCGCCATGCTGGCCACCGGCGCGACCGGACCATAACGTGGTTCATCAGCTCTCCGCCCCCGCCAGACCAATCACGTTGTGAACGGACATCGGGCGGCGGATGCCCTTGAGGCTGAATTCGCCAACCGGTTCGGCGCTCACGGCCTCCTCGACTGCCACCAGCACGCGCGGGCTGATCAGGATCTGCCCGGGCCCGGCCTCGTCGCACAGCCGCGAGGCCACGTTCGACACCGTGCCGATCGCCGCATAGTCGAAACGGCCCTCGAAGCCGATGGTGCCGAGCGTGGCATAGCCGTGCGAAATGCCGATGCCGAAGCCCAGATCGTGACCGAGGCGGTGCCACTTCTCCATCAAGGCGCCAATCGACTTACGCATCTCCAGCGCCATCTGTACCGCCTGCAATGCCGGATTGGGTAGCGGGATCGGGTCGTTGAAGATCACCATCACGCCGTCGCCGACGAAGCGTTCCAGCGTGCCGCCGTGTCTGTGGATGATGCTGCCAATCACCGCGTGGTATTCGCGCAATAGCGCCATTACGTCTTCCGGGTCGGAGCTTTCAGAGAAGCCGGTGAAGCCCCGCAGGTCGCAGAACAACGCGGTGATCTCGCGACGATGGCTCTTCAGTTCATGCTCGGCCCCCGAGGACACGATCAGGTCGGCCACCTGCGGTGGCAGGAAACGTCGCAGCCGTCCCATGCGTTCGATCTCGCCGACCTGTTCGGACACGCGCTGCTCGAGGCCCTGGTTCAATTTGCGCAGTTCCTGCGATTGCTCTTCAAGCTTGCCGGCCTGCTCCCGCACAAGGCCGTAGGATTTTTCGAGTTGTTCGGTCCTGTCGCGCAACTCGGTCAGCAACCGCGTGTTTTCGATGGCGATGACGGCCTGGCTGGCAAACGTTTTCAGCAAAGCGAGCTGTTCGTCCGAGAGCGGGCCCGGGGTGAGCCGCACCACGCTGAGCGCGCCGATCGCCGCGTCGCCGCGCATCATCGGCATGATGGTGATCGCCCGGTAGCCGGTGGCGAGGAAATTCTGTGCGCCGGACTCAAGGTCGGCGGGCGCATCGGCGACGTCGGGAATATCGACCGGTGTGGCGTCAAGAATGGCGATGCTGTGCATGTAGTCGCGGCTGAGCGGAAACGGAAAGCGCCGCCGCCATGCTTCTGCACGCGCGGCGTCCACCTCGGCGACGGCTGCAGCCGTGACTTCGCGACCATCGGAGAGCGCGATACTGATCAATGCCTGCGGAAACAATTTCAGCCCGCTGCCGACGATGGCATCGAATACCGGCTGGGTGTCGGTCGGCGCGCTCGAAATGATGCGCAGGATGTCGGCGGTGGCGGCCTGCCGCTCCAGCGCCTCCTTCAGCTCGCGGGTGCGCAGATCGAGCTTCCTCTGAAGCTCACCGGCCACAGCGTCACGCGTTCCAGCGGTTTCCGGCAACAAGCAGCCCCTACAAGACCATGATAATGGCAACCTAACATTGGCGGCGTGGTTGTACAAAGC